>Ga0222633_1000485_pt1 | contig 35164 bp, 47 predicted proteins | sample AntAcemetageno48_FD_179816 | JGI IMG/M metagenome (GOLD analysis project Ga0222633, IMG submission 179816) | Saline water microbial communities from Ace Lake, Antarctica - #48 | ecosystem: Environmental > Aquatic > Non-marine Saline and Alkaline > Saline | place: Antarctica: Ace Lake | collected...
AATTGCTGGTACCTGGATTAAAGTAGGCGATGAGACGGCGGCTAATGTCGCTGCTTCGATTGCCGGGCAGGGTGGCCTGGCGACTGTTAACAGTGCTGATTGGTCCAGCCAGATATCCGGAACCGGAAAGCCGGCCGACAACGCTACGGCTAACACACAAGACCTGCAAATCGATAGCTTTGTTCCGTCCGGGAACCTGACAAACCCATCATTAATATCGAATTGGACTCAGGCTTATAACGGGGCGGCTCCGATAACTTTAGTGTCGGGAAGTTATTTTGAGTTCGACGAAGCAGGGCTCTACCTCGTAAACGTGGTTTTAGAATTTCAGCTGACAATAGGATCAGTGTCGAGCGGGGCTCTTGCGTACAATCAGTTCGCCCGGCTCGGATATGCAGATAATGGAGTTAGCTATAACAGTTATTGGGATTGTAATGCCAGCGGCATGAAGCCTTACTCAAGCAGCTTAACGTTTGCGAGTATTGATAAGACGGTCAGTTTCAGCAAGATAATAGCCGCATCTGTAAATTCACGGTGCAGAGTTATTACCAGCTCTTTAAACGTTCAATCAGCGTCACTTTCAGCCGGATCGTCTTACTGTGATATTACGCGCCTCAAACAAGTTCCAGATTAATTTTTAGCCTGAAAAGAAAGGCAGACCAGATTGATCAGTTAATATACAAATGACGCACGCTTGGTCGATCTAATGACGATGCCAGGCAGCCGTCCGTCCAGCAGCATAGCTCTTATCGTCTTATTCGACACATCAAGCAATTCAGCGGCGACCCGGGTGTTTATCATGGCGATGCATCCATCCTGCCCGGGGGCGGTCTCCACGGCTTACTGAGTAGGTTGAGGTGATCGATCTGCGCATCGATATCGCGACAGCGCGGCAGCCGGTTCTCGAAGGACCATTCCATATCTGCGCAATGCTTGCTGCAGTACTTCAGCTTCTTCGCGGTCAACGGCTTCGCGCAGTGCTGGCAGTTCCTAATCACCTCCATTAGCAGGTAACCTCATTTCATTACGCCACTTCATCATGCCGATTGCCTCTGTCAGTTGGTCTCTCTCGGCTTCGGCTTTCGATTGTTTGTCTAGCAGCGCGATCAAACTTTTACCAACGACCTTCTTGGCCGCATCCGACCTGACCTTGAGCGATTCCAGTTTATCCAAAATTGATCGACCTGTTTCTTTCGAGGCTACGAGCGATCGCAGCTCCTCGTAGATCGCAAGCAATTCGGACCCTGCATGAATGCAGGCATCAGCTTCTGCCTTGGCGCTTTTCGCAATACGCTCCAGCCGCTTGTGGTCGCGCTCTAGAGCCTTTAGAACTACGTCAGTCACGTCTATCCCTCTTCGGCTATTGCTTGCTCGCACTCGTGCTTGAACGCTTCGACGATGATAGTCACGATCTCGGTTAGGTTACAGTTAATAAGTTAATTAGTCGTCAACAGCATCATTTTTATGTTGTCGTGATCATTACATTCATCGACGGGGAATCCCTCACTATCTAATAGCTGGCTAGTCCCGTCGATATTGATGCATAAACCGTACGATTCGCCATCCACGTGATACCAATCAGTTTTGGTTTGATTTTGTACATCATGAGTTGTTTCTATAAATTTTGGAATGTTCATGGTTCTAATCTCCTAATCTTAAAAAGTGCGGGCAGATTTCCCCGTCTGATTCGGCAAACAATGCCAGCAAATCCTCATCTTTTGGATCTTGAAAAACATTATGGCCTTGCGCGATAAATGGCGTAGAACACACCATCAACTGAGTGTGATTTCTGATTTAGTCAGCGTGCTCCGAATACGGTTGGCATTGTTGCGCCAGTGCACACTCATCGACTTAAACGCCGCTAACTGTTTCTCTTGGTCAGGATCTACTGTGTAGGCTGACACCGCCGAGAGACTCAAGTCGCCAGCAAGAAAACCTTTTAAGATTGCTGGATGCACCTTGGCCAGTGCCAGGCGCTGACGAACGTATTGAGGGCCGACACCAAACTCTTCGGAAATCTGTTTAGTCGTCATGCCGTCGCGATCGGCGAGGCGTTTAAATGCTTTGCACTCGTCTAGTGGATGCGGCGCGAGTCGGTGATAGTTCTCTGCGATCGTAGCGGAGAGTGCGTCGTCGATCGAAACCACCTTGCAGTTGATCGGCATCTTCTTAGGTACGACTCCCTCGTCGGCCAGCTCCTGCAGCAGACGCAAGCGTCGGCCGCCACCGGCCACTCCAAACTTCTTACCATCCGCATGCACGATAAAGTTTTGAAGCGGCCCAAAGGCTTTCAGGCTCGCTTTAAGTTGCTTGTCGGCTTTCGTATCGCTCGGCGACTCCTGCCGCATGTTGATCTCGCTGACGACCAACTTGTTAAGAGCGATCTGCTCCAGTTGGTGCGGGACTTCTTTCTTAACTGTTGCTGCCTTCGGCATATTGCTGTCCTCTCGTTTTAATGTGTTAACACATAGCGTTAAAGCGTTTAGTTGATGATTCGGCCGTAGTATTGGTACACAAAATCTTTAATCACTGGTGCTGGGTCTCGGCTCCATGACTCGTATATCCGCTGTGCGAATGTTTGAGCATTGGTGGCCGGAATTGCTGCTCTAGATAGATGAACCTTTCGGCGAGTTAACTCCTCGATCAGTTCCTCGTCCGTCCATTCGTCAAGATCAATATCGACATCGACATCTACATTTATCGATTTGCTGCTCATCATGTTCTCCTTGTTAAATTTAAAGGGCAGTTTTAAGTCATGCCGAGGACCGGCTCGGGGTTATTCGAGTTTGGGATTAATGGATGCCTTCCCGATCATTGGGCTCCCAATTAGCCGCACCGTCGTAAGCGTTACCACCTACCGCAATGCCCCTCAGTTTTCCTTGATTGTCAAAAGCTATGCAGCCTGGTCGCCAGCCTCGAGGTTCCAGCAGGTCTCTGGTATAGCCACAAATCTCGGTGCCATTCACAACAATGAACCCAGCAGAGAATCCATGCTCGCGCCGCCATTTGGTTAGGCTTGTCCGTAGTTGCATATCTGGACACGTGGCGCGCACTTTTGCCTCGGCCATTTTGTTTGCGGCGTAAGCCGAGCCGTCGATGTCTACTTCTACCTCGATTGATTTGGATACCATGTGCTGCCTCGCGTTCTGTTGTTAATGGGTAAAGGTTTGCGGCTATCTATTCCAGCCAGTTCGCTCTCAGAAATTCACTGACCTCGTGGAGGTTGGTGCTAAAGCAATCCTCGTTACCGACGAGGCAGTAGTAGCCGGCCTTCTGAACCTCTATATAACCGTCAGTGTCGTCAGTCCGGTAAAAGAGCGCAGATACTGCGTCGGGATAATCTGCGGCGTCTGTGCCGGTACGCTCGGCGAGCTGGGCGATCGATATCGCTTCGCAGTTCATTGGGTGCTTGAAGTATTCGCCGTATGCGAAGTCGTCTAGATCGTCGACCAGCTTCCAGTTGTAGTAGAGCTGCCAGTGGTTGCCTTGGTTGTAATAGATATCGCCGTTAGCGTGGGTGCGGAAGAAATGGATCTTGCTGGGGTTATGGAGGTCGACCGTATTTTGGCGGTCGGGGAGTGGCTCGATGTAGGTCTCTACTGCTGCTGAATTGGTCATTTTCTGCCTTCGCCCTTTTCGTTGTTGTTTCACGTGGAACAGATATCTTCGGAACACAACTTAAGATACCTTAAGGCATAGGTCAAGCAGAATCTTTAAGAAAACTTAAGGAGGGGGTTTGTGGGTGGTTTCTGGCTAGTCTGCGCGGTTTAGTAGTTCGATCTCGGAGCCGGACCAGGTTCGCTCGGCGATCCCGACAACGTGTCCAAGCACTTTGCACTCTGCTGCAGTAATGGTTCGATGGTCGCCATTGGTGGCGATGTAAACAATCTTTCCAAAGTCATCGTGCCGCTCTCGGAGTGCGTGGCGATTCCGGACTTTGATCAAGGAGATCATCATCACGGCGTCGAAAGCAGGGTTATTTATATCTAGGTCCGGATCTATGAACACGGTACTGCCTTCCGGGATCACACTTTGCAGCGAATCGTCCGGAACCAGCCAGCAGAAGGTGTTAGCGGGGTAGTTGCGCAATGAGCGAACGTACTGATCGGCCTTGAGTGGACCTTCATTGCTTAGGTACTCGTCGATGGTCTGTGGATTTACCACAGGGTAGCCAGTCTTATCTCGATTGTTATCGATACCAGTAAGGATGTGCTCGGGTGTGACGCCTAGTTTGTGGCAAAGGGCAATCAGCTTTCTCCCGGTCGGCTCGGTGCTGTCGCTCTCCCATTGACTCACGCCGGAACCGGCCACACCAACGGCTTTGCCGAGCTGTGATTGGGATAGGTTGGCCGCTTTTCTAGCCGTTCTTATTCTGTCGCCGATTGTGTTTTTCATGGGCTGGGATAATACCGCCTCTTGTATTAAGAAATCTTAAGAGGTAGATTGCTTGCTATCTTAAGATGAGTTCAGATTTTCTATGAAGAAATCACACGCAATATCCCTCTTTAAGTCAGCGTCCGGACTAGCAACCGCTCTACATATTAGTGAGCCAGCCGTATCGCAGTGGCCGGAGGAAGCAATCCCCAAGCTGCGCGAGTACGAGATCTTAGAACTGGTAGCCGCTCGTGATAATTCCAATGAGGAGACAGTAACGCCATGAAGCAAGCAAAACATCGTCAGATCTTACAAGGGCCTCAAATTGAGATAGGCGATAGCAGTTACCTCACTGGTCGACAGAATGAGACGCTCTACTACATCGCGGAAGGTTGTACTGCCTACGACGCTGGAGATGCGATGGGTATTACGGAACGAACCATCAATGCTCATGCCGATAACGCCATGGGGAAGTTGAACGCCACCAATCGTGCCAACCTGGTCAGTAAAGCATTCTCGTTAGGCATCCTCCGAGTATCAATTGAGCAACGCGGCTTCGCTTCTATTAGGGCGCTCTGGCTCATGTTTTGTTTGACGATCTCCACATTGTTTTTCACCGCACTGCCCGACGATGCCACCGGAGATCTGGTGCGGGGTCTGCGAACGAAACCATCGAGAGCACGCAGCTCCTCGTACAAAAACGTCAAGGGCGGTCGCCGCGAGACGATCGCCGAACAACTTGAACCTCTCGACGCGAATGAAATGTTCGGAGCGGAGGATTAATGACAGATCGATTACCAGTTCCAGGAGAAGAGGGGTGGCAGGTTCACAATCACAAGAAACGATTGTGGGTAGACGCAGAGGTTTTAATGGGTCCGATCTATTCGGAGATTGAATACTGCAACGCTACTGGCCGCATGCCTTCGATGAATGTGACCGAAGACAAGTTCCCCATCTACCGGATCCGCGTCGACGGCAACTTCTACTGCACTGCCCGAACCAATATGCGCCGCAAGCCAGAGCAACACGACGACCAAGCTGCAGACGAATCCTTCCACAACCTGATTGAAAAGTTAAACCAAGAGAGCGTGAGCGCATGAGTTCGCTCCGTGTAAGCCACGCTGGACCGTTACCCGATCGCTGGGGACTAGATCACATTGAATTGAATCCCCCTACAGTCGACACAAGAGCGTGCTCTGACCTGCCTGCTTCCTGGGAGATAAAGAAGCTGGCGCCAGTCATCAAAAGACCACCGAAAAGAACGCAGCCGCCGATGCCAGATCTAGACACGCTTGTACGCGTCATTCCGGATCAGCGCCGGACTTTTGCGAGCTGCTGTCCATGGAGAAAAATGGAAGTCGGCGACGGCTTCTACATTGCGGAAAAGGATCCGATCCAACGTAACCGTCTCGCCTGCAGCATCAACAGCAAAGCCGTCAACGAGAAACGGAATGGCTATGGCGAATATTCAAAACACATATACGACGAGCTTCATATCGTCGTGATGAGGATCCAATGATGGACCCAATGACGACAGACTTGCCAATCTACCGCCAAGAGGTTTATCGTGCCCCTGTGCTGGTAAAACCCAGTGCCGAGATTAGAGTCTCGCAAGTCAGAGTGCCACAAGGCGCTCCAGGTGCCTTTTTTTACGCCCATAGTTTTATGGTGGGTGTGGTGGGGGAACTTCGGTGCGCCGTCTCTCTGAGCGGTAACTCTAACTCCACTACATCCGCCACCCAATTGATTAGAGTCAATCGTGGCGGTTCTCGAACATCAGAGGATCTAAGCCATGCATTCGCCTGTGCGCGTCATACAGACGCCGACCCATACCATCACCATCCAGCTACTTTGCACCCTCACGATCAATCTAGTGCCTTCTGGCGCCGGTTTCGTGTGGGCATCGTGCGAAGACCCAACCTATCTGCTTACGTTCAAGGAGCATGCCGATGAGTAGGTTGCTGCTCGATGAGCCACCCCTTGTTCTACAGAAATCCCTAGCCGTGGTGCTGGGTCTAAATGAAGCAATTTTGATCCAACAAATCCACTACTGGACAACTATTTCTGAGCCGGATGAAGAGGGAAATGTTTGGGTAGTTAAGAGCCAAGATGACCTCGAAAAAGCATTCCCATTTTGGTCAAAAAAGACGATATCAAGGATCACTACCGCGCTCAAAAACCGCGAAATATTGACTGCTGTTCAGGCGAAGAACTGGAATCGCACTTACAAATATATGATCAATTACGGCCAATTAGAGGCCGATACTGTCCGCATGCATGCGGACAAGTTGTCCGCTTGGAAGGAGACAGATTGTCCGGATGCAAGTGGACAACCTGTCCGCATCAGATGCGGACAACTTGTCCCCTTGTTCAATAGAGATAAGAATACTACTGCTGCTACTGGTGACCATCCCCAAGGTGCAAGTGGACAGTATGAGGGATTTGATTACCTCAATTGGGAACCTGACGACCGACAAGTCCAATATTTGAAACGGACGACCGGCCTCGATATCGATGAAAATGTTTTGGTCAAGTTTCGGATGTACGCCATGGAGACTGAGCAGAATCCGCGCACCCTCGGAACGCGATTAACAGGCTGGCTGCAAAGCGAGAAATTGACCGACTCCAAAGCCACCCGACCGAACTCTAAAAAATCTGTCACCCAGTCAAACCAAAACGTTGTCGACGAGCTCATGTCTCGGATGGACGAAGACGGCAATTTAACCGGAGCGAAAACATGAAACAGGGAACTAGAGATCGAGAATTGGTGCCGTTCTTGAACGAGACCGCTGAGTATTACCAACGCAACATTTCTGGCGGTCAGCTCGAAACCTACTGCACCGCATTGCGGCGATGGCCGTTGGACCGATTGCTGAAAGCCAGGTCGATGCACTACGAGGATCCCAATGGCGGTCAGTTCTTCCCGAAGATTGCCGACTTCATTCGATGCATCCAGCTGTCCAAACCAGCGAACGACGAGACCTTTCAGAAAATATTTGGGGTCCACCCGGATACCCCATATCAAAACACCAGACGGTTTGCTTCCGCGCTTTACTGCAAACGGGTCTGCGGCTTCGCGGTTAAATCAGCGCTGGCGCTAACCTACGAGGGGCCCATGCCGCTCATGGAATACATCGCCGATTGTTCGACACCGAATTCGGCGACCCTGCACAGCATCACCGGAGACGAGCAAACACAAAAGCCATCCGGTTTAGATCTCACTCACGACATGTGCTGGAAGGAGTTTTTCTCGGGGTTTGATCAACTCTGGACGGAACACCACGGTCGAGAGTCGATGGCATGACTCGCGCTGCCGTTAGAGCAAAGATTTATAGCTTGTATTTACGACGCATCTCATCCGGCACGCCAAGCGAGCCGCCTGCTGGTTACTCTTTCCCGATCGCCAAGCTGGTGAATGATTTCCGACTACCGACAGGCAACACAGCCAGGGAACGCGAGGAGGCGCACCGCGAGCTAGACCGGCTCTTCGAAGCCGAGTGGACGAAACACCAACAAGGGGCCACGGCATGAGCAACGATTTCCACGTTCCAGATCGCGAGGCTGATCTCGAACTCGTTGGATACCTGCGTCGCTGGTGCCTGACCGATCGCGACGCGGAAGGCAAGCAGGGTCGATATTACCTGCATAATATTCAAGGGCCGGACGAACCTTGTTTCCATGACCATCCCTGGTCGTTTCGTTCTGTCGTCCTGTCGGGTGGCTATAAGGAAATGCGACCGGGCTTCGGCGATCAACGCATTGTCACCGATCGAATGGCTGGCACTACCCGCGAAATGAACGCCACGGATCCGCATTACATTTCGGAGGTACTACCGAACACCTGGACGCGAATTATCACCGGCCCGGTGGTGCGGCATTGGGGCTTCTACGACGCGGCTGGCCAGTGGGTCTTGCACAGCGATTATGAGGGAAACCGAAAAGTTAAAGTGATCCGGCGCAATGGGTACCAGTCATGAGCCTGCTGGATTTAATCGGGATACTCACCTTGTCGACAATCTGGTGCTTGACTGGCATGCACTTCGCCGATCGCCAACGGTCAAGCCGACACTCGGGATTCTGCCAATGCCGGTCCCGGCGCGTCGTATCGATTACCCATGAAAATCTCCACATCTGCCACCGCTGTATCAAGCCGCTTGATAGGAATCGCGTAAAGGAAAAGGCAACCGGCTCAGGAGTATCCGAACCGGCTGCACCGCAGAAGCGTCCGGAGACGTGTACCACGAGCGCCAACGTTATCAATTTTAAACGGGATGGGGAGTAGAACATGGCTCGAATCCTTGTAAGCCTTTTGCTCTTGACCACATTGCCATGCCTGGCATCCACGCTCGTCGGTTATAGCCAACCGTTTTACATCGACACAGGTTTAGACGGTGGCGACGTGGGCGGTTATGGGATCCACCTCGAGTACTCGCCCCATGAGCGATGGTTTATCGCTTACGACCGACTACAACGCGTCAAGCGGCGCGACGATGGTGAGGTAAACAATCAAGATTTCATCACCGGCGGTTATCGGTACACCGTCGCCAACGGTTTCCAAACCCACGCCGGCATCGCCATCAACGAACGCTCTGACGTGCTCGGTAGTCCTACCAGTTTCAATATCGGAGTCGGCTACCAATTCGATCGGATCCGCGTGTCCTGGAATCACTGGTCGAACGCCAACACCAACGAGGTCAATCACGGATTCGATGTGCTAACGATCGCATGGAGGTTAAAGCTATGAGCGAGAACGTCTTAAATCTTCTCACGGATGAATTAATTAAGCGGGGGTATCACGTCAGCAAGGCTTATCCGGATTTCTTGTTTGCCGGTCTCACGAACTTTTTAAGTGACCATGATTCGATCGCAACAGAGATGGAAGGTCTGCGGGTACTAAAACAAACAATGATCGATGGGATTGAGCCGCAGGAGTCCGGACCCTATTACATCGATGTGGTCGACGAAGTTGCGGTCGCTCTATGGGGTCAGCCTGTAGTCGAAGCTGCGCGACCGGATAGAGTCCGGCCGCAGATCAACCTCGATGTGGATTGTATGCAGGCCGTCGCGATCGATTTAGTGGTGCGAGAGCAAGTTGTGAGCGTGAGTTTCGTACAGCGGAGCCTAGATATTGCTTATGGCAGGGCTCGCGACATCGTTGATCAGATGGAGGCGTTAAACATCATCAGCGGCATGGACTCACATGGCCGCCGAAAAGTACTCCACAAGGCAGAAGGCTGATGTCTTACTGCAGATGGTCTAGCGATTTCTTTGAGTGCGATGTGTATGTCTACGAGTCGCTAGAGGGCTGGGAGACTCACGTCGCTGGCCGAAGATTGCGAGAGCAGGTACCAGCAGACATCAAGGCGATGCCAACCGATACAACAGACGAATGGATTGAGCAGCACCTGGCTGAGGCGAAGTGGCGCCACGAGTTGGTTTCTAACGACGAGGACTATATCGAGTTATCCACGATTAGTAATTACGCCGGGAAATATTTCTGCGATGCGTCCCCGGGACTCTGTGCCGATCGGTTAGAGGCAATCAAGTCCTCTGGACTAAACGTGCCGCAGTACGCGATCGATGAATTACGTGACGAGGAAAAGAGCGTGAGGTTTAAGCAATGACCAATGTTATGCATGGCTGCGAAGAGTGCGGAACGCTTTATCTGCCAAAGCGCACGGACCAGAGGTACTGCACGACTCGATGTAATCACAGAGTTTTACAGCGCGAACTACGAGCCAGGCGAAAAGCTGCGCGGCTTGAAAATAGCGAGCCAGCAACCGAGAGCATTGATACGTTCTCGCTACTGACTAAACCCTGGACGCTGCTGGGTATCGGACTGCAAATAACGGAGAGGACTTCACCATGATCAGAGATTTAGAAGAGCGAAAAATGATGGCGGCGTTCGCACTTGAAAAGATGTTCAAGGGCGACAGTTTTAGCATTTGCAAGATCGACGATGCATGCAAATTAATGGGGCGCTCCGGTAGCGGTCCTTCTTATGACAAGTTGCACGCACTCCACTGCGTCAAGTTCGGCGAGATACCCGCAAACATCATGCAGCTGATTCCTACTTGGATAAACGAGGTGCTGGGCGGCCCGCGATTGTCTGTGGTCCAGATACCAGCACTCCATGAAGGCAATAAGAGTCTGCTGTCGATCGAGGACTACGACATTCAACCAAAGCAAATCAAATAAAGGAGCCTGGTGCGTGACTGACAACCTGACCGAGAAAATGAAGGAAATTGTGGTGCGGAGGTTTCTGACCGGCGATACAGCATTCCGTATATCGGACAGCTTTGGCGTCGAGGTGGTGGAGGTCGATGATGCCATCCGGGATCATTTAGATCAGCGAAGTGATGTGGTGCCGAGAACAGCAGCCATGCTCGCCACACTGATCATTATGGAGCTTCGCGCCGTGTCGGAATACAACTGCGCTGGTCTCCACTTTCCGGACTTCAAGCATCTGCCGAACCTTCCCGGATACATCGAGCAGCCTTCGGAATTGAAGTGCATAGAGACTGAGTGGGTGCGTCAGCAGGGTGGCATGACGCCAGGACAGTACTACGGCACGACCGCTTATCCATTAGGTGGCGAACACTACCTGGTCGTGGACTTCACAGATTGAAAATAAGGTGTCGATTTTGCAAAGCACGATTGATCTGGTTGAAGCACCCAACGCTACCGGCAGGAGTACTCACCCGATTCAATCACAAGTCGGAAGCGTCGCATCGCGCACAGTTGCCGTTCGACCCGACCCACCACAGCATACATACGGCGATCGAATGTCCAGAGTCGCCACCATGGGCTCGGAAGAAAGCCCGTAAAGCAGCAGGAGAATCCTAATGGCGCAATGCAGAAGCTGTAAACAACAGATCGTGTGGCTGAAGACGGCTAAAGGTAAAAGCATGCCGGTCGACTATAGCGCCCAAAGAGGCAACGACGACGCTCGGGACCATGTGCTTTTTGATATCGATCGTCATGTGTCTCATTTTAAGACGTGTCCGGATGCCGCTCAACATCGAGGCAAGGGCTAAAGCATGACCGAGACGTGGTCGCTCGAAAAGTATCGCCATGAGATGGGACTCCCGCAGTTAGCCGGCAAGCCTGCAGCAGCGAAGCAGCAGGAAGTCGTTACCACTGCGCCGGTAATCCCTAAACCATCCAAGATGCGGAATGTTCCGACCTACATCGACACAATCCGTTTCGACAGCCGGATCGAGGGAGCCTATTACCTGCAGCTTCTGAGCGAAACCAACACAGGCATCGTGTCCCACTTCTTTCGTCAGGTCCGCATGGAGTGTGGTGCTGGAGTCGGTTACGTCCTGGACTTCCTAGTGGTCTACACCGATGGGTCGCTGCAATACGTCGACGTTAAAGGCCACGTGACCCGAACCTACAAAAACAAGAAGAAGCAGATCGAGGATCGTTACCCGATCCAGATCAAAGAGGTTTATCGAAAAGACATATCAGCGTTTTACATCGCGTCAGCTAAGGCAATCAGTGAGATGGCGTTTTATCAAAAGCAAAAAGACTTAAAGGAACACCAGGCGATTACTCAACCTTACACTCAATGAGGGATGAATCTTTGAACGACGTGCCGACACCACTCGAGCAGACCACTGATCGTCTCATCCAGCAATGGCTGCGAGAGATTAACTACTCGGACGACTCCTATGGGGCCAATGGCTATGCCGGCGAAGCGCTGGCGATTACCGAGACGCGTAACCATCGATCGCGTTCACGATCGGGTAGAGACGAGGTTGGGAGTACTCGCGTTCATGCAACCGAGACCAGGGGAGGCCGGTCCAGCAAGATTTCTATAAGCATGTCGTCTATCCGCATGGAGGCAACGATGTCCAAGCTGCTGCGAGTTAATTCGCCAGCCTATACAGCGGTCTGTTTGCATTATGCGGGTGTCAGCTATCGCAACATCGCGCTTGAGTTACGCTGCAGTCATGAGTACGCACGTCGCTACAAGCAATCCGGATTCGATATGGTCTTGATGGACGTGGCTGAATTTCCTAGCGAATTCACAACATGACCCCTTGACGTGTCAACAGGTTTTATGCAAAAGTTGCCACAATTGCCAAAGCTAACAATCCGAAACCCGCTTCCTGCGGGTTTTTTTATGCCTGGGATAAAAGATGAGCGATGCTCTAAGAGAGATGTGGGTGCAAATAAGCGCCTATATTTGGTTCATCATGCTTGCCTGTTTCGGCGGACTGGCTAACTACCTCAGCAAAGTAAGAGCAAACAATCAGAAGTCTTTTAGTTTAGTCGAGCTGCTCGGCGAGTTTGTTCTGTCCGGATTCGCTGGTCTGATGACGGCTTTCTTCTGCATAGACGTGGGTTTCTCTTTTGAAATGACAGCAGCAGCTGCAGGCGTCGCTGGTCACATGGGCGGCAGAGGCGTGTATCTCATGGAGCAAGCATTGTTGTCGCGGCTACAACAGCAACCAAAACCCCGAAAAGACGAGGAAAGTTGAAATGAGACCCATTTATTTACTGTTAATGCTTGTTGCATTCGCTCTACCGACACAGGCACAGGAGTCCGATGTGTTTAATCCGATTCAGTTTAAGAACCACATCGTCGTGCCTACCCTGGACGCGATGAATGAAGTATTTCCAGGATCTAACAATCCTGCCGCCGTAAACCTGATGATCGGTATTGCCTACCACGAATCAAAGGGCGGCACGTATCTGCGCCAGGTTGGTAACAGCGGAGGCGTGGTGCTGGATGGTGGATTAGGCATCTATCAAGTCGAAGCCGAGACGCACACCAGTATCTATGAGCACTATTTGCGCTATGACGAGAACCGGATGGCATACGCCAAGTCGCTGCTGCCTGTTGGCGCTGTCAAACGAATAACGGTCGATGCGTATGAGCTAGACCACGAAGCGCTCGTGCGTGACCTTCAATACGCCACATTCGTCGCTAGAGTGCTGATCTATAAAAGCTCGTTCCATTGGCCAGAGGATCCCCGCGACGTTAGAGCCCTTGCCAAGATATGGGACGAAAAGTACAACCGCAATCCGAGGGCCGGACACGTCCACCAATACGTGAACGACTTTCCTCGCTCGGTGCTGGGATGAGCATATCCCTTGCCTTGGGGCTGCTGCAGTTCGCCCCTAAACTCGTCAGCCTGTTTGGTTCTGATAGCGGATCGAAAGTATCCGCTCTGGCTGAAACAGTCGCAAACGTCGCGAGGACGGTCACTGGCAAGGATGACCTGAGCGACGCGACTGAAGCACTAAAGGCGGATCCACAGCTCGCCTACCAGTTTCAAATAGCCGTCATGGAGAACGAGACGGTGCTCGAGCGGCTTGATGAGCAATCACGCCAGCGTGCCTCTGACCAGTATCAAAAGACCGGCCACAAGCAAGCAGACAAGATTGCTGATCATGTTGTTAAGTACAACCTCCCAACGATCGTGGGGCTTGTGGTGGCCAATGCTGGCGCTGTTTGGTTTCTCGGTGAGAAGGGTACGCTGATCGCTATTGTCTCCAACCTAATCGGTGTCGTTATAGGACAGCTGCTGCAGGAGCGGCAGTCGGTGATCTCGTTCTTCTTCGGCTCTAGCCTCGGCAGTAAGCAGAAGGGTGTGCAGCTAAAAGGTAAGGAGTAATCCGGTGACGTTCTCTGTTAAGCATGACCTCGATCGATTAGAGCGAAAGCTTTATGGCTTTGAGAAAACGCTGATGAAGAAGGCCGCACCGCAGGCGCTTAACCGCACGATGAAGACGGTCAACAGCAGGGTGGTTAAGGCTATCTCGTCGGAGACAAACATCAAGCAGAAGGATGTCAGGGCTAGCCTGGATATCAGTAAGGCGTCTGTCAGATCACTCCGGTCGATACTTAACTCTCGGCGAGGCAAGGCGAGGAACCTTATTCACTTTGTTAGTCCATCACAGCGTAACGTGCACACATTCCGTAAGCGTGTGAAGAAGGGCTTTAAGTACCCAGGCGTTAAGGCCAAAGCCTGGGGTAAGTCCAAGGTATATGAAGGCACGTTCATTGGTGTAGGTCGAGGCGGTAACATGCGCGTGTTCAGACGTACCAGCGCAGCCAGGCTACCGATCGAGAGTGTGTATGGCCCATCGCCGCGCCGGATGTTTGACTCACCAAAGATCGTTCGAGTGATGAAAATTGCGGTGGCAGAAAGGTTTCCAATTGAGCTCAATGCCGCAATTAACAACCAAATCAGACGAATGAAATGACCACTGTCACGAGCACTATCAAATGACTGCTAGGACACTGACAGTTGCATTGGCGGATCTTGCATTGGCGGACGCTGAAGGGTTAAACGTCGAGGTCGCGCTAGTCTCTGCCGACCACACTGCTTCGAAAACCATCGTCGCGAGCATTGTCACCGCCACCACTAATGCCAGTGGTATCGCGACATTCCAGCTCCAGCCTAATTCGACTGGCACCCAGGACTCGCGGTATCGCGTTCGAGTTCACTCAAAGCGAGGCGAGGTGGTCGTTGATGAACTGATTCAGATGCAGGATCAGGATGCCACTTTAAATTCATTGGTGTCGGCGGTCGCGGTCGAGACACCAGGCGCATCTGCGATCAATGCGGCTGCTGCTGCTACCAGTGCAAGTGAGGCGAGCGCGTCTGCTGCATTAACAGAGGCTGACGCTGCCGCCACCGCCGCTGACGTTCTTCTGACTAACGCAGACGCAGCATCAACCGCTGCCGATGTGATTACAACAAACGCGGATGTGGTGCTGACTAACGCAGACGCAGCGTCAACTGCGGCCGATGTGATTACGACCAATGCGGATGCCATTGCTACCGCAGCAGACGCAGTATCAACCGCGGCGGATCTTGCGCTGACTAACGCTGACGTCGTGGAGACAAATGCGGATGTCTTGCTGACTAACGCAGACGCGGTATCAACCGCAGCGGATGTTGTTCTAGCGGCTGAGTCCGAAGCTGCAGCAGCTGCTTCATGGGCCAATATCGAAGCGCAGGTGACGATACCCTTTGTTCAAATGGCAACGTCGTTGCTGAATCAAAATGAGCGATTCGTCGCAGAACACGGGTTTGAAGAATGACTATAGAAACAGAGGTAGCAGCACTAACAACAGCCGCCGATGCGCTGACTGAATCGGTTAACGAGAAGAAGGCCACTCTGGATGCGTCCACGACTGCGGCATCAAACTCTGCGTCTGCTTCGGCAACGTCAGCGGCTGAGGCCCTGGCTAGTAAGAATTTAGCCGATACCGCAAAGTCGGCTGCTGAGACTGCACAGTCTGGCGCTGAGACTGCTGAATCGAACGCAGTAGCAGTCGTTACCGGTGGCACGGCTACGCTCACCCCTGAAGCTGGCAAGATCCCTCTGGCTGGTGCTGACGGCAAGATTGCCAACGCTTGGCTTAAACAAGAACTTGATGCGATTGATGCGTCTATTGCCGATACTGCGGTTGACGTTTTTATTTACGACACAACCAAAGACTCAGACGGCGGTGCATGGAGAAAACGATGCCAGGGTAAGAGTTGGTACAACGAGACTCTGGGTACTGCAACTCGCGGCAGTCGTCGGGAGTTTCCTGCGGTGGCAATTATTGTAGTAGAGGCTGCCAGGGTAACTATCTACGACGGTGACGATGAAACTATGCCGATGTGGCTGGTATTTGTGGCAGGTGCTGGAGCATCATTATCAAGGGCTGCATACCATCTAGATGGTTACGCCCTACCAGTAAAGTGTGCCGCGATGCTTAATGGAAAGCTCGCTGTAGGCCTCACTAATACGGTTCCTTACAGCAAGCCACTGTCAGTTATTGATTTCCTCTCCGACAGCCATTTAGGGTACTCAGTAGTTTCGGACAGTGTGCATAATATTGCCAACCGACACACATGGAACTCAAGTGATAATTTTAAGTCCACTAGCCATGATCTAATGGTCGCCGCACCTTCCACAGTCAACGATGTAGCCATGACCGTCTTACCCAATGCGCCTATTGATAACGAAACAGGTTTGCCTATTCCCACGATTGCGGTTGCTACCAATGGTGGTGTATCGATAATCAAACATGATGGCAGTGTTGTTGACATTGTGCATACCGCAGGGGGGCAAGATGACGCCACACATGTATGGTTTGTAGGTGAGGATATTGGGTATGTACAGGACACTTTCGGCGCTCGTTTTGCCTTGATATCCGCTATGCCTGATGCAGACCTCGCCCTATCCGCCGCCTACTATGGGACAGTGTTTACTAGAGCTAGGAACTATTTTACCGCCTACCATTGGGCATACGGAGGAAACCTTTGGCTACACGATGGTTTAGGTAAAACTATAGAAGCAGTCGCTTTTCCTGCATTTGGTTTATCAGATGGTGTATCGATAGTTGATGAAAATATAGAAGCGCCCTCGGAGGGCATGGCTGTTCAAATTAATACAGACTACAACACCGGCTGGATGGTAGGCGACATCAAACTCGCAGCACTATCAAGCAACGTAGCTGAGTCGTTGGTCGGTGGCGAACTGGTTACTAACGGTGATTTTGCTGATGACATTATTGGCTGGACGGATATAAGTGAGGGTACAGGGTCTACGTCATGGGGCGCGACAGGTATCATAAAACTGACCACAGGGGTAGACACTGCTAATGAAGGTATGACCTACCAGGAAGTTCCTACAGTTATTGGTAAGTCTTACACCATTACAGTTTCCGGTAAGGTTGGAGTTAGTATTGTTCAAGTCGGGACTGCTAGCACTAATAACTCATATTTCCAGAGCGCTAACGACGATGATGATGTTAGCTACACATTTACAGCCGCTGCCGCTTCTGTTTTTGTAACCCTAAGAAACTTAAGCAATACGAACAATACATCAAGCATCTCATTTTTATCTGTCCGCCTTGTCGACCCTGACCGCTCAGTCAACGCCAATGGCCTAGCAGTACACGGCACGATCACGAAAGCTGCTGTGGCTACTGGTGCTGATCTGATGGGTTACTCTGGTTTCAGTGCAAGCAACTACCTTGAGCAGCCTTACAATAGTGATCTTGATTTTGGGACGGGTGATTTCTGTTACATGGGGTGGTTTGTTGATTTTGGTGGAGCAAGCGCAGTCTCTGGTACAGGGTTTATCAGCAGAGGTATTACTGATGCTGGTGGCGCTAGATTCATGCCCCGATTGAATAGTGATGAAACGATAACCTTGTATACAGAAAGCGGTTCCACTGCATGGGCATCACCCATTCCTCTTGGCAACACATTTATCTGCTTCGTGAGAAAAGATGGTGTGATGTACCAGTATATTAATGGGGTTCTTAAGCAGACTACGGCGTTGGCTGATAGCTTTACTCTCGATTCTGCTGTACTCCGAGTCGGTAAAGCTCTAACTGGCTGGGCTGAGTTTCCTGATGGTTTGGCGCTTTGGCGGGCTAGTGCTACAGCCCCCTCAGCAGATCAGATCGCCAAGATATATCGCGATGAGCTACCACTCTTTCAAGAAAACGCACAAGCAACCTTGTACGGTTCATCTGATTCTGTAACAGCACTGGCTTATGACGAGGACACTGAATTGCTTCATGTAGGTACGTCAGCAGGCCGCTCAGTGTTTGATGGTTTACAGCGAGTAGACAATACAACGGTCGCTGTGACGACAGCTATAGCAGCCAGTGATGGCATGGTGGTGGAGCAATAATATGACTGTCTTGGTAAGCAAACCAGTAATCAATATCCGTGAGAAGTTAACTGCTCTTAAAGCCCAATGTGGTTATGAGGAGCAGCAGTTTTACTTTGATAACCTACTAACAAATGGGGGTTTTGATTCAGACACGATCTGGACAAAGGGTACAGATTGGACTATTGCGTCAGGCGTGGCGACAAAGGCAGCGGGTGCTGTAGCGCAACTGACTCAACCAAGTGTCGCTATTATTGGGGTTAATTACCGATCTACCTACACGCTATCAAATTATACTGGGTCTGGTTCATTCAGGGCGCGTCTAGGATCTGGCTCAGTCGGTCAAAGTGTGGCAGCGAATGGCACTTATATTGATGAGATACCTGCGGCTCATGTTGATTATGCCATTCAAGCAGTGAACAGCAGCTGTGGCGCAAACATAGATGACACGTCGCTATTTTTGTCAGATGGTACCGATGTCGTTCACTACCTCCCGAGAGGCTGGCTACCAACTCAAGTATTCGTCGATGGCCTGCTCCTTCGAGAGGGTGTCAGCGACGATTACACCGTCCATAGCAATGGCTTCGATACTTGGATTAAACCCGCTGTAGCACCTACCGCTGCAACACAGACCTGCATCATTGGAGTACGCGCATGAACTTTATAGCGAAGGGTGATGTGCCTATGTCCGGTGAGCAATTGAACCGGCGTACTCAGGCTTATATCAATCGTGATTGGCCAGAGTGGAAGCGCGAGCGATCTATTAGACTGGCTGATGGTAAATTCGATACCTACATGGTTGGCATCAGTGCTAACGATGATGCTAATAGAGCAGCCAACTCATTCAATGGGAGTCTCGTTGCCTACAAGAACGCAGTCGCTCGCCTTGAGCGCTATGTGTTGGCTGAGGGTCAGGATGAACTGATCGAGGACATCCCGACTGGTGAGCAAGAGTTTGATGAGGTGTCAGGGCAGATGGTCGATGTAACTCTCGCCACTGTCACCAAACAATTCATTGAACCGCTGCCGGCCACTGTCGAGGACACCACCTACGACGAGAACGGTGATCCCGTTGTATCTACTATTTATAAACGACTCATTGTCCAGGACGCCGCTGAGCGTCTGAGCGCACAAGCGACTATCAATTCGACAAACCAAGAGGTTATTGACTGGGTTGCGGCTGAGAGTGCGTAAACAGCTAGGAGAGAATAATGTCGCTATCTGTTGCTAACATCACGAGCTATCCGCGCATCACTCCACTGAAGGCTCTGGTTTATATTGGTAAGACGAACACCATCGAGCTGTCTGTTGACCGAGTTTATCCGGCGTCTCTCGCTGCAGTACAGGAGAAGTGGGCAGGGGTAACGCGAATGGTTCTTCATGTTGTGAGTCTAAGCAATGCAGGAGCCGCATCAGAGCTAATAGCGACAGCGGATACCGACGCTGACCCAGCGCTGATTGACTATAGTGAGGATGGTTTGTTGGGCTTGAATCTAGGCGGACTATTAACACTGGCCGGAGGAGTGATTCCAGAGGGTGAGTATCTAATGCGGCTCACCAAGTACAGCGGCTCAGTTCAGCATCAGATACTCCACGAGCAGACTCAGATCGCCAGGCTTCAATTCGTGAACGTAGATGAAGTCGGTTAAGCAAGCGATGCATGCCCTAAAAGGTACTCCCGGCGGGGTCTCCTTACGGGTGCGCGGCAGCGCAGAGTCTCGCTATTTATGAGAATTCTGTAGTTAAGGTTGTACTGTACGATTATCCCGAGAGCAATTTGTTGTAACGCCAATGCCAAAAAAGCCAGCCAAGCCAGAGAAACACTGGATAAACCGCAAGACTATGGTTGCCTCGTTAGGGATTTCTGGCGCAGCTTTTGATAAATGGAAGGTACAACCAATAGAGCGGATAGGCCGAGAGGCATTTTTTACAGTTCAGGACGTTTTAAAGAACCGAATGGACCACAAATTGGCGCAGCTCGAATCCCGGAAAACCCCGATTGACGACGCTGACGGCGAAAAAATCAATCCTCTTTTGGAAAAGTCAAAGCTCGACCGTGAGAAGAGAATCGGGCAAGAACTTAAAAACGACACGACGAAAGGGAATCTTTTCCCATTGTCTGCCGGTCGCTATGTCTTCTCTCGGATCGGCGCGGAGATGGCGGCAGTACTAGAGTCGCTACCGGCCAAGATAAAGAGAGTCATGCCCAAAGTGACAGCGACTCAAATCAACGAGGTTAAAAAGGAAATTGCTAAAGCAAGAAACTCATGTGTCGACATTCCCGATCGGCTCGATGAGTTCCTTGAAGAGTATTACGCCGAGACAGAGAAATAATTTAAAGGAGTTCGTCAAAAGCGCGTTAGTAGCGACGCTTAGAACACCGGAACCACTGACTGTGTCGGAGTGGGCAGACAAGAACTTTTATCTCTCTGCTGAGTCCGCGTACATCGAAGGCGATTGGGAGACGATGCCTTATCAGGTTGCCCCTTTAAATTCGATGGGAAACGACGACATCAAGGTTGTGAACCTTGTTAAGTCGGCTCGTGTTGGTTACACGAAAATGATTTTGGCGTTCATCGCTTATGCCATAGAACACAAGAAGCGGAACGGGATGGTCTGGCAGCCCTCTGATGATGCTAGAGATGATTTCACGAAGCAGCATGTGGATCCAATGATTCGCGATGTCTCTTGCATGCGTCGTCTTTTCCCGTACATCGACAAGAAAAGTAAATTCAATACACTTGACTACAAGCTGTTCAGGAATAGCAGACAGCTGTTTTTGAAGGGTGGTAAGTCTGGGAAAAACTATCGTGAGAAGTCTGTAGATTTCGGCATCTATGACGAGCTATCGAGCTTCGACGCCGATATCGACCGAGAAGGCGACGCGGTAACGCTTGGAGATGTTCGGATGTCAGGGGCCGCGTTTCCAAAATCGATACGAGGATCTACACCAAAAGAAGCTGGTACCTGCCAGATCACGAAGGCGGCAGACGACGCGGATGAGCATTTCCACCGCTACTACCCTTGTCCTCACTGTGGGGAAAAGCAGGTACTACGCTGGGGTGGTCCAAATGCAAGCTTTGGCATTAAGTACGACGACGATGATCCGGATTCAGCGGCTTATCTTTGCGAGCACTGCGGCTCGCTGATTGATAACGACGCGATGCCAGCAATGGACCGCGAGGCAGTTTGGATATCAGACAACGGTGTAAGCACGATCGATGGCATCGTGTTCTATGACGCAGCGGGGAAGCACGTAACAGCTCCTGAGTCGGTAGCCTGGCACATGTGGGCAGCCTTCTGCGCTCCCGGCGGAAAGAACTGGCGACAGATAGTCGCTGATTTCATTAGAGCAAAAAAAGACCCGATCAAACTTAAAGCGTGGGTGAACACATGCTTAGGTGAGGTATGGGAAGAAGAATCAGACAAAACGGATCCACATCACCTCTATATGCGACGAGAACACTACCCGAACGGCAAGGTGCCAGCGAAATGCGGACTCCTTCTTTTTGGTGGTGACACGCAAGACGATCGTGTCGAGATAAGTGTTTGGGGATTCGGTATCGAGCGCGAGTCATGGCTGATCGAGCACGAGATATTTTACGGCGACCCCGGACGTCCCGAATTATGGAATCAGGTCGAGCAGTACATAACGCTCGGCAGCTGGGAGCATGAGTCCGGAGCGATGCTGCGGGTACGAGGCGGTGGTCTAGATACCGGCGGTCACTTTACCGGCATGGCTTATAAATTCTGCAAGAAAAATCAGACCAGAAACTTCCTCGCGCTGAAAGGCTCGAATCAGTTGTCGGCGCCTCTGACGAGCCGGCCAAGTCGGAACAACGCGGAGCGGGTGCGGCTTTTCTCGATCGGAACCAACGAAGCGAAAGACCTCATCTATGGTTGCTTAAAAATCGAAGAGCCTGGTCCTGGATACGTTCACTTTCCAGTAGCGGTCGAAGCGGAAGAGTACTCCGCTGATGACGAGTACTTCGCACAGTTGACCGGCGAGAAGAAGGTCACCGAATACAGGTCAGGCCGACCCATTAAAAAATACAAAGCATTCAGACCCCGAGTGGAGGCTCTGGATTGCTACGTTTATGCGCTAGCGGCGCACGAGATTTTGAAATTTAACGTAAGGGTTCTGCTCCGCGACCTAACTCCTGGTCCCGACGGATCACCACCGCCAGCCTCAAGGCCGGCGAGAAAGAAAGCCACTATCCAACGCGATAACAGCGGCTGGATGGATCGTTACAAGAAATAACCGAAGGGATATCCAATGTCAGCGACTATTACTCTTGCCTCGGTACAAGCCGAGCTGCAGGTATGGCTCGATGCCCGTACTAAAGCAGCGAAAGGCCAGTCTATTTCGATCGGCGGTCGAAGCCTATCAACGCAGGATCTGAAAGAGATCGACGCAATGGTTAATAAATTGTCGCGTCAGGAAACAAAACTGCTAACACAACAGCAGTCCGGCAGTACTCGTAAAACGCTCGGGTCACTGGCGCGGTTTAGCTGATGGTCTCTTACTCAAAACTGCTGGCGATGGTTGCGCCGGAATATGCGATGCGTCGCGTCCAAGCGCTGCGAGTCACGGCTGCTTATGAGAGTGCCAAGCCTGGACGGACGCATAAAGTAAAACGCGAATCGCGTGGCGCTAATGCTGCGTCAACCGAGTCCGGAGATTCACTCCGCCAGCAAGGGCGTTACCTCGAGCAGAACAACGATATCGCAAAAGGCGCTCTCGACATTCTGGTCAACAGAACGGTCGGCATGGGCATCATTCCAGAGTTCATGGTCGAGAAAAAGAACGGGGATCTGTACGACGAAGTCAACGAGCAACTCGCTGAGCTTTACGAGGATTGGACGCGCCGCTCCGAAGTTACATGGCGCGATGACGAGACGTCCGCTCAGAGACTCGGCGCTCGGACATTCTTCCGCGATGGCGAAGTATTCGCTCAGCATCTAATAGGGCCGACACGTGGCTTAACTCATGGCACCGAGGTTCCTTACAGCTACGAGCTGATCGAACCAGACATGCTGCCTATGCATAACCACAACGAATCGAAACGGATTGTGTCGTCGATCGAGATGAATGGATGGGGCAGACCTGTCCGTTATCACGTACTAAAAACACAGCCCGAGAGCATTGCGCGAGTCGGGCGCCTGGTACCGTCGTCCGATGAGACGCGAGCGATCGCATCGGCTCGTATGAGTCACCTCTCTATCCGTAATCGGATCCGACAGGTACGTGGCGTCTCTGTATTCGCATCTGTATTGAAACGACTCTCGGACATTGACGAGATTGATGAGACAGAACGAGTCGCTGCCAGAATCGCGGCTGCGGTGGCGCTGATTATCACAAAAGGTGATCCGTCGCTTTACCAGGCTCCGGATCCTGATGACGAAAATGCAAACCAGCGTGAGCTGGATATTAATCCGGGAACCATTGTCGACGACTTACTGCCTGGTGAAGATGTTAAGTCGTTCGTTTCTAACCGACCCAACAATCAGCTGATCCCATTCAAAGAGTCGCAGTTTAAATCTGCGGCGGCAGGTCTTGGTGTCGGCGCGAGCTCGCTCGGCAAGAATTACAACGGCAATTATTCAAGCCAGCGTCAGGAGCTGGTTGAGCAGCACGACCACTATGGCGTGATGTGGAAATACATCGTCGAAAGAATGGAGCGGGACAAGGTCGAGAATTTTGTCCGAGCCGCAATGATGATGCGCAACGGTGTGGTCTTGCCTGACGATGCCAATGCTGCGTCGTTGTATCGGATCCATTTTAGCCGACCAGCGATGCCATGGATTCAGCCGCTTCAAGAAGCCAAAGCCTGGGCGACGCTGACCGAAAACAAATTCGAAAGCACCAGCGGGATTATCCGAAGTCGTGGTGCAAGTCCGCGACAAGTTAGAAAGCAAATTGAACGCGAAGAACGGCAATCACAGGAGCCTAAGACAAATGAAGAAGATTAAAGTCACCAACCTAGCCAAGTCGCGCGAGATCAAGAGCGGCTGGTTTTCCATGGTAGCGACCAAAGCTACTGCCGAGGCACAGGGATTCGATCACGTCGCGCTGCACATATTCGGCGAGATTGGCTGGGAAGTAACGGCCGCGGAATTCATCCAGCAATTGGAAGCACTCGGCGACGTTGAAACGATCGAAGTCGAAGTCGGTTCGGTTGGCGGTAACGTGTGGGAAGGTCTCGCGATTTATAACGCGCTGATCACTCACAAAGCAAAAATCTCCATGCTGGTCACATCGCTGGCTGCCTCTATGGCATCTGTCATTGTGCAAGCAGCTGCGCCAGGCGAATTGAGAATGATGCAGTCATCGATGCAGATGATTCATAACCCGGCGACTGGTGTGTGGGGTGATCAGCACGACCACGAGAAAGCTGCTGAGGCGCTCGGCAAGATCCGAGAAGCATTGGTCGGTGCCTATATGCGGCGTTTCACTGGTACCGAAGAAGAACTCATCACGATGCTGGACCAAGAGACCTGGCTTACCGCAGAGGATTGCGTGGCTAATGGTCTGGCTGACGAGGTCGTTGACGTCGAACTGGAGATTGCCGCCTGTTTAACAACAGAGGCGATCACCAAGGTTTACGACAATGCGCCCAAGGAATTTCTTGCATTGATTGAAGGCTCAGCGCCGGAAGGTCAGGACGAGGATAACGCTGCTTCGGCAGTTCGAATGCAACTGGTGCACGACACCATTGCAAAACACAAACAGTCGGCAGCCGCCGACGACAATTCACAGGATGATTTAGATATGACTGAAGAAGAAAAAGCGGCGGCTGCGAAAGCCGAGCGACAGGTAGAAGCCAAGCGTCAGAGCGATATTCGCGCTGCCTTCAAGCTTCATAATATCAATGGCACGATGGATGTCTTGATGGAATCATGCATCGCTGATATCGATTGTGCGATCGCTGATGTAAATGCAAAAATCCTAGCCGAATTGGGAAAAGGCAGTCTGCCAGCCGGCGGCGCCGCTCATGTGGTTGAGGATTCAATCGATAACTTTCGCGCAGGTGTTGGCGAAGCAATCGAGATGCGAATGGGCGTCAAGAAAGTCGATCATTCCAACGAGTTCGTCAGCACGTCTCTAATCGAAATGTGCAAGCGAAGTGCCACCATGCGCGGCATTGATATCGCTGGATTGAATCGGGACAAGATTGTAGCCGTTGGTTTGCAGCCTGGTTCTGACTTTCCCGGAATCCTTGAGAACATCGTAGGCAAAGAAGTGCTGCGTGGATACCAGGAAACTCCGGAGATCTATTCGACTCTCGCGCGTATCGGCACACTGCCCGACTTCAAAGCATCCAGCCGAACAGGTTTGGGAGCCGCGCCTTCGCTACCCGCGAATAGTGAGCTGCAGGAGGTTGAAACGATCACCGTTGCCGACCGGAAGCAGTCCATTCAACTGGCTACCTATGCGGCTCGCATTGGTCTTAGTCGTCAGGCGATCATTAATGATGATTTGGGAGAGTTCTCTCGAATGATTATGAAGGTCGGTCAAGCGGCTCGCCGCACTGTTGGTGACCAGTTCGCCAATGTGTTTACACAGCACGCTGACGGCCAGCTGCTAGATGAAGGCGCTGCTCGTATCTTTGATGCGGCTCGTACTAATACCGGCACCGGTGGCGTACCAACCACTGCCTCGTTCGCGCAAATGCGAACCTTAATGATGACTCAGTCGGATGTAGGCGGTAACGCGACCAACCTGAACATCAATCCTCGCTACATTCTTTGCCCCGTCGCATTAGAAGGTCAGTGCCAGGTCGTTGCTCAGAGCGAGAAAGAAGTGCTCGCGGCTAAAACAGCAACGACGCCAAACACTGAGCGAGGTCGTTGGGAGATTCTCATGGACTCTCGTTTGGATACGGCGAACGCTGCTCGTTATTACGCACTCGGCGATCCTAACGTCTATGACACGATCGAGGTCGCGTTCTTGGATGGTCTGGACGAGCCGCAGATACAAGAAGTTGATATCTACGATCCAATGGGCGTGTATTGGGTTGGCTGGATTGACTGTGTCGCACAGGCATTGGACTTCCGAGCAATGGCAATAAACGACGGCTCTTAATAGCGAGCAGCCAAAAAACTTAACCCCCCCCAACGTATCAAGTGCGAGTCGCTAATGGCTCGCACCGCTGATCGTTTTTTTTAGGATATTGAAGTCATGACTAAGATTCGTGAAGGCAATAGCATCGTTCATACTGCTGGTGGTTCTGCCATCGCTAAAAACGATGTGGTTGTCATAGGTAACTTAATCGGCATCGCAGCCGAGGCTATTGCAGCCAACGGGACTGGTGTGGTGCATCTTGAAGGTGTATTCGCTGGTGTACCTAAAGTGTCGGCAGCTGTGTTTGTTGTTGGTGAAAAACTGATCTACGACGTCTCTGCAAGTGCGTTCGACGATAGTTCAGCAACTCCGGCAACCGGCGACGTGACCGGCGGAGCAGTCGCTATGGTGGCTGGTTTAAATGCGGTGACAACTTGCACCATTAAGTTGACTCCTGGCAATACGGTCGTCACCTAAAAGTGACGTTTCGTAGCGATGCAATTCTGGCCACCGAGGACATCATCGATGCCCTTGGTGAGCCAGTATTATTTCAATCGAAGTCCGGCACATCAAAGACGATCACCGCTGTATTCGAGCGAGAATACTTTGATCTAGCGTATGGCAGCGGAGTATCAAGTTCGCAACCAGTGTTGAGTGCGAAGTCCTCGGACGGTCCTTTTAAAGAATACGATTTGTTCCTGGTCGACAATCAAGAGTATCGAGCTGTAAACCTCGACCGAGATGCGGACGGACAGACAAGGATAGGTCTCGAAAAGAATGGGTAATAAACACCGAGCAGAGCAATTGATCGACGCGATCATAGACAATATCGGCACAACCACCGCAGCAGGCGAACACGTCTACTCATGGGCTGCCAGATCATTACCCAACGAGCCATATTTAATTGAAATTCAATCCGGTGCTGACGACATTGAGTCGATTGCGATAAACACGATTGACTCCTGGTTGACGGTCTTTGTTGATCTGCACACCAATGGACAGCAGCCAGTTCCCAGGGAACGTGGTGCGCTTCCTGCTTACAAAGAAAACCTGTTTCTCCTGAGGAAAGATGTGCACATAGAGATTATGCGCGATATCACTCAGGGTCTTGGCTTCGTTATCGACACGAAACCCGCAGGAGCTTTAGAGCCACAACTTAACGGCGACGGTGAAAGTGTCGCAGCATTTATGCGAACTGTATGGCAAATAAAATACAGAAGTTCAATCAATGATCCCAGTCAGTAAACAGGAGTTCCAATCATGCAAAACAAATTAACTTTCCTATCGCGGAAGGGTGGAACTCGCGTGTTCGAAAACGATCACGATCGCCTGGTAGACGATATCGTCAATGCTATTTCATCAGTCTCGATGACGAGATACACCACCAGCGATAAGCCGCGAGTGGACGACCTTGAGCAGCTGCTCGGCGAACAAATCACGGAAGGCCAGCGCGATGAGGCGCTAAAAATATTCCACATCAGGAACGGTGACGGCGAGAAGATCCGCTCGATAGATCCTGAGCCGGCTCTATCACCATCGACTGATTCAACAGGGGATCAAAATGAAACTGACTAAGCAAGAAGGCATTCTCGTCAAACTGGAAACCACACCAGGCACTGACCCCACACCCACCGCGGCTGATGATTCGGTGATGGTTGAAGATATCGGCTGGTCGTTTGCTGGCGCACGTATGGTCGATCGCAGCGCTGTCAAAAGCACTCTAGGTCAACTGAAACCAGTCTTTGCCGGCACACTTATGGAAATGACCTTCAAGTGTGAGTTAAAAGGATCCGGCACGGCTGGCACAGCGCCAGAGGTTGGCGCTCTTCTGCAGGCTTGCGGTTGTGGCGAGACGATCGTTGCAAGTACCAGCGTGACCTATGCAGGGGTCTCCACCGGACACAAGTATGTGACCATCTATTACTACGAGGATGGCAGCATTTACGAAATGAACGGTTGCCAGGGCGATATGGAGATTACTTACGAGGCTGGCGGCATTCCAATGCTGAACTTCACAATGACCGGTCACCTGGTTGGTCCGATCGATGGTTCTCTGGTGACGTTCGTCTTTGACTCAACCGTCCCAGTGCCGTTCATAGACGCATCATTCGCCACCGGCGGCTTTGCCTCAGTGATCGAGAATCTTTCATTCTCGCTAGGCAACAAGATCGTGACACCGTCGGATCCGAACAATGCCGACGGCTATGGCCAATTGGCTATTGTCGATCGCGAGTACACCGGTTCTTTCGATCCACAGGCGACACTGATCGCTACTGATGATCCTATCGGTGACTGGAAGGGCGGCGTGTCTAAGGCGATCGCAACGGGAGCGCTGGGATCTACCGGAGGCAACATATCATCCCTATCCCTCCCGACTTGTTATTACCGAGAACTCGGCCCAGGCGATCGGGACGGCATTCGAACATTCGACATCGGCTTTATGGCCGCCGGTGACGACTCCGCATTTTCACTCGCATTCACATAAGAGACACCCGGTATGGCAATGAAGTTAGCAGGAGGGCTGGTTGAAGGTTGGTACACGCTGAGAGCCGAGCAAGACTCAGAAAACCCCGACGAAAAGCCCACTCGTTTCAAATTGAAGCCACTGACACAGATCGAACTGCTAGAAGTTATGAGCGAGGGCGATTCTCTTTCAGATGGATCCTTTGTTCCTAACCACACCGGCCGCTTAATATTGTTGCGTCGCGGCCTGGTTGGTTGGGATGAGGTCTATGACTCAAACGGCGAAAAGAAAGAATTCTCGAAGTCCGAAGCCAACAACTTGCCGGCACAGGTACTGGGCGAGATAGCCAACGAGATCATCCTTCGATCAGTTCTGACCGAAGAAGAAAAAAAAAGCTAGGCATCACTTACACGGTTGTCGCTAACCGTAACGACTTCGATTGCAAACGATGCAAGTGGAATCGTCATTGCGACAGCAGTAATCCGGCTCCTATGAAACAGTGGAAGATACCGGCTCTCAACATTGAGTCGGATATCTGTCTACTGCCAATGGTGGACGAGCAGTCCGCATTCTTTTTGCGTTTACACGTTCACTACCGAAACCGAATCCTGTTCACCGAAGGCGGACTCACGTCCCAGCCTAATCGCTATCTTGAGGCGATGGAGCAGGTCGAGCAACTGATAGGCATGAATCATGGCTGACGAGTACAAGTTCATAATCACCGGCAAAGACGCCACTAAGCGCGCGTTTGCCTCGATTAGACAGAACCTCGGCAGTGTTCGCGCTGGCGTCAACTCCACACAACTGAAAGTCGCTGCGCTTGCCGGGGCTGCAGGACTGGGTGCGTTAATTAACAATTCCCTAAAGGGCGGTGACGCGCTGGGCAAGTTTGCCGATCGCGTGGGCGCAACCACCGAAGGTCTAGCCGGCCTGCAGTTGATTACTGAATTAAATGGCGAGTCGTCCGAGTCGCTATCCAAATCCCTCGAGAAGATGAACCGTGGCGTCGGTGAGGCGCAGCGTGGAATCGGTACTGCTCTCCCAGCATTCGAGCAACTTGGCCTCAGCGTCGACGAACTCGCCAAAATGCCAGCAGACGAGCGATTCATCAAGATCGGTGACGCCATCGGCAGACTAGACGACGAAACGCTCCAAGCGTCCCTATCAGCTGACATCTTCGGCCGTTCCGGTGTTCGGTTAATCAACACCTTCGAGCAGGGTGAAGAAGCAATGCGTGGTGCTACCCAGCAGGCTATCGACCTGGGTATAGCCATGAGCCGAACTGATGCTGCAAAGATTGAAGCCGCCAACGATGCCATGCTGCTCGCCAGCAAGCGCGTCGAGGGTATCGGCAACCAAGTCACTGTCGCTGTCGCGCCTATCATTGCTGAATTGGCTGATCAGTTCACTGCAGCCGGATTCTCGGCTGACGAAATGACGGACATCATCAACCGTGGTCTCGATATAAGTACCGGTGTGGTTGGCACCTTTGCGGACGGCATACATGGCATCAATGTACTGTTCAAGCTCGGCGAAGTAGCTGGACGTGGATTAGGTACCGCTGTGGTCGGTAGTCTTAACTTCGCGCAGAACAAAGCCTTCGAATTCTATAACTCCATCAAGAGTTTCATCCTCGAGCCGCTGCAGGACGTCCTAGAACTGGCCGCACCTTTCTCCGATCGCGCAGCTAATGCGCTGCAAAGCGTCAATGCTGCGCTGGTGGACATAAAGCCACCGGCTGGACTTGGCGAAATGTTCGATGAGATGAATGCTGGCTTTCAACAGGCCAAGCAAGAATTAAACGACCTGGTGCTGGAACAGATACCGAGCCAGATCATCGGGGAGAAGCTGCAAGCGGTTCTCGACGGAGCCCAGGCTAAAGCAGAAGAGATTGCCGCCAAGGCACAACTCCGACTCGATAAACCTGATCTTGGTGAAGATACTGGCGGCATCGATGTTACCGAGCAAGAGCGCACCCAGGCGAAGTTGGACCGTCTGAATGAAAACTACGCCACCGAGCTCGAGCTGCTTCGCGGAAAGCTACTAACTGAGCAGACTATCCTGGCCGAATCCCATCAGCAGAACCTGCTTACCGAAGACCGTTTTAATGCGCTGAATCTACGCGCCGCCAAAAAATACGAACTGGCCAAGACTAACCTTGAAGAGAAGAGCGCTGCCGATCGTCGCAGTAAGCTGTTTGGCAGTCTGACAACGATCTCTGGAGCTTTCGGCGGTCAAAGCAAGAAGATGTTCAAGCTGCAGAAGAACCTGGCACTTGCTGAGGCTGCCGTGTCGCTCCCATCTGCAGTGTTGAGTTCGTACAAAAATGCCGGCGGCTTTCCGTTGGGCATTCCTGCGGCCGCGGCTATGGCGGCAACTGGTCTCGCACAGATCGCACAGATTAAAAGCTCATCCCTCGGATCTGGTGGCGGTGGTTCGATATCGGTCGGTGGCAGCGGCGCTGTGGGCGGTAATGTTGGCACCGCGGCGGGTGTTGTGGCTGCAGGGACGTCTCTCGTCGACAGTCTTTCAGGCTTTCAATCCGACAGTGGTCAAAAACAGGAATCTAAACCAGATATCCATTTTCACTTCCCTGACGGCTTGGTGGTCGGATCCGATGCCGAGCGTAACCTGGCAGACATGCGTCGGCTCATTGTGGAAGAAGACTTTCAGCTGATACCTCCAGGCTCTCGTAACGGCATCGATCTGGCTGCAGGCGGAGTTGCCTAATGGGCTATATCAATTACACACCGACCCGATCGTTGATCGGTAGTAGCGACGGCAAGCTGCATCCAGTATTCCAGCGGTACGCCACCAAGCATCGCGATAAAGTCGAGACCAGCGAATCTTTGAATGGCGCCAGTGTTGAAACCAGTTACCTGGGTCGTGTGAAACGATACGAGCTCATCACTGACCCTATCGATCTAAGTGACTGGCCTATGTGGGAAGAGTTCTGGCATTCCGTCGCCGGTGGCGCGAGCTTTACCCTGGACGCTGCCGGCACCGAGGGATCTCCGAATAATGCCATCACCGTGAAGTTTGTTCCGAATACGTGGAAAGAGAACGACCCTGGACCCAGGCACCGGGTTTATCAGTTCGAAGTGAGGGTCGTATAACTCGTGAGACAGAATAGCGACAACTACAACAACTATGCCCTGAAGTCGGAGCGAGAGCTCCGCCTGGTTGTATCGATCGAGTTTAGTGGGACCACGTACTACTTCACATCGCACGACGATATCGATACACCTGAAGCTTCAACGATTCACGAGTCGTTGAAGAACGTGAACGCCAAGACGCAGCGGTATCTACCTGAACAAGCACGCTCGGAGATCGGCCGGTTAAAGTTTAGCCTGCTCGATGTGGGTGAGGCTGTCTCAGATCTGTTGAACGACGAGCAATACAACAATGACGAGGGACCACTGCACAGAAAAGTCGTTCTATATCGTGGTTTCTACAATCTGGCCTGGTCCGATTACCGGGTAGAGATGACTCAGCTGATCGATTCGAAAATCAGTTTCGAGAAAAACGTCTATGACTTCTCCTGTTCTGACAAGCAAAGCCAGCTTAAGAAAAATATATTTAACTTCCCCTCTACGCGCCTGAGTGCCGGTGTAACGGCCGAAGCAACAACCTTAAGCGTCTACACCACGGAAGGCTTTGACGTCGTGCCCCAGGGGACTAGCTATTCTTATCTGCCGTCCACCAGCGTCATCATGTTGCGTATCAAGTACCAGGACAACTGGGAGATCTGCAGCGCCACCGGGAAAACAGCCACAACATTTACTGGTGTGGTGCGGGGATTGTTCGGAACCGTCGCCCGGGCTCACCAACTGCCAGAGGACGCGAATTCGGATAACGGTGTCGAGGTCGAGTACTACCCTTACCTCGAGTTGCCTGTAGCGAAATTAGTCTATGCCCTGCTAACAGGTGTTCTTCTTAATCAGGGTGGTGCTGAGTTACCCAGTGCTTACCACCTGGCCATTCCAGAAGCGGATATCATTTCGGCGAGCTTTGAAAGCTATCCAGACTGGTATTTGACGACAGACGATACTCGAGGGCTCATTCTCGCATTCGAGGGTGGCGCAATGTCCGAGGGCGATGGCAAGGCATTCATCGAGAAAGAGATCCTATCGCTAATCAATGCGTTTCTCCTGGTAGAGCCCGATGGCAGATTATCGCTGCGGCGCAAGGTTCCGGTTCTATCCAGCTCTGATTATGTTGGTGTGCTGAATGAAAACTTGATATCTAGCGTCAATGCCCTCGAGCATGATCTCGATGCTGTTTCGTCAAGGTTTCGAATCCGGTGGGGATACCGGGAGTTCGGGCCCAACAACAAAGGATTTTATCGCGAGCGTGTGATTACCGACACCATCGCCGCGGCCCGGTTTCCAGATGCGAAAACGAAGGAGCTCGCCTTCAAAGGTCTGACGCCAGCCAGGCACACAACTACCATCCTGCGAAACATATTCGAGAGCCAGCGAGATGCAGTAGCGTCTCCGCCATTACACCTGTCTGGTGTTCGGCTGATGCCTTCCATTGGATTCGATGTTGAACTTGCAGATGTGTTTCGAGTTGATCTCTCGCACGTTCGGGATTACCAATCATTAGTCGACGTCAGCAGTCTGGACCGCCCATTCGAAGTCCAACGAATCACGATTGATCAAATCAAGGACTCCGTGATCGTCGACTTTGTAGGATCGGGGAATAGCGCGACGCAGATCGGTGATGATGATAGTGGCGATTCCGTTATACCTGACGGCGCGTACACCGACACCGGGACCAATCTCACTTCTGTGCTCTCAATCGATGGCAGCGGATTCACGACGGCAGACGGCACTCTCACCGGGGGCACCACGACCAGGACGCGCTACTACTACGACGGTGACCTGACAATCAGTGCCGGCGACACAATAGACTTCACCGGCAACATCGAGATCTGGGTTAAAGGCCATTTTTCTATTCTCGGCAAGCTTGATGGGGCCGGAGGTGGCTACACCTTTTCGGAAGCTGGATATATTGGAACCACGATGGCCCAGGGCCTTGCATACGCAGTGACTGGCTTTTTTGGGAACATCATATCGTTCAGCAACGGGCAAACTCTGTTCCCCCAGGTCACAGCGATACCAGCACTAATGATCGTTAATGATGCCGGTGTCCTGAGCGGGTACCCAGACGACATGCGCGGTTCCGGTGGACCGAGTGGCGGCATATCAACTGCCGGAGATGACTCACCAGTTGTTGGTGGAGTCGGCGGTCTTGGTGGCGGATCCGTTGTGATCGTATCCCGGGGCAGCAGCTTCGGTGTGGATGGCGAGATCGACGTCTCCGGCACGGATGGCAACCTGGGAAGTACAGGCGATTATGTTGTCGGTGGTGCTGGAGGCGGTGGATCCGCCGGCAGTGTTCTGATTTTAATTGATGGCTCCGGGAACTCAGTGCCGATAGCGAACGGCAAGATAACTGCATTCCGTGGAGCAAGCCCCGAGCAGGCTAACGTCCCTGTCCGTGGTGTAGATACTAAAGCACCTAAAGAATCCCCGACAACTAGATGGGGTGGATGGCCTGGGCTTCCATCTGTCAGCCAGTACGATTCAAACGTGCGGATCCAGTACCTGCCGGTATCACGGATACCCTACGAGAACGATCAAGCCAGCCTCGAGCCACCCAGCGGGGTAACAGTAAGTCCAATTCCAGGCGGCAATGATATCGATTGGGATAATCCTATAAACCCAGGCAGCTGGGATCTGATTGAGATACATGCCTCAACAACGAACGACGTTGCTACCGCCAGCAAGACATTCGAAGGTCGTAATAGCCGGGCCAATCATCTTACTGGCAATGTAACACCACAGTTTTACTGGTTGAGATCGAGGCAGGGAACGCGGTTCTCGGACTTCATTCCGAACACTACGACAACCACCTACACCGGCACTCCCGAGATCGATGCGAATGTCGCTGCTACCAGATCGAATTGGAGCGGTATTGTTGATGACGATTCCAACAAGCCAGACAACAACGCGACCGTCGGTGCAATATGGGGAACTAATGTCACGTCCCAGCCTGCTGATGCCGCGATACTCAACTCGTTCTTATTGATAGGTTCCGATGGTACGTTATCTGGCGGCGGCGGTGGTTCGGTAACCATTGTGGGGCTGGGTTACAACGGTTCGCTGGATGCGACAGACAACACGATCACTCAGTCCGCAAGTAATCCCAGCGGGGGTATCAATGGGAGCTTGCATTACAATACTGCTACCAAATCGTGGTGGTCTAAGATCGCTGGTACCTGGATTAAAGTAGGCGATGAGACGGCGGCTAATGTCGCTGCTTCGATTGCCGGGCAGGGTGGCCTGGCGACTGTTAACAGTGCTGATTGGTCCAGCCAGGTATCCGGAACCGGAAAGCCGGCCGACAATGCGACAGTTGGTGCTGTATGGGGAGTTAATGTCACGTCCCAGCCTGCTGATGCCGCGATACTCAACTCGTTCTTATCGATAGGTTCCGATGGTACGTTATCTGGCGGCGGCGGTGGTTCGGTAACCATTGTGGGGCTGGGTTACAACGGTTCGCTGGATGCGACAGACAACACGATCACTCAGTCCGCAAGTAATCCCAGCGGG
>Ga0222633_1000488_pt1 | contig 35013 bp, 39 predicted proteins | sample AntAcemetageno48_FD_179816 | JGI IMG/M metagenome (GOLD analysis project Ga0222633, IMG submission 179816) | Saline water microbial communities from Ace Lake, Antarctica - #48 | ecosystem: Environmental > Aquatic > Non-marine Saline and Alkaline > Saline | place: Antarctica: Ace Lake | collected...
GCGGAAATCCCGGGCGAGGCGGCGGCGGGAACGACCGCGGGCGGGACGCGGCGCGAGTCCGAGTCACTCGACGGTAGTGTTTCCGTGAGTTTAGGGGAAGCGTTTTGTCCGTGGAAGTATAAAATCCACACTACCGCTCGTTTCGAACACTACAATTTGTACTGCTCATCTGGTAACACTGGTATCGTTTCTATACTGTCCACACTGTTACTAGTACTAGTCAAACTGTTACTAGTATCGATTCCGTGTTTCTGTTCACGGAGGTCCGACTAACCGCTCATACGCGTGTTGAGTCCCTTCAGGAAGCACTCGCGAGTAACAACCGGTTCTCCGGGCTGACGTTCGTTTCGCAGTACCTCCGTATGGAACCGACGAGGCCTTTTCCTTCTAACCAACGTAACCTTCCGACGTCCAGAAACGTTTTGATCATACATCCCAGTTCGTGCTTTTCCGTTGGGGACATGTCTTCGCCGTCGCGTGGGATTACCGAGAAAGTTTGCGTAACACCACAGGAAACGCTCCCTTCCAAACTACCACCTCTGGTACTATCGGTACGCGTACCTTCAGTGGGCGTACTCTCGGCAACGCCGGCGCCGAGCTTTTCCCCACCCAGGTGGCTGGTCTCCAAAAGTTTCCGTCTCTTTTTCGAAACATGCTCAAGAGCGCCCAGCGCACTCGCGTCGAGCGTTTCGATCTCGCTCGTCTCTACGTCGTCAAAAATATCGTGCCCGCCCGCCGCCCCGAGTACTCCCCACGAGCTCATCCGCGTGAGCCAGCCGAACTCCTCAACGCTGAAACCGTGACTTTTTATGAAATATTTGTTCACGTAAGATCCCCACTCGCACCGGTGGTGGCAGCACGTCGCGACGCACACGCCTTTGGCGATGAACGTGTCGGGTTCGGGTTCGGTTTCATTTTTTTTATTGTCAGTTTCGGTTTCGGGAAAGCAACTTCGCAGCGCCAAATCCGTCGCGGCGCCGCACAAGTGTTTCCCGATTAAAACCAGGTTTCTTTTCTTGGTGACTGTCACGCCGGCGAAGTGTAGGTCCTTTATGTCAAGCCGCAGACGCAGGCACGACGAGGACGCTCTTCGTTCGCGAACGGACTCGGCGTCCCGTTCCAGACGCGCGTAATCGTCATTTTGTTTTTCATCTTCGAGATTTTCATCTTCGGGAAGCTCGAAAATGCCTTTCGCTTCGTCGGTATTTTTCTCTCGCCGCGCTATTCTCCTTTTATCCTTAACGCTGTCTTGCCTTCGCAAATCCGCGGCTTCACCGAGGGACCGCTCGGCTTTGAACCGTACGGGGTCGCGTTCCACTAACACCAAATCGATCGGGCCGAACGCGTCGACCAAGAAGTGCGAAAGGTACCCGCGGCCCGCGCCCAGTTCGGCGTACACCGGCTTTGGGTTTTTGAGGGAAGGTTTGTTTTTACGTTTTGAGTCATTTTTTCGTTTTTCGGTGCCGGTGTCAGCATCAACTTTCTCATCATCCCCATCCCCATCCCCATCCACCAGCCCGGCATCCACCATGTGCGCCACGATGCTGGCGTGCTGCGCCGCGTGTTTCGGTTCGAACGGCGACGGGGTTGGGCCGTTCCTTTTGGCCGCCAAAACCTGGGCGTCGCGCAGCGCGCGCGTCGCCGTGGCGCACCGCTCGTTGTTTTTCGTTTCCGGGACCGGCAAAAAAGCCACCACACCGCAAAGCGCGCACGCATCACGTACGCGTTTCGCGAGCGCCCGGAGTTGGTCACCCCGCGGCGGTCGCGACGCAACCGCAACCGCTGCTGCTGCAGCGCAAAGATCGCCCACGTTCACGTCCCTCACGAAGTACGGCACGTGCTGGCGAGCCGTTTGGTGCGCCTTGGCGGGGCACTTGTTCAGATGCTTCACGAGACCGGCGGCGGGGACGTTGGTTTTGCAGAACTCGCACCGCAGACGTTTCGGGCCATTTAATTGGTGGTTACCGCACTGAAACGACCCAGCCTTGGTGAGCATTCCGCATGCCCGGCGTTTCTTGGGGAGCCAAAAGTCGCACTTCGCTTGGGGGGCAACTGGGGCGGCAGTGCCGTCCACCGCGGCGCCCATCCGATGTGCGACACTTTCGTTTTCGGGACGACGAATAAATTTCGTCTTGGAGTTTCCGTTTTTCGTCAATCGTCGTCTCCCCCGACTGGGCACACCTCCCTCGCCCGGACGTGTGTCTGCCGCGATGGACCCGCCCTTTGGTGCGGGTGTGTCTGCGGGGAGTGCCACGCCGCCAGGTGCTGCCGCTTTCTCCCCCGGGGGCGCACTCGCGAACGCTACCCGGGAGCAGCTGGTGAAAGCGGTGGAGCGCTCGGCAAAAAAGCTAAAAGCCGCGGACGAACGCGCGCAAACCGCGGAAGCGGCGTCTGCGCGCGCTTTGAGTGACGTACAGCGCGTTACGTCTGAGGCTGCGCTTGCGCTCGAGACGGAACGCACGACACGACGCGAGTTGATACGGACGACGAGTGAAGAAACCGCGGCGCGAACGAAGGTTTTGCGGGACCGGTGTGCCTCGATGGAACGTTCGTTGCATGCCGCAAACGCGGAAACCGCAAAAGCGCAGGTGGAGGCTCGAACGTCTCGCGACGCGCTTTCGCGAGTCGCGAGCACATCAAGCGCCACGCAGTCTTCTTTTTCTGATGACACGGTTACCGAGCTTGGTAAGGTACGCGCGGCGCTAGACGAAAAACACGCCGAGGTTCAATCCCTGAAGGAAGAGATGGAAAAAGTGGGTACGAACCGAGACGCGGAAACCAAGCGAGTCGTCGCCGCGCTTGCGGATATTAAAAAGAAGATGCAAAAGCTCGAAGGCAAGCGCGAGGACGCGGAAAGGTTACTGAAACAGGAAAGACTTGAACGGGCGCGGGGTGAATCCCGGCTTGAAACCAAGGTTCTTACGCTTGAAACGCGCCTTTCGGAGGCGTACGCGCAGAAAGCGACATCCTTACAGTCTCAAAAGGAGTACAAACAAAGAGCGGGCGCTTTGTTTGCGGCTAAGGATTTGGAAATTGAATCTTTGAAGAAAAGTATGAGTGATTTTAGGCCGGCCAACGGCAATACTCCCGGTGACGAGAACCACAAAGACGACAGCACCACGCACGCACTGGCGGATACGCTGACCAAATTAAAGCGCGAAGTCGGGTCGTTAACAATCGCTTTGCGCAAGTCCGAGTCGAGGCAAGAAAAAGCGCGAGCCGAGTTGCGGTCGGTTCGGTTCGACGCCGAACAACGCGCCGAGACTTTCCGGGATCTTTCGGAACAAACAAACGCAAAGTTGTCAAGGGCTCGTTCCGAACGAAACACCGCGAACGTCGCCGCGGACGACGCACGCAAAGTGGTCACGACGCTTGAAGAAAAACAGTTCGCGCGGGAGGCTTCTGTTCGTGAGTCGTTAGCGAGAAGTGATTTGGTGGCCAAAAACGCACAAAAAAAAAATGACGAGTTTTCGGCCAAGTACGATTCTTTAAGTGTGGAGTTCAAAAACGCACGAGAGAGTTATGAGCAAATGCTCGGGGCGAAGGACCGTGAGTTGGGTGATTTGCAGTTCAAATTTGGCGACATGGCACGCGAGGTGGGTGTGTTGAATCGACGTTTAGAGGCGGGAGTGCCGGAATCGAACAAAGTCGGTAAGAAAGTCGTCACCAGTTACGACGACGACGACGAACACGGCCTGGAGGCGTTCACCGCGTACGTGTTGGGAGAGACCGGTGCGGATGTCGATCTGGCGGATACCGGTGCTACTACCCATACCTCGCACCACGACAAAAACGAATCGCGAGGAATCGAACCGGCGACCGCGGGGTCGTCGAGTTTACCGGACCACGGAGAGTGGGATTTCGGCGTTACCAAAACGTTGACTTCCGTGTATGACTATTTCGGCGGCGGTGACTCTTCTGTCTCGGCGTTGGAACCAAGCGCGTGGGAGCAAATAGGGATGGGCGCGAACGCCTCGGCTGCGGCGAACGCACTGCTCGCGTCTAGGGGGACGGGGGAGTCCAAATAGTAGTAGTAGCTTAGTAGCTTTTTGATGGAAACGGTTTCACCAGTGCCAAAACTTTATTGCAGCTCTAGATTCGCTGACTCGACTAGATTCGATGCAAACCCTGCTCCTCTGGCGCAGAGAGTCGCGCACTGGGGTGCCGGCTGCGATTGATCGACGAGGCAGTGCGCGTGGGAGGGTTTGGGTTGACCGTGGTTTATCGAGAGACGCGACAAATCAAGCGAGCGCGGACTCGGTGGCAGCGCGACAGCCTGTAACACAGCGACGCGTTGCGAGATCCGCGTTTCGTTTCGCCGCGGTTACTTTGTTACGCATCGCGCGTGACCTGTGCCCCCTTCCACAATGACGCAGTCCCTCGCGGAGCTGGAGCAGCTGTGCAACGTTTTGTACAACAGCCACAACCAAAACGAGCGCGCGCACGCGGAAGGCGTGTTGCGGCCGTTCAGCACGAACGCGGAGTACATACCGCAGTGCAAGGTACGGTGAAAAATCGGCGTGCCCACCAAGGTTTGGTTTCGCCTGGAGAAAAATAACAAAGCTACTGCTGCTGATGCTACTGCTACTGATGCTACTGCCACTGACCCTGACCCTTACCATTCGCCAACTCACAAAAAAAAAACAGGCCATCCTGGACGCCGCGGCGTCCCCGTACGCGCAGTTGTTCGCGACGAGTTCGTTGACCAAGCTGTTGGTGAGTACCGGGCGTTTCCCAAATCCGACACACACTGTTGTACCGAAGCTGGTGACTGTTCAGACCGATTACCCTGACTGTTGTCCATACATCGTCCAATACACGTCCAATACACGCCCAACAAATGGACTGACACTTTCTTTTACCTATCGCAAGACGGATCACCCGAACACGCCCTCCGGGTTACGTTCGGATACGCGGAAGTACTGCGTCGGTTTCCTCGCGTCCAAAAGTGACGCCCTGGAGAGCTTCGTTTTAATCGCGCAGATCCAGCTGCTTAGCCGGGTGATAAAAACGGGCTGGTTAGATGACCCCGATGCGCATGAAACAATTCTGGACGAGGTGATGGACTTCCTGAAACAACCAGGGGAGGGGCATTACCTGGTCGGTTTGAAGATATTCAACCAGCTCGTGATGGAGATGAACCAGCAAACGCCCGGTACCAGCTTGATAAGCCAGCGGAAAGTTGCGGTGAGTTTTCGACATGACGCGCTGTTGCGGTTGTTCCGCGTCGCGCTGCAGGGGTTGCAGAGCCTGATGGAGGGTGGAGGTGGCGCGCTGGCGGACACGCAAAACCCCGGTCAAAATACCACTTCCTTGAAACCGAAACTCCGGGAGCAGTGCGTCAAGCTCACGCTGAACTGTTTATCCTACGACTTCGTCGGTACCTCGCTTGACGAGTCCACCGAGGATATCGGCACGATTCAAGTTCCGTCGTCGTGGCGAGAACTGATTGAAGAACCCGCCACGACTAACTTGTTGTTGGACGTGTACAAACACAACGCCCCGCCTACTAGTTCGTGCGCGTTAGAGTGTTTAGTTAGGTTAGCTTCTGTTCGGCGGTCGTTGTTCGCATCCGAAGTCGAACGCAACGAGTACTTGCGACGGCTAATCAACGGCACTAGTGACATTCTAAGCAAAAACCAAGGCCTTGGGGAGCACGATAACTACCACGAGTTTTGCCGGCTTCTTTCGAGGTTAAAAACAAACTACCAACTCAGCGAGCTCGTGGCGGTGGACGGGTACCAGAAGTGGATCCAAGGTGTCGCGGAGTTCACGTTAACTTCTTTACAAAGCTGGCAATGGGCCAGTAGTAGTGTTTATTACCTGTTAACCCTGTGGTCGCGCTTAATAAGCAGCGTGCCGTACTTAAAAGGCGAAGCGCCGTCGATGCTGGACCAGTACGTGCCTAAAATCACGGAGACGTTTATTACGTCCCGGTTGGATTCGGTCACCGCGGTTGCGAGGTACGTATTGGGGCTTTCCCAAATTCTGACACACCTTTTGATGCCCCTCTTTGACGTCCACGGCCGTCATTATAAGGAAGTGCACTTCTGGTAAATCTTACCAGTACTCGCGGCTCTTACAAATACATCACAAGTGCACTGTTTTATCTCTCAGCTGGTGACTGTTCAGACCGATTACCCTGACTGTTGTCCATACATCGTCCAATACACGCGATATACAGTACCCCCATACTCAAGACTCAAGACTGACACTTTTCTTTTACACTCACAGGGGCGAAGCTGACGAGGACCCTCTGGATGACGAAGAGCGCCTTCAGGACCAGCTCGAATCCCTTCCCCACCTGTGCAGGTTCAAGGTAGGTATTGCATTTCCCAAATCCCAAGACTGTTTGACCATACAATACTGACACTTTTCTGGCAAAACTTCAAGTACGACGCGACGGTTTCTTTTTTAGTAACAAAGCTCGATCCCGCAATCGCGGAGTTCACGCGATACGCGAACGCGCCGGCGGGGTCGAACACGGAGGGGCTTGAGATTCTAGAAGGTGCGGGTTTTTCCCATTGAACACACACCGCCTCCCTAATTACAGGCCCTCTTTGACGGCCACTCATTAAAGGAAGTATACTACATACATCACAAGTGCCCTGTTTGCTCATACAAGTTACGAACATTACGACCGACTGACCCTTTCGGCGTTAATCGCACAAGGACGCTTAACCTGGCTCGTGTACATCGTCGGCGCGGTGGTGCGCGGGCGGCTTTCGTGTTCCTCCGCGGACAACGCGAACGAGTCGTTGGACGGAGACCTAGCCTACCGAGTCTTCCAGCTCATCCAGGTACGTGTCGGGGCTTTCCCAAATCCAGGCACACTGTTTACCGCCCCGTCCGTGACTATTTACTGTTTACGTAATACATCACAAGTGCCCTGTTTGCTCATACAAGTTACGAACAGTACAAAAGACTGACCTTTTTCTTTCCCAACCAGGTCATGGACCACGGGTTCCACTGCACGCGGTACGGCGCGGATTCGCGGCAGGTACGTGTTGGGCCTTTCCCAAATCCCGACGACTGTTTTACCGAAGCTGGTGACTGTTTGTCCATACATCGCCCAATACACGACTGACACTCTCTTTTCTTTACACCAGCGGTTGGATTTAGCGACTTTAAACTTTTTCGGCAACTTCCGAAAAGTCTACGTCGGCGAGCAGGTACGCGTTTCTCCTTTCCCAAATCTCAACAATGTTTACAGCTCCTGCTCGAGTGCACTACTCGTGATGTATGTAGCATTGCCAGTACTAGTAACACTTACAGTACTGGTAACTCTTACAAATGTCTCGCGACTGACCTTTTTCCTTCCCACTCAAAGGCCATGCACAGCTCCAAGGTGTACACGCAGCTCAGCGAAAGGATGGGCTTGCACGACCACCTGATGGTGATGAACGTCACCGTCACCAAGATCACCTCGAACTTGAAGTCCTTCGCGCAGTGTCACAAAGTCGTGGAAGCCAGTTTGACGCTTCTGCAGGACCTGGCGGTGGGGTTCATGAGCGGCAAGTTGCTTCTGCGCTTGGACGCGGTGAACTTGATGTTGCAAAACCACACCGCCGAACACTTTCCGTTTCTCAACGCGTATTCAAACACCAAGAACCGGACCATATTTTACGCCACCCTGGGAAGACTTTTGTTCATGGAGGACAACCCGACACAGTTCCACGAGTTCATGAAACCAATAGGGGCGCTTTGTGACAAACTCCAGGTTCGTGTCGGGGCTTTCCCAAATCAAGACACACTGTTTAATGGCCCTCTTTGAGTGCACTACTTGTGACGAACGTAGATCGTGATGCATGTAGTATTGCCAGTACTTGTAACTTTTACAATGTGACGTACGGACGCAGTTGCGTCGTGTGCTACGGGTAACACTTACTGGCGTGCTGTGGTAAATTGACACGGTACCCGTGATACTGTTACCACGGTAACTGTTACTGTGGCAAATTGACATGACACTGTGACAGTTTACAAGAACCCGTACTCCCGACTCTCCGACTGACCTTTTTCCATCCCAACCCCCAGTCCACGTACGACTCGGACGTGAACGCATTCCGGGGCGACGACGCGAAGCACGCGCTGATCGGGCTGTTCCGCGATTTGCGAGGTACGGCCGGACGGGGGTTTCCCGAATCCGGCGACACGGCGCTTTATCTCCAACGCGCCGTTTGACTGTTTTACCTCCAACGCGCCTGTGACTGTTGACCAGGCCATCGTCCAACACGCAGTACTTGAACACACGGCTGACACTTTTCGTTGTTCACAATCACAGGCGTAACAAGCGCGGCTAACTCGCGACGAACCTACCTGCTGCTCTTCGACTGGGTGTACCCCTCCCGAATCGGTTTGGTGCGGAACGCCATGACCGTGTTCGCGAACGACCCGCAAGTCACGAGCCCGTTGACGAAATTCGTGAACGAGTTCGTGCTGAACAAAACCCAGCGGCTAACTTTTGAGGTACGCGTATTTTCCAACCCAAATCCCGCCTCCACGTTTCCTGCACCGTATGGAGTACAGGGCCTACCCTTTCCAATCCCGGAATACACGTCACGAGAGAATACATCAAAAGTGCCCTGTTTGCCCATACAGTAAGACTCAAAACTGACACTGTCCGTTTCGCTCATCGCAAGCCCTCCTCCGTGAACGGCATTCTTCTTTTCCGGGAGGTTTCCAAGCTTTGCGTCACTTTCGGGCAACGCGCGCTACAAAACCCGTTACCGCCGCCGGGTAGTGGTGACCAACACGACCTCGGCGCGGCCAGCGCGGGTGGTTCGACTCTACGGTACGCCAACCGGTACAAAGGAATCTGGCTCGTCGCGCAAGGCCTGACGAGGTACGTATTGTATTTCCCAAATCCTGACACACTGTTTGCCGATTGTCCAGAGTGATTACTTAAACGCATTACGAAAGACTGACACTTTTCTTTTTTACAATCAAGGGCGCTTTCGGGGAACTACGTCAATTTCGGGGTTTTCGATTTGTACGGCGATTGCGCGTTGAAAGACGGCCTGGGGGTGGTGATTTCCTTGCTGCTGCAAATACCGCTGGACGACGGTACGTATTTCCCACTGAACACACACCGCCTCTGCGATTGCCCATACTCGTCCTGCGAAGGGACGTCTTCCCTCTGCCCTGACTGTTTGTCCAAACGGCCTGATACACAACACTGACACTTTCTTGTTAATCTCAGTGCTTTCGTACCGGAAAGTCGCGAAGGCGTACTTCGCGTTTTTGGAAGGTACGCGTTGGGCCTTTCCCAAATCCCGCCTCCCTGTGTTCACATACAAGACTGACACTTTCTTTTATTCATCTCAGTGCTTTGTCACTCGCACTTGAAAACCTTCGCGTCGTGCGACGACGTCGTGTTTTGCCAAATCGTGAAATCATTAGAAGCGGGTTTACGGAGCTTGGACGTGTCGATTTCCAGCCAGTGCGCCGCCGCGATTGACGTGCTCGCGGCGACGGTGTTCAAGGCGCGTATGGGGAATGATTCAAACGACGGTTTGGGTGGTTTGAATGTTTCGCAGCCAGGGCGGGGTCAAACCGGCGGTCAATCGAGCGGAACCGGCCAGACGCTGTTGCTCGCGCGAATCAACGCGCACCGAAACCTGTTTCCCGACGTTTTGCGCACGCTGTTCGAAATCGTGCTGTTCGAAGATTGCGCCAACCAGTGGAGTTTATCCCGACCCATGCTTTCCCTGATTCTCGTAAACGAAGCCGCGTTCGGTGCGTTGAAATCGCAAATAACACTAAGCGCGCCTCCTGGGAAGAGACACGAAATGGCCCTTGCCTTCGAAAAGCTGATGCACGAAGTTGGTAGGGAACTAACCTCCAGGAACCGCGACCGGTTCACACAGAACCTCACCGTGTTTCGACACGAAGCGAAGGCGTGATTTTTGTGGTGAAGCGAAACCGAGGGGAGGTAGTAGTCGGGGTTTGTGTTAGGTCGGTTTGTTCCAGCCTGAATGTCTAACTCCATGAAGGCTACTACGCAGCTAGTATTGACTCCCATCTTACCTAACTCGGTGAAACCACAGTCGGCTAGTACTGACTAGCTTTACGGTCTTCCTTAAAAGGAACATCACTACCGTCGGTACCTAACCCTACGTCACTACTCCGCGCTAACACCCAATCACTCAATACTACGCGCTACTTAAAAGTACCTCGCCGACCTTCGCGGCTATATTCTCTGGTGTAATCGATTCATCCGGCCATCCATCGCTACTGAACGCTTTTCGCGCCCACTCGGGTATCGTCTTCGTCCGGACTTGATAATGCCGCCCGTGGTGCGTGAACTCGTACTCGAAGGCGTGGAGACATATGTAATGGCCTACCTGTTTTGGGGGTTTCTTTTCACATAACGTAACTGGAGACTTAAGGGTAGGGTCTCCCGTAACTCCAACTTCCGAACGCAACGCACGACTGGCGGAACACCCCGCCGCGAAACGCGCGTCGTGCATGTTACGCAGCATGTTTTCGGCGTCGTCAATCGACGGGTCGATACCGCCCAGAAACGAAACAACACCGCCCACCCCCCCGGCCGGGTTCGAACCGCGGCCACTCGTGCCGTACGCGACGTCACCAACGATGACGTGCCCGTTATGCGCGCAGTGCGCTCTGATTTTGTGAAACCGCCCCGACTGAATCAAGGAACAAACCGCCAAAGTAGTCACTGTGCCGTCCTCGGAGGACCCGGCGCAAAGTGGCGAGACTTGCGATAGGTAAACAAAGTGTCAGTCTTGTGTATCGCGATGTATGGACAACACTCACCAGCTGAGAGATAAAACAGTGTTGTTACTTCAGTATTCCCTGAAATGCAACACGTACCTTTCGTGCACGCGGGTTTGTATCCATTAATTTTCCCGTCGCCGGCGTCTTGCGCGGAGTTCGATTCCGCATCGCCATTCAAACCCGAACCGCCGTCGCTGCTACGCGCCTGAACCTCCGCCACGCCGTGTTCACCCACCCGGAGGCCCTGTTTCGCGGTGAAACCATTCCTTTCGACATTCCCGGTCAAAAGCGCCAAGTAGGTTTTTTTTTCTCCGCGCCCGGCTTTGACAACGCGACGCGGACCTTCGCGCTGAGCTTGCTTCCTTTCGCCAACACCTACAAACCGCTCACGGGCTTGTCGATGCGATTGACGGGGAACAACTCAGGGTTTGGATTTAGGTTCAGGGAACTTCCGTCCGGATTCGAACCGGGGTCGGTACTCGTCCCAGTACCACGCCTTATCCTGTTCAAAACCGCACAGCAGTTATTTTCCCCACTCACACCGGGTCCGACGCCCGCGAGCGATGGGACGCCGGGCGGTTTATCCACGATGACCAACTTTTCGTCTTCGAAAACGACAATCGGTTCCGTAGCCAGAACGCTTATTTCGTGTATGTGTTTCGTCACCAGCAACCGCGTGTCGTGTTTGATTACCTCGTCGATTGACGTTGGGACTTCCCATCACCCAGTCGGAATGGCATCGCCCGGCTGGTTGTGCGCGCGGCGCTTCAACACGTCCGCGCAGACTTTCACGCGGCCGGCAAAGCGCTCGGCTTCCTGGTTGTTGATTTGATGTGGCAATGATGTGTTGGGAAGAGTCAGTCGAGTGGGGAACTAGTACTACTACCGGAACTCCTACTCCTACTATGTTCCGCATCGCAAGTGTCTTGCCAGTGCGCCCCACACATCACTACACGCTTCACACACATCACACGTACCCAGAATTCCCTGCCCGAGTCGTCTTCAGTGTTTCCATGGAACTTGCAATGCGCGTCCAGGGCGTGGAGCAACGTTTTTCCTTCGCGTTCGGGGCTGACTCGGATGACGAAACGATGGACGTACGGCGCGACGTGCCGAACGCCGTTTACGATGACGTACTCCTTTTCACGAGGGGACGCGTCGTTTGTGTGTGGCAGACCAGGTGGAAGGTCAAAACAGGGCGACATGCGCACGCGGCGTGCGCCGTTGTGATGCGTTGCAGGAGGTGCACTTTTTCCAATCCGAGAGAAACATTATTTGGCTTGGGGACGTGCGAAACTACGACGCGACGAGGGTATCTAAATTCTGGTATGCGCATCACAAAACACACGCATACTGACGAAGCACCGATACGTGTACCTAAAGCCCTACACTTCTCACTCGCTCTGTTCGTCGTTCCTTACACTCTGTCAGGTATTTTTGTTACTAACTCAATCACTCATTCGTCGTCTGCGGCGATGCTCGAAAACTCAAACCGCCGCTTAGCTGTAGTACGGCAGCACCTGCGTCAGGAAGTAGGACCACGCCACGCCTGACAGGCCGCCCACCAGCCACCCTGAGGTGAACTTGGCCCAGCCGTCCTCGGACTGCACGGGGTCTCTTCCCACGTCTCGGCCTGAAAGGGTTTTGACGCCGATGGGGTCTTCGGTTTGGAACGCGGTCGCGCCGTAGATTGAGAGGCACGCGGTGAGGATGATAACGAGGCCGGCGCCGGACAGGCATCCCGCCAGCTCCGCGGACTCGGTCATCCGCAGCGGCCCCAGTTTGATGAACGGTCCGGTGAGGAAGAAGCCGTGCGCCAGCCCGACCTCCACGCCTCGCGTTAAAGGAGACACCCCCGTGCGGTACGCGGGGAGGTTGCTCAGGAAGTTCGCCACAATGGGCGCCGACGTCACGGGGGTCTCGAGCATCCCGATGAACGGGTCACCGTTGATGGGCTTGATCACCTGCGCTTGGTCATCGGACGCGGCGCAGGGGGGGGCGAAGCGAGCTTTTTGGGCGCTGCAGACGGGGAGGGGCGTGAGGGAAGGAGGTTAGGGACTTGTTTGGCGTTGGATTTGACTCGTTGCGTGTGTCCATTGGATGACTCCTCATTGGATACTCCGTACAGTCGCTGTTTGATGCTGTTTGATGACGTCTTGACGCCTCCATTCAAGGGGCCTACGGGATCCGATGCGCGTGCGCGTTCGGCCTTAGGGCGCGATGGCACTGCCGGGACGGTTCCATAACCCTCCGTGGTCCGTGCCGGTCGTGCTTGTGCCATCCCGGTGCGTGTCCCTATGACATGCACCAGGTACGGGCCCACAAGCAAAACCCCCTTGGCCATGCGAATCTCGCCCGGCACTCGACAAACGTCCCCGGAAAAAAGATGCCGTCGCGACCGTTCGCCGGAAAGGTGGTACTATCGCCGCGATCGAGGGAAACTACACGTACCGCACGGGGGCGGCGCCGACAACACTCTTGCCGAAGAACGAGCGGCGGGCGGGGACGCGCTGTTGGGTGGGGGACGGGTGGGGTAACGGGGTCAGGACGGGTCCGTAGATTCCGGCGAGGTTTGCTTTCTTCCAGTTGAAAGCGGGACGGGATGCCGAGAAGTTTACGCGATGGTCGCTCCGGTCACCGCGGTTCCCCTGATCGCGCGATCGTGGTTTCAATCTCCGAAACGCACCTTGGGGGCGGCGACGCGCGCGGCGATGGAGGCGTTGATAACAGCGGCCATTTTGTCGACGGTCCAGGCGTGCGACGGGTAGCGGTTGGGTGCGAAGATGACGCGCCATCATCGCAAGCGCCCTTTTTCACGACGACGCAAAAGTGAAAAAAGTGTTCGGCGATTTTATTGGTTGAGCACGATTTCATGTCCGTGAAGTCTTGTATGCGCAAACAGTGTTGGGATTTTGGAAATTCGACGCTGGTGAAAGTCAACACTTCCCTTGGCGAAGCTTGCTTCGACCGCCCCAGACGCGCCATCGAAAAAGAAAAAACTGGTGTAGTCGTTGCTCCATCCACCGCCAGTGCATCGCGCGCCATGGCAACCGAGGCGCCTCCTCCCGGAGGGGAAGGCGAGGCGCCCGAGGACGAGGAACCGGAACCGGAACCTGTGTTTACCCTAACTCTGTCCGTGAAGGTACGTCACTCACCGCGGTCGCGGGTATCAACCGCGTCGTCTCCGAAGCGACTTCTTTCCGTTCCCAAGGGTGCTCCCTTTTAGGCACATTCCATCCATTCCCAATGCCATCGCTGACCTCCCTCTCGCTTCCCACGCGGTTCGCAGTCCGTCACGCCGTTGGTCCAACCGCCGACGGTTCCTGAAGAGCCCGAGGAAGGCGCGGAGCCGCCTGTGGAAGTGACACCGCCACAACCCGCGGTTTGCCACGTGGCGTTCCCTGGAGAGTCGGACCCGATCGAATCGTCATCGCCCGTTGAACCTGAGGCGGATGGGAGTTACTTTTTTAACCTGGAACGGACATTCGAACGAGTTCCGGGGGTTGATTTGCTGAACCAGCTCGTGAACGAACCACTGGTGGTGACCATAAAGGTTGGCGACATGGAACTCGCGCGGTGCGAGGTGGACTTGTTTCCATTCACGAAAGGCGCGCTGAGAGTCGGGAGCGCGTTGATTGAGACGGAAGAGAATGACGACGCGAACGCGTCCGAGACGCGAAAGGATCCGTCTGGTGAAGCGACGGAAGACGAAGAAGACCGTAACCACCACTCCAAAAGACACGAGTTCCTTCCCCTTGTACCGATTCCCTTCCCGGTCGCGTCTCCTGAAGGGGAAGAAAATCCGGAAGAACCGCTTCCAATCAATCCGCTTCTCCCGGCCGCGTCCATCGACGTCTCCATCACCGCGTCGTTCGCGTTCGTGGCGGTTGACGACGCGGCACGCGGCAGGGTGTTGACCGTGATTCCGCACGAAATCCAAAACACCCCACCGTCGCTATCCGCGTTTGAAGATGTCAACGCCTACCCGTTCACCTGGGGGTTCGGGGTTCCCCTTCCGGGAGGGATTCCGAACGCGGTGGTAGAAGGAGGGCGACTCGCGAGGCGGCCGGTTGGAGGTACTGGTACCTCTGGTAACGAAGGCGACGAAGAAACCCGGATGGAGACGTACATCACGTGGCGTGTGGATTCATCTGAGTTTGAAGATCCAGACCAAACACCAAACCAAGTTTCCAAAAAGTTCTGGCTCCCCGCCGATTCGGTTGACCAGCTAAGAGAACAGCTGAAGGGCCGCGGCAAAACGTTGGGCGTCGAGGTCGCGCGGTTCCCGCAAACGGATCCAACAACAACCCCCGATCCGGTTTTTCAAAACTATCACGCCACCAGTGATGTCAGTCTTAACGAGTTAACCGACCCTGGATCGGTGGCATGCGCGCCGCAACGGGCGTTTCTAAAGGCGCCGCTCTACGGACACAAAAGCTGTCTCCCAAAACCGCCGGAACCGGCGGACGGCGCCAAGGCGTTCGGGGACGAACCCGCGGTACCCCCGGGCAGGTACGGCCTTGGTTCTTTTCCAAATCCGCCACACACTCTTTTATCTCTAACGCTGGTGACTGTTCAGACCGATTACGGTGACTGTTGTCCATACATCGTCCAAAACACGCCCAACAAATGGACTGACACTTTCTTTTATTCATCGTAAGTGTGGCGTGGGCGGCTGCTACTGAACCCGCGAGGGTAACCTTCACGCTGCTCATGAGTGAATCGCTGCTCCCGCCGTGGGCACCGCCGCCGCCCACGGAAACCACGGTTGCGGAGTTGTTGCCCACGCGCGAAGTGGTGGTGAAGCACGAAGACCCGCCCGAAGTCGTCGCGGCTCGCGAGTTCAGAGCGGAAGTGACTCGCGCGGCGACATCGCTCGCGGAGGAGTTCGCCTCAATGTTCACCGGCGTGCCTGCTGACACGGAACCCAACGCCTCAAGCACCCGGCGAAAAAAACTAGTCTTCGAACTGAACCGCTCGGGGAAGTACCACGACATGAAGGAACGCTTGAAAGACGCGGCTGGTTTGATCGTGAAGGTACGGCCGGCCTTTGGCTTTCCCAAACCCAAAACGACTGTTTCAAGCCCCGTTCGTGACGTCCACTGGTCGGTAAAATGAAGTGCACTACGGGTAACGTTTGCTTTTACTGGCGTACTGGGGTAAATTGACACGGTACTCGTGAATTGACACGGTACTCGTGAAATGACACGGTACTTTGACACAGTCCTACTACGGCAACTGTTACGAACCCGTACTCGAGACTCACAAGACTGACCCTTTTCTTTTCCACCCGTCAAGTCTCGTTTTTTCCAAAAGTCCACAATCGCGCCCGACGACGCCAACGAAATCGACGCCAAGTACGACGACCTTTACGTGCATTTAGTGGAGGAAATGCACAAAGCGTTGGCTGGGTTTGGGATTGGCGAGGATCGAACCTCAGCTGAAACGGATGAGGTTGACGCACACGAAAAGTTGGTAAAGCTCGCGTCGCGACAAAAACAAAAGGCGTTGGCGGATGAGTACGAAATCAATTCCCTTTTTTTGGACGCGGAGAAGTGGCACCAGGAAAGGTTACTGTTAACCGAAAAACAAGACTCACTTGTGTGGTGCGACTACGGCGGGTTCCTGGCCCGCCGAGGCCGGTTCGGCGCGAGCGAAGAGGCTTTTAAAGAAGCGCTTGTTGTGGACGGGACTTGTGTGAACGCTCTAAACGCGTTAACAGCTTTGATGCTTCGCGACGAGGAGTTTTCCCGAGCGGAGGTGTACGGGCAAGCCGTAGTGACGAACGTGTCACCCGGGGATGACGTCGCCTGGAGCCTGTTGGCGTGCACCTACGCGCACCTGGAAAGGGACATGGAACAAACCAACTGCGCGTTCAAAGCCCGGTCAATCACCGCCACCGCCATGACGAACCTGATGGGGGCGTCGCCGCGGTTGCGAATGAGCAGGGAAGAACAGGTGCGGGGTTTTCCCACCCACCACATTCCGCCTCTGCGATTGCCCATACCAGACGTTAACCACTTTCTTGTTAATCGTATCAGGAAAAAACAGAAAGTGAGTTGGCGCGTTTAGTCGGCCCACCCGCGCACGTCAAAGCCGCCTTGTTGTGCCTCGACCTTTCTCTTCACAAAGAGGCGCTTGTGATGTTGAGTCTGGGGCTCCAGGACCCCGATACACATCACGACGCTGGTGGGTTGCGCGACGACGAACGGCTGGTGCTGAAGCTGTGCGCCGCGAGAAGCGCGCTGATTGAGAGCTCGTTTGAGCGCGACAAGTTCCAACAAACACAAACGCACGACGACGAACTCACCGAAACTCAAAAAACCTCAACCGACGTCGCCTTCGGGCACTGCATGGCCGCGCTTTCCATCGACAGCACGGACCCGCGGCCGTTTGAATTGTTGGGTGACCTGCACCTTGTCGACAGGAGACACGGCGAAGGTACGTATTGCGTTTCCCAAATCCTGACACACACTGTTTTCCCACACGAGACTGACGCTTTCTTTTGTTGGTATCAGCGGAGGAAGCGTACGCGCACGCCATGGCGGTGAGCGGAACGTTCGGCAAACCACCCGCTTCTTTGAAACTTTTTCTGTCGTTGGGAAACGTTTTGCTCAAGGTACGGCGGTGGGGGCTTTCACCGAACCCCAGCCTCTGCGTTTTATCTCTAACGCTGGTGACTGTTGTCCACACGGCGCGACGTGCTCGTCCTGCGTCCTGCTCGTCTTCCCGGACGCCCGTGCTGTTCGTACCGACGGCCGGCGACTGTTGACCAGGCCGTCGTTCAACGCGTGGATCGCGCGATACACGCGACTGACGCTTTCTTTTCACAACCACGAAGAACGAAAAGTGCGCCGACGCACGAGCCACGTTCGCGGCGGGGTGCGAGATGATTCCGGGGTGCGCGAGCACTTGGATCGGCTATGGTGTTTCTTTGCTTCGAGAAGGCGACCTCGATTCCGCGGAGTCCGCGCTAGCGGAGGCCAACGCGCTCGATTCCTCAAACGCGAACGCGTGGGGATGGCTTTGCGTGGTGTCGCTCTCGGCGAAGCGAATCGACGACGCCGAACGCGCCGTCGCGAGCGCGTTTAAAAACGGACTACGCGACCCCGACCTGCTCTCGGAAATAGCCCAGTTGTTTCTTGAAAACGGAGGGTGGAAACATTCAGAGGCTTCAGCGCGCAGGTCGTTGAAGTTCGGGGGCGGCATCGACACGCGGTTGTGTTTGGGGCGCGCGTCCCGGGAACGCGGCGACCCCGACGGCGCCGCGGTGGAGTTGAAGTTCGCGCTGGCGCTGGCGCTGGATTACTCGAGCAAACAGTCACCGAGTTACGAAAATAACGTCGAAAAGAACGTCGAGGCGTGTATCCCTCTTCTCCTCGCGGAGCTCGCCTTGGCCTACGACGAACTCGGGGATTCGCGGAAAGCGGAGGAGTGTCGGCGTGATTTGCGGGTGATGGAGCGGGAACAGTAGGTGATTGTAAACGGCGAAACCGCATCACCCCCAATTTCTGTCACGATGACTTCCAATTTTGTGTATTTTATCTGGCTTCGTCGTGCTTTTTGACCGAAACACGCGCGCCGTTCATCGCGGAACCGCGTGAAACGTTCCCCGTTTCATCGGTGTCGAAATGCTCGGTTGACCCGCGAAATTCGGGGTCGGAACCGGCAAGGAGCCCGCATTTAGTCGAAGCATTCTGGACCAGAGATTCCGTATTTACAGTTAGGTCGGCTGCGTTCGAGTAGTAAACTCTCCCGTCGAGCGCCTCCCTTGCTGCACCCCACGTCGCGCGCCTCACCTGAGACAACGCCACCATGGAAGCCATCGCGAATGCATGGCACGTGTGGGACAAGAAAGTGGCCACCACCACGTTCTCGGTGCTCAAGGTGCGTGCTTGGGGACGACACAACGGATCCAACGGGGTCTCCGAAATTCACCCATCACTCCGCTCGTTTGATTCGATCGATCCAAACCGCTCGGCGTACGAACCCCAAACCGGGTACGTCCCTCCCGACCCATCCCCCACACGAGTATTGACCTGGAACACCCCTGGCCCTGGACCCCACTCTAACCGCGCATTACCCAGGCCATAAACTGGGACATCCACCCGATCAGCCCCGTTACGAAGGACTGGACAGGGGTGGAAAGCCCCACGCTTTTGCTGACCAGCTTGGCGCTTTACCTGGCAATCGTGTTCGTGAGCTGCCATTTTCTGAAATCCGTGCCAAAGGACGCGACGAAAAAAGACCCCCTCTGGATTCGATGCCTGGTCATTTTCCACAACGTTTTTTTGGTGTCCCTATCACTGTATATGTGCGGCGGGTGCCTACTGGAGGCGTACAAAAACAACTACTCCTTGTGGGGCAACGCGTACCGAACCGAAGAAACGCAAATGGCGCACTACGTCTGGGTGTTTTACGTTTCCAAAATTTACGAGTTTCTCGATACCTTCATCATGCTCCTGAAAAACAACCTGAAGCAAGTAACATTTCTTCACGTGTACCACCACGCCACGATTTCGTTCATGTGGTGGATGATCGTGCACCGGGCCCCTGGGGGGGATGCGTATTTCAGCGCCGCCTTAAACAGCTGGGTGCACGTGTGCATGTACACGTATTACCTAATGGCGGTGCTTATTGGTAAGGATGAGAAGAAGCGAAAGAAATACCTGTGGTGGGGCCGGTACCTCACGCAAATGCAAATGGGCCAGTTCGCCTTGAACCTGGTGCAAAGCGTGTACACCTCCCTGTACTCGCCCTACCCGAAATTCATCAGCCACATCCTGTTCGTGTACATGATATCGCTTTTAGGGCTGTTCGGGCACTTTTACTGGCAGAAACACGTCTCTGGGGCCAAGGCGAAAAAGGCGAAGAAGGCCTAGTGGGATAACTCTAGGACGGAGCTCTATAAATCCAAAAAACAGCATATCCAAAGAGGAAGACGAGAGAGGCGTGCGGAAGATACGAGGCCGGTGTAAGACATCTGAGACTACCATACACTGAAAACACTTTTTTTTTTCTTCAACAATGAGCTAAGGAAGTCGACTAGATCTTAGCCTTTATCAGCCACGTCAGTCAGGAGTTGTATCCAAAGGGAGGGGGTAAGCAAGCTTTTTATCCAACAAGACGTGAATCCGGAGGACGAGAGGTGCGCGCATGAGAAGAGGACCTGCGGAACATCTTACGATATTTTCGACACAAACGTTACCCGATGTCTCAAAACAACTATCACACATCAGTCACTCGTCACGGCATTGTAAGTATTCCGCTCGCGCAATCCACCGCCGCCGCCGCCGCCGAGGTCAGGGCGTGATTCTGCGACGCCTCAAGCGCGAACGCATCAGCCGCTTGCTTGAACTGTTTCGAAACGTCCCCGATCACCGGGCCGTCCGCGCCGCACATCCGCACCGCCGCTTTCGCCGCCGCGGCGAGGAAGTGCGCCGTGATCGCGCACGCTTCGTGCCGTTTCACCGAGCTGTCGTCGAACTCCATGGATTTCACCGCGTCCCTCGCGTCGTCGGCGACGTACTTGGTATTGTGAAGGAAAAAGGTCAGTCCTTGTACGGGAAAACAGTGTTGGGATTTGGGAAATACATTACGAACCTTGAACACGTCGCACGCGCCGCCCGCGTTTCGCGTGACGCCCAAACCGGGCCGCATGATTCCGGGGGCTCGGCGTGACGTGACTTTTTCCGTAAAAAAAAAGTGTCAGTCGTGTATGGGCAAACAGTCAGGGATTTGGGAAAGACCAAATACTTACCTTTTTCTCGCAACGCGCCTCGAACGATGCGTAAACCTCTTGTTTCATCCTGGCCCGCGTTGCCGAAAGATAGTTGTTCCAGGAATTTCTTCTTCGTAGTCGGTTTCCGTAAACACTTGCGATCGGAACGGAAATACCGCACCACTGAGTCGTCGAGTTGCGCTCTTAGTTTTTCAAACGCCCTGTCGTTCCGCGTCGCGCCGTGACTTTGCGCGCACGAAAGCAACGAATCAAACGCGTGTAACAAGGCGTTGGCGCTTTGTCCAATGCTTGTTGGTGAAGCGTCTTCGCGGCCAGGGGAAATGTCGGAAACCTCGCCGCCAGAGGTAACCCTGCCAACGCGGTTCGCGACCTTCTTTCCCTCTGCTTTCGTGGACCCTACGCCTCGTTGAGAAGCGCTAGGCTGCGAGCCTTTTTGAGAAGCTCGCGGCTGCGAGCCTTGCGTGAATTCAGGGTCGGAACCGCCATCCGCGTACTCGAACTGCTCCGTCCTCGACGAGCAAACCTTCGCGGCGACTCCGGCGAGTTCCAGCAAGTCTGTGATTGTAAAAAAAAAGTGTCAGTCTTGCATGGGCAAACAGTGTGTCTGGATTTGGGAAAGGCCCAATACGTACCTGTGAAAAGCCGCGTCCGGTCCGAGTCGGACGGCGCGTGGTTCGCCACGAGTCTGTTTTTGTACAAGAAAAGGGTCAGTCTTGAGTCTACGGGTGTACTGTATATCGTGATGTATGGACAAACAGTCACCAGCTTCGGTAAAACAGTGCACTCGTGATGTATTTGTAACAGCCACGAGTGCTGGTACTGTTACCAGTAGTGCACTCCGTAAACAGTCAGGCAGGGGCATCAAACAGCGTGCCTGGATTTGGGAAAGCCCAAGGCCGTACCTGAAAAGCAGCGCGTTGCGAAGCACGTCAACCGCCCAAGTGCCGTTTTTGTCGGACGCGCTGTTCCCGTCATCCCCGTCCCCGGCAACGGGCGTTGGTTGTGAATCGGGAACCGGGGAGTCGTCGGGCGCCCGGCCGGTTGATTCTGTTTCGGGTTTCTTCGCGGTGGGCGTCGCGACAGACGCCGACGCGGCGATCGCGGCAAGTTCCTCAGCTCTTTCCGAAACCCTCGACTCGAAAACCTCGATCCGGGCGTTGGCGTCTTGGACAAGCACGTCCACCGCGTGCGTCCACAAAAGGGAAACCCCCAAAGGCGTCTCTTCGATGTCCGAATCGTACGCGTTGTCATCCAAGTCCGCATCGGCGTTTTTGTCTTTGTCTTTGTCTTTGTCTTTGTCTTTGTCCAGGTTAAAGTCGGCGTCCGCGTACGCGTTCCGCGCGTTCGCTCTGGCGCTTCTCGAAGCCGTGCGCGTGTTGATTGTCGTTTTCCCATCGCCGATATTTCCATGGCTGCCTTCATCGTGAGGCGCAATCAACGCCTCCATTGGTTCGAGGTCACCCCGCATCGCCCTTACCATGGCGTGGAACCGGGCCCAGTCCGCGCGCGCGCCTCGGGTAAACGCCCCCGTTGTCAGGTCGATATCCGCGTGGTCCACGACCTGGTCCCGAATCGACCCCGCCCGCCGGTCGCTGTCCAGCGGCGTCCAGGTCCTCGTACCAACGCGGACGTGGGCTTCGCCGTATGTTGCGTTTTCCTCCCAAGGTTTAAGTGACTCCTGACCGGTTGTTTTTGGAAGGGCACACGGAAACCTCGCGGCGAAGCAACACGGGTGGTGTTCGTTGACTTTGCGGAAGATTTCGATGGTGCTTCTTAACAGTCGGTCATCTTCCCTCGCCACGAGCGACGCTTCCTGTTTCTTCGCCGCTTCCGTCTTTTTCTTCGCCGGCTCTGCGGTTGCGTCGTCGCCGTCGTCGTCGTCCTTCACCGCTGACTTCACGCAATCGCGCCGCCGCAGCAGCGCGTGCGTCAGGCGCTCGAAAAAATGTTGCGGAGGCACGAACTCCCTGTGGTTTCGCAGCAACACGTCGAACGCGGCGACGAACTCGGTTTCTGTTTCCCGGGGTGGGGGTTTAGGGTTTAGGGTTCAGGGTTAGGCGGGGTAGTGCGACAGTGGTGGAGGGAAGATGTCAGCGATGGGGTATGACTTGGGACCGGTACATGCGCGTCTGCGTCTGCGTATCCCAAACGGGAGAGGCCCCACCAGATTTAAAAAAGCGCGTGCGGTGGATGGGAATGCCTGTTTGCCCCACGGTCCAAATGTGTTCCCCCCCCCCAAACCCTCTTCCGTTCCGTACCTGATCGTCTCGCGTCTTCTTCCTTGTCCGCGGCGCTGAACCCGCGTGCGGTGCCTTCGGTTTCCAGGAACTTCACCGTGAACGCGTCGTACTGCCTTGGGGTGACTTGCACCTCCAGCGGTGCTTCCGCGGCGAGCGATCCTTTGCGTTTCAGTTTCGGCGACACCCCGAACGCGTCTCTCAGGTCGGTTTGTTGCGGCCCGCCCGCGGCATCCGACGCGCGGCGCTTCCCCGAACCCGAAGGGGACGGCTTGGGCGGCATCGCAGCAGCGCGGTGGCACAGTGATGACGCGGGAAGGTAGGCACACTTGTTTTGAGATCGACCGGATTTGATTTTTTTCCGTTTTTTTGTTTTTGCCCACAGTTACAATGACGTGTCTTCTAGTCGTCCGTGTTCCTCCCAAGACACTCATCGTCGCGCACCGTTGCGCTTCGTCAAAACTACATGAACGCGCTTCGCGTGGTCTCTGCCGCGTCCCTGATTCCCCGAAACGCACTCCGTGCCGTTTGCCGACCCGCCACCGCGAGGCGTGTGTCCCGCGTGTTTCGCACGTCCAAACAGATCTCAGGGCCTTCCGCCAGATCCTTCACGCTCAATCTCGGCTCTTCCCAGGGTCGTCCGTTAACCACCACCCCACGCGCCACCGCTGAGATGGCTCAATCACCCACCGCCGCGTCCGCGTCGGAGTTCATCGAACAATTCAACACGGATTACGCCCGCATCCACGAGGCGTACGAGAACCACTTCTGGTCCACCAAGATGAACCTGCAGGGCAACTCCACGGATGCGCTCACCAAGAGCTTCAACGAACTGGAGCAGTTTCTAGGGAACCAGACCGCGTTGGCGACGACCCGAACCCTGCTTGCTGACGATTCGGTAACCAAACCCCAAAAAACAATTCTGGCGCAATTCGAAAAGACCCTGCTGTGCTACATCGTGGAGTCCGCCGACGCCAAGGCGGTGCGCGAGTCCGCCGTGGGTAAGGAAAACGCGATGAACTCGAGCCGGAACAAGCTGGCGCTTACGGTACGTGTTTGGGCGTTTCCCAAATCAAAAGCCTCCCTGTTTTATCTCTAACGCTGGTGACTGTTCAGATCGATTACCCTGATTGTTTGTCCATACATCGTCCAATACACGCCCAACACAATACTGACACGTTTCTGGAAACAACAACAGTACACCGAAAGCGACGGCGCTGTGACGGACGCTACGCCCACGGTGTTGCGCACCAAGATCCGGTCGTCGCCATCGGAATCGGTACGAAAGTCCTGCTGGGAAGCGACGAGGCAGGTTGGCCCTTTTTTGTTAGCCAACGGGTTCCCCGAAATAATCGCCGAACGCAACCGGTTCGCGCGAACCCTCGGTTTCGTGGATTTCTACGACATGAAAGTAACCCAGGCGGAGGGGTTTAGCAAGAAAACGTGTTTCGAGATGTTAGACGGGCTGGAGACCGCGACGAAGCCGTTATTGGACGCGGCGCTTACAAAACTGGAGCAAGAAAAGGGCGCCGATTCCCTGAAACCCTGGAACCTTTCCTACGCCCTTTCCGGAGAGCTCACGAAACTCACGGACCCGTACTTCCCGTTCGAAAACGCCCCAGAGGTCTGGGGCCGCAGCTTCAGCGCGATGGGCATTTCCTACAAAGGCACCACCATGGTACGGCTGGCTGCGCGTTTCCCAAATCCGAGGACACCCTGTTTGCCCGTATTTTGCCTGCGAAGGGGGCATTACCTCCGCGGATTGTCCGCCCGTAATTACTCACTCACGTATAGACTGTTTGCCCATACAGTACACCCATACTCGAGACTCAAGACTGACACTTTCTTCGTAACTACAACAGCGCCTCGACCTTTGCGACCGCGTGGGGAAGTACCCGAACGGGTTCTGCCACTGGCCCGTGGCGCCGCACGTTTCACAGGATGGCACCTGGAACCCGTCCCGGGCGAACTTCACCTCGCTCGCCACGCCTGACGAAATCGGAAGCGGCAACACCGCGCTCACCACGCTGATGCACGAAGGTACGTGTTTTTACCGGTCTCAAATCCCGCCTCCCTGTTTCAAGCCCGTCTTTGACTACACTAGACTAGTCATTAAATGGAGATACTACATACATCACACGTAGACTGTCTGCCCATACAGTACATCCATACTCCAGACTCAAGACTGACACTTTGTTTTACATATCTCAGGCGGGCACGCCGCGCACTTCGCGAACATCCAAATGGGAAGCCCGCTTTTTTCACAAGAACGGGCGCCGTTTTCGGTGTCCCTGGCGGAAACTCAAAGCATGTTCTTGGACTCGCTTTGCGGCGACGCGGCTTGGCTGGGACGATACGCGCGAGACAGGTCCAACGCCCCGGTCCCTTGGGAGCTTTTACAAAGAAGCATCGTGGAAAAGCACCCGTACTCCGTGTTCCAGCTACGAGGCATGCTCGCGGTGCCTTACTTCGAAAAGGCGCTTTACGAGATGGACGAGAAGGAGCTCACCGCGGAGAACATCCAGAAAGTCGCGGACGAGATCGAGATAAAAATCCAAGGCGGCCTCGGCGCGCGGCCGCTTCTTTCGGTGCCGCACATCACGAGCGACGAATCGTCGTGCTACTACCACGGCTACGTGTTCGCGGAGGTACGGCCTTGCGCGTTTCCCAAATCCGGGGACACACTGTTTCATCTCTCAGCTGGTGATTGTTGTCCATACATCGCGATATACTCGTCCTGCGAAGGGACGGTTATTACCTCTGCTCATATAAGACTCCCTGACTGTTTACGTAACACACATCATGACCGACTGACCCTTTTCTTGAAACCAAAACAGATGGCGGTGCACCAGACACGCGAGTATTTTTTACACAAGTACGACGGCGTCATCGTGGACAACGAGAAAATCGGTCCCGAACTTTTGGAGTCGTACTGGAAAGAGGGTTCAGGCGAGCCTGGGTTTTTAAAGATGGTGCAAAACTTAACAGGGAAGCCCCTTTCCCACGACGCCTGGGTCGGGTCTCTTGGAAAGGGGGTTGAGGAGTTGTTGACTGACGAGAAGGTTGAGTACGACAAAGCGGTGGAGGCGAAACAAAACAAAAACGCAATCGACCTCGGCATGCGCGCGCTGTTCGTGCACGGCGACGTGACCATCGCGGACTCTGCTGACGAACCCAACGGGTACCTCGGGGCCTGCGCAACGTTCAAACAGTGGGTCAACAAGGAGTGGCCGAAAACGGTCAAGGCGTGAGTTTAGGGTCAAGGGACGACAGACGCGAATGTTGGAACCATTCGCACGGCTCACCGCTGGGAGCCGTGCGTGCGAGATCTGTTGGTTTTCTCGAAATACTCTGATCTGAGGACATGGGTGACGACGAGGTGGTCGGGAAGGCCTCCGGGATGGCCTCGCTCTCACTCACATTCTTAGATCAGAGTATTTCGACGAACCCTCAGATCTCGCACAGCTCCCAGCGATGAGCCGTGCGATGCATGCCGTATGCAGTTTTGTTTCCATTTTCATAAATCGTCACAAAAGAAGTTCCCTCGCCCAGTGCCACCCTGTCGTGCATCTCCCATATCTTTCGTCCGTTTGCACCCCGCCACACTCTCGGTGTCGCACCGCGTGGTACCATGTTCGCCGTTTCGTGTTCGGCACTTATCACCGCCCGCGTGACCCCGAAGACGCGCGTGTCGCTTCGCAAAACGCCTGGCACCCGGCCCCCCAGCACGACGCGCCTTCACGCGTTCGGGAGCTGGAAGAAAGCCAAGCCAGAGGTGAAGGAACCGGTGCTTGATGAAAACGGCGATGTCGTCCCCGAGACCGGCATCGACTTCACCGGGCTGAAACAACTCATAAGCATGGGCCTCGGTACAGTCGCGGGTGATATCACGGAAATCAACTTGGACGACCCGGTAAGGACGGTGGTGATGGAACTGGAGGCGAACAACTTTGAAGACGCGGAGGGGAACCCGTTGAACTTGCGGGCCATCGACAACGAAGGTTCGTTTTTCCCATTTACCGCGTTCCGCCTCCCTGTTTACTGCCCCTGATGTAGTGCGGCTGCTGTATGTAGTACAGTCGGAAAGTCCTACATTTACTGTGCATTACCCACTTGCGCTGCATGGAGTACAGTCACACCCCTATGCCCTTTCCAGTCCTTCATACACACGGCCCGAGAGACTGACCCTTTTTTTTCCATCGTGCCAGGATTCGTGGGGGACAAAGACGAAGCCACGCCGATTTTGAACTACGTCGTACCGGTGGTGTTGGGAGGCGCCGCGATCGCGGGAGTCGTGGCCACTATGAACGCGTTGTGAGTCTTGTCGGAGAAGTGTGTTGTTGGGTAGCATGGGTTGTGTACGTATCGAAGGGCCTTGCGTACGACGAAAATCGCTCATTTTGTCGGTGCACAAAAATCGCAGAAAAAATATTCTACTTGTCGCGCTTTCATTTCTGAGTTCTCCATCCCTGCGGCTCTTCAGTCCCGCGGCGCGCCCCGCACACACCACGCGGGCAGCATGGAGGCGTTGAACCGCATCAAGAAAGGCGTGGCAGACAGGGTTCAAAAGGCGGATGACGAAATGAGGGCCACCGCGAGACGCGAGGCGGAGAAACAGGTCGCGGAATCTCGAGGCAGCACTTCTACTACACCGACCGAAAACGGAAAACGAAACCAGACCGAGACCGGACCGAGTACCGGTGGGCCGTCGTCGTACACACCTCCGAACCCACCGCGGACGCCGGTTGGGACGCCACTGACGACTACACGACCGACGTCAAACGACGTGGACGTGGAGCTTCTCGTGGCGTCGTTGAGGTCGGAACTGGATGAGACGCGAAGAAGGTTGGATTCGTTCGACGCGCGTTTAGAGGCGAAGCTCGGCGAGGCGCTCGCCACGTTTCAAGACGTCGCGAGCGCGCAAACGAAAGACACGATTGATGAGCTGGTTCGTAAGGAAGTGGAAAAGGCGATGGTTTCAATGCGTGCCACTTCATCTGATGGAACGGACGGTAAAAAAATGCAAACCGACGCAGGGACGTTCGAAGCAGCGATGGCGGCGGCGAATGCGTCGAAGGAGATTGAGATGGAGAAGGAGAATGAAAAGTCCAAGGATGTCGCGGCGATGGAGACGGCTCGAATGCGCAGCTCGGAGTCGTCTCCCACAGGAAACCTTGTACAACACCACCCGATAAACGCCTCCCAAATAGACGGTCTGGCGGGCTGCGTCATGAAAATTGTTGCGGAGAAGGTGGTGCCGAGGGTCCAGGAGTCGTTGCGGCGACTCGAACTGCGGGTATCGGCGGCGGAAACGTTGGCGACCGCCAAGAAGGAAGAAACCGAAGCCGCGCGAGCGGACGCGGCTGCGGCGTGGAAAGAAAGTAGTGCGTTGAGAGCTGCGTTTGATTCCCTGAAACGGCAAGTTGTTGATGATAAAACGGCTAATGAAACGGCCGATGAAACGGCCACACCATACGCAGGTCCTGCGGCGAACACTTCAAAAGCACAAGCCGTTGACGTGTTGCGCGCGCGACTGGAGGAGGTCGCCGAGGTTGCGTTTAGCGCTGCGGCGGCGGCGGCGAAGCACGAAAGCGTTAAGACGTTAAACAAACAGTCTGAAGAATCTTGCGATATGAAAAAATTCAATGACGACATCGACGCCCTGAAAGCCCTGGTGCAAAGCACCGAGCACGTCGCATTCGCGGCGGTGGAGTCTAGTAAGATCTCGGTTGAAAAGCTGGACGAGCTGAGCGGGACGGTTGTTGAGTTGGGTTTGCGGGTTGACACAAATCTGTCCCGCGCTGCAACGGAAAAGGAGTCGAGTGCGGCTGTACTGGACAAAGGACTGGTGAAGAAACTCGCTGAGCTCACAAAACGGGTTGAATGGTTTGAAAGTTCAGGAAACACTTCCGAGAAGCGCAGTGAGGAGAGGTTCACGGAGTTTGACACCAAGGCGAACGCTCTTTTCGTTACTAAACGCGAATTTGCGGCGGAGAAAACCAAACTCGGTTTGGAAAATCTTACCAAAGAAGAAGATCTGGACAAGCGGTTTGAAGCCGTGACCGATTTCGCGACGGAAAGCGTGTCCGGAAAACTCAAGGAAGTTGAGGACCGCATTTCCGCTCGTCTCGTCACAAACGACACTCGTTTCATGGAACACGACACTCGTTTCATGGAACACGACACTCGTTTCATCGCGTGCGACGCTCGTTTCGCGGCGATGAAACAAGCGGTTGAACGCGAAATCGTTGCGGTGCTGAAATCCTTCGAAGCACGGTTGACAGAGCTGGAGACGGAGGGCGACAAGAACCAACACTCCTCCGAAACTCTCGCGGAAATACACCAAGCCTCAAAACGAGCCTCCACTTTAGCGGAGTCCGCGTTGCGAAGAGCTAACTCCGATCAATCCTACGCGCAACGCGCGGAACGGTTGGCGGATGCGAGTTTGCAAAAGGTGAACGCGCTGCACACGGCTTTCGATTTATTGCAGAAAGAATTTCACGAAACGGCCACGAGCGCGTCGGCGTCCGCGGCGCGCGCGGAAAACGCGACGCGGGCCATCGCGAGGGATGAAGTCAGGCAGTTGGAACGCACAGTGTGGAGTTCCATTTTGCTGCTTTCGGAGGAAAAAGGGTCGGGAAGCGGGTCTCGGAGAGGCGGCGTACGCGGTGAGACGTCGCGTTTCGAATCTCCGGCAATCGACCTGGCGCGAACCGCCGCGACGCCGCGTTCCGACGCCCCGTCCTCCACGCCTCGCGCGCGCTTCGGGGAGCGCTTCGGGGGGTTACGCGAGCTGTTCAAATCCCCGCGTGGGAATGACGATGAGTGAGTTCCGTGTTTTAAGGGTACAAATGAACTCGGTGACTTACTTTTCCATGGTACTCGCCTCGTCCTCGTCCATACTTTCGCGTTTCGCCGCCACCTTTTCCTTGAGTTTCATCAACTCCAAATCCGTGTCTTGCTTCAGCTTCGACGCCTCCACCGCTAACGAGGCTTTCGCCACGAGCGCCTCGGCGTTGGCCAAGGCGTGGGAAAGGTCCGTGTCGTCGTTACCGTTTTGAGAACGATTTCTTTTCGCGTGCTCAATCGCTACGCGGGCCGATTTCGCCGCCGCGACGAGATTGGAAAGCTTCGCGTCAGTCTTCGCAGTATTCGTGAACACCGTATTCGCGCTTCTCACCGTGTTGGTGCCCAAAGTGCTCTGCAACGCGTCAAACGCTTCGTCGTATTCCGTTTTCTGGAACGCGTTCAAACTTTTGTTTCCGCGCTTCGTCCCAAACTCCGCTCGTGTCTCCTGAACCACTTTCACACCCGCACCCTCCCCCCCGTTCTTCGCGTTTACGCGTGTAGTCAACACGTCACCGTCCAATGGCTGGTACCGCACTCGCAAGCGCACCACCCGCGCGCCTTGGTCGATGCGAAGATTTGCTGTTTCTTGCGACTTTTCGATTACCTCCGGGTCGATAAAGCCGCTGCGCTTCGCTCGGTCCATCGCGGCGCGCATATCGTTCGAATCCCGGTCCCGGCCGAGTCGGTCGTTTTCCCGGTCCCTCTCCGCCTTGTCTCGCCACCCGGTAACCACCGCGTCGCGAATCGGACCGGCGCGAAGGCCGTCGTTTCTCGCCGCCCTGTACCCGGCGACAACCCCGGAGGTGGTTTTCCCGAAGAAACCACCCACGTTCTGGTTGGGAAAGAAAAAGGTCAGGGAACGAGTCGGCGAGTGCGGGTGTACTTCGTGACGTGTATCAGGGATTGGGTAGTTCCGCCCATGGTGTGGCTTTCAACCTGTACTCCATAAAACGCGGACGGTAACAGTGCGTTTGTGCTGTACGTGGTGCGCTTCCGGTTAATGACGGCCGAGCACTGAAACAGGGGCCGTAAGCAGTGTCCTGGATTTGTGAAAGCCCTAAACCCTAAACCCGTCCGGCCGCACCTTCGCCGCTTTCAGCACCGCTTCGCGCGCGCCGCCGCGGGTACCGTCGGTCACGAACCGAATATCCGCCCCGACCGGCGGTTCCAGTTCCACGGAAACGGGAAGTGGGCCCCACTGACCTGCTGCCATACTTGTCGCGGACGCCGTGTTTCCGTAAACCTCGCCAACAGCGCCTTCCCTCGCCCCAGCAGGGGCTTGCCGCATCAAGTCATCCAGAAGAATCGACGCTTCGCCGGTCAAGCGTTCGGTTCGCGCGGCGACGTTTTTAAACGAATCGTCCTGAGGTTTACCCGAGGATTGATCCGACGCTTTTTCATCAAGTGCAACCCCTTTGACGTACCACTTCACCACTAGAAGCTGCGTCGTCGGGTCGGACACCGGAAGGGTTATTTCGCGGGCCGCGTTTTTTAAAACGCCGCGCTCCGTGGCCGTCCCGACCCGAACCTCGGCGTCCGAGTTCTTCCGTCGGCTACTTTGTCTCAAATCGTTTTGTAACCCGCCGCCGCGCGTAACCGCCAGGCCTACTTCGCCAAAATACTCGGCGTCGTCGTGGTCGCTATCGTGACCGATTACCTGTACGTGCAACAGCCCGGTTATTGGAAGCTTTTCGGTGGACTCATCCTCGACCACGGGCAACACGTACCCCGTCCCGGGAATCGCAACCGTGATGCACCGGGGCCAGACCATCCAGGACGCGATGAGGGCTTTGATGTAGGTTCTCAGGCTTTCCTTTAGACCCGGTACCAGGGTAACGTCCCCCCCCACGACTCTTAGGTCAAAATCCAGCTCTGGGGGTTCCACCAACGCGATGGTTAGGGCGCCGAAACAGGGAAACGTTCCGATCAACGGCGCGAAAATCAAACGCAGGGTGAAGGAACACTGAAACTCGGTTAACGAAACCGGCACGGAGAGCGTATCCTGCGCCGCTTTCACGCCCAACACCACGTCGGGGTCGCCGTACCAAAACACGGAAAGGTCAATCTCCACCGCGCCGTCGTTGACGGTTTCGTAGACCTTGACGCCTGTGATGGTAAATGGGAAGTATCAGTGCTGTGTTGGGCGTGTATTGGACGTGTATTGGACGTGTATTGGATGATGTATGAACAACAGTCACCGTAATCGGTCCGAGCAGTCACCAGCTGAGAGATAAAACAGTGTACGTACGGCCAATCGGCAAACAGTGTGTCCCCGGATTTGGGAAACGCGCAAGGCCGTGCCTTCTATTTTGGCCGGAACGCTGCCGAAGGAAAACTTTTCGAAACGCAACGCGGTGAGGAAGGACGGCCTCGTGGCGGTTAAGATCGGGTCCAGCGCGGCGACGATCACTCCGGACGTGGCTTGGTTCAGGTACGGCCACGCCGCTTGTAGCACTTTGTTTAACCACCCGCCGCGTTCCACGTCCCGAAACGCGAGCCAACTGGGAACGTCGCCGATCAGGTTTTGAATCTCGGCTTGCGAGAGGTAAAACAAAGTGTCAGTCTTGAGTCGGCGAGTATGGGTGTACTGTATTGGGCGATGTATGGACAAACAGTCACCAGCTTCGGTAAATCAGTGCACTTGCGATGTATGTAGTAACTTGCTTTTAATGACGGCCGTGGACGTCAAACAGGGGCTGTAAACAGTCGTCCGGGATTTGGGAAACGCGCAAGGCCGTACCTTCGTCCAGGGTGGCTAAATCGGCGAGCGCGTTGCGGTCGCTCGCCGATTTCGTTTTTTTGTTCCGACTGCTTTGCTGCCATCCCATGACTAACCCGGTGGTCACCGCGCCTCCCCCGAAACCAAGCACCGCCGCTCCGAACTCGGAAAGCAAAGGCTTGATGAAACTTCGGACCGCGGCGGTTATGAACTTTTCAATGGATTCCACTTTAGCCACCAAAGCTTCTTGTGAAATGCCTTCGGGCGACGAGGAAGCGGAATGGTCTTTTTCGCGTTCGCCATTCTCTCCTGTTTCTTTCGCAAAGTCGTCCAGGGTCGGGTTTGGTGCCGCGAACGCGGTCGTGTCGGTTGTTGTGCCAAATTTACCGGCAGTGCCGGTAACCCTCACATCAGCCAACCTTGTGGTGATTCGCGACCGTACCACGATGGCCTCGTTAGCGTTGTCGAAACGCGCGCGGCGCGAATCCAAATCAGCCCTCCCAGCTGAAACCCCCCGTTGTTGGTTTTCCCCAGGTTCAAGGACAACGACAACTTGTGTGCCTTCCACCGAGGCGTACGCGGGTTGGGCCAGGGTGGCGGCGAGTACGCATGCCACGGCAACCGTTGCGAGTGCCACGGCGGCGTGTGTGTGCTTTACCAAAGCGTCGTCGGTAGAGCCGGCGCGACCACGCGAAGAGTCACGCCCGTCTCCGAGAGAAATCGCAAAGCACACACGGGGCCGTCTTCTCGACACGAAACCCGAATTGACCGGGCGTCCAAGTCTCGAAACCCCGAGCCCTGTAGGGGAGACGCGCGCGGCAGGCGACGCACAACTCGCCATGCCAAACCGAACACCAACGGAAGACGGCGACGCACGCCGACGCACCGGAGGTGCCCCGCGAGACCAAACACTGGGGAGACAAATGCAATCACGAAATGTTTTCGGGGAGAGTGCTTTTTGCCATTCTAAAGATGGATATTTTTCAGACTACCATAGGTTTGAAGTCTTCAATCGTCGTGTCGAATTACTACTTTAACTCGCTAACTAAACTACGTCCTCCTCTTCTTCCAAGTCCGCTGGTATCCCTTGTCCGTGTGCATACGCGGCTTTTCAAAAATACCTCTCAACTCTTCGTACGTCGCGACTTCCTTGCGAAAAAGTTGCGTCTTTCCCTGGCACGATAAAAGCCGAAAGTGTCAGTCTCGTATGGGCAATCGCAGATGCGGAATGTGGTACTGTAAATGGGAAAACTTAACTGCTTCGGGTGTTTCAAGTACGTCCCTACTGTGTTCGTGGTGTGGAAGAACCTCACGAGTTCGCGACTCGTGGATCCAAGGACGTCACGCGCAAACGCGATTACCTGCTTGTCGTACTGAACTTGCGAGTACCCTAAGCTCACAGCGATTTGTTTCACATGGTGAAGGTCGAGCGCCTCGAGTTTCACGGCGGCGGCTTCGGCGGTTACGACGTTTTCGTGCGCCGCCGCTCGTTTTCGTTTCAACGCGCTCGCCGCCGCGCGTCTCGCGTCAGCCGCCTCCCTCTGTATTCCCTCGATACGACCCTTCAGCACCGCCCGCGCCTCGCTGTTGTCCATCTGATGTTCCACAAGGTCGTCCGCGAGCTGCCGTTGCGTGTTCCAATACGGATACACGTCCAGGTTTCGGGTCGCCGGTGCCGCGCCGTTTCCGTTCATCGCGAACACGCTCGCGAGCCAGGTCGGCGCGCCGAACCGTCCGTCCATGGTAAAGAAACTCCCGACCCAGAATGGGAAGGGGTAGTTTCCGTGATGTTTCCGTGACCGACCGCGGTGCCCGCGGTGGTAGCTCTGCTGCCCACTCGTCCCTGCCGCCCACTCGCGGACGTGGTTTCCACACAGCTCGAAGGCACCGCACGGGCCACTTTCGGCGCAGCACTGCGTCTCCGGCGCGAGGTGTGGATCTTCGTGAAACTCGCCTGCAAACCTGGCATCAACGCGAGCCCTGCGCCGAACCCAACGCGTGTTTTCACTGACCTGGCGCTCCTTACGTGTACGGACGGTACGCGACGAAGGCAACGGCGAAGGTTTTCGGAGTCTCGTTGCTTTCGCGAGGTTGCCAACATTCACGAGCTTTCGAAGCAAATGGCCAAATGCTGACTCGAAAAAGAAGGGGTCAGCAGGGAGTCAGCGTCTCGGGGCGTCCCGTGGACGCTTTTGAAGACTAACCAACTAGTGTCACTCATTCCAATCATTCCAATTTGATGCCCTCCCCAATGACAAGCCGCCATGTGTCCTTTTCTTTTTGAATCAAGGACTTTTTTGAAATCGCCGACCCCCTCTCGAATCGAATCCTTTGTCGTCGTCGACTCCTCGTCGTCGCCCCCCCCCCCCCCCCCCCCCCCCCTCCCCCCCCCGCTCGCCACATTGCACCGCGCGGCGCACGCGGCGCGCGAACGAGGCCTACGGAGTACACGGACGAGGTACGTTTCACGTTAGTTTACCTGCGTTTCCAAACCACAACGCGTTTGTGACCGCGACGGGTTGGGGAACCTCCCCCGGGGATCTCGCGAGGAGGGGTGAGGAAAAAACGACTTGACAAGCGCTTTTTTTGAACCGCGGGGACCACGGGTCGTACCCGAGGGCGTACTTCCTGGCGATCCCCGCGCGTCACGCAAAGCCGCACGCGTTCCGTGGCTGACCCGTCTCCCAATCCCCCGTATCGCCGATCCCCCCACCTCCACCAAAACT
>Ga0222633_1000489_pt1 | contig 34990 bp, 31 predicted proteins | sample AntAcemetageno48_FD_179816 | JGI IMG/M metagenome (GOLD analysis project Ga0222633, IMG submission 179816) | Saline water microbial communities from Ace Lake, Antarctica - #48 | ecosystem: Environmental > Aquatic > Non-marine Saline and Alkaline > Saline | place: Antarctica: Ace Lake | collected...
CAAAACGCACAGGCTAACATCACAACTCGTAAGCAGTTCGTCATTTGTAACTCCTCGTGGTCTAGTGGTAAATTTTTAGTCCTCCGAAGCACATCACTACTCAGGGTGACCATCTGTTATTTTGCACAACCACTACCAAACGCAGTTGTGATAATTCCATAAAGCTGCCCCTTCTTAATGCAGGATACATGCCACCTAATAAAAAAATTTTATATATATGTTTTATATGGATTAAATGGGATTCTCAAGATGCCTGGGAAATTTATGGCGGAATATAATGCCGGAAATGCGCCATTTTTATACGCCATATTTTTCATTTGTGGTAATTTATGGCGATTCGACAATCATTCTGCGATAGGTAGGCAGAGAAACACCCATGATCGCTGCAGCCTGTTTTCGACTCAATTCGCGAGTTTCAAGATCTACAATCAGCAAACGGGTGCAGGTTTCCAAATAGCCCAGCGGGGTGTGGTTTTCTTCGAACAGAATGCTCAGATCAATGAAGGCTCGATGCCAAAAATCTGGTCGCTGAGGTGCGGACGTGCCGAAAGCGTCCTTTAATCGTTGGACCTTTCGCCTCAAGGTTGATTCAGGAACACCCAGCTCAGCAGCTGCTCGATTCAACACTTCTGCATTGCTAGACAGAGCAAAATAGATCAGATCCTCTTCCATCCATTGAGCAATGGGTTGGAGCTCAAGCTCTTCGAGGCATCGGCTGACGAGAATCGAAACAGAGCTCGATAGGTTGGGTGTGCTGGGCACACGTTCGACCACCGCCTCCTCAGCCCTTGGGAAGAGCCCTAGATGAATGGTACTCAAGGTCGAATCTTTACAAAGAATCACCGCTCGATTCACGACATTGGTGAGTTCGCGAATATTTCCTGGCCAGTCATACTGAATCAACGCCCGCTGAGCTTCGGCAGTAAATCCGGTTATCGGCTTCTTATACTGACCGGCGTAAACTGAAAGGTAGTGCTGCGCGAGCAAAATGACATCGTCACCTCTTTCCCGCAGCGGCGGCGCATCAACAGTAAATACATTCAGCCGATAATAGAGATCTTCACGAAAAAGCCCCCCTTCGACCTGCTGCTTTAGATCTTTATTGGTGGCCGCAATGATACGAGTATCGACGGTTTCATAGTGACCACTGCCAACCGCTGTTATCTCTTTGTCTTGAACGTACCTGAGTAGCTTTACCTGGGTCTCAAGGGGCAATTCGCCGATTTCGTCCAGCAAAATGGTGCCACCATCAGCTTCCATCAATCGTCCACTAAAATCTTTATCAGCTCCGGTAAATGCGCCTTTCTTATACCCAAACAGTTCGCTTTCGATTAGGGAACTGACGACTGCGCCACAATCAACAATGATGAAAGGCTTTCCACGACGGCCGCTGTTGTCATGGATTTTTCGCGCCAGCATCTCCTTACCGGTTCCCGATTCACCCGCGATCAACACCGTCGCATCAGTTTCGGCAACCAATTGTACGGTTTCCATCAAACTCTTCATTCGTGGTGAAGTAAAAAGTAGCTCTCCTCGACTGATCACATCTGGTGATTGCTCCGGCAAATCAAACCGGCTTAGCCCGGCAGCGTAGTAGGCCAATAGAGTTTTTAAGAACTCGATATCAGCGGGATCCATTGGTTTGTCGCCCGACAGGACCACAAGTAAGTCATTGTTCAATTTGCAGAAGTATTTGTTAGCACTTGCCTCGCTCTGGGATTGGGTCGTCATTAAATGCTTGATAAGGTTGAAGTCTGCCTGTGTTAAGCCAAAATCGCCGATCACAAATACGTGGCCCTCGTGTTTAGAAGCTCCTGCAATCGCGACCAGAGAATCACCTTTATATTGCAGTATGCCCGTGATGTTCATATCCAGAGATCGTTGCAAGTGGCTGCACAATTTTCGGTTTGCCTCCTCAAGATCGCCGGTATTGGATACCACATGCAGAATGTTCCAAAGCAACACCAGGTTGTGATACTCGCGCTGCTTTTGGTCATGGTTGGTTGTGTCGGGTATATCGACCTCATCATTCCAGGTAATGACACGGCCGCCACCAGAATCCTGAGCTACCTTTAAGCCCCAACTTGCCCGTCGAAACAGTTCAAAGGGTTGTTGGTCTCCCGGGGAACTAAAAGACAAGCCGATGCAGAACTCGCCTTGCTCTGGTGGAAAGTGCGACGTCAACTTTCGAAGCAGAGAATTGGCGATTAGCCGTCCCTCATTGACAGAGGTGTATGGCATGCTGACTGAGAGATGACTGGAGGCATAGGTACTGACAAGATCCGTGGAACGAAGCTGCTGGTTTAGCAGATCTGACATTTCCTCTATCGTCTCCCGATTCGCACTCGGCTGGCGTGCAATCAGCAACTGACACATGGAAGACTCACTGGGAATCAATCGTTCAGACCCGACCCGATGCATTAACTCCCCGGTGGTTGGCATAGCTTCTATCGGGTCTGAAATTTCAGAGAGCGCCCTCAGAATTAATACGCCACCCTTCTCCATAGGCCCAACGATCCCATCGAGTAAACAAGGCACCGCACCCTCTGCATGGTTAATAAATGGTGCAAGCTTCACCACCTCGCTACTACCTAATGCCGCATTAATTTTTTTTTCGATCGATGCGCCAATTAGCGTAAACAAGTCCGACCAAGGTTCACCTTGTACCAGCCTTCTCGACTTGCCTAACATGCTTTCGGCATCAGAATTAAGATCCGTCACGAATCCCTTCCCATCGACAAAGACAAGTGCGCTGCCAATACACGTGAGCGCCGTTTGCAGAAGTTGTTGGGTTTCTTTTAGTTCACGTTCAATATTAAATTTATATAGCGCCATATCGATGGCAATTTGGAGTTCGCGGTTATCCACTGGCTTAATGATGTAGCCGTAGGGCGCCACTTCTTTTGCTCGAGAAACCGTCGCCTCATCGGAATAAGCAGTCAGAAAGACAACAGGAACATCCCGTTCAGCTTGTATCGCACGAGCCATTTCAATGCCATCTTCACCATCTTTTAGGTGGATATCGGTAAGCAGAAGATCGGGCTGGGTTCTTTTTGCCAGCTCAATACCTTCACTGCCGTAGGCGATACCGACAACTTCACAGCCCATCTGAATAAGACGGCTCTTCAGTTCTCTGGCAACCAGAGCTTCGTCTTCTATGATAAGAATTTTTTTGTTCTGCAGGTCAGACATCGCGGCAGGAGCCAAGTACCAATTGTACGAATATTAACCTAACAGAACTTCTTTTGATTTTATAGAAAATACGCCGAGTCAAAGCCACTGAATCACCTTCTAATGTCTTTAAAGGCAATAAGACACTAGAAGTGGGGCGAGTCTGCACCTAATTATTCGAATTAATGAGCTTGGCTTCTTTTCTTCGAGCATGCAATACTGGCTCAGTATATCCGTTAGGCTGATCTGCACCGCTAAAAATTAGGTCACAGGCTGCTTGGAAGGCAACACTCTTGTCGAAATCTGGCGCCATATTGCGATACAGGCCATCTCCCGCATTTTGTCGATCAACTACTGCAGCCATTCTCTTTAGTGTTTCCATCACCTGCTCTTCGGAACAAAGTCCATGCCGAAGCCAGTTGGCAATATGTTGGCTAGATATTCGTAGCGTGGCTCTATCTTCCATCAGTCCAACATCATGGATATCAGGCACCTTGGAACAACCCACACCCTGGTCGATCCAGCGAACCACATAACCAAGAATACCCTGAGCATTGTTATCCAACTCTTCTTGGACTTCTGCCTGAGACAAATTCGTGCCACCCAGTGCTGGGATCGTCAACAGATCAGCAAGACTGGCTCGGGGGCGAGACTTCAAACTCTCCTGTTGGCTCTCCACACTGACCATATGGTAATGCATTGCATGTAAGGTAGCCGCTGTAGGTGATGGTACCCAAGCTGTACTTGCACCCGATTCAGGATGCGCGATTTTTTCTTCCATCATTTGCGCCATCTCATCAGGCTTGGCCCACATGCCTTTGCCGATCTGGGCGCGACCTTGCAAGCCTGTTTCTAATCCGATGTCGACGTTCCAATCCTCATAGGCTGCAATCCACGGTTGTTGCTTCATCAGAGTTTTGCGCACGACCGGACCCGCTTCCATACTGGTATGAATTTCATCACCCGTGCGGTCAAGAAAGCCGGTGTTAATAAAGATCACACGTTGCTTGGCGGCTCTAATGCACTCCTTAAGGTTCAGCGTTGTTCGCCGCTCTTCATCCATAATGCCAATCTTCAAAGTATTACCATCAAGACCGAGCGAGTCTTCCACCTTCGCAAAAAGATCAACCGCAAACTGCACCTCATCAGGCCCATGCATTTTTGGCTTGACGATATAAACGCTACCACGCCTGGAATTGCGAATCGGACCTTTACTTTTTAAATCATGAATTGCACACAAGCTGGTGACCATAGCGTCAAGAATACCCTCGGGTATCTCTTCACCCTGATACAACACTGCGTCTGTCGTCATCAGGTGCCCGACATTTCGAACCAGCAACAAACTTCGACCGTGGAGAGTCACCACTGAACCATCAGCACCGGCATAAACCCGGTCTTGATTCAGTTCACGGCGGACTGTCTTTCCACCTTTGTTGAACTCTTCTTTCAGCGTGCCGCTCATTAATCCAAACCAGTTGCGATAAACCAGCACCTTATCTTCGGCATCGACAGCAGCAACTGAGTCCTCACAATCCTGAATGGTAGAAACTGCAGATTCCATCAAGAGATCTTTAACACCAGCCTTATCATCCTTACCAATCACATCATTGGCATCAATTTGAATTTCGATGTGCAAACCATTGTTAACCAACAATATACCGGAGGGGCTAGTCTGCTCGCCGAGAAAGCCAACAAATTGAACAGCATTAGCCAGACCTGTTTGAGTCTTGCCTTGATGAACTACTAAATCGCCGGACTGCACCTCATATCGAGTAACGTCAGCGTAGTGACCGTTTTTGAGGGGGAAGTTTTCGTTTAAAAAATTCTGGGCATATTCAATGACTTTCGCCCCACGACCCCGATTGTAGCTGCTACCTTTCTCTGCTCCCTTAGACTCTGGGATCGTATCGTGGGTGCCTGCATTACCATATAACGCATTGTAGAGTCCGCCCCATCGAGCATTCGCTGCATTCAAAGCAAACCGAGCGTTACTCACTGGTACCACGAGTTGCGGGCCAGCCATTTGCGCGACTTCGATGTCGACATTGTCTGTTTCAATCTCAAAGTCATCGCCTTCAGGCAGCAGGTAGCCGATTTCTTTTAGAAAACTCTCATACTCTTCAGCATTATGTTGTTTACCCGCACGATCTTTATGCCAATCGTCAATTTGTTTTTGGAAGGCATCTCGCACCGCCAGCAAGGATTTATTTCGAGGCATCATCTCTTTGAGAATCTCCTCAAAACCATTCCAAAATGCATCGATATCAATCCCTGTACCAGGGATAATTTCATCAGCCACCAGATCGTAAAGCACCTTTTCTATTTCGAGATGTCCCGCGGTGATTTTGTCTACCATATCGTCCTTCGAAGCTGAAAAAAAAGAGAACCGCAATGCTACGCGAAATAGATTTTTTTTCCACGATTGCGCTTCAATTTCTGGCATTATCGAGCAACTATTCGCGGTGTAAATATCATGCAAGAAGCAGAATTAGACATCCAAACCACCGATGGCGCGATGAACACCTTTGTCACCTACCCCGAGGAAGGCGGCCCCTACCCAGTTGTCCTTTTCCTGATGGATGCTCCCGGTAAGCGAGAAGAGCTCCACGACATGGCACGGCGGATCGGCACCGCCGGTTATTTCGTCATCCTGCCCAACCTCTATTACCGCAAGAGCCGGGACTTTGTCATGACTTCTCGCGAGGTGATGGCTGAACATATGAATAGCCTTAGCAATCGAATGGTTGTTGACGACTGTCAGGTATTACTGGACTGGGCCAAAACCCAATCTGCCGCAAGCGATGGGCCGGCAGGAACCGTGGGCTACTGCATGAGCGGGCCCTTTGCTTTTGCTGCCTCAGGCGAACTCAGCGATCGAATATTGGCAGGCGCCTCTTTCCACGGCATAAGGCTTTTTACCGACGCGACGGACTCACCCCATCTCGGCGCGAACAAAATTCACGGAGAATTCTATATTGGCTGCGCGGAAACGGATGATTGGGCACCACCGGAGATGATTAATCAGCTAGAAGCCTATCTCAAAGAACAGCAGGTCAACGCCAGAGTTGAATGGTACCCCGAGACCGAACACGGCTTTGTGTTTCCGGATCGTGTGGGTAAGTACCATAAGGCATCTGCCGAGCGACATTACGAACGCCTGTTGGCAATGTTTGAGAGACAACTTAAATTGTGAACCGCTACGCACTGGTCTTTATTGCTCTCACCTCGCTGATGGATAGCATAGGCTTTGGCATCATCATGCCCGTATTGCCAGGGTTATTGATGGAGATCACTGGGGAAGAATTGTCCGCCAATGTTCAGTATGGCGGATGGCTGATGTTTGTCTTCGCCATCATGCAATTTCTATTTTCGCCACTGGTTGGTAATCTTTCCGATCGATTTGGACGACGCCCCATCCTTTTAGTCTCGCTTTTTGTAGCCGGAATTAACTACTTGATCATGGGGTTTGCAGAAACTCTGTTGCTCTTGTTTGTCGGCAGAATCATCTCCGGACTGGGCGCTTCTAGCATGAGCACCTGTAACGCCTACATTGCAGATATCACGCCACCAGAAGAACGCGCGACCCGGTTCGGGCTGATTGGTGCTGCGTTTGGTATGGGTTTTGTGATTGGACCTGTGATAGGTGGTTTTCTAGGTGAGTACGGTACACGAATGCCGTTTATGGCGGCAGCCGCAATCTCATTTGCGAATATGGCTTTCGGATATTTTGTGTTGAAGGAGTCCTTGATCGTCGAAAACCGTCGTCCCCTGGACTTAAAGCGGGCTAACCCCATTGGTACCCTGATGCATCTCAAGGCCTTTCCAATGGTGATTGGCATCGTCGCGGTCATGTTTATATCCAGTCTCGGCCACCACGTTCTTCCCTCTACCTGGAGCTTTTGGGGCATCGAAAAGTTCGACTGGTCACCGAAACAAATAGGCTACTCGCTGGGCTTCGTCGGGATTGGCATGGTATTGGTTCAAGGAGTTCTGATCCGTTGGGTTATCCCTAAAACTGGCCCAAGACTGGCAGGAATCATCGGCTTTGGATTCACGATCGTGGCTTTTATCGGCTACGCCTTCGCCGATCAAGTCTGGCTGGTCTACGTAGCATTAGCGCTAGGCGCTCTCGGGGGGTTTGCCAACCCCGCAATGCAAGGCATTGCTTCTAGCCAGATAAGAGCGGACCGACAGGGCGAGCTTCAGGGAGGGATTTCCAGTGTCATGAGCCTAACCGCGATTATCAGCCCGCCCATTATGACCCAGACCTTTGGGTACTTTACGAGCGCAGGTGCGATCATCTACTTTCCTGGCGCCTCCTTTCTGCTTGCTGCTGTCATGTCCGCCATTGCACTAGGCATGTTCATGCAGTTTACGCGTTCATTAGCCCCACATACACCGGCATGACTTTTAGTTTGATTCGTTCTCCTTCATAATACGCGTTGTTCCTTAGGGGTGGCGAAAGCCTGAGATTCTGCATTTTTGCAGAAAACCCTAGAACCTGATCCGGTTAATACCGGCGTAGGAAAAGGAGAACTCTCTTTTGCTTCGTCCGAACCGGGTCTCTTTTGCAATTAACGGTCAGGATCGATGCCTGCCTAGGAGAGACTCTTGAATATCACCAGAAATACGTTATCGCTGGCGTCCTTATTTTGGACTAGCCTGTTAGCACGATCGGCAGCACACTTGATCGTACTATCGATCGCCTTGGGCCTAACCCCAATTGACGTTTATGCACTTAGTGAAATAGAAGAAGTTAAAGTTGTCGCTGATTTTCGAGGCAACCAAGCGAACTCACTTGCCACCAGCTTATCGATACTAGATGAGACTGCCATCAAACAATTCGGAGCTCGTCACTTCGACGAATTGATCTCGGCACTACCAAACGTCAACTTTGCCGGAGGCACTTCCCGCGCAAGGTTCTTTCAGATACGTGGTATCGGTGAGCGAAGCCAGTTTTCTTCACCCCTTAACTCATCTGTTGGATTCATTGTTGACAACATCGATTTCAGCGGCGCAGGCTCCATCGGTACACTCATGGACGTCTCTCAAGTTGAGGTTTTTAGGGGCCCCCAGGGAACACGTTATGGTGCTAATGCACTGGCCGGCTTAATTTACATCAAAACTAACGATCCAAATCAGGAGCAATCTTTAGATCTTGGGTTTTCGGCGGGCGAATATAATCATCGATCGATAAATATCGTCGCCAACCAACCCCTCACTGACAACAGTGCTATACGAGTCGCGATCGAAAAGCATAAGTCCGACGGATACTACAAAAACGCATTTTTGGATTCCGATGACAACAACCAACAGGACGAGCTTACTGCACGCATCAAGCTCGCTATCGAAGATCTGGCTGGCTGGCGGATTGTCGCTGGGGCTTCTAGAGTCAACATCGACAATGGGTACGATGTGTTCTCACTGGATAACATTCGCAGCACTTTTTCTGACCAGCCTGGGTCCGATGACCAAGAATCCACCTCACTTTCGATAGAGGCAACCAAAGCGTTCTCAAGAGTTGACCTCACGCTGCTTGGAGCTGTTTCAGACTCCGAGCTCGAATATAGCTACGATGAAGACTGGACCTTTACAGGCTTCGACCCAATCGGTTATACCTCCTTCGATCAGTACCTGCGAGACAAATCCATTGCCAGTTTTGAAGCCCGCTTGATATCTAACAACTCCAGTCGAATATTTAACGATTCAACAGATTGGCTAGTGGGTATCTACAGGTTAGAACAGGATGAAGAACTCACACGTAACTACACCTTCCTCGGCGCACCCTTCACAAGTCAGTATGACTTTGATACAACCGCTTTATTCATGCAGCTAGACACGGTTCTCGCACCAAAGTGGGAGCTTGCATGGGGCGCGAGATGGGAGCGGCGATCAACTGACTATGACGATTCTAATGGCATCGAAGTTTCGCCAACTGAATCTCTATGGGGCGGGCGAATTGCATTGAAGTATGATCTTGCACCTGGAACCATGACCTATCTGAGTTTAGCCAAAGGCTACAAAGCTGGCGGCTTCAATACCGATGGCGCTTTACCAGCCAATCTTCGCGAATTTGAATCAGAAACTCTCATCGAATTGGAGCTCGGCGTAAAGTCACGCTTACTAGACAACCGACTGTCTCTAAGTGGTGCGGTCTTTTATGATCAGCGCCGGGATCAGCAGGTAAAAAGTTCTTTTGTGCGACCCCGGCCCGATGGCAGCACTGAGTTTATCGACTTTCTCGGTAATGCAGCCGAGGGGACTAACCGAGGACTCGAACTTAACGCCCTATGGCTTGCCTCGGACATGTTCTCAGTCGATATTGCCATTGCCTTCTTGGATGCGGTGTTTGATGACTTCATCAATGAGTTTGGTGAAGACCTGTCCGGACGCGATCAAGCCCAGGCACCCGGTAACAGTTATCAAATCGGCTTCCATTGGCAGCAAGGGCCATGGCGCACCAACCTCTCCTTGCTGGGCAAAGATGATTTCTTTTTCTCTGATCGACATAGCTTAAAGAGCAAAGATCAAAACTTGATGAACGCAAATATAGCTTATGAGACTTCACGCTACAGCATTAACCTCTGGGGCCGAAACTTGAGTGGTCGAGATTACACGGTTAGAGGCTTCGGCAGTTTTGGCAATGACCCACGCAACGGCTATCAGACTGAACCTTATGTTCAGTTTGGAGAGCCGCGAGTCATTGGCATCACCACTGAATTTCGTATTGGAGGTATTTGATGACAAAAGGAGTGGAACCACTTAAAGCATCCATTGATATGAGTCTTTACCCACTGGCGGATGACTACATTCCTGCAATCAAAGAGTTCATCGAAAGCCTTGCCAGTTACGATCGCATAGCCGTGAAGCGAAACGATTTGTCGACCCAGCTATTTGGCGACTACGACCAGATCATGGACATATTAAAAATTGAAATCCGGCGCAGTTGGGAAACCCACGGCAAAGGCATTTTCGTCGTCAAATTCTTAATGGAGGATCTTCAAGGGCTTGCTGATGACTGACCTCGTCGGGGTCACAATCACTCAGGCACTTCAGAATTCCTGGTGGGAAGTTACCGCGGTTGCGCTTGGCATCGCCTATTTACTGCTGGCGATGAGAGAAAGTATTCTTTGCTGGTACGCCGCTTTTATTTCTACCAGTATTTTTCTAGTGATCTTCTGGGATGTCAATCTCTATATGGAGTCCGCTCTTCAGCTCTACTATCTGGCTATGGCGGTATACGGTTGGTTATTGTGGCGCAAAGGTAGTGACGACAAAAATTCGTTGCCTATTTCTAGCTGGCACTTCTCTCGACACATTCAGGTCATTGTGATCACCGTTATTATCAGCGGCATATCGGGGTACGGACTATCCACGTACACCGATGCTCGTTTACCCTATTTGGATTCCTTCACCACCTGGGGTGCGATCATCACTACCTATATGGTGGCTCGTAAGGTCCTTGAAAACTGGCTGTACTGGTTTGTTCTCGACGGACTATCTATCTACCTCTATATTGATCGAGAGTTGTACTTTACGGCTGCTTTATTTGCTGCCTATTTGATTATCGTCGTATTCGGATACTTCACATGGAGTCGTCGCTTATCTCAACAGAACTGCTCTCAACAAATCCCCAGCTGAGCCTGGCCATATCGGAGTGCCGATCGATCATGGGTTCAGAACTCATTCAGATCGAACAACTGGAGGGAACGGGCAATCAGAGCTACAAACTCACGTTGCAAAATGATGTTGTTGTACTACGACTCAATGCTGATACGCGAGTGCTCGGCGTAGATCGTCAACGGGAGAAGCGAATCCTTGAGGCTATCGCGGAGCGAGGTATCACGCCAGCGTTAAGAATTTGGCGAGAGAATTTTTTGGTCGTCAAGTTTATCAATAGCAGCCCCACTTTTCATCTGCGCCACACAGTTAATGCACTGCATATCCTGCACACCACACCTGTACCGATAGAATATCTAAATACTACTCCATGGACGCCGGTACAGACGATTCAGGACTATTTGATGCTCGTTCCGGAGGCAGCGAACGCCGTTGCGCGGCATTTGGAGGTTTTGCAGGTGTTCGATTGGTCGTCTCTTGCATATGCTATGTGCCATATCGACCTCAATCCCGGCAACATACTCCAACCCATTGATGGAGGACCCACACTACTCATCGATTGGGAATATGCTCGTTACGGTCCGATTGCCTACGACTTTGCTGTTTATTGCGAGACTCATGGTGTTAGTCCTGAATCGATAGATCGCTTAAGGGCAATGTATCCGCAACCGCCATCTCGAAATGACATTGCCATTTGTCAGCTGGCGTACCGCGTCATTGAGCAGTTGTGGTTTCGCATCACCAAATCGGTTGGTCAGAATAAGGTACCAGAGTAAAACTGGTCACTTGCTCAAGGTGTGGAATTTCTCGCTTTACTCTGGCATTTTTGCCACTGCTAGATGTATAGCAGTGCCTGTTGTTTTCTCCGCTGCCGATGCACCGATCGGTGCATTTAGCGCCTTATCCGCCCACTCCGTAGGATTGCCTACATCATCAAAGGGAAGTGAAAACTTTCCTATATTACCTTCGATCGGCTTATCAAATTCTAAGCTAATCGCGCCACTGCCTGCCAATAATCTGCCAGGTCCACGACTCGACCTTTTTCCGCTGCCTCATCTATCGCAAAACAGGTCGTTGCAGCCTGCAGCCCTGCTTCGATACCGGCACTCATTAGACCCGTGCCTGCCATGACCTGGAACAGCTCAGAGGCAAGCACTGGATCTCCCTCTCCGTGCATACCACTTGTTCCTGTAGAGAGGTCTTGGGGCTTCGAATCAAAGCCAATTCTTTGTAATTCAATCGAGCCCGTCATGACGTCCGCTCGCAAAGTGCCTTCGGTTCCGCAAATATATAGTCGACGTTCGGGTATGGCAGTGTTGGCGCTCATGTGGAACGTAGCGCGGACTTCGTTTTCAAATTCGAGAATCACAACTTGATTATCAAAGATGTCTTTATCGGCAGTAAAGGGGTTTTCACCTCGAGCCTTGCCTCTGTGATATCGGTAGGCCTCAAAGCCTTGTTCATTTCGCTCAAGACGATCGATGAGGTATGCATTGGCTGGAGTGAAAAAGTTAGTCCCACCAAAAGACGCTACTCGACTGGCTCGGCTGTCGACCAACCAATTAACGATGTCAATATCATGAGAGCATTTTTCGAGCACATGAGAGCCAGCTAATTGACTATTTCGTCGCCAGTCTCCATGAATAAAGCCACCATGGTTAAAGTCCAGAGTTTCGTTAAATTCGAGGCTAACAATCTCTCCAATCTGGCCATTTTGTAGCAACTGCTTGATCTTTCGGTAGTGAGGTGAATAACGTAGGGTGAAACCAATCACAAACTCTCGACCGGATGCTTTCCAGGCATCACGCATGTGAATGCAATCCCTAAAGGTGGTGGCCAACGGTTTTTGGCAGAACACATGTTTGCCTGCTTCAAAGGCGGCGATTGTGTGTTTTGCATGCTGGTGATTAAGAGAAGCAATCATCACCCAGTCACAGTCAGACTGAAGGACCTGCTCGGAGCTAGTGGCGACAATACCGGAGAATGACAACGTCTCAATCGTCGATTTTACGGCCCTTGGATCTGGATCAAATAGACTACAAAAGCGGATTTCGGGAGATTGCTGTTGCAGCAACTGTGCGACGTAGCGCCCCATCGCACCGGCACCGATGATGCCAACTTGAATCATAAACTGCTTGCGTTAGCCGCTCGACATTATCACGGTCTTGTCATTTTCGAGCGTTACGGAATACTCAAGGTATAGCAGAATCTGCAATTGTGTTGCAGTGAGCATTTCACGCACATTCCACCACTCGACTTTCGGGCTGCTGGCCGCTGTAGCGGGAAGCTCTTCTTTAACTAACAGTTTCGCGATACCAGAATCGCTAATAAGACCCAGAACACCTGCAATTCCGATTGCGATCACTCCGTCCATCTTTGGGTTACTCCCTGTTTTTATTCAAAAGCTTGTCAACGGTTAAATGACTATTTTCCTAGAGTACGATATCAGCTGACCTGATTCCAATCTTTAAGTGACTTAAAAACCGTCTCCATGTTTTAATTCGACTGTCACTGAACTGGCTGGACGTATGTCAAAAAACCAAGGATCGTACGAGTCACCCTGGACTCCAGTTATTGCAGCTCTACTCATGCTGATACCGACCTCGGTTGTCATGGCAGCGGATGAAATCAGCTGCAACCAAACCTTCGAACCCGCAACAGCAGACTATTACTTTCGTCGACCCGATTTGGTTGATATCAAAGACAAAAAAATTGGTCAAATTCATATCACTCGACTACCTATTTTCGATGAAAGCAACGCCGATGAAAATAACTGGCTGTACCGCTGGGCCAACCGATTCCATTACCTGACCCAGAAAGAGAATATCCGCGAGCAATTATTATTCAAACAAGGTGATTCCTATCAGGCAAGAGAAGTCCAAGAATCTGCTCGACTACTAAGAGATCTTGGGCACCTTTATGACGCCAACATCCACCTGACTTCTAGCTGCGATGACAGCGTCAATCTTGAAGTGGTCACTCGGGACGTATGGTCTCTCACAATCGACGCTTCTTTCACGCGCTCCGGGGGCGAAAACGATTTTCGCTTCGGCATCGGAGAGACTAATCTGTTTGGCACGGGCCAAAAAATTTCGATATTTACCGAAGAGAATGATGAACGACAATCCACTAGCTTCGCCTATCTAAATCGAAACCTGGCGGGTAGCCGAGTCAGGACACGATTACTTATTCAGCATAGCGATGATGGCGATCTCTATTCGGGCCAGGTTTTCCTGCCCTTCTACGCGTTAGATGCACGGCGTGCCTGGGGTGTGACAGTTAATCAGACTGAAAGAATTGATACGCAATATTTTAGGGGAGAGGATACGACCGAGGTGCGGCACGATATCGAAGATATAAACGTCTTCTATGGCATCTCCCGGGGATTGATCGATGGCATGGTCAACCGTTGGAGCTTTGGTTATCGCTATAGAGAAGATCGCTTCGAACCAACGATAGACCTTCCAACGCCCGCCACATCACCTATCGACAAGGAACTCTCATACCCGTACATTAATTTTGAGCGTGTGGAGGACAATTACACAACTGCCTTCAATCTTGATCAAATCAATCGCACCGAAGACCTCCACCTTGGTTACACCTTCAGAATCAACCTTGGCTACGCTGCGGAAAGTTTAGGATCCGACCAAGATCGTCTGGTATATAGCGGCTCTTTTGCAGACATCTTGCACTATAGTAAAAAGAGATTGCTTCGGCACCGACTCAGCTGGGAGGGATTGCATAACTATGGCTCCAGCCGCTCCGAGGACATCATTGTCGATTACAACCTAACTTACTTCCGCAGCCAGACAACTCATCGTTCATTTTTTGCTGAGCTCAACATGACTTGGTCGAAAAATCTAGACAGCCACAAACAGATCTTGTTGGGAGGCGAGAGCGGCGTCCGAGGCTTTGATCGACGCCTACAATCGGGTGATCGCCGCCTGGTATTGACTCTCGAAGAACGGCAATACACCAACTACCATCTACTCAACCTGGCTTATCTAGGCTTCGCTGTATTTATCGACATTGGCAAAGCCTGGGACCCGGATGTTGACGAAGGTTTTGAAGATGATTATCTGGTAAGTGCTGGCTTTGGGATTAGATTGGCCTCGAGTAAATCAGATTCAGCCAGGGTCATTCACATCGACTTTGCCTTCCCGCTCACCAACCAGGATGAAGCTGAAGTCGATAGCAGTGATGTCTCTATAAAAATCAAAAGCTCTCTTTAGACTGTCACTCTTCAATTAACGCTCTTCATTCACCACTCATTACTTACCACTGTTTACTTACCACTTAGCCAACTGTGAAGCTTGATATCCGGTCATTCTAGTCAGAAGTCGATCAATGTTCTGGTCAACCAGCAGCAATTCAAGGTGCCCTTGCTTTATCAGTTTGTGTCCAGTTGCGACTTCTAGAAATGCCAGCAGCATATCGAAATAGCCATCGGGATTTAGGACACCCACGGGTTTTTGATGGTACCCGAGTTGTGCCCAGGTGAGTGTCTCAAAAAGCTCATCCAGAGTGCCGAAGCCGCCTGGTAGCGCGATAAACCCATCAGACGCTTCAATCATAAAGGCTTTCCGCTCGTGCATGGAGCCAACGATGACCAATTCTGTCAGGCCATTATGATGCACTTCTTTTTCACGCAAAGACTTTGGAATGATGCCCAGTACTTCTCCATTTGCTGCCAGCGCAGCATCGGCAATGATCCCCATCAGTCCGACACTGCCACCGCCATAGACCAGCCTAATGTTTTGTTCGGCCAGAGTTGTGCCAAGGGCTTTCGCTAGTGAGACAAAAGCCGGAGAGTCTCCGGTACTCGCGCCACAATAGACACAGAGACTTTTCAAATCCTAACCCCTACAGCCGAGTGACTGGTACTCGGCATCATCGGTGTTTCGAAACAGCTGCTCATAAGCAGCACACTTATCAGCCGCTGAGCTAAAAGATTCATCCTTCATAAAGTCTGCTCTAATACTTGCTATCGTCACCAAATCATCAGTCATTCTGATACCGGCATCACGGCTCGTATCCAGTACCAACAATCGCGCCGCACCTTTGGTATTGTCCCAGGGTTGCCATTGAACCTCATTGCCTTCTTGGCCCGCTCTTGAACGGTCCCTGCCAGGGCGGCCTGTCCCAGGATCACCGTTGTATGCAAATTCCGCCCAGTAGGACATCATGCTCTTAGATAACTCATCACGAAATGGCTTGCCCTCTTCTCCATAAATATCTAGCCCAAAACCTTCGAAGTTACCAAAAATGAATCCAATCTCCATGCCGTGACCGGCGCCTAGAACCGTTGCCAAATCAAACCCAAAGACTGACTTCTCTTCGTCCCAATCAAAGCGGTAGGCGAACACGGGTTCCGTTTGCGCGTCTGCTAGTGCCGTAGCAATGCTGTCAACGCCTCCAGCTTTCCAGGCATCACTGCCATAGCGTGCATCACGGTTGTAGGCATCAACATCCTTCAAGCCATAGGGAATACCAAAAATCGATTTTGTTTCTTCACCAGAAAGCATCATAAACAACTTCACTTCGTCGCGGTTTGTGCCCAACATTACGGGTGTCACGTTGTAGTTCTTAGCATCGGTAAATAGCTCCGCTGCCTGGAACCCTTCGGACAATACATATCCGTCTCCAAACACAGCCGGAGCATTCAACATTGCACCGGCAGAATCGGAATACAGCGCTAATAATTCACCGGCGGATTGCGACCGCAGAATACCCACTATATCTATCGCAGCCATCTCTTCCTGCTGGCGCCGAGCATCGTCCCGATCAACCGCACGGCCAGATCGGACCAGCAATAGATTGACGATCTCTGCAGAGCTAAAGGCATGGCCAGGTGTTGCCGCGTCTGAATAGTTTTCCGCCTCGGCCATTGAACTGACAAAGAAGCCACCACTTTGAACAATGGCTTGGTGGTAAAGACCAGCCGCCAGAGGTGACGCCATCATGGTCAGAACATTGACGCCGCCCGCTGATTCACCAAAGATCGTGACATTATCTGGATTACCACCAAATTGAGTGATATTGCGTTTCGTCCAATCAAGGGCCTGAACGATATCCAGAGTTCCATAGTTACCCGAGTGATCTGCTGGTGAACCGAGCTCGCTGCGGAGTGCCGGATGAGTGAACCAACCCATTGGCCCCAACCGATAGTTGATTGTCACGACAACAACGTTGTGGGCTTCCGCCAGATTAGCGCCTTGATAAGTTGGACTACCGCCATGACCGATACTGTTGCCGCCGCCGTGAATCCACAACATCACAGGAAGCGTGCCGGGCGTTGCTCCAGTCGGTCGCCAGATGTTGAGATATAAACAATCTTCATCACCAACGGGCTTGCCATAATCCTCTCGTTTCGAGCCGGCAAGACCATTACCTATCTGTGGGCACATACTTGCGTACTCCAATGCTTCTCGATGCCCATCCCAGCGTTCAGGAGGCTGTGGTGCACGCCAGCGGTTATTCCCCATCGGCGCCAAAGCAAAGGGAACACCAAGCCAGGCGGAGCTTCCATTGGGTTCGAGATAGCCAATTACTTGCCCTTGCTCCGTCATGATGAGCGTCTCGTCACTTGTGATGTTTGGCATGGATTCGGGTTCAGTACCTCGATTCGCAAACCACAGACCGACTCCTACCAGCCCAACAAACACAACAAGCAACAATACTTTCTTCATAAAAAATTCCAAATAGTTTCGGTCTAAAGAGACGAAATTTGATCAGCAGGAATCGCCAAAAATTGCTGCCACACAGGTTCCATTTGAGGTGCCCACTTTTCCAGCAAAGGCGATCTGCAATCACTTTCTGGCAAACCCAGCCGGGATTTCAAATAGTGATAGTTAAAAGCCGAGACCCTTGCATTGACCACGCAGTGCACCCACACCTTATCGGGTTCGATTGATTTCATTATGCCAATAAACTGATTCAGATGGCTCAGTATCGGCGCCTCCCAGGGCACCGGAATATGCACATAGGTCATTCCAAGGTGGCCCACAATACTGCCCTCATTCGCCAGAGCGTTGCGACCATCAGGCATCGCCAAATTAATCACCACCTTGAACCCAGCCTCAGCAATATCATTGAACTGCGCTTCAGTCGGTTGACCCGAAGTCCCAACCGCATCCGTCATTTGGTAATAATTGGTGATTCCACTCAGCATCGTTTTGGTTCCAAGTCTTTTTAGAGTCAGCCTACAGGCTCAATCAGTCGGACACGAAGTTAACATCTTAATCGCGTCCATTCACTCTCGGCGTGCCTGAGTCGCCCTACTTTAAGCAATTGAAAAGTGATCGATAGAGAGGCCATACTTAATCTCACCTAAACTCGAGTCTACTGAAAGATGGAAGATCAATGGCTCACCTGGGCAAAAAGACTCCAGGCAATTGCCCGCGCCGGGCCTCACTTTGGTGAGGGTGACTTTGATACGGAACGCTATAAGGACATTCCTAATATCTCGAATGGAATACTAAGCAGCCTAGGTCAAATCCCAATCAGTCGAATCAAATTCTGTTGGTCCAAGAAAACTCGACGGCCTTTGGACCCTGCCCGGTGGCTACGCCGATGTTTGTATTAGCCCAGCTGAGAGTATTGAAAAAGAAATTTCCGAAGAGGCCAACATTCAAGTCAAAACAGAACGGCTTTACGGCCGCGTCATAGAAAAACATATCCATCTCGCTACCGAATACGTGCAAAACCCAGGCGGCCCAGCCATTTTTGATTAATCTGGACCAATCAAGCAGGACCAATGGACAAAAGGAGAAAGTGAAGGTGGACAATCTGGAAAGCATCGGCCTTGAAGCCGTTGATAACTTCATCACAACATTTAATAGCCGGGACGGCGGAGTCTGGGCCGATACCCTTCACTTTCCCCACGTACGGCCCTCTCCCTTTGGTCCAATTCGGGTTCTGCCCGATAAAGCCAGTTACGTTGCAAATTTTGACTATGGGCCAACCATTGCGTCGGGCTGGGACCATTCGGAATGGGACTATAAGCACTTCTTACACAAGTCCCCCGACAAATTACATGTGGCAGGACAATGGAGTCGATACAACCAATCCGGAGAAAAAATTCTCACCACACCAATCGTGTATATCGTGACGTTGATTGAGGGTCGCTGGGGTATTCAATCCCGATTCGGCTGCGACTACTCAGCGGATGATGACGTCTCCAGTTTTGAAACCCGGGTCTTTCGCCACTACGAATCTTTTATCCACCATTACAATAACGGCAACCTTGAAGCCTGCGCAGAACGGCTTAACTACCCACACTTTCGAATCGACCCTGGTCAGGTTAATCAGATCGTTAACCCTGCAGAATTCAGAAAAAATGCCGAGCACATCACTGTAGACAGCTTAATAGCAGTGCAAACCGGAAGAAAAAGCATGAACCTTGCAGTAGAACTCACCCTAGATCAGGCCGGGACCACCGCCACCCGTCAAGGCGTGATCAACGTCACTGAGCGCGACAACCACCTAGGTATCCAAGCCATCTCTCTCATCGATCCCAACGCCACTGAATAATGACGCGGGTACATCGAGGCCGCTGCCGCAACGCAGATAGCTCTCCCAGGTGATACTAGTAGGAGATGTTCATACCGGCTCGTACATCATTGTTAACACCATACGGCGCAATCGGAAACCTTAACCCATTCTTCGACAACGCTTCCAAGCCCGCGATCACTTTCGGCAGAAACCGGGGTGGAATCGCCATCAACAACTCGTCGTCCATCACGCCACCGTAACGGCGTTCTGCAAAACAGGGGATCGATAAACTTGGCTCATCGGTTTTCAAAGCCCTGCCCCAAGAATCCGCACAAGAGGATTCACCGACGCAGCCAAAATCCAACTTTTTGAATCCGGTCCACTGCAATCCGTTAATAAACAAGATCATTTGGGCTGGGGTGGCATAAATCAGGCAAATATCCGGCGGATTCAATCGTTCACTGGCAAGGGGACTGACCGCCATAGCCTCAAATTGGCCGTACTCCAACACATCCATCGAAGCTTGGTGGGCCGCCGCATCTTCAGCTGTACCATACCAAACGCCATGCATTCGATTACCGGAAAGCCACTCCTGGTTTCTAGGATGCAGACCAATCACAGTGCCGCATTGGGCACCGACCAGATCGTCCATGGTAATACCCACGGTCCAACCATTGCGACAGGCCTGGCCGACAATTTGGTCGGTAGTATGAACATCTTTGGGCCGCCGAATACGCGGAATCGCTTCCATATCTTCTTTGGTTTTAAACATTTTCATGCCAATCGGCGTGGCTCGTAGGCGTAATAATCGGTTTAAGTCGTCAACCAGTTTAGGAAAGTCGAATGTAGATTCATCAGTTGTGATTAGACTCATAGTGCAGCTCCCTCTTCAAGGTTTGCGGGCGATGTCGCCGTTCTGCGGGCTAGTCGTTTCTCAACAATGCGTTGTACCTTGGCATGTAATTTTGCGGTTAATGGCCAGGTCACACTCAGATAAAACGCCACAATAAACAGAACCGTCGGTACCATTGCGTACAATATGCCCAGCCACATCAACTCTTCAGGACCGTTGACTGAACCCTTCGCTGTTTGATAACCCACATAGCCAAGGATCGGCAGGCTCAAACCGCCGAAGGACGCAGCACACTTAGTCATGAAACCAAGGATGGAGTAGTAGCTTGCCGGCCGCGCACTGCCGGACCTTAACGTGTCGAGATCCACAACGTCCGCTAACATCGCTCTGGGTAAATAGGCAAAGGCACCGAAACAAAAGCCCTTCATCGCAAACAGGACGTAAAATTCTGTGACTTGACCACGTTCAAGCATAAAGCAGGCAATCGAAATCAAACTTACTAGAACCATCGCACCTGCAAGAGACTGATGCTTACCAAAGTTGTTAGCAATCCAATCCCAGACGGGAATGGCAGCGAGCCCAACCCCAAAATAGATCACATATAGCCGCCCGACACTCGCGGCTCCGATGTAATCCTGAACAAAGAACAGCGATAGTGTGTTGCGAAAGTTTTCTCCCCCGGCAATCAATAGCTCGATTACGAGCAAACGAGAAAATAACTTGTTCTTTACCATCTTGGCCATCGACTCTTTGATGGTGATCTTCGGAGGATTGAACTCCGGTACTTCGGGTACTCGCATCACAACCAGCAAGGCTGTGATCGGCAACAAGGTCACAATCACCCAGGAAAAGTTACTCAGCACGAAACTTGCAGAATTGTCATTCCATAACTCTTCGGACAAAAGCACGATACCCGATGCTGTCATCAAACCAATCATGACAAATTTTTCGCGAGCCGATTGGATCAAGGTCCTGGTGTGGTAGTTAGAAGAAAGTTCCATCCCCCAGGCGGCATAAGGTAAGCCGAAGATGGTCGTCGTAGCCCTTAGCATCAGGTAGAAGGACGCAAGATAATACACAGTGACGTTAGGATCTGGATTTAGGAGCATCCAGATAACAAATGCATAGAGGGGTACACCAAGCACAATCCAAGGCTTTCGCCGACCCCAGCGAGTTTGGGTGCGATCGCTAAAAAAGCCCATCAGCGGATCTGAAATAGCATCGAAAATAGCGGCGCAAAAGATCACCAGGCCGATCATCCCTAGACTGATGCCAATTTCTGTCGAGTAGAGGCGCGGAATCCAGACACCAAGTGGATAGCTCATGATGGCGAGCGGCAGGCTCACTGAGCCGTAAATCCAAGCAGTAGACTTTTTAATATCCGGCGCAGCAGTGTGTGTCTGGGTTTCTGACAAAGTTTCTCCCCTACCTCTATCTTTGTATCTCTGAGGCTACCATACGAAAAGTGGAGAATTGGTGTCTAGCGAATAAAAACGGCGCTATTAGCGCCGTTTATTTGCAACCTGTCGTCGAACTTATGTTTCAGTGGTTCTGTTTATAAAGTGCTGTTTGAAAAGTGCTCAGTCAATAATTAGGCTTCGATGTAATCCTGCATCTTTTCAAAGGATCTCGCCTCGATCTGGCGAATTCTCTCCATCGATACACCATACCTCTCGCTCAAGTTTTTCAGGCTGGCTTTGTTATCCCCTAACCAGCGACTTTGCACGATATCTCGAGCTCGATCATCTAGTGATGCTAACGCGGTCGCCAAACCGTTCGATTGAATATCAGTAATTTCTTCATTTGCCGCTACCCAGGCAGGATCATCACTTTCACTGCCAGCAAGATAAAGTGCAGGACTTGAGGAATAGTTGTCTTCATCATCGGTTGCGGCCATATCAAAACTGGTATCGACTTGACCGAGGCGCGATTCCATTTCCCTGACTTCTGCAGGCTTAACGTTCAAGTCTTCGGCAACTCGAGTGACATCTTCTGCAGAGAACCAGCCCAATTTGTCCTTGGCTTTACGCAGATTAAAAAACAATTTGCGTTGAGCTTTGGTTGTTGCGACCTTAACAATCTTCCAATTTTTGAGTATGTATTCGTGTATTTCTGCCTTAATCCAGTGCACGGCGAAAGTCACTAAACGTACTTCGTTGTCTAAATTAAATCGCTTAACAGACTTCATCAGTCCAACATTGCCCTGCTGAATCAAATCTTCGAGGGGTAATCCATAGCCCATGTAACTTCGAGCCACATACGCCACATACCGAAGGTGCGACAAAATAATTGTACGGGCAGCATCCAGGTCATCCTGCTCCTGAAACTGGCGAAATAATTGGATTTCTTCCCCTTTAGTCAGAACGGGAATTTGCTGTACAGAATCCAAATAGCTCTGCAGGCTTCCACTGCTCAAAACCGGAAGTTGAGTTGGCATCGCTAACGCAGTTGCTGTCATACATGTCCTCTCTATAGGGTCTATGTAGTCCTTTCAAAAGCTTACTATCTAACTAAAAGGTTAGAAGCACTTTTACGACCATTGTTCTCTAGATTGGGCCAATTTGATCCAATTCAAGAGTGTATTTTAGATTTAGTTTTCCAAATTACAATAGCGATTAACTCATTGTTTTTATTGTTTTTATTGTTTTTTGTTGAGTCGATTTCAAGCCATCGGGCGAGCTAGGCCTGTAAAGTAGAATAATGATAGGATCAAAAATACCTGATTAGAGACCATTCATGCAGCCGATAACCGAATTCCAGATCCGCGAGGTATTTGCCGAGGAACGCGAGATGCCCGTTCTACCCCGACTCGACCATGTGGACTGGGCGGTATTGGACTATTTTGGTTGGGTTCATCCCAGTGGACACCTTGGCTATATGGTGACCCCACTCGCAAGTGACGAGTTGCGGGGGATTGTACTCCGCCGCGCCATCTCCACAACCAAACGGCCGAGGATGGAAATGTGTAGTTGGTGCAACCATGTCCATAAGCGCAATGGCACTGCCATGTTTTCAGTTGTCATCAAGGGCACCGATGAGCGGCGAACCATTGGTAATCGAATGTGCCGCAATCTCGATTGCAGCCTTCGGATTCGTAACCTGTCTTCAGACCCACCGAGTTATATGATGGAAACCCTGCATCTAGAGAGCAAAATACAGCGGCTTCAGAACTCCATTTATCGATTTCTCTATCGCGCAAACGCTCTCTACGCGACTTGAGAGCGAGCCTTCTAGAATTGACCAGACCTTCAAGGTTACACTGCAAGCCCTGCAAATTTAGATGATCATTATGGCAGCAGAGCAAGCCAATGCCCTCTCTCGAAATCCAAACAAGTTAAACCTTGTTCGAGTCGCAACCTATGAACGTTTAATCAGAGCAAACATCGATCGGGTTTGGGAAAACGTGCTCGATTGGGAGCATCTACCCTGGCTGCACGATTCGAGTTTTGACTATGTGCATTTAGATGCTGCAGGAGATTGGGGTTGGCGCACCTGGTCCAATGCTGAAAAAACTGGCCGTGTCGAACTTTGCGTCAATCGAGAAAAGTCTGAGTATGTCGCTAGAAGTTATCAGGATGGTCAACAAATCTCCGAAATTTGGACTCGCCTGCTACCAACACAAGGTCATACAGAGATAGAAGTCACATTTGATTTACCGAATATATTGCCCGAGAAAAAGACCAAGCTCGAGTCAATATTCTTAAAGCTTTATACACATTTGTGGGATGAAGATGAAGAGATGATGCAGCAACGGGAAACGCGCCTCCAACAACGATTTAGCGGGCCCGCCGCCAACACCATCACTGTTCAGAAGCCGTTACAACTGCCACTCAACGTAACACTAGGGCGCGGTGACTGGACACTTCAGGAAGTTGGCGGTCGATTGATTGTTCACTCCGCGATTTGCCCTCACCTGCTTGGTCCCCTCAACGCCACGAGAGACGGCAAAACCGTGAGTTGCCCCTGGCACGGATATGAATTTGATATTCACTCGGGAGACTGCCTCACCTCGAGGGCTGCCCCGTGCAGACTAAAAACACCTCCCAACATTGTCGAAACCAAAAGCTCGATCACACTCACCCTTCAATAAGGAACAGAACATGACTCAGATTAAAGTAGGCGACATTAGCCTCGAATACGACACATTCGGGGACCGCAATAATTCGCCGCTACTCTTGATCATGGGTCTGGGTGCCCAGATGATCCATTGGGATGAAGAATTCTGCCAACAATTAGCCGCTAAAGGCCACTTTGTCATTCGACACGACAACCGCGACGTTGGATTATCGACAGTCTTTGAAGGTGATTTTGATATGATGGCACTGATGGCAGACGTCATGGCCGGCAAAAAGCCTAAAGTACCTTATACCCTGGACGACATGGCGGCAGATAGTGCCGGTCTACTCGATCAAATCGGCATCGACAAAGCACACATTTGCGGTGCCTCAATGGGCGGTATGATCGCCCAACTCCTCGCCTGCAACTATCCCGACAAGTCCTTGAGCCTAACATCCATTATGTCCAGCACTGGTAACCCCGAGCTGCCGAAGTCGTCTCCGGAAGCCCTGGCGGCTCTCATGGCGCCACGTCCAGATGGCGAAGAACAAACCATCGTCCGGGCGATCGAAAATGCCAAGGTGATCGGCAGTAAAGGTTTTGAGTTTGACGCCAAGCGGACTACTAAGCGCGCAATCGAAGCATTCAAACGCTCTTTTAATCCTATGGGCGTGGCTCGTCAAATGGCGGCGATAGCCGCCAATGGCGACCGCCGAGAAAAACTCAAGAAATTAGATTTACCCTGTGTCGTGATCCACGGTACCGATGACCCTCTCGTACCAATGGCGGGCGGTATGGACACGCATGAAAATATCACTGGTTCTCGACTCGTTAAGATCGAGGGTATGGGTCATGACCTACCACCGGGTGCATGGCCCCAGGTGATTAGTGCGATCTGCTCGGTGACCCAGAGCGAGACCGCCTAGAGAATGCTAAGATCAGGTGATGACAGTCGCCAGTATAATCAGCGCAACCGTTAATACGCTAAAGCCCACGAACGTCATCGCAAGAGAGCGAACGGTTTGGCTGTCATCTTCATCAAATACTGACATTGTATTACCTATTATTTATCACTATTAATGAGCGAATTTACAGCATTGACTGTTGAGGTCAATGACAAACTTAACCAATGCCTGCCTAGGATCATTTCAGAGTTGCCGGACCAGACAATATTCCGACTCGGCTCGGATTAATGGTTTTCGTAGCCACTCAATCCAACGAATTCGATGTGCCACCAACGAGTGCTATTACTGCGCTGCGTGCCAAACCATGGCAACCTATTGGCGGGTCAATCCTAAGAGAATTGGCTAAAGACACTGGAAGAACAGGACCTATGAAAACACCCGAGCATCTAAAAATTGCCAACGTGGATTGGAATCTCTGGCAGCCCCAGGAGGTCGCCACATTGATGTTCGTCCAGAAAAATGATGAGGTACTGCTGATTCGAAAGAAACGCGGCTTAGGTGCTGGCAAAATGAATGGGCCCGGAGGCCGACTTGAGGGCAGCGAAACGCCCCTGCAATGCGCTATCCGCGAAACCGAAGAAGAACTTTGCATTACACCAAGGCAAATACGACCTGCTGGAGAGTTGTTTTTTCACGCCGAGGATATGCCGCGCATACATGCCTATGTGTACATCGCCGCTGAATTCACCGGCCAGCCAACAGAAACAGATGAGGCCATACCCCACTGGACGCCTCTCAACCAAATACCTTTTGATGAGATGTGGGAGGACGATCGGCTCTGGCTTGATGCTGCTTTATCGGGCCAAACCATAAGGGGCTGGTTTAGTTTTGTTGAGGAGTCACTGTTAGACTATCGCGTTGAACTCACCCCTGGCCACGCACTCGTGCCTGATGATGTATGAAATTCCAATTAACGGAGAGACCCATGCTTGAGGTTTATCAAATTCCCTGCCTATCTGACAACTACGGCTATCTGATTCATGACTCAGTGAACAACTTGACAGCTACCATCGATACGCCGGAGGTTGGACCGATCAATCGAGCATTAGAAGAAAAAGGTTGGACCCTGACCCATATTCTCAATACCCACCATCATGCCGATCATGCTGGAGGTAACCTTGAATTAAAATCACGCTGGAACTGCACCGTTGTCGGTTCAAAGCCGGACGCGAAGAGAATCCCGGGTATCGATATTGAATTGTCAGACGGAGAGACTTATCAATTTGGAGATCATGTTGCGACAGTGTTTGACGTCTCTGGTCACACTCTGGGGCATATTGCATTCTATTTTGCTGAGGACGACCTCCTATTTAGCGGCGATGCCCTTTTCGCCCTGGGTTGTGGACGGCTGTTTGAGGGTAGTCCTGAACAAATGTGGTCTAGCCTATCAAAGCTACGCGCACTACCCGACAGCACAACCGTGTACTGCGCTCACGAATACACCGCAGCGAATGCAGCGTTTGCTCTATCGGTTGAACCAGATAACGCAGCGTTACGCGAACGGGTATTAGAAATAAAATCTTTACGGGCTAACAATCTGCCAACGGTGCCGTCAAATTTGGGTGTTGAGAAAGCGACCAACCCTTTTCTGAGGCCCGACAGTGGCGCGTTGCAGAAAACATTGAAGATGACAGGAGAGCCATTAGTCGCAGTGTTTGCAGAAACCCGGCGACGAAAAGACAATTTCTAAACGCCGCCCCCTTCTACTTTTCGCTAGTCGAAAAGTTCCGCTAGAAAGTTTTTGATTGATTGGGTGGCGCGCTGATTAGCAACCGCATTGAACACTGTGCCAAAATCGGGATTATTTGCACCGGGATTGGTAAATGCATGGGTCGTACCACCATAGGCGTGCACCTGCCAATCCACACCAGCCTTGGTCATTTCGGTTTCAAGATCCAACACCTGTTCAGGTGGGACCATAGGGTCGTCATGTCCATGTAAACACAAGACCTTGGCGGTGATTTTTTCGTTGGCTACGTCTCCCTGTGAAAAAATGCCGTGAACACTAATCACACCGAGTACATCCGCGCCAGCTCGCGCAAGTTCTAGAACACACATTCCGCCAAAACAATATCCCATGGCTGCGATTTTGCTGTTATCAACGTAATCCAAACCTTTCGCCAGCGATAAGGCAGCGTTGATTCTGGCACGCAATAGTTTGCGGTCAGTGGCAAACGGCCCCATCAAACTACTGTTGTATTCAACGTCATCATCCTTGCCGAAGACACCTTTGCCGTACATGTCGATCGCAATGCCGACAAAACCTAGTGCAGCCATTTCATCGGCCTTACTCGTTGCAAAGTCCCGCCGCCCGGTCCAATCGTGGCCGATCAATACGGTTGGCTTAGGATCCGGTGTGCTGTCGTCATAAGCAATATAAGCTTCCAGAGTGGCGTCGCCATCCTGGTAATCGAGTGTTCCGCTGTACATTTGTATTCCTCTGGTTTCAAACAAGTGATGGTATCTATTGATACCGCAGGTAAGTCGGGGATTCAATGAAACACCGAATTTCTTCAGCGTCCTAGTGATGTTTCTGTTTATTCGCTCAGGGCTGTCTTTCTATCCGCTCAGGGCTGTCTTTCTATCCGCTCAGGGCTGTTTCCCTTATTGGCTCAGGGCTGTTCGCTCAAGGCTGCCAACTCACGCATTGCGAGGTCAGTGGTAAAAAACACCGTGCCCTGCATCCGATCGAAAAATTCGGTCTCTTTCAATTTATCCATCACGGGGCCTTTCACTTCCGCAAGGTGAAGGGTCACACCCAACTCCTCCAAGTTATCTGATAACAACTCAAGCATCTCCAAACCACTGGTATCAATAAAATTGGTTGCAGTACAAATGAGCAACACGTGTTTTAACTCTTGGGATTCCGTCACCTCGTTGAGCAAAAAGGTTTCGATATATCGAGAATTGACGAAATAGAAGCTCTCATCGATTCGAACCGCAAGGACACCGGGTAAGATTTCAACCTCGTGTCGCAAAACATTGCGGAAGTGTTCAGTCCCCTGCCATCGACCCACCACTGCGATGTGAGGTTTACTGCTACTACGAATCAATAGGACAAAAGAAATCCCTATACCGACCAAAATACCAGGTTCTACACCCAGCACTAGCACGGCAAGGAAAGTGAAAACGAAGGTGACCGCATCGGCTGCATTAAACTCAAAAGTGCGTTTTATTCCATGCCAATCTATAAGCTGCCAAGCGGACAAGACGATGATCGCGGCCAATATGCTCTTGGGCAAGTAGTAAAAGAACCAGCCAAAACCAAGCAGAGCGCAAAGTACTAGAACCCCAGTAATAACTCCCGCGAGTTGAGTTACTGCTCCGGCAGAGTGATTCACAACCGTTCTGGCAAAACTGCCCGCAACCGGAAAACCACCGAGCAGAGCAGAACCTATATTGGCAAAACCTAATCCTACTAACTCTTGGTTCGGAATGATTTTCTCTCGCCGCTTCACCGCCACAGCCGTACCGATCGATGTGCTCTCCATAAAAACAACCATCGCAATTAGTAGTGCGGAAGGAAGCAGTTTTTCGATCTCGGCGCGATTGAACTCAAAATCCTGAAACTGGGGTAATCCTCCGGGAATATCCCCTACAATAGGCAAAGCTTGGGATTGCCCTGAGATGAAGATGTAGCCAATGGATAGGATCACTGCATACATCGGTGCCGATCGAGTCAGTGCGCCAATCCAAACCTCCGACATGCCTCTCGATTGCAATAGCCTTGACAACGGTGCTCGACACAAGAGCAGCAACACCATGCTAGATAAGCCAAGGCTAAAACTTAAAATATTAGTATTGGGTACTTGGTCCAACACATGCCTGGACACTGACATCAAGTCAGTACCATTTGAAGCTGAGATACCCAACAGCGTCGGAATCTGATTAAAAATAATCAGCGTCGCAGCAGCGGTAATAAAGCCACTCACGACAGCATGACTAAGGAAACTGATCACAGCACCGAAATTTATAATTCGTAGAATCAATAATACAATGCCGGTCAATAGTGCCAACTTAGTCGCAACGACGGCATAGTCCGTGGTGCCCGGCACTGCCAAGTCACTGACGGCTTGCAGCGTCATCATCGCAATAATGGCTGTTGGGCCTACTGCCAGCGCTTTAGAACTACCGAAAATGCTATAACAGAATAGGGAAAATATTGCCGCATAAAGGCCAGCCTGAGGTGGCAAACCGGCGAGAAATGCATAGGCGATCACCTGGGGCACGGTGATAAACAGTACGACTGAACCTGCGATCAAGTCGTCAGCGAGCCAGGCTTTCTGATAACCGGGCAACCATTCAAGGATTGGGACAAATTGCTTAAGGCGGTCTGGGAGCATCCTCCCATTGTCTTACATTGCCCCGTCGGATGAAACTTTGTTCGAAATGATCTTTTCTTGGTCCAGTGCCTCAAAAATTTGGCGACCCAAACCTTAACGCCTTCGGCAGAAGGATGATAACCATCTTCTGTCATATAAGCTGGGTCAAATGACAGTTCCGTCGGGATATAGATCACGCGAGATAGCAAACCCTCTACCTGTGACGAACAGTAATCCAGCATTTTGGCACGAACTCCGAGCGCAAATCGCAAGGACTGAGGCTACTTTAGGCCCTGCTGCTTCGTCGAGATGAATCGCGCGACGTCGCACAGACACGCCTTGAACCAACAACAACGGCGCTAGAAACAAACAAACGGTTCAAAGCAATGAAAGTCGAAGCACTGACGTTAACCCTTGGTAAAGTTGGTCACCAGCTCAGCGAGAAGTTGACCTTGAGATTCATAGCGGGCGGTATAGTGTCCGGATTGGGCCGGAATAATCTTACCGAGAGAACCTGTCATCACGAGCATACCTTTTTTGACAGGATAGCCGAGGGACAGGGCCTTGTTCACCAACCAGATCGCCAATGTTTGCTGATCACCGATATCACCGCTGGTGGCTTCATTAATCAGTTCATCATCCTTGAGTAGTTTGACCTGAACTTGATTCGGTCCAAAGCAACCAGACGCAGGAGCAACCATAGGGCCTTTGACAAACCTCCCAGCGGCGGAGTTACCCGACACCAGGTCCACTGCGCTTGGTTTAGCGGTGTAACCAACTTCTGCGAGATCGATCGCACTATGTATCGCACCAAATATTTCAGCAAAGTCGTCAGTGGTAACCGCTGACATCACATCAACCTCAAGCTCATAGCCCATCTCAACTTCGATCATCGGCAGCACCATTTCTGACAGATCAAATCCAGGCTGGACTGCCGCGTTTTCCAGCAGCACACCGAGTAATGGTTCAGCCACACTAAAAGCTGCCTGGGCTGGTAGTGACGAGAGAGCTGACTTGTAACCGACGATCGGTGAGTCCAACAGCTCGATCATTTTAATCTGTATTTGGTAAGCATCAGACAAGGTTAAACCACTGTCTACTGTTGGTTTCGGTTGCTTGGCTTTATGGGCTACTGCCATCAATTGGCCGTAGTCGCTGTTACTTGTGTTCAATCTACATTCCTTATAGGGTCAAGCGCATCTATTTGTTCTTTGGGGTTGCTTAATCATTCTACGATTTTTGTGGGCCTCTGTTTTGTTTTTTCTGTTCTTGCCCGTGGCGAATGCTCAGGCCGTTGACCTTGAAGCTGGCAAGATTACGCTATCGCTTCAAGTCGAACCGCCGTCCTTAGATAGCTCGGTGGTAACCGATGTCACGAGTGGCATGATCCTATCACTCACCAACGAAGGTCTCGTCTCTCTGGGTAGACGGGGCGAGATTATTCCAGGAATGGCCGAACGCTGGGAGCAAGACGGCCTGGATGTCACATTTTATCTTAGAGAAGCACTCTGGAGTGATGGTAAAGCTGTCACCGCACAGGATTTTGAATATGCCTTCAAGCGAGTAGTTGATCCAACCACCGGTGGCGCTGGTTCCACCTTCTTTGCTTATATCATCGAAAATGGCGAAGCCATCCTTCGGGGCGAAAAACCCATCGAGGCTCTGGGAGCAACGGCGATCAGTGAACGTGTCTTTAAAATTCGCCTAAGTCGGCCAGCACCTTACTACTTAACGATTCTAACAGGCCCGCAATGGCGCCCCCTCAGGCAAGATTTCGTCGAAGCACAGAAAGGACGCTATGGCGCGGACGCTGCCAATCTACTCTCCAATGGCCCTTTCATCCTGACTGATTGGATCCACAGCTCTTCCTTGAACTTACGACGCAACCCTACCTATTGGGACCGACCTAACGTTCACCTGAACAACATTGATTTTGGCTATATCACTTCAGACACTCGCTCTCTTTTGAATCTCTACAAAAGTAATGAACTTGCCGCTCTTCGTCTAAATGAGGAGATCCTCAAAGACACATTGAGCTCGGGTATTAAGGTCCAAAAGGCACCGACCAATTGTCTAAGCTGGATCATGCTGAACATGAAGCCCGACCGAATCACCAGTCACAAAAAAGTTCGACAGGCCATTCGCTACGCTATAGACCGGGACCGATATGGTAATACGATTGTGGGATTACCCGGCACAAGGGTAGTTAGCAGCATTTTTACGTCTCGCCTTCTAGGTGTGTCGGGTTCATTTCAATCTGAATTTCCAGCACGAGAAATTGAATACAACCTGAAGAAAGGCCGGGCACTGATCGAGGCGGTTAAAGCAGAACTTGGAATCGATGAGCTGCCGCCAATCGTGATGTTGATCAATGAAACCCGGCAGATTGAAGCAGAATTTGTTCAGTCCCAGTTGATGAATGGGCTAGGTCTCGATGTGAGAGTTGACAAGCAAACCTTCAAACAATCCTTGGTGAAGTTTAGAAACGGCGATTTTGACATCGCTCGAAGTGGTTTTTGCGGAGGCACTTTACGGGATCCGGTTTTCTTTGCCGGTATCTTTACTTCAGACAGCGCCTTCAACGATATGACGTTCCATAACCCACGTTATGATGAGTTAATGAATATTACTCACTACTCGATTGACCAACGGGAACGTATGCAGGCATTTGATGAGATGCAAAAAATACTCTATGACGAAGTCCCGATCATTCCAACAATAGAGTCTTCGTGGGTTTATATTCAAGCTGGCGCACTCCGGGGTATGCAACGATTTCCGAATATAGACTATTCCCACGCCAGGTTAATTGGCTCAGCACCCTAAGCAGTGCTTGCTCATAGAGCCAAGCTAAATATAGCTAAACGTTGCTAAACAAAGGCGCAGCCTTGGCTAAACAATGAGGGGTCGCGACGAAATTTATTAATCTTAAAACTCTTAATCGACGCTCTGTCGACGCGCTCTATTGCCTGCTGAGTCCCGAACAATGCAGCGATCACACCGCCCCTATCAATATCAGTAATCAAACTCACGGCAAACGAGACCCTAGTAGCAAAACCTATATTCGCAATATCGTGTTGTCGCCAGTATGGCCTGGGCTCGGGCTATTTCACCACCGTTGTTGCAGGCGGCAGCATCATTCGACATGTTTTGCGGTTTGAAAGTCGCGACCGAAATGCCCTATTGTTTTGCCCAACGAAACAAACCTGCCATCAGGGTCGATTTGCCGACGTCCGACCCGTACCCTGAAACATTAAGACCTTACCCGTCACGTTCAATACCCGTAATGACGACCGTTGGTTTGCCGTTTCGATACTCGACTTCTGCCGCAATCTCATACACCTTCAACATCATCGCCTTGGTAAGCGTTTCATCGGGCGGTCCATCCGCAATAACCTTGCCTGATTTCAGCCAAATTAGGCGATCAGCAAATCTGGCCGCGAGGGATACATCATGCAAGACAATCAAAGCACCACCACCCTGATCAACAAAATCTCGAATCAACGACATGATTGAGAATTGATGTTTGAGGTCAAGGGCAGCGATCGGCTCATCAGCAATCAAAAGCGGTGCTTGACTTGCGAAGGCACGCGCACAATGTACCCGCGCTAACTCGCCACCGGACAAGGTATCAACCCTACGCTGCCTAAGATGATCGAGGTCACAAGCATTGATCGCTCTATTAACTGCCGCACCATCCACAGCGCTCAATCTTCCAAGAGAAACACCGTGAGCAAATCGCCCGAGTGCGACCGTGGTTTCGACATCGATCGGCCAGGCCATCGGACGACTCTGAGGTAGATAGGATATTCTGCGAGTCCGCTCAGCGGCGGACAGCTTAGCTGGAGACACACCATCCAGAGTTATGACACCCTGATGTGCTGCTAGTAACCCTACCCCGCTCCTAATCAAAGTAGTCTTCCCCGCGCCGTTCGGTCCCAGCAGAACCACCATTTCTCCGGAAGACACTCGACAGCTAATGTCGTCCAATATTTTCGTCTGCCCGAGTTCACAGCTCACATTTTGCAGGATCAGCTCAGTCATGTAATTTCGAACGCTGATTGGCAATCCAGACAAAAGCGGGCGCACCGATCAACGCCGCAACCACACCCAGTTGCAGTTCCACATTAGTCGGCAGGACACGCAACAGTATGTCGGCAACAAGCAAAATACAGCCTCCCAACAAAGCTGAAGGAAGCAATGTGGCAGCCGGTTCGTGCTTCACAAAAGGTCGAACAAAATGAGGCGCAACAATACCAACAAAACCAACCGCGCCTGCCAGAGCTACAGCCCCACCGGTGGCAATTCCAGCACCCAATACAATCAGTGTTCTGGTTCTGGGCAAATTCAGCCCAATGCCTTCCGCCGCTTCTTCACCCAGCGTTAATGCTGAGAGTCCTCTCCGGCAGAAAAATAGTAGAGCCGCGCCCAGCAGCATAAATGGCAGCGTCAAAGCGATATCTTCATAGCTCCGATTGGCAACAGAGCCAAGCATCCAATTGATCATGTCGGACAACGAAAATGGATTTGGAGCCAAATTCATCAACAACGCCATGAGTGCTCCGGCGAAACTAGAGACCGCCACACCGACCAAAATTAACGTCACAACAGATCCAAGCTTGACGGCTGCCACCGACAATAATGCTGTCGCGATGAGTGCGCCCAGCACAGCCGATAGCGGCAAGAAGACGCTGGAAACACTCGCCAAACCGTAATACAAAGTGAATGTCGCTGCGAGGGACGCGGTTGCCGAGACACCAAGAACACCCGGGTCTGCCAGGGGGTTTCTCAATAATCCCTGTAAAGCAGCGCCGCTGATACCCAATGAGGCGCCCACGACATATGCAGCAATCGCTCTCGGCAGACGAATTTCCCAGAGCACGATTTGATCACCCTTTGAACCCAAATTGAGCAGGGCCGCGATAAAACGTTCTAATCCAAGCGGTGTTGAACCCAACAAACAAGCAAACACTAATAACAGCAAGCTGCTCACGAGCAATATTAATAACAAGCTCTTACTCGCCATTATCTTCCCCTGAAATATTCGCTGCCATCGCCTCAATCGCGTCTAACAAAAACCATGCGCCACAGGATGTCGTCGCTCCATCCAGATCGACCCGGGACAGCTTAGAAAATTGGCTAGATATCATCGGATGGTTCGAGGCTGACCATGAGTTTGTATCGTTTCTGTCACCCTCATAGAAGGCGGTAATGAGAATATCAGGTTTTCGGTAGGCCAGCGCTTCCAGAGGAATTTGTCGCCAGCCAGGCTCGGTCTGAAAATTCCTCAACCCAGCCGCTTCAATCATCTCGTGTATTAAGGTTTGCGGCCCTGCCGTGACGCCACCGGGGGTGACATACAGCGCCCGCCGCAAAGATGGGCTTTGTGAAGATATCGCAGCCAATCGCTGCTCCATATTATCGAGCACTTCGAGGCCAGTCTGTTCAACGCCCAACGATACTGCAATAGTGCGGATATTATCTTTTACATCATCTATGGAATCAGCAAAATC
>Ga0222633_1000490_pt1 | contig 34974 bp, 31 predicted proteins | sample AntAcemetageno48_FD_179816 | JGI IMG/M metagenome (GOLD analysis project Ga0222633, IMG submission 179816) | Saline water microbial communities from Ace Lake, Antarctica - #48 | ecosystem: Environmental > Aquatic > Non-marine Saline and Alkaline > Saline | place: Antarctica: Ace Lake | collected...
ATCGTGGCGATGAGAGCCAGCAGAAATTTCAAACCGCGTTACGTCACATTGGCTTCAACATAAAGCTTAAGCCCTATATACAGCGCGCCGATGGTTCCGCTAAAGGTGATTGGGACGTCGGGATTACCATCGATGTGCTAACGAGCGCGCCAGACTTAGATCGAGTCTATCTCCTTTCCGGTGATGGAGACTTCGATCTGCTCATTGACACGGTTCGCAACAAATACGACATGCCGTTCGAGGTTTACGGTGTGCCGATGCTAACTGCAGACTCACTAAAACGTTCAGCGTCTGCTTTCCATCCCATTGCCGAGCCACTATTGCTCTAAAATTTCCCGAAACACTAAAGCGAATCCAATGATATATTTGTTGGCGAAATGTCTTCAGGTAGCGCCTTCTCAGAGCGGTTAAATCGAAATCAAAATGGCTGAATAAAATGACTTCAAAAATACAGCAAGACCCAAGAATTGATCCGAGAATAAAGGTCATTTTTGGCGCATTGCCGCCAAGTTCTCCCGGTGAAGACGTAGCCAGTCGTGAGGTGTTACTTGAGGCCGCGAATACTCAAGAGGCGATTGCGGCGAGTGAAGGGATGAAAGCATTCCTTGGTATGTGCGATACCGACGAGGTTGCGAGCAGTGACGGTCTGTCGACACGTACCGAACAACTGGTGTCGTCTCCCGATGGAAATACCATTAACGTTCAAATAATACGGCCGGATAATGATGAAATACTACCCTGTGTTTACTATATCCATGGTGGTGGCATGCAGGTTATGTCCTGTTACGACGGTAACTATAAAGCCTGGGGTAGGCTGATTGCTGCAAACAACGTGGCGGTGGTGATGGTTGATTTTAGAAACGCATTGGTTGCTTCCTCGGTACCTGAGGTTGCGCCTTTTCCTGCTGGTCTGAATGATTGTGTTTCGGGTGTTAAATGGGTGTACGAGCAAGCTGACGCTCTGAAGATCGACCGTGATCGCATTGTCGTTGCCGGCGAAAGCGGTGGTGGTAATCTCACTCTGGCAACGGGATTAAAACTCAAGCAGGACGGAGATATGAGTCTGGTCAAAGGACTCTATGCGCTTTGCCCCTACATAGCCGGAGAGTGGCCGCTGGCAAAGAATCCATCATCTATAGAGAACAACGGCATATTTCTCGAGCTACACTCTAACAATGGTGCTATGGCATACGGAATAGAGGCGTTTGATGCAGGTAATCCACTGGCATGGCCTGGATTTGCGGACGTTGATGATGTGACCGGTTTAGTGCCAACGGTGATCAGCGTGAATGAATGTGATCCACTCAGGGATGAAGGCATCGGTTTTTACCGGCTGCTGTTAGAAGCGGGAGTGAATGCTAGATGTCGCCAGGTCATGGGCACCGTCCACGGGACTGAAATATTTCCTATCTGTTGTCCTGATATCAGCCGGGATACAGCGCGGGATCTTGCTGCTTTTTGTCAGAACTCTTGAGCCTTCTAATGTGCCATCTGGATAATTGAAACGAACCGAGTAAGCCTACAGTGGGGCGCCTAACCTGCACCCCAAATATTATCGATTGAAGAAAGCGCGGCTGTCAGTCAGGCCGCATGTTTCCAACATTAGATATGTTTGACTGGCCCCAATTTAAGTCACCCCCGCTTGATTGACCCCAGTTTCCTTTTGGAATGGCTTGAATTTTTCGCGAGATGTCACTGGCAACATCTGTGTTGCAGCTAGCGCTGTCGGTACCCAACACAGACCCACTTACCAAATTAGTTAGAGGGTTAGTACTTGCGCCGATGCTGGGCGACTAGAGGCCAGTGTGGTAGATGAGTGTCTTGGTGATGTCGCGTATGCCCATCGCTTTTTTTGCTCGCTTTTCCTCGATTGAGAACTCAGCTGAGCCCAGTGCATCGGTCCCCTGATTTTTCCTCCTGGAACTTGTCTGTGATAGATCATTTCAATGAGGAATCTTCGCTGACGACACCTATGGCCTCTTTCCGAGGATACGGTGAAAAGACAAAACCTTTCAGTGGCACATTCTTTGCGGAGCACCTTCTAGTAGTAAATTTTTGTAAGTGGCCAAATTTGGGGTCGTTATGAAAAAAATATCTATGTTCATAGAAATCAGAAAGCGCTGTTTGCGCTAACTCGTGGCTAAGCTCTTGTACAAAATGTACGGCGCGCCATCAGCAGACCTTAGGTTGAACCACATGATTCATCCCTGCAGAGATTAAAGCACCAACTGGCTACAGACTGACTGGTCTTTTGAAAAGGTTGCCTATCCACGACGTGCAATTGAATGGGACACCTTGCTTGCACCCGGGCAATGACCGAAGGCAATAAACACTCTAGCCTATTCCTGTCGGCGAGGACGACGCGCAGACCTGTTGCGAGGTTCTGGCTAAAGGCGTGTAGAGCGAGCCGTTACAATTTTATCGATACGTCTCAAAGTGTTTTCAGTGTTTCATCCGACCGGAAAGGCATGGTGAGCTGCATTGCGAGTGTAAGCGCCTCTCCCGTGCCATTACCCAGCCTGTCGACTTCGGTTTTACCTAAGAAGGTACCAAACATTCGGTCCCAGGCTATGAGGATGCAGCCGAAGTTATTATTGCTCTCGGCAAAGTCCAGGGAATGATGCACTTGATGCCAGGCGGGCGTATTAAACAGCAGCCCGAAAACACCGGGGGTCATCGGTAGGTTGCAGTGATTCATATAAACCACGGCGACGCGAAACACCAGGCTCACGGCAATGACATCATCACTTGCGCCCAGAAATGCGAGCGCAACAGCCGAACCAAGAGTCAGGCCCAAAAATTCCAGCGGATGAGTGCGATCCGCGCGAGCGGCGCTCATTTTTGTGATGTGGTGATGGGTGGCGTGCATACGCCAGAAGAACATCACGCGGTGCTGCAAGCGATGGATCCAGTAATAGATAAACTCGCTAGCAAAAATGCCAATCATGGCGGCCACCAGCAAACCAGAAATGGTTTCGGCCTCAAGTGCAAAGGGAAAGGCAGATGCCTCACGTACCCATTCGAAGCCATGGGAAATTGGCGTCTGATAGTAGTCGGTAAAAAGCGGCAGCCATATGAGATAGGTGGCTAACACCCAAAAGCTATCTTCAACCAGATCGCGCCACTTCAGTTTCCAGTCTTCTCGCTTTGGTGCTATTCGTTCTACTATGAGTAAAAGTGGGATGGGCGTTAGCAGGAGAATTGACGTTAGCTGGTCGGCATCGGTCCACCCGCTCGTAATCGCGCTCGCCACGAGCAGCATATAGCCGAACGCAACCACAGGCTGCGGCAGTGACCATAAAAAGTTTTCTCGGCTCATCATCTTGTTAGTCCCCAAGTTAGTTTGCTGCCTGAAACGCATCGCTCGCAGCAAAACGGCGATAGCCTTCGGTCATGGCCCGAACGCAATCACCTGGTGTTGGGCCGTCATCAAAAAAGCCCTGGCAGGGTCCTGTCATAACTTCAGGCGTATCTTTCACCACCCATTCAAATGCTTGTTCATAGATTGGTTTGTCGTTAGAACTCGTTTCAACGGCTGTGACTTTATCGCCATCAAAGGTGATGGTAAAAGTGTCGGTCACCTTAAAATCGAGTTTCAAAGCGAGCACAGGGTCATCTTCCACGGTGATCCCGCAGCGAATGCTGCTATCGGTCTTCGCAACGCAGGGCGCTCTGTTGATAATTTTGTAGTTACCACCCTCTGCCCATCCTTGATAGAACAAGAGTGAAAGCGCGGATTCTTTGGCGTCGGCTAAGAGTGGAGACAGTTCATCTGGATTGAATGAATAGAAAGCGTCAATGATCGCTTCTGCCGTCTGAAGATTCTGCCAATCTGACGCTGGAGCTTCAGTAGCGGTGTCCGAGCAAGCGCTTAGGAAAACAATTAGTAGTAGTGCTGTAAGGTGGACGGGCATGAGTTTTCGTTCAGTCATCATTCGTCATCGTATGCTTGTATCTTCAATTTTAGCAAGAAATAGACCATAAGATTCTGAAAAATCACTACAAGCGGCGGCACTTGCTATCGAGCGCTGCCCACTTATTCTTTGCACGAAAGCTGAAAAGCAAGAAGTCGTACAAGCACTTTACACAGGCGCTATTGGCTCTGGATGATGAGTGTTTTTTGTCCAGACATCATCGCCTGTGCCATTATAGAATTGAATATGTTCTAGAAGGATGTGCTGATGTTCTTCTGTCGATATGCAAGGCACATTGCCGTTGTTCAACTTTGGGATGAAATCAATACAGCCATCTTTTGGTGTGAATTTAATGGCGTGGGTTAATAGGTTGCCAAGGATGCGCGTTAACATTTAGAGGGTATGTTCTGACCGTGGCAGGCGCGAAATTGTAATGCAAAGAAATCGTCTTTTCAGATGCTGCCTCATCATATCTATTGGCTAGTTGATTCAATTCTATCCAATAGCTGATGTTGACCGGGTCTTGTCATCAATTTAAACGGGTGCACTATCACCAAAGATAATGCTGTTTGATGCCAGGCGTTTGTAGCGCAGGCTCATCGTTGCGGCATCCATCAGGCAAACACTAAAGGCCCGGCGCGGCTGGTCTGTTTGATTTATACCGCTGCCATGAAGGGTCCAGGGATTCAACAGAACCACCTCTCCAGCGGCCAGAATCAGTGGCACGTGACGCGGATCACCAATGAATGCCTTCTCCATCTCAGGCGTTAAAAATCCGCTAGGATGTTGTGGATTCAGAATCTCATGCTGAGTGCGAGCAATCACGTTTACACAGCCGTTGTCCTGATCCGCTGCATCCAGTGCCGTGTAGATCGTCAGTTGCGGATCCCGGTCCAGAGCGCGCCAACGATCCTGGTGTAGGGGTAAAACGGTGCCCATTTTGGCCGGCTTGTTCATAAACATGGCGCGAAACGCCGCGACCGGCAGATCGTTATAGAAGTGCCGGGCTGCTTCTTCAAAGATTGGCAGCTGCATGTAAGCGAGGAAAACGGGATCTCGTTCGAGTAATTGAATTTTTCGGTAGTTGAGGGTGCTGCCTTTGTGGCCCCGGGTCTGAGCCCCTGCCGAGTCATAAGCACCGTCAGAGGAATCCAGTTGCATTAGCATTCGGTCGTAGTCGAGGTTAGCTTTACCCAGCATGATCTCATCGATGCGTTGTCGCATGGCGCGCAACATGTCGTCCGGTACTATCTGGCCGAGGTGAAGAAAACCCTCGGTATCAAATTCAGCCCATTGTTTGTCAGTGATAAAAGCCATTGCCGTAGTTTACCCGCGATACGGTTTACCTGCGATGCACTTTGTCCGCGATAGGATTAGGCCGCTTTCTCTTGAAGGCTTTGGCTGGCCAGATATTCATTGTAGGTACCCTGGAAGTCGACAACCTCTTGGTCTTTAATCTCGATCACGCGGGTCGCAAGAGATGAGACAAATTCTCTGTCATGGCTGACAAAAATCAGAGTGCCGTCATAGTCCTTCAATGCCTTATTCAGAGCTTCGATGGCTTCCATATCCAGGTGGTTGGTGGGCTCGTCCATGATCAGGACGTTGGCGTCGCTTAGCATCAACTTGCCAAACAACAATCGATTCTTCTCGCCACCTGAACAGACACGGGCTTTCTTGTAGGCGTCATCTGCAGTGAACAGCAGTCGCCCGAGCATGCCACGGATCATCAGGTCGTCATGTTTCGGTTTGCGCCACTGGGCCATCCAATCAAATAGCGTCAGGTCTGAATCAAAGTCATCGGTGCTGTCTTGAGGGCAATAAGCGATGTGCGCGTTCTCGGCCCACTTTATTTCGCCTGAGTTGACGCTGACTTGATTCATCAAACAGCGTAGTAGGGTGGTTTTGCCAACCCCATTTTCACCGATGACGGCTAATCTAGCGCCGGCCTCGAGTATCAAGTTGCCGTTGGCAAACAATGTTTCATCAAAGCCGTGGGTGAGATCTTCTAAGATGAGCGCCTGGCGGTGCAACTGCTTCTCTTGATTAAAGCTCAAGGAGGGTGTGATTCGACTGGATGACTTCACTTCGTCGAGCTTGATCTTGTCGAGTTTCTTCGCCCTTGAACTGGCTTGCTTGGCTTTCGAGGCGTTTGCTGAAAAGCGATTCACAAAACCCTGCAGTTCATCGATCTCGGCGCTCTTCTTTGAATTCTCTGTTAGGAGTTGCTCTTGAATCAAGGACGATGCCGCGACGAAGTTCTCGTAGTTGCCGGGGTAGATACGCAGCTCGCCATAATCAATGTCTGCCATGTGTGTACACACAGAGTTCAAGAAGTGTCGATCGTGTGATATTACGATCATGGTGCACTGGCGCTCGTTCAAAACGCCGGCCAACCAGCTGATGCTATGGATGTCCAGGTTGTTGGTGGGCTCGTCCAGTAACAAAATGTCTGGATTGGAGAACAGCGCCTGGGCCAACAAGACTCGCAGTTTCCAGCCCGGTGCAACTTCACTCATTGGGCCGTAGTGCAGTGACTCGTCGATTCCGGCTTCAAGCAAAATTTCACCGGCGCGGCTTTCTGCCGTGTAGCCATCGAGTTCGGCAAATACCGTCTCGAGATCCGCCACTTTCATCCCTTCAGCTTCGCTCATTTCCGGCAAGCTGTAGATTCGATCTCGTTCCCGCTTGACCTTCCACAGCGCCGCGTCGCCCATAATCACCGCATCAACCACGCTGAATTCTTCAAAAGCAAACTGGTCCTGGCTCAGGGTGCCGACTCTGACACCCGGGCTGACCGAAACATTGCCTGAAGTTGGCGCTAACTCACCACTGAGAATCTTCATAAACGTCGACTTGCCGCAACCATTGGCACCAATCAAGCCGTAGCGATTACCGTGACCAAACTTGGCGGATATGTTTTCGAACAAAGGCGCAGCGCCAAATTGCATGGTGATGTTTGCGGTAGTAATCACTTGATATTCCTGGTGCTTGAAGCGGAAAGGATAGGTACGTCAAGAAAGGTATTTTAGGTACCGTGACGCACGTACTTGCGGGCGCGGATCTTATAGAAAAATGGCTGGAATGTCGAGTTTGGGTACAAGGGGAATGTATTCAGATACCGGCAAGATTCCTGCATTTCACAGAGTTGCGTCATTTTATAGTGCTTCCATCGACTCTAGCCACAGAGTCCTGGGTAGGCTAGGTGCGAAGGGTTGACGTAGACAGTGGCGCTCGTGCGGTTTGATACGCGCTAGTTATACTCGCCAATCACTAGGCTAATAATCTCTCAAGTAGTACCAAGAGCGATTTCATTCTAAATGTTGAAGATCGCGGTAGGCTGGATACTGCGCCGGTAGGCAAAGAAATGTAGATTAGGCCCCAGCGCCAGGTGACATTAGTTAGGTGGCGTCATTCGACTATTTTTTAATAGGCAATTACCATGTTAGACCTAGTGCAGAGAGAAGATAAGCAATGAGCGAATTTGATCAATTCCGGAATGAAGTCCGTACTTTTCTTGGTGAAAAACTGACACCTGAGCTCCAGCGTGCTGGCAAGCTAGAGGCTGGCATCTATTCGGACAGACCCATTGCTGAAGATTGGCTCGCGATTCTAAATCAGCAGGGCTGGGCTGTGCCGAGCTGGCCGGTCGAATGGGGCGGCACGGGCTGGTCGGCCGAGCAGCATGCAATCTGGCAACAGGAGCTTACGCTCGCTTCAGCTCCTTCTCTGCCGCCGAATGGGCCTAGAATGGTCGCGCCTGCCATCATGCACTATGGGACAGAAGCGCAGAAAAAATACTACCTACCACGCATTCGTGAAGGGAAGGATTGGTGGACGCAAGGTTATTCAGAACCCGGGTCCGGGTCCGATCTCTCTTCCTTGAAATGCGCAGCGGTGCGTGATGGCGATGAGTACCTCATCAACGGCAGTAAAATTTGGACAACACACGCCCACTTTTGCAACAAAATGTTCTGTCTGGTGAGAACGGACTCATCGGGCGTACAGCAGCATGGCATTACGTTCCTGCTGTTTGATATGAATCTGCCCGGTATTGAGGTTCAGCCGCTGATTTCCATTTCAGGTGATCACGAATTCAACCAGGTGTTTTTCACCGATGCTAGAGTACCGGTATCTGGTAGGCTTGGTGAAGAAAACGATGGCTGGTCTGTCGCCAAGTACCTGCTGACACATGAACGTGGGGGGCGCTCCGCGACTGCGATGATGATGAAGGTTGAAAACCTGCGCGGATTTCTCCGAAGCGAGGCGGAGCTAGGTGTTGATTTGCAGGATGATGCAGATTACATGGCTCATCTGGCTACTCTTGAGATAGAGATTGAAACCTATATTGCCTTCGAAGAGCGGGTGTTTTCTTCGGTCGCGGCGGGTGAATCGGTTGGCGCTGTTTCTTCGGTACTAAAAATCCGCTCTACCGAACTGCGACAACGCATCGACGAGGTTGTGCTGGATGCAGTGGGCTACTATGGCCTGCCGTACCAACCGAGTATTCGCGAGTTTAGGAATGTAGATTTGGCCATTGGTTCAGATACCGCGGCGACGGCATTACCTCGATACCTGAATAATCGTGCAGCAACTATCTACGCTGGCTCAAATGAAATTCAGCGCAATATCCTAGCCAAGCAAATACTTGGCTTGTGATGGTCTGGGCCAAGCGCCGTTACTCATTTTGCGCCGTCTGAGAAACCAGTGAACCCAGCCGGCGCGTAAGGGCCGATCACTATCTGCTCAAGAGCCCCGATACCCGTCTGCTCTCCATCGGTTACCCGGACAACTTGTTGAACGTGAATGTTTTCAGGGGCGAGTAGATCAAGCTTGAGTGGGTCGAAGCTCTCGCCACCGATGGCGAGTTCTCCCTTCCACATGCCCTGTCCCCACTCGCGATGGCCGTAGCCGAGGCCCTTGAATTGGAATCGCAGCAGCGGCTTCATCTCAATCGTGCGCGTCTTGCCGTGCATGTCGATCAGGTCGAGTTCGGCGTACTTCGCGAGTCGGGTGCCTGGGTGGTAGTCGACACGGTGAACGGCTGTTGCCATGTGAGTCGCTACATCAACTAACTCGTCGGGGATCTCCGCCTCAGATCCGAACAGGGGCGCAACTATTCCTTCTCGAACCAGGACTTCACCGTTTGGACCATCGAAGAACACAGCATGGGTGATGTGATCGTCCCACTGCAACGGCGCCCATAAGAAGAAGGCGCCGCCAGGAGTTTTTGGCGCTCCGATTTGCATCCGCTCGCCCACGCCACGAACGCCCCATGAACGGTCCTTTGTCCCGCGCCAGGTGTCTTGGTCAACCTTGAACTCGCCATCAGGCGTGCTGACTGTGCCGGACCATCGGCCGAATTGAGCAAATCGAGTGGCGTCCATGGCTCGCCGTTGATCCTGCCAAAGCACTTGCCGGGCCTCCTGAATCGCGGAAGTGCGAGCAGAGAAAGTCAGGTCGCAGGCAACCCCGCTCTCATTGTCATCAATGATCACGCGGGCACTGCGAAGGGGTTCGGTTATTTCTAGCCGGAAGGGACCAACGGACATGTCCGTGCGTTCCTGGGGTGCTCGTCTGGACGCGTAAAAACAGTGCTGGCGCTCGCCGGCCGCAACCGTACTGAAATGGCAGTCGAGAATGCCCCGATGTGGGTAGACCGCAATTCCGAGGCCGAAGTAGCGTGTGCCATCATCGTTGTATCCATTGAACCAGGTGCGGTCATAGACGTTCTGGTCTGAGCTAGCGGGATGCGCAATCGGCTCCGGAGTCTGGTGGATAGGGTAGTCATCAAGACGATTCAGCATGTGGAGCCTCGGTTTACTTGCAGCGTGTGGAGCCTGATTGCTGCCCGCTGAGCGGGAAGCCTAGTGCAGCAGTTTGACAAAGATCGAGCTTGATCGCCAACATCGATGGCACCGGCTACGTCCCGACACAACAACCGTGAAAGACACCGTAATGGACATTTCAATCAACCGTCTGGAATGTATAAAGTTGTGGTCAATGTTTGCGATTCATCCTCGTTTTACTAATTACTCATAAACAGGTTCATCCCACCAAGGGAAGCTGTCGGGTAAATCGGTTGAGACCTTATCCGGATATTCAGGTGTGCGTTTTTCAAGGAAACTCGCGATGCCTTCTTTTGCATCGGCAGATTTAGCCCGCCTATAGATGATTCGGCTATCTACTTTATGTGCTTCCATTGGATGGGAGGCTGAGGGTAATTGCCAGAGCATCTGCCGGGTCACTGCAACCGAAACAGGCGCCGTGTTATCGGCAATTTCTCGTGCCAGGGTATAAGCGGCATCAAGGAGCTCGTCCGGCTTGTGCAGTGAACGGACGAGTCCACCCTTCAGTGCTTCCTCGGCATCAAACACCCGTCCGGTCATGCACCATTCGAGCGCTTGTGCCCGGCCAACAATATTGGGCAGGAACCAACTCGCGGCGCCATCCGGTGCAATTCCGCGTCGAGCAAAGACATAACCAATGCGCGCTTTCTCACTGGCCAGGCGTATATCCATCGGCAATAACATGGTTGCGCCTACACCTACCGCAGCACCATTGATCGCGCCAATCACTGGTTTCAGAGATTGGTACATGCGCAAGGTGAGAAGGCCCCCGCCATCGCGGACCCGTAGATCGGAATAATCATCTACTACCTCCTCGCTGGCGAAGGGCTTTTTGCCACTCTCGGGAGTTAGGTCTGCTCCTGCACAGAAGGCTCTGTCTCCTGCGCCTGTCATCACGACAGCACGGACGTTATCATCGGCATCAAGCCGATCAAAGGCGTCCATAATTTCTTGCATCATCGTGCCGGTGAAAGCATTCATCTTTTCCGGGCGATTAAGTGTGATTGTCGCGATCTGGTCGGCGACGTCATAGAGGATCTGGGTATAGGTCATTGTGGAGACACCTTTTTCGTTATTAATTGATTTAGTACTCATCAGTTTTGATGATCCGCTGAAATTTTAATGCGATCCCTGTGATTAACGCCCCTCGAATTTAGCGCTGCGTTTCTCGAGAAAGGCAGTGATTCCCTCCTGATTATCAAAGGTACGACCCGCCTCTGTTTGAAGGTTAGATTCAAGTTGAATTTGTTCCGCGAAACTGTTTTCCAAACTTTGCCAATAGGCTTGACGAATCAGGCCGAGGGACTTTGGACCATTGGCGAACTTTTCCGCAATCTTCATCGTCTCGTCCATTAGGTCTTCTGCAGCAACACAGCGATTTATTAGTCCCCATTCTTGGGCTGTCTTTGCAGGGAGTTTTTCGGCCATCATTGATAACTCAAGGGCTCGTCCCCAGCCGATTAGCCGAGGCAAAAGGTAGGTTGCGCCACCATCCGGGACTAAACCGATATTGGCAAATGCCTGCAAAAAGTAGGCGTTTTCTGATGCCAATACCATGTCACCCATCAGGGCGAAACTCATCCCGACACCAACAGAAGGACCATTTACTGCTGTCACAAAAGGAAATGGGAGGTGACGAAGTTTATTCATTACCGGTGCGTAGTGCGTTTCGAGTATATGCCCAGCCGGTGGCATCTCTGATGGTTGGCTCAGCGCCGAAAGGTTCGCGCCAGCACAAAACGCGCGGCCCTCTCCCGTCATGACCAGGCAACGAACCCCATTCTCGGGCTTCAAGGTTTCACTTATTCCATGAGATATCTCAGTCACCATTTCTGCCGACAACGCGTTCAATACTTCAGGTGCGTTAAGCGTTAGTACTGCGATCTTGTTATTGATTTCCAATCGTATATTTTTGTATTCCAAACTCGTGTTCCTTTTGTCATTTTCGATAAGGTCTAATCGGCAAGGTCGTCGTGAATGATTAAATTAACCTGCATTTATCCAAGATTGCCAGACTTTCCTCAGCGAGAAATAAATGAGTAAATCCTGGTTGATCTCGCATCGAAATGTCGATGCGGACCAGGCAAACCGTTGGTTTCTCTCGGTCGTCATAAATTCGTTAAAAAGAATCACAGGAGGGCGCGTCAAATTGGTTAGCCCGCCATCATCTTTAGAGCGCGAGTAAATAGGTTAATGGTGGACTGATGCAATCGATCACCAATTTCGGTTGGCGCTTGTCCCGCACAGGCACGTACATAGGTTCCCTCGAGAATAACACCCAATTTGAAGCAGGCAAGCACGCCATACCACGCAATGGCGTCCATGTTCCTATCTGTTCTCTCAGCATAGTGTTTTATGAGTTCCTCGATAGTTGGAAAACCATCCCAGGGTTCAACCCTTGCTGGGGCGTCGGATTCTGGACCTTGCCACATGGCCATGAGCCAACCAACATCGAGCAGAGGATCACCAATTGTGCAGAGCTCCCAATCGACTATGGCTGCCAGTTCAGGGTTGTTGTGACTGAACATGACATTAGCCAGGTGGTAATCACCGTGCATAATTCCAGGTGTGAAGCTTGTAGGGCGGTTGTCCTCGAGCCAGGTTGGAATGAGGTCGATACCCGGTAATTCTTTGGGTCCGGGCCAAGCAGCTATTTCACTATAACCATTTAGATGGGCTAACCAGCGTGGTACTTGCCGCTCGATAAAACCCTCGGGTTTGCCGAAATCCTGCAAACCCACAGATTTATAGTCGAGAGCCCCGAGTGCGGTAATCCCTTCAACCATAGAGAACCCCATACGTCGTCGTACCTCTGGATCGCTTTTGTGTAGAGTCGGCAGACCAGTGGTGGCATTAAACCCATCAACCGGTTCCATCAGGTAGAAGCAAGCGCCAAGTATTGATGGATCGTCGCAGACCGCGATAAAACCTGGGTGGGGTACATTACTACCATCAAGAGCGTCTAACACACGGGCTTCTCTCAACATGGTTTCGTTGGAGTTTTTCCGCAGATGTAGGGGCGGACGACGAAGTAGGTAATCACGGCCATCACGTTGAAACTTCAATAGGATGTTTTGTGTACCCCCGGCTAACAGAGAGGGATCATGAATTTGGCCTTTGCCGAAGCCTACGTCATCCATCCATTGGCTTAGTGCAGTGATGTCTACAACTTCTTTGGCTTGACCCATGCGGACTCCTTTATGAACCTATTCGCAATGTGAAGGAGGTCATGAATATCAGTAGCAAGCCTGTATTAAAAGCTTGTTGATGAAATTATCCTGTTAATTTTTATGCCTGAAATGACGAGGTGATAGCCTAGACAGGATAAGATGTCAGGTCTCGCATGCTAGAAATTTAAAAAAGGACCTGAACCTGACTTCCTTATTGGATCTACCTTTACACCAACAGCTATTCAAGGCGCTCGATATGCTGGGCTTCAGCGAGGCCACTGAGGTTCAGAGCAAAGCCATACCTGCGGTTCTTGAGGGTCGTGATGTCATGGTCTCAGCCAAAACCGGCAGTGGTAAAACTGCCGCGTTCCTGTTGCCCATGCTGGATCATATGCTTCGAGTCGAAGTCCCCCGTGGTAGCGGCACGCGAGGGTTGATTCTTTTACCAACCCGAGAACTTGCACTGCAAACGGTCAAGACCTTCGATGCCCTCGCAAAATTCACCCCTATCACCTGCGGCATTGTCATCGGCGGCGAAGCGTATAAGTACCAGATAGCCTCGCTACGTAAAAACCCTGAAGTGATTATCGCAACACCGGGCCGTTTGGTAGAACATCTCGAAAAGGGCTCAATCGATTTCAAAGATCTTGAGTTTTTGGTGCTCGATGAGGCTGACCGAATGCTCGACATGGGTTTTACCGAGGATATGAATAAGATTGCCGCCTCCTGCAAGGCGCAGCGTCAGAACCTGTTGTTTTCCGCGACCTTGAAACATCGAAACTTTGGGCATATCCAGTCGATTTTGACTAGCCCTGTCTCGATCGAGGTTGATTCCTTTAAGGAAGGTCATAGCCAGATAACGCAGCAAATGATTTTGGCTGATGATGACGTCCACAAACAAAAGCTGATCTGTGCCCTAGTAGAAGAAGAAGGCGCTGAAAAGGTATTTGTTTTTTGTAAAACCCGAGCGCAATGTACGGAGGTCGGCCAACATCTGGCAAAGACAGAATTGAAGGTTGGATATCTGCATGGTGAAATTGCCCAGAGCGACCGAAAGCAGGTACTAAACCGGTTCCGTGATGGCAAGCTGCAAGTGCTGGTGGCAACCGACGTCGCAGCCCGGGGTCTTGATGTGACTGATGTTGATCTGGTGATCAATTATACCGTTGCTCACTCAGGCGATGACCATGTGCATCGGGTAGGTAGAACAGGTCGTGCCGGCAAACAAGGCAAAGCCGTTATGCTGGTTGACAGGGTCGACTGGAACAAGAATTCTAGTATCGAGCGTTACCTGAAAATTCGCTTCGAACATCGAGCGATCAAGGGCTTGAAGGCCGACTATAAAGGGCCCAGTAAGGTCAAGAAATCAGGCAAGGCTGCTGGCGCCAGCAAAAAAACCCGCAAGCGTTCCGCATCAAAAAGTCCAGCGTCAAAGAAGCGTGCTAAGAAAATGCAAGACGTTGGCAATGAAAGCCCGCTGTATCGCAAGAAACCGCCTGAGTAAGTTTTGCTGTCAGAGTAAAGGCCAACTTAGACGAGCACGTCGTGCAAAAAAGTATTTGGCGTCGAATAACTTAGGGTCAGCTTTTCGAATGGTAAAAAATATATGACGACTCACTGGGTTTGTAAGTTGCTTTGGCGTGCTCTTTCAGCGTGTAAGAGTGGCTTTAAAATCGCCGCAAAATCCCCCACGGGTTTTTGGTGACTGGCGCGGTCAAGTGCTTTATGCAGTGACTTTTGCTGATCATCACTGAGCTTGGATATTTTTCCTTGTAGCTCGCCCTCTGAGATGAGTAGTGTGTCTCGTCGAGCGTGGGTTCTTTGTTGTAAAAGCTCTTCCAGATGTAAAAATCTTCCCAACAGGACATAGGGGAAGTTCTTGTTTTGCATTGGACCTTGTTGAGCCACGTAGCCGCCAACTGGCAGTCCTTGAAGTTTGAAATCTGCTAATTTGTCAGCGCCTAACCACGCGCTCGTTGCGCCTATGACGCCGCCGCCGAGAGCGCCTAGAAACAAGCTGCTACCAGCCAATCCCAAATCTATGACGGCGCCCGTTGCAGCACCTGCCATTGCTGCAGCGGTGATTAGTTGCTTGCGATTAAGCCCCCACACAATCCACTTTTTTGTATCAAAAAGGTTATCAATGTCCGGAAGGTTTTCAACCTCACTTATCAGGTGATGATAGGAGAAAAGGGATTTAAGAGATTCATGATGAGCTTTCTCCATTGATTTAAGCCTTGCGAAATAAGCGATTTCGAGACTTGAACGAAGGGTATTGGCCTGCTCTTTAGTGAGCACTTTCTGGTTAAGCTGGTAGGCGCAGGCCTGTGTCAGAAGCGCGGCCAATAGCTCGGCAGTATCTTCAATTCGCTGGCAAGATCTTGTCTTGTAGGCGGCGACTAGGTTGTCAATTGCAACTTTCCAGTCTTCGCGGATAGTGGAAAAAGATTGTAGGACCGACAGCTGCTTTTCTATCTCAGCCTGCATCGCATTAAACACTTTGACGACTTTGAAATACTGACCCAGGGCCTGCTGCCATTGTTCAATGTAGCGTTCGTTTTCAATAGGATTGATAAGTGCCAGGCTCGCTTGCCCTGTCCAGCGCAAAATTTCCATTTCGGCTTCGTACTCGGCACTGTAGGGTCTAGATCCATCCACCACATAAATGATTGCGGCGCCATCCATGATCGGTGTTAGCAGTTCAATCTCATCAGGGAATTGACGTTGACAGTCTTCGCTGAGCAAAAATTTTTTAACCGCATTGACGCGTTTGTCCGCGCTGCTTGCATGCTTTTGCAGCCATGCTAGAGCAAGGGTGGGGCGCTGAAAGCCTGGGGTGTCGATGAGGCTGTATGACGCGCTACCAATTTTCACGTCAACCTGTTGGCATTGTGTTGTGGTTCCACTGCGAGATGATATGGCGATGTCATCATTCTGGGCCAGAGTCGCCACTATTGATGATTTGCCTTTATTCGGATGACCCACAACTGCGAACCTGGGCGTCATGAATGCTCACCAGGCTGCAGGACTTTCCATTCCACAAGAGAGTTGCTGAGAGAGGCGGCGAAGCGTTGCCATTCTTGGAGGTGGGTATTGTTTGCCGCCTTTATTGAGATTCCATCCCAATCTAAAGGTAGGATGAAATTTAGTGTTTTGGAGTCCAACAATTGCATGACATCTTTCAGCTCTCCCATTGGTGGCTCCCAGCTTCTGACTAATACGACTTGAGATATAAGTTCTGCCGAGTGTCGTAGTGAATGCACATCAGAGTTAGCTGATAACGAAGATAGATCAACAGGCTTGCCAAAGGATTGGGTTATGAAGCGTCGGCAATGCTCCGGCGCATTACTCCAGTCTAAGAGTTGGTAGGAGTCGGGACGTGTATAAACAATAGTGGCGAGCGTCTCTGGATCTGCAAGACGCCGTTTATTAACCGTAGTATCGCCTCGTTCAAACTGTGAACTTAATCTGGTTTTGTTCTTATAGTGCCAGCGCGCTAAACCCAACAAGACTGCTCTTGGGATGAGGTTGTAGGTTAGCTGGGCAGCCAGCACGAATTGCCACCAGTTTTCTGAATAGGTGCTGGCGCCACCGGTAATTCGCGAGTTTTGTGATTGTTGCAGCAGATCTAAACTAGGTTGGGCATCTATCCAGAAACCCCAGGGTATTGAAATCAATTGAAGGATGGGTAAAAGATCGGTTGCGCTAAGTAAGGTACTTCGCCAAACAAAATTGACGTCGGTCCCGAGTAGCAACGCAATAAAAACGATGATACTGCCTGCAGCAAAAGCCAGGCTTAAGACTTGGGATTCAAAGAAAAGCCAGCTGCGGCGCTGATTACCTAATTCGATGTTCATTTGGGCCTGCAAAAACTCTTTAGGCCAAAAGGGTAGGCTTACTAGAAGCGCTGCTGAGCCGTTCTGTTTCATGAGCAGCAGGACAAGACTGAGCAGCAGACTCAACACAGGCAAAAACGCAAACAACAGCAGCAGGAATAGAAGGTTCACTCGGCCCTGATCGTCACCGGCCAAAACGCCAACGCTGACGAATATGCCCAGCAGTAAACCGAGAAAGCTCAGCGCTAAGGTTATTCTAGCTTCCATGTGAGATGTAGGGTGGGTCAAGACTCGAAATCCAGATTGTTGAGGAGCGAGTATAGGAGAATAGGAATCAAATTGACCCCCAGAACCGAACCTTTAGTTACGCTGCTGGCTTTGGGGCTGAATCTGATGTTTCCCTCCACGGGCGCAGGCGCTGTAATTCGAGTCGATAGTGATTATCCAGTGAGTCTTCGGTGGAACAGAGTGGGCTCGACATGAACTACGTTCTGGAACGCTGACAAAACTGGTGTAATCACCTAATAACAGCATTTAGCGTACAATGGCCGCGGGCTGAATTGTTAGGGTCTCTAGTGCAACAAGGCTATACATTTCAGCGGCAGGAGCCTCTGTTGAATCGGCAGTACAAGCGTTGGATAGGATAGTTTGAAATTTTTTTCGACCATTCATTGAATATTGTTGAGATTAACGGAGCATAGATGCGTAAGAGTTTTGTACTTGGTGGAAAATCTGTAGAGCCGGGCGAAAAAAAAATTATTGAGATGCATCTGAGCCGGTTAGCAGATCACACTGAGATGACGTTAACTGCTCAAGTTATTCATGGCAAAAAAGATGGACCCGTGATGTTTGTCAGCGCCGCTATTCACGGTGACGAAATTATTGGTGTAGAAATCATACGCCGTATCAGTTCACTCAAAGCTGTTAACCGACTCAGAGGTACGCTAATTTTGGTGCCCATTGTAAATTCTTACGGCTTTATCGGTTTGTCGCGCTATTTACCTGACCGTCGTGATTTAAATCGGGTGTTCCCGGGCAATGAAAACGGTTCTCTTGCTTCTCAGTTAGCCCATAAGTTCATGTCAGAAATTGTCGAACCCGCTCAGTATGGTATTGATTTGCACAGCGGCGCGGTACACCGTGAAAACCTTCACCAGATTCGAGCCGGCCTGGACGATCCTGAAGTACTCGGGCTAGCAGAAGCGTTTGGTGCTGCGATTATGTTGAATTCTAATCTCCGTGACGGTTCTCTCAGAGCCTCCGCAAGAGATGCTGGATGTAAAATTCTTCTGTTTGAAGCAGGCGAAGCATTACGCTTTAATGAGGTTGCTATCGTCAGTGGAGTCAGAGGCATTCTCAATGTTATGAGCAGTATCGGAATGCTAGCGCCCTCGAAGAGCCGCAAGCCCAACAGACAGCCGATTCGAGCAGACTCGAGCCACTGGCTGCGAGCACCAATCGGCGGCATCATGCGGACCAGAAAGAAACTGGGGGATCGAGTGCGCAAAGGGGAGACCCTTGCAATTGTCTCCGACCCTTTAGGAAACGCAGAGGAGTTAGTGTTAGCCAGAGCATCTGGCATTGTCATCGGACGTACCAATCTACCGGTTGTTAATAGAGGCGATGGGGTGTATCACGTTGCGCGCGTCGCTGCACTGGCTGATGCCGAAGAAACACTAGAAGAGTTGGAACAGGAACTTGAGGCTGAATCTCAATTTGACGATGTTGCTATTGTATAAAAGTGTCAGCTCCTGAACTCATTCCTAGACCGAATAGACCAATTGGCTTTCGGCTATCTGATTACACTAACCGGCGTACAATAGCCCATGCCTGAGTTCTTAGAGTTTCTAGTGCTACACGGCTACACTGTTATTTTTATCTGGGTCGCTTTGGATCAAGCAGGCTTGCCGCTTCCTGCCGTACCATTATTGTTAGCAGCAGGCGCCCTGGCGGGTATGGGTCAACTATCCCCGGCACTCATTTTATTAACCTGTGTCATTGCAGCAGTACCTATGGATGCATTCTGGTTTTGGCTAGGTCGACTGCGTGGTGTTCGAGTATTACATCTGCTTTGTATACTCTCCCTGGAACCTGATTTTTGCGTCAGGGACACACAATCTCTGTTCAGACGGCTTGGCCCTATGTCTGTTCTCATCGCGAAATTTGTTCCAGGACTACAAACACTTGCGCCACCCATGTCGGGGCTCACAGGGATGGGGATATTTACGTTCCTGGTGCTAGATACAATTGGTACGCTCATCTGGGCAGCATTCTTTGGCTCCATCGGTTTCTTTTTTCATGCGGAAGTTGAAATGATGGCATCACGCATAGCGGAGGCAGGCATCATTGCTGGTGTTGTTCTCGCCGTTTTAATCGCTGGATTCTTCACTTGGAAGCTCGTTAACCGCCATCTTTTTGTTCGATCGTTAGATATGCGTCGTGTGACGCCAGATGAAGTCAGTCAGCGAATTGCGAATGGTGAGAATATCAATATCCTAGACCTTAGGCACGACTACGATCTCAAAAATATTCCACATCTATTGCCGGGCGCACAACGGTTGTCGATGGAGTTCATAGAACGTGATCACAAAAACATCCCCGTAGATGGCGATATTGTCCTCTATTGTAGCTGACCAAGCGAAGCATCTAGCGCCCGTGTGGCGCTACAGTTAAAACGCTACGGAATATCCAATGTCTATCCAATGACAGGTGGCATAGAGGCGTGGTTAGAGTCTGGCCTGCCGACGGATGAGGCGACATGGTCTTGACGCGCAGCCAGCATCGAAACTAGTGACTGTAACAACCGGGTTCTACAAACGCTCATCAGGTCGCCCTAGAATGTGCCTCTAGGGCCAGAAGGTGGGCGCTTCTGAACCTTTGGTAGGTTGCCTATCATGCGATCAGGACGAGCCTGTTTAAGCATGCGCTGGTAGCTAGGTCTCACTACTGCTTTCTCTTTCCAGGCCGCCACGTTTGGAAACTGTGCTTCGTCAACCAGGCCAAGACTGGCGGCTACATTCAGTGGAAACATCATCATAATATCTGCAGCTGAAAATTTGCTGCCGCCAAACCAAGGGTTTTCACCCAAAAAGTTCTCTGCAAATTGCGCAACAGCTTCGCTATCCACCATCGGCGAGCGTGTTTCCGGTGGTTTGATACGCCAAGCACGGTAGTCACTGAATAGTCGGGCCGATAGTGATCCTTCTGCACAATGCATCCACATTTTATAAGTTGGATATTGATCACTATCTAGAGCAGGCTTAAGTTTATCAGGCGCATGTCTATCCAAGATCATTTCCATGATGGCGCCAGACTCAACGATGATTTGATCGCCATAAACGACTGTTGGAGCCATTGGAATTTCGTGGCCAAGGGCTCTGAATCTTCAGTAATACATGAGGAAGCAATGAGACTATCTGCTGCTGCTTTACTCTAACTATAGTGTGGAGGTTGGCTGTTACAATAATGTTTGGCATCTAAATCGAACAGATACCCAATCATGACGCGATCCTCGACGCCTAACGAAATTTCACCTGCTGCTGAAGCCTAGGTTTGGGGATTCCCTTTGGCGTCAGTTCACCGTACCCGGTTGTTACTCTGCTCAAAAACAGATGCAGGTACCATGAATCATATTGAGGATATGGCAACTCCCGGTGACCGCGCCATTGTCCTACCAAATAACGACACCCTGTACTCATCTTCGTGGTACGACTTGCGACATGGTGACTTGACGATTGAAGTACCTCCTATGGATCACCCTGATAGATATTGGAATGTCCTGATCCTTGATGCTTATACTCACGTTGCCTATATCTGCCGTCGGCATCACGGCGTAGATGGCACTCGAGTAAGAGTCAAATTTGACCCGACAACATCGCCGGCAAACGATGACAGCGACGTTGTCACCATTGGCACTTCCACTGCGTGGGTCATTATTCGCGCCCTGGCATCCCCGTCTGTCTGCGCGAGCACAGGCGATTGTTGATGTCCCATCGAGTGTTTCTCAGGATGTGCTGGCACAGTTCGAAAAAACGGCTGGAGCGCTGGTCGCGACGCCACCGGATTTTCGTGTACCAAAGAAATCATCGAAGCGGTTCGAGCGCTTTGGCAGGACGAGGTCGCGCAATACCATGGTAAACACATCAACATCGAGCCAAGTTGGATGTACCCCAAACCCCAGCACAACAATCTCTGCTATGGGACTGCCACCGATGCCGGAATACATCGAATTCCTGCTTGAATATGAGGTGGAGCGGATGATCCTTTCTATTCTAGGAGGTGACGAAGAAGGTGCATTTGCGCAGCTTGAGCAAATTGCGGCCGCTATCGGTGGGTACACAAATGGCGCTTAGCTGAAAACGAATCCATTAGCGCCAACCAATCACATTCGGTTACTGTTTTCCCTAAAAGAAATCAAACGCTGTGCCGCCTCATCCCAGAGCGCTAGGTTCGCAGTGCCGAGACTCTTACTTACACTCAGATATCTTGCTTCCTGCAACACTGGATTCTGATCAAAGCAATCCGGCAGCTGGTATCCCGGGACTTTCGGATTTAGGTGGTGGATATGATGATAGCCGATATTACCGGTTGCCCAATGAAGCCATCTCGGCAGGTCGTAAAATGAACTGCCATTCAAAGTTGCAGCCTCGTAGGTCCAGATTGCCTTACGGCTCCAATAGGCATCTTCAAATTGGTGTTGCACGTAGAAAAGCCACACGGCGCCTGCCGATGAAAGCATGACAACGGGGCCATAAACCATCAGGAAAGGGACAAACCCAAAAATCGCTATAAGGGTTCCGTAGTAGCAAAGAATTCCAATATTAGTACCCATCACGCTGATCCATCCTACGCGAGTCTTCATTTGATCGCCGAGTGGTAGCCTTTGCAGTAGAACAAAGTGGACTGGCGCTGAGACGAACAACATGAACCAGGGATTGCGGTAGAAGCGATAGCAAATCTGAGCGAACCACCCAGAGTCGTTAAACTCCTCAACTGTCTTTGTGACCACGTCGCCATCACCGCGTTTATCTAGATTACCTGTAGTCGCGTGATGCTTTGCGTGTTGCTTTGCCCAGTATTTGAAGGGTGTGCAGGTTAAAACACCAATAAGCGAGCCGAGCAGCTCGTTCTGCCACTTTTTAGGCAAATAGGATCCATGGCCGCAGTCGTGACCTATCATAAACAGGCGTAAATAGGCCGCTGCAGCAACGAATGACAGCAGAAGCGTCAGGCCGTAATGAATCTGTAAAGTGACAAACATAAGCCCTATCGTGACGGCAAACAGCCCGATCGTATGCCCAAGCTCGAACAGTGCCCTAAGGTATGTCGCTTTTGCGTATTTCCGTGATGCCAAAAATGCAGATGACGTCGTAACTTGCATAACCGCTCACATCAATTCTATAAGCCGCGCATCCTATCATGCTCAACTCAATTTGAGCCTAGCGCTAAGGGCAGGAATCATCTTTTGAGCTTTTTCATCCATTCGGCCGCATAACCTATACAATGCGCCGATTACTCAGAAAATCGACTACACCTCATGAACGCTTTTACCAAACTAGGTCTTTCCGAATCGCTCACTCAACCCTTAGAGCAGCTGGGTTTCAGCCAGGCGACAGAGATTCAGAAGCTTGCGATTCCACCGATCCTAGCGCAGCGTGATGTATTGGCGTCAGCTCAGACTGGTAGTGGTAAAACCGCCGCATTTGTATTGCCCTTGTTGGATAAGCTCCAACAAACCAAACCCGCTAAAGGTCGCCCCGTTCGGGTGTTGTGCCTTGCCCCAACGCGTGAACTGGCGCAACAAATTGATGACAACGTCGCGCTATTTGTCGGTGAATTACCACTCCGTCATGCGGTGATTTATGGTGGCGTGCCAATCAATCAGCAAATTCGTAAGATTGGTAATGGCGTTGATTTTCTAGTGGCAACCCCTGGCCGATTACTCGATATGCTGGCCCAAAAAAAGCTGGATCTCAGTCAGGTAGAAACACTGGTGTTGGATGAAGCTGATCGTATGCTCGACCAGGGCTTTCAGGATCAGATTCAGCAGGTGTTAAATCAGCTCCCCAAGCAACGTCAAAACTTATTGTTCTCCGCAACATTTAACGCTCAAATCACCAGTTTTACCGATGGTCTGTTGCAGGATCCTGTCCTTGCGAAAACCCAACGTCTAAATAAAGCAGCAGACGACGTCAAACTGATTATTTACGAAGTAGAACAAAACGAAAAACCCGATATCATTTACTACCTGCTGGCCAATAATAAGCAGCAATGCTTGGTCTTCGCCCGTACACGCCGAAATGCAGATCTCGCTGATGCATATCTGCGCGAAAAAGGTATGAGCTGCGCGGCTATCCATAGTGATAAATCCCAATACCAGCGAACGCAGACTTTACAGAAATTTAAAAATGGCGAAATCCAAATATTGGTCGCCACCGACATTGCTGCTCGAGGGTTAGATATTGAGCAACTGCCACTGGTGATCAACTATGACATTCCACGTCATGCCGAAGATTATGTGCATCGTATTGGTCGAACTGGTCGTGCTGGCATGCAAGGGGTTGCTATATCACTAATGGGTGGGGACGAGCGGCGTAACATTGCCGCCATCGAAAGGCTTATCCAGCAACAAATATTCATTGCGGCCATACCCTACATCGACGGAGAAAATTCATTCGAATATGATGGTGAAATCATTGCGTCTGCCAGCAGCATTCAGCCACGCAAAATCACTAAAATTAGCGGTATTGGCAAGCGCGACAAAAACACCAGGTCTGGTAAACGCAGCTCCTAATGGTAGGTCGGCATTGAGGTTGGTCTATTGTCAGATGGTTTGTAAACAAACTTGTTGGTCACAAATTTAAATCTTTGCAGCGGTCAACCTTAGATTAAGTCGCGATAAACTAGCGCCAATTGGTATTTATATACTGGAGCAAAGATGAACGAGTCTGTCACAGCGACGCGGGCTAACAAAATTTTAGGCTGGGTTGAGCGCACTGGGAATAAATTGCCTGATCCCGTGCTGATATTTTTCTACTTGATTCTAGCGCTGATAGGCGTCTCCGTCATCAGCGATCTCTTTAACCTCTCCGCCTTACACCCCACTCAGCTTGATTCGTCGGGTAACGCGAGAGTTGAAGACGCGGTGAGTTTGCTCTCTGCTGCAAACATCCAGCGCCTCTGGGTGCAGATGCCTCAGACCTTTACGCATTTTCATCCCTTGGGCTATGTACTGGTCGTTATGCTCGGCGCTGGGGTTGCCGAACGTAGCGGTTTGTTCTCCAGCGCAATTCGCACCGCGCTGAGGAATGCGCCTACGCACCTGTTAACCCCCTTTGTCGCTCTGATCGCCATGCTGTCGAATCATGCTGCCGACGCGGGTTACGTGGTGGTGATCCCTCTCGCCGCGATTGTGTTTGCTGCGGCCGGGCGCAATCCGCTATTGGGTATTGCGGTCGCTTTTGCCGGCGTATCTGGAGGCTTCTCTGCCAATTTTGCGCCAGGGCAGTTGGATGCTCTGCTGTTTGGCATCACTGAAGCGGCCTATCTGTCTAGTGGTATAGATGCCGGCTGGACAATGAATATCGCTGGGAACTGGTGGTTTATCATTGCCTTATTAATGCTGTATTTACCTGTTATTTGGTTTGTCACAGATAAGATAATCGAACCTCGGCTCGGTGCTTGGATACCAGCTAACGAGGCTGACCTTGAGAGCTATGATAGCGAGGCGCCTCTTACCCAACAGCAACGCAAAGGTCTGCGGCATGCTGGCTTTGCCATGTTAGCGGTGATTATCGCCTGGTGCGCAATGATGTTTGGCCCTGGCACTCCATTACTAAATGATGGTCCTGATATGCAGGGTGCTGCATGGTATAACGTTGCCAGACCCTTTTTCCAATCTTTAGTTGCCGCTTTTTTGATTCTGTTTCTAGCTGCAGGTTGGTTCTACGGCCGTGCAGCCGGGACGATCAAAACCAGTCAAGATCTGGTGGACATGATGTCCGATGCCATGAAGGACCTAGGCTACTATCTAGTGTTGGCGTTTTTTGCAGCGCATTTTGTTGCGATGTTTGGCTGGTCTAATCTTGGACTCATTACTGCAGTTCATGGTGCTGACGCGATCCGTGCTAGCGGCTTACCCTTGCCTCTAGTGCTGGGGTTAATCGTGCTCTTTTCCGGACTGCTCAATCTCTTTGTCGGTTCTGCTTCGGCCAAGTGGGCGCTGCTGGCGCCGGTTCTCGTGCCAATGCTAATCCTTTTGGGTATTAGCCCAGACGGTGCTACTGCGGCTTATCGGGTCGGCGACAGTGCCACCAATATCATCACGCCTCTCATGGTGTATTTCCCGCTGGTCCTCGTTTTTGCGCAACGCTGGCAAAAAGGCTTTGGGCTTGGCAGTCTGACGGCGATGATGATTCCTTATTCGGTGTGGATGCTGATCTCCGGCACGGTCCTGATGATGCTTTGGCTATTTCTGGGAATCCCCCTCGGTCCAGGTGCGCCCGCGGAGATTATGATTCCTGGGCAGTAAGCTGCACCTCGAAGATCGCCTTTCTGAAGTTTGAACGTGCAGCTGAGCTGGTGCTCCGCCAGTTTGATCTTAGAAATAGACTTTCTAGAGATATTTGTCTGTTACCGCGCCTTCTGAAGCTGATGTAACCGAGGCGGCAAATTTTGCCAATACGCCTCTTGTATAACGAGCCGGTGGCTTCTGCCACTTGCTCAGACGCTCAGCAATTTCTGCATCACTCAAATCCAAGTTGACCGTATTATTTTCGGCATCAATTGAAATTCTATCGCCCGTCTTAATGATGGCAATAGGGCCGCCTTCACTCGCCTCTGGGGTCACGTGGCCGACAACAAAGCCATGAGAGCCTCCGGAAAACCGACCATCAGTAATGAGTGCTATGTCCTCGCCCATACCTTTGCCCATAATGGCTGAGGTCGGGCTCAACATTTCGCGCATCCCAGGTCCACCTCTCGGCCCTTCATAGCGGATGATGAGTACATCACCTTTGATCACCGTTCCATCAAGAACACCTTTTAGGCACTCCTCTTCAGACTCAAACACACGGGCATTACCCGTAAAGCTAAGACCTTCTTTGCCGGTAATTTTTGCTACCGCACCTTGAGGGGCGAGGTTGCCTTTTAATATGACAAGGTGACTGTCTTTCTTGATGGGGTTGTCAAACGGGCGGATGATATCCTGTCCGGCAGGGTAGGGTTCTACGTCAGCCAAATTTTCGGCGAGTGTTTTGCCCGTAACGGTCATGCAGCTACCATCCAACATACCGGCGTCCAACATGGTTTTCATCAGTGGTTGAATGCCGCCTATTTTAATTAGCTCAGACATTAGGTACTTGCCACTGGGCTTTAGGTCAGCAAGCATGGGGGTTTTTTTGCCGATTGTTGTGAAGTCATCCAATTCCAGTTCTACGCCGATCGAGTGAGCCATCGCCAACAGATGTAGCACCGCGTTGGTTGATCCACCGAGTGCTATCACGACTTTAATCGCATTTTCAAAGGAGGCGCGTGTCATGATGTCAGATGGCTTAATATCTTTTTCAAGCAAGTTCATGATGGCAGTGCCAGCACTCAAACAATCGTCTATCTTCTCGCTAGAAATTGCATCTTGTGCTGAGCTATTAGGCAGACTCATCCCCATCGCTTCAATGGCTGAAGCCATGGTGTTTGCTGTGTACATACCGCCGCAGGATCCAGGTCCCGGAATTGCGGTTTCCTCTATGTTTAGCAGCTCAATGTCGGAAACCGTACCTGCAGCCCGACCGCCAACGGCTTCAAAAACAGAGATTATATTGGTGTGATTAGGGCCCGGCTGAATGGTGCCACCGTAGATAAAAATCGAAGGTCGGTTAAGCCGAGCCATGCCCATCAGGAGACCAGGCATATTCTTATCACAACCGCCAATGGTAATGATGCCATCATGTCCCATACAGCCTGATACGGTTTCTACGCTATCGGCAATAACTTCTCGGGAAACCAGGGAATACTTCATACCTTCGGTGCCCATGGAAATGCCATCAGATATTGTGATGCAGTTGTAAATAACACCTTTGCCGCCGGCTGCATCGGTCGCTTTATTGACTTCTTCGGCTAGGGTATTGATGTGCATATTGCATGGGGTGACCATGCTCCAGGTCGAGGCTATGCCTATCTGTGGTTTCTTGAAGTCATCGTCACCAAAACCGACAGCTCTGAGCATCGAGCGACTCGGGGCTTGCTCATAACCATCAACAACTTTTTTTGAAAACTTCCGTAAGTCTTTGTCTGGCATTATCTTTCCAATTCTTTTAAGTAACTAATTGCGGGCTGAGTCTGCTAAAGCCAATTATAGCCAAGCACTGCGATTACTCAGACCAATCAAAATGGGAATGACCCATCGCCTTTTTTAAATTCTGCCACAGTATCCCTCTCAAGGCTTTAAGCAGATCGATCATTATTTACCGAACAGGTCCCGTTGAGCTTTGCGCCAGAAGACAAGGCCGATGGCGGCGTTAAACAGGATAAAGAAATTGTGCTGTACGAAACCAAATGCTGCCATCTGTCCCTCGTTGTCTGGGAATAGAATAACCCAGAAAGTAATCGCCGCGGCTCGCATGGGTGTAGGGACGGCAGCTGCGAAGAAAATAACTGGCAAGAAAGGTAGTAATGTAAGAAACGATGCCTCAACGCCGAAGAGATTTAGAGCGACGGTGTAAACAACAATAGCGCCCAATAACGCGGGGGAGCGAAGTAAGAAGAAAGCGCCATAGTGCCAAGGTTTGGCGAGACGAAAAGCGTGCAGCACCCGTCGGTCGCGAATTTTATTATTGGGCAAAATGGCGCCCTGAAAGTAGGCTATCCATACCACAAGAACGACAGTCGCGGCGGCGGCAATATAGGGAATTAGGCCGAATACTTCGGGTAAGGACTCGCCACCAACGGCAAAACCGATTGTCGCCCAAATGAGTAGGTAGTAAACCTCGCAGAACATCACGAAGAGCATGACCGAACCGACTTCCCATCCAGGTATTTGATAGCGTTTGTTCAGATAATACGCCATCGCACCCTTGCCTATCTGCTCATTGAAAATCGAGATGATGTAAGCGCTGGCGCGGATCGGCATGATGTCTTTGTATTTGATATCGGAGATAAACCAATTTAGGGCTTTGGTCACCACCAGGGTGTCGATTGCGAAATAGAAGAGTGAGTAGCCGATCATCAATGCCAGCCAGGGTATCCAGTCTACGTTGGCGAATACCTGTGACATATACTCGACTAAACCAAGGTCTTCGCGAGCAGCCGCACCGTTGAGCCTGTAGTAAAGGTAGGCGAAGCAAAGGGCTGTTATAACGAGAAAAATAACGCGACCAAAGGCGTTGGGCTTTTTCTTTTCAGGTGCAGCTTCCATCTCAGCTGCGGTCGTGGCTTCTGGTGACTTTTCGGGTTCTTTACTCATTTGTTCATGTTCGTCCTTGGCCGGAGATAGGGAATTATAACCGCCTTTCTCTGTGGTATCTGAATTATGGGCCCTTTCACAGCCCCCGTCTTTCATTTAGAAAGGCTGTATAAGTTGTCGCGGTTTTGGCACAGTGACAACTAAATCTACAAGAACAAAAACTAGAGATTACAATAATGAATAAATTTGGATGTTTTGTTGCTGTCCTTGGCTTGCTTGTATCAGCCTCAAGTCAGGCTGAGAAAGCACCAGAGGGATTCAGCATGGGCAATGGTAGTGCCAACTGGATTACGACCGACGGGGCCACCAGAGAAGGTAAGGTTCTCACTTTCGATGAGGTTCATATCGATGGTAATGGTTGGTTGGTGATGCACCCGTTTGAAGATGGTAAGCCCAATGGTGACAAGTATGTCGCTGCCACGTATGTTGAGTCAGGCACTAATAAAGATGTTGAGATCGAAGTTCATAAAGGTGCAGAAACGGGTGAAATGTTTATCGTGATGTTGCACCGTGACCTGAATGAAAATCAGATTTTAGATTTTGTTTTCGTTGATAACACTAACGTCATGGATCGCGCGGTTTTTGAAGGTCCAAGAATGATCGGACATATCATACCGGCGCCATAAATTATTCGAAGGGTGGATCAGCAGGATTACGCGCACTGGATGGCTATACTGACCCATTCGGTATCTAGTCTCATAGCAATATTTTTTGGATCAAAAGTTGAATGAAATTTCTGGTTGGTTTTTTGCTCTCTTGTTTCATTGTGATGAATGCCCTCGCGGAGGAGCGCGTTGATTATTCTGCCACTATCCGCGCGATCGACGCGACTCATGTAGAAGTTAACGGCATTGATATTGCCTATAAAGTGCTGGGAGAAGGCGATGCCCCGGCGATTTTATTGATTATGGGTTTAGGTGCCTCTCACATACTCTGGGGCGATAACCTCCCTAACCGGCTCGTAGAGGCGGGCTACCGGGTTGTATTGTTTGATAATCGTGATGTCGGCGAATCAGAACATCTGACTGAGGCAGGCGATCCAGTTATCTGGTGGGAGTTCATAAAGGCAGAGCTAGGGTTTGAGGTGAATGCTGCATATGACCTGAGTGATATGGCAAAAGATAGCATTGCCCTAATGGATGCGCTGCAATTAGACCAAGCCCATATTGTGGGAGCTTCCATGGGCGGCATGATTGCGCAAGTACTGGTCGCTCGTTACCCAGAACGAGCGCTCAGCTTAACCTCGATCATGTCGACCCCAGGTTTTGGAGATCATTTGCCACCGCCTGGAGAAGTGGGCGGGTTTTCTGAAACACCAGAAGGTGAAACAGAAGAAGAAACAAAAGCACGGCTCGAAGGTTTTGGATTTTACGCAGATTCTGTGCCACGCCAGTTGATGGCAATACTGAAATCTGGTGATCGTTCAGACGAGGTGCAGACTATTAATGTACCCACGCTCGTCTTGCATGGTAAGGATGATACGTTGATTCCTGTTGCGCACGGTGAATACACAGCTGAGCTAATTCAAGGATCAAACTTTGTCGCCTTTGATGGAATGGGCCACAACATGCCAGCCGAAGTTCTGCCGGACATTGTCAGCAATATGTTGACTCACATGCGTGGCCGCATAGCCACTATGGCAATTGATTAGCTGAACTGTTGGGTAACTCACGGGTAGCGATGCTGTTCAGACATTTCTACCATAGGTTGACTATTAGCCCATTTATTCCAGCTGGACGCTGCCAAACTGTAAGCGAAGTTGTCAGAGCTGGACTGAGAAAACTGGAAGATGATGATCGTACGCTAGAAGCTCTCACTGGCAAGCTTGCAGCAGGTGAGCGAAGCGCTAAAATTGGAGATTTTTTGCTTCTATTCATTCGAAATGTGGGCGAGTTAAACAGGTTGGCAGCAATATCCGATCTTTTGTAGCGAGAGCTGCGTAGACTTTTTTTGGAGACCCATTGTGAATTTGGATAAATCGACAAAACGCATAGCAAAAAGGGTCAGTAAGGGGTTTCAGGGGTACCCTCAAATTTCGTTGGCCTATTTTGGTGAATCTGATACCAGCGCAACCGAAGTTGTGGTTGGCTTTATTGCGGAAGAAGGTGCCGAAGCTCAAGAAGAAAGATTTGCCAGCACGGGTGACGCCAGAAAAGACGAAACCATTCAAACTACACTGTTAAAGGTTATCGAGCGAGCAAACGCAAAAACAGTGATTGAAGTTGCTGGTGTTTCCATTATTAAGTAACGCTTCTGAGCGATTAGGATAACCTACTGTTCAGTACATCCTTAGCAGTGTTGCTGCCATCGAATATCTAAGCCAACAGTTTTCGAGCTTCAACACAGCTGTTATGGCTCAATAAAGTGACTTTTATGAAACTCATAATTATTTTAGTTGGCCCAAAAGGTAGTAGTAAATCCACATTGGGTCGAGCGCTCGCTAGCTGGATAGAATAAGTAAGCGAGGTCTTGCAGATAACTTCGAGGTCCCTATCGAAATAATTCGGCGCATTTACGACCTTAGTGTTTCATTAGCACTAGATTGGTTTCAAGTGATCAATACTGAGAATGAAATTTATCTAGATGAAACAATCAAAAAGATAGAAATGGTCATGAATAGGTAAATACATAAGCGCAAATAATTCAGGAGGTCTTCCAATGAGTGCATTTCTTATCCTCGACTCGAGAATTAGTGACGATGAGGCGTACGAAGAATACAAAAAGCAAGCAAAGCCAATTGCAGAAAAGTACGGGGGCGTTTATCGAGTGAGAGGAGGTGCGCTTGAAACCATAGAATCTGATTTATGGACGCCGACGAGAATAGTCATCATTGAATTCCCTGATGTAGTGCGCGCGCAGGCGTTTGTGAATTCAGATGAATACGCCCCTATAAAATCTATACGACACAAGAGTGCTGAGTGTACGGTTCTAATAGTTGATGGTGGCTAAATGTTGAAGCGGCCTTCGGCCCGAAAGACTCCCTGCTCTTTGGTGCTCGATCATCCTGGGGATAATTTTTTGCACTACGCGATAATCGAGCACCTCTAATTCGGTACTCATCCAGGTACGCCATCTGGGCCCCAATGAGCACCAAACAAATCTTCTGGGGTGCGTTTATGTGAGCCAAAAGATTCGTTAAATAGATCGCCGTCGGTAAAATGCTCCAACATAAACCCATCCTGATCCTTCCAATAGTCAAACACCTGGCTACCCAATATGTGCTTACCGACGCCATGAGCATGTTCGTAACCAGCTTTCTTCAATTTAAAATGCCCCTTCATCAGAGTGTCCCAATCGGCGACTTCAAACGCGGCATGATTAAACTCTGCTTTGCCGGCATGAATAAAAAACAGCGTGTGATGGTCAACATATTCTTCGCCGCGGTTGCAGCGCGTGAAAGCGCCCATGGTTTGCTCTTCGCCCTCATTATCCGTGACGATCTCGTCAGAGATAATTAGCCCCAGTCGCTCGTGATACCAGTCAAAGGTCTCTCGAAAGTCGTTCACAAATAGCACGCTGTGACCGAGTCGTTTCACAATGATATCTGAATCGGTGTATGTGACCGGCTGCCCTAGTCGCGACCTGTTTTCACCCGCATTTAGGCCGTTCCGGCTTGGTGCCAGCAGTGCGGGTGCAGCTTGGATGCCGTGAACCACCTCGACCTGAATTCCGCTGGGATCAGTCAGGCGAACAATCTTGCCGCCACCGGGCAAATCGTTGTCTTCAACTGGGCAGTCATCTTTTGCCGCCAAAGCTTCCAGATCAGCAGCAGCACTGGCCTCAAAACCAACACTGACAAATTCAGCCTTATCTGCCTGCTCAGCGATATAGATGTAGCGATTAGCATCCGTGCCTCTGGCCAGTAGCAACCCATTAGCTTCCTCGACAGCGAAGCCGAAATCTTCCAAAAACTGACGTTGCTTCTGTAGGTCTGATACTTTGAATCGGACATAAAGGATGTCTTTGATTGCCGACATGACTGGTTTCCTTCTTTGAATAATCAGTTGAAATATTAACTTGACGTTTGACGAGTAATTTATACAATGACTCGACAGTTGACAAGTTAAGTTTTTATGACCATCCCATCTGCAGAAGCATCGCCTACAGAAGCATCGCCTACAGAAGCATCGCCTACAGAAGCTTTGTCCAAAACAGCTATTTCTAAACAGCCGCCTGCTAAAAGAGGGCAGGGCACTGCAAAAGTCCGGGATGCCGATGCAACTCGCAAAAAGTTGCTTGGCGCTGCGCTACAAATCTTCTCGACTCAAGGCTATGACGCCGCATCTACTCGTCAAATCGAAACGGCTGCGGGCGTCAAACGTGGCCTCATTGGCTATCATTTTGGCTCGAAACAAGACCTTTGGAAATCCACTGCTGATGAGGTAATGAAGGTTGCCGAGGCCGAACTCGTGACCGCTTTAACAGCTATTGAGCGCATCGACCCTGCTTCACGGCTCAGGTTTTTCGTGAGGTCTTATGTCTCTTTCTGCGCGAAGCATCCTGAATTGAATCGTCTCATGATTCAGGAAGGCATGGATCGCGACTGGCGACTTAGTTGGCTGTTAGAACGCAGCGTGCGGCGCTGGTATGAACAAGTGTGTCGGCTATTTGAAGAATCTGTGGCCTTAGGTCTGGCGCCAAAAATGGACGCTCATCACTTCTACTACATCATTACGGGTGCGGCGACCTTGATGTTTTCTAACGCCGTTGAAGCAGAATCACTTTCACAACAAAACCCCCTGGACCCAGCCATGGTAGAAGCCCATGCCGAGGCTTTGGCCAGCCTATTCGTTGCAGGAGAATCAGGATGAAACTTGTTACATTTACTGAGTCAGGCAACACGCGCATTGGGTTGTTGAAAGACAACGGTGTCGTCGACCTGAGCGTCACCGATCCTTCATTCCCGAAAACTATGTTGGCATTCATCGAGGCCGGTGATGACGCCATGGCAAAAGCAGCAGCGGCAGTTGATCAAGCGCCCCACTTTGCAGACGCCGATATCACACTGGAAGCTCCCATCGCACGGCCACCGAAAATCCTGGCCATTGGTCTGAACTATCGAGCTCACGCCTTAGAAAGCAATATGGAAATCCCGAAGCACCCAGTGGTTTTTACCAAGCAAGCGACTTCCGTAACCGGGCCTTACTCACCCGTGTATTCGCCAAAAGAAACTCAGATGTTGGACTATGAAGGCGAACTCGGTATCGTCATTGGCAAACGATGTCGGCGCGTCAGCCAGGCAGATGCTCATAAAGTCATCGCCGGTTTCTGCGTTCTAAATGACGTCAGTGTTAGAGAGTGGCAATTTCTCGCTAAGCCTCCTCATTTTCAATTGCTACCAGATCATAGAATTTTTGAGCACCGCATTTACGCTAGAACCCGGTGATGTGATTGCTACTGGGACGCCCAGCGGCGTGGGCGCGGCCATGAAACCACCAAGGCCACTGCAGATTGGTGACAAGGTACGTGTGGAAATTGAAGGGCTAGGTTTCATTGAGAATGAGATCATCGCCGAACCCGATGTCGCGATGATCAGATGAGCCAGACCGCCGAATATGATGTTGCGATTATCGGCCTTGGCCGGGTCGGTTGCATGGCCGCCATTCTATTCGCTCGGGCCGGGCTTAAGGTCGTTGCCTATGAAAAAGAACCTGAAGTTTACGCGCTACCAAGAGCGGTGAACCTCGACGCAGAAATCATTCGTGCTTTCCAACCTATTGGCATGGCCGATGAGGTCGATGCTTTGCTGCAGAAACTGCGTCCCGGTGATCGCGCGGGTTTTGTAAACTCGAAACGCGAATGGTTGTTTGGTGCTGACTCAGTGGCCTTTAGTGCCAATGGCTGGCAACCCATGAACTTTTTCGATCAACCAGAACTCGAAGGCTACTTGCGAGACAGTACATTAGAGCAGCCAAATGTGACGAGTTTTATTGGTAGCGCGGTGTCGGGCTTTAAAGACCTCGGCACTCACATATCAGTCACGGCACAATATGACAGTCGTGAAATCACAAAATCAGCCCAGTACCTGCTGGCCTGCGACGGCGCTTCCAGTGCAACCCGCAAGTCACTCGACATGTAGCACAGTGCTAACAAAGAAGTTGTTCAATGCGATCAGAACCGTACCCTGGCGACCTTGACCTGAGGTTCACTCGATATATCGGTCCAGGTCAAATAGACGTCATCACCATGACTCACAATCACCGGAAAGCCGCTGCGCCTTGATGCTGATGTCTCAGCCACAACGAGGCTCTCTTTCAGATTACCCTGCGGGTCATACCTGGCAAGTTTCAGCTGCGCAGCTTTGCTCTTGGTTTCTAGCCAACTGATAACAATGTCACCTGACTTGAGGATCGCAATGGATACGCGGCCATTGGTGGAATCTTGTGCGACGAGGATAGGTGCTCCAAAGCGCTTGCCATCATCCGTGGAGAGAGCCATGTTCACTTTGGGCAGGTCATTTTTTGCCGTGAACCAGGCGACTGCTGTGAGGTCATTCCTGCTAGCGATGGTAGGGCCGTTAACAGGGCACCCGGCGATTTTCCAAATGTCGTCATATACAGGCACTGGCGCGGACCAGCCATTATCTGTCATACGAGTGATATAGATGTCCCTGATCTCAGCTTCGGTACGATTTCGATAAACTACCACTGGACCGGACCTTGTCATAGCGGCACTGGTTTGGCAGCAGTCACAGACAAGAGCATCGAGTTCCCATTCCTTCTGGGTGTCGCCGTCAGCGCTAAAGAT
>Ga0222633_1000491_pt1 | contig 34889 bp, 33 predicted proteins | sample AntAcemetageno48_FD_179816 | JGI IMG/M metagenome (GOLD analysis project Ga0222633, IMG submission 179816) | Saline water microbial communities from Ace Lake, Antarctica - #48 | ecosystem: Environmental > Aquatic > Non-marine Saline and Alkaline > Saline | place: Antarctica: Ace Lake | collected...
ATCGCCTCAACTCGCGCTAGCAATTGCTGTTGTTCTTGCCGTTTTAAGAGTAGTTGCTTAACCGCAAGCTGCAGGCTGCTGTGAGTTGCTTGCACGTCTTTTAGAGACTGTTCTGCTAATAGTCCAAGCTGCGTGGTTAAACGTTGGATGTCTTTGCGGATTGCCGTTAACTGGTTGGTCGCCTTGTCCAGATTCTCTTTAGCCTGGTCCATCACACCGCGCGCTTCAGTTTCGGCTTGCCTGGCTTTATCAACTGCTGTTTTATCGATCACACTGGTGCCTGCTGCCAACGTAGGATGCTCGAGGCTGCCACACACTGGGCACGGCTGATTGTCTTTTAGATCTCGAGCGAGCAACGCGGCTTGCCCTGCATGCCAGGCGATTTCTGTTCTGGTGGTACTTTCGTGTGCTGCCTCGAAGGCTTGCTTGGTGTCTTCTCGATCTTGTTGCGTTGCCGCTTCATTTTGGATTTCGGCGATTTCTAGTTTTCGTGCCGCCTCTAATTGCTGTCGTTGTTCCAGCTGTATAGTGAGTTCGTTGAGCGCTATTTGCTGTGAGACGAGCTGAGTAAGTTCTACCTCCAACGCCTTGTGACTGTTGGCGCAGGTTTCCTGTTCTTGATCCAGGTCACTCAAAGATTGCTGCGCCTTGGTCAACTGCGCGGTGCTGGTTGCTACTGCTTGGTTAGCGGCCTCAAGATCTTTGCTGGCCTGCTCTAGTTGTTTACCTTTGGGTTGCAGTTGTTCAAGTTCAAGCGCCTGTTTTGTGAGCTTATCCAACCCTTGCGCATTTGCCTTTGCCGTTTCCAGAGCTTGAGTTGAGGCTTTAAGCAGATCCTCGGCAGATGTCACTTGTTCAGCGCTGATGGCGTGATCGTGCTGCAGTCGCGTCAGTGTTGCGGCTTCGCTCTGGGTATTGGCGTAAACAGGCTGGATGGTTCTGGCAGCAAGAGATTGTTTTAGCGCCTGTTGTTGCCGCTTGATGTCAGGTTCTTGGTCCTTCACCTCGGCTAGTTGAGTCTGTTTTGCAGCTAGCTCTGCAAAACGCTGGCTGAGTTGAGTAGCCTGCTCTTTAAGCAGCTCAGTCGCCTGTTTATCTATGTCAGCTTTCTCTTTAGTCGCCTGCACAGTGGCAAGTTGAGGTGCCAGCGCCAGCAAAGAACCCACGACCTCCTGTTCTGTATTGACCTCCGCAGCTTGAAGAATACCGCTGATTTGATTTTGATGGTTCTCAACCGCCTGCCGAATGCCAGATGCCTTGCTCCTCAGCGATTCTTCAACCTGCTTATAAATGCTGGTCTGAAATAATTGGCTGAAGATCTTTTCCCGATCCCGAGAATCGGCTAACAACAGCTCTCTGAATTTACCCTGGGGCAAGACTATGACCTGACGAAACTGTTCAACATCCAGGCCGATCAGCTCTTTAATTGTGGCTGTGGCGTCATTCACTTTTTTGGCGACCAGCAGCTTGCCTTCATCGCTGCCGTCTAGCTCCCATAATTGAGCCTCAGCGGCATGGTTGGTTGTCCCTTCCCCCCGGCTTTTGGGTTTGTCCTGTTGGGGCACACGCCGAACCCGGTACTGCTTGTCGGCCAGCGCAAACTCTAAGGTCACTTCTGTTAATAGGTCGGGCTTTGCAAAATCACAACGCATCTGAGTGGCGTCCCGCTCGGCACCAGTGGTTTCAGCGTATAGGGCAAAGCAAATGGCGTCGAGAATAGAACTTTTACCGGCACCGGTTGGACCGTTGATTAAAAACAGGGGATGAGGGCCGAGACGGCTAAAGTCGACCTGCTCTTCACTCGCAAAGGGACCAAAGGCGACGATCTTCAGCAATAGAGGCTTCACGTTTTCGCCTCTTTTTGCTCAAGTTCGTTGAGTACCCTTTGGATTGCTTGATCTTGATCTCCGCTAAGCTCTCGGCCAGTGATCTGGACAAAAAAGTCGCGGAACATTTCAAGCTCGCCGCGCTTGAGCATACTGCTATCCGCCTTCTGGGCGCCGGTCACTAGCATGCCGGGTTTTTCAAGATGCAGTACGTTGGGAAAGGCAGCGCGCAACTTGGCCATTGGATCCAAAATCGCATGCCGATCCGTTAGCCGTACCAGCAGGTAATCTTCTTTGCCGGGATCAACTTTGCCCTCATCAAGGATGTCTTGCAGGTTGCCTTCCAGGATCCGCATATCTCGCAGCGGCCGTAAAGGCAAGTGCTGGATTTCCTTTAGACCATTTTCATCTAGCTCCACCAGGGTGATGCCCTTTTTTTGATTTCGCTCTGAGAAGCTGTATTTCAAAATGGACCCTGAGTAACGGATATAGTCTTCACCTCGATGCTGGGGGCTGTGCAGATGCCCTAGCGCCACATAGTCAAAGTCTTTGCATGGCTCATAACTGACCCGGTCAACACCGCCAATAGACAAAGGTCGTTCTGATTCTGATGCCGCTGCACCGTCAAGAAAGCAGTGACTAATCAGTACGCTCGGCTGCCCTGCCACTCTGACGGCTTTGATCTTTTCAACCAACGCGCTATGGGCATCGTTATAGCTTGATACCTCAAGTCCAAAGAGATTGCGTACGGTCTCGGGGTCGTTGTACGGAATGCCATAAAACGCAACGCCATCGATCACGACCGGTTGCTCAATCTGCTTTAGGTCACCTAGGATATGTAATCCAGCAGCTTGCAGTTGGCGGGAGCCAAAACGCAGACGCTCGGCGCCATCATGGTTGCCAGGAATCATGATGACCGGCACCTTCATGTCCGAGACGATTAGGCTAATAAATTCATCCAGCATTTCAACGGCGCTGGCCGGTGGCACCGAACGATCATAGATATCACCCGCGATCACCAGCGCATCCACGGCCTCCTGCGCGATATAACCCACGAGTTGCTCGAGCACATGGCGCTGGTCTTCAAGCAGAGAGACATTGTGAAACTGGCGGCCAATATGCCAGTCGGATGTGTGGATGAATTTCATACCGGTTGGGGGTCATTTATGGGATCAGAGTAATGTGTCAGTGTAAACGCTCTGGGACCTGCACGGCTACTGACGGGTGATGGGACTGATCAATAGTTGAGCACCCTTTCGCTACACAAAAAAACAAGATGGACACTGATGGCCTAACAACCTAGCGTCCCGTCTAAACTCATCCGATGTAATCCCAGCTGCAATTGAGACTTGGATTCTTTGCTACCTCAACTGGTGCAACGCCGATGCTGATATCGGGAAGCGCCACCCGCAATATACCAGTGACCAAACCAGTGTATAAAAAGCCCTCTCCCCCCATTTTCCTCACGCCCAAAACAACCACAATCATTCGCTAACCTGGACTGTCAAAGGCCGCGTGTATCCATGCCCTTTCGGATCAAGATCGGTCTCAATTCACGGAATGCTGCGGGCGTTAGGCTAAGGGGAATGCGGGGATATAAGTGATGCACCGCATGGTACTGCATGCCCATCGAACCGATATTACCCAGCATACTTTTAAAAGGCAGCGTGTCCTTATATCGGCCTTGATGCTCTGCAGGCTGATGGGGCATCCAACTCAAGTAGTAGTTCACATAGGTAATAGTGATTTGTTTCGGTAACCACCAGAGTAATGCTGCTTCGATCGCATGGCCCGTCCAGGCCATGGTGAAAAGTACGCTGAGATAAATCACGTTGCATGCCAGAGCATCAAGCATGACATGCGACTTACCTGTTCGGACTAGTGCTTGAGGATAGGCATCGTTATCTTTCGACGCCGGTTGTCGACCCAATATCGTATTTTTGTAAAATTGCCAGTCATTGCTGCCCATGTTGGAGACGCGGTAATCAGGGTCTAATTCAGGATGGTTGGCATGGGCATGATGTTCCATATGTGTGTGCCGCAGAAGCCGAAAGGGGATGCCAAATGGAATCACTGACACATGCCCAACCAGTTCATTGAGCCAGCGTAATGGATGCCCTTGCCGGGCAATAATATTGTGCTGCGCTTCATGGGATGGCAGATACGCCAGCATCACATTTAATGTCGCAATGGGCGCCGCGAGCCAAATTGAAACGATATCCATTAATACAAGCGGCCAGAGCGAAAGCCAGACCAAACAATTGCCGAGTCCCCAGGCAACGGCCCCCCAGGGAATGATATGCATATACTTACTCGCAATTTTTCGCTCCAGAATATCAAGTTCACCGTCAGTCAACTTATCCCAGTCAGCGTCTGTCATTGAGGCCGTGTCCAGATCACCTAGCGTTTGTGCACTCTTGCTTTGACTCTCGATCGTACTCAACGTGTTACTCAAGGTTTCACCCATACCCAACTGCCTCGTAGTTGCGCCATCAACCCCAGTGAACCCCCTATCGCCAGGCCCATGTAGATATTGTCGATACCCACCGAATAGCCAGATACGGTTAAAATTTGTGCGGCAAGTGGCGCAACAAATCCGAGCCCAAATGCCAGAGGCGAAAATATAACGCCGATGAGTTTCTTAAAGTCCATGATCGTGACCTCGATTCTTTGTCTAAAAAGCGTACCTAGATGATGGAATGTCGATGAATGGCACAAAGCTTACCCGACCAATGTAGACGGCGTCAACACTGATGAGTTAGTCTCCCCACTATGAACTCAAAAACCTCCATCAAGAATAAACAGCAGCAATACCATCACGGCGACCTTAAGGCCGCCATCCTTAAGCGGTCAGCGGAGATCATCTCTACCGAGGGGATAGAAGCCTTATCCTTACGGGGCGTTGCACGAGACCTTGGCGTATCCCATGGAGCGCCCAACCGGCACTTTAAGTCTAAATCAGAACTGCTTTCTGCACTTGTCACTGACATCTGGAACAAGATGCGAGATAGCACTTTGCAATCCATGGAGTCGATCGTGACAGACGATCCCCAGATACGATTGAATGCATTGGGGCGCGGCTATCTTCGTTGGGCGCTGCAGAACAAATCTGAGTTTCAGGCCATGAGCCACCCAGACCTGAGGCTCTACACCGACAACACAGTGAAGGCATCTCAGCAAGCCCTTCATAGTGTGATCGAAGCAGCCGTGAAAGCTGCACAAATAGCAGGCCGATTTCCAGACACCAATCTTTCGCTACTCACCCTATACACAACGTCAGTACCTTTTGGCTGCGCCATGTTGATTAGCAACGCGCTGATGGACTTTGATGCAAAGGCAAGCACTGGAGATCAAGAAACGCTGATCGCAGACTTGATCAATTTAGTAGTGCCTATCTGATGGTGCCTATCTGATGGTGCCTATTTAAGGGTACAACCTATTTGCGCATACGCCAGCTTAACTCCAAGCACTGAGCAATTTCGTGAACAAGTGAAGGGGTTGATTAGGTAGCGTAAGCTATCCTACTCATTCACTCTGCCTCCAATTCTTTCGCTATTCTTCCGCCTGGTTGTTGAGAAACTCGCTCAGACCATAGCCCTTGCGCTGGCCATTCAATACGTACTCTGTCATGCCTTCGCCAACTTGGGTCTGGGCACCCGCGCGACGATTGCGCAGAGGAATGTAACCCATCACTCGACCTTCAAGGGTATGATTCTCGCCATCAGCAGTCTTGATTTGCACCGTCAACGATTTGTGGTACTGGGTGCCGGACAGGTATTCGGCTGTCAGCTTTGCTTGCTCAATACGCATGATCTCACTACCCCTTTGGAACAGGCCGCCTCCTTCACCATCGCCGTTGGTGGTAATGATCATCCCAAGGTCATCACCGAAGTTTCCGGTTATCCAACGATAGGACTTTGCAGCCTGCCAGTAGCGTGGGCCCCACGAGTGGTCTCGCAATCCCCAACCTGAAAAGATCAAAGGAGATTCGTCACCCAACTGGATAGAACCCGAAACCCGCATGTGCTGTTCGGTGTGTGATCGGGCAAACTCGTTGCCGTCACCGGGTTCACCAACATGACCATAGAGGGGACCAACCGCATCATGAATCAAATCAATCTTGAGCGACTTACGTGGGTTGCTCTTAAATGCCTTGCCAGGGTCGCGCATCTCGTGGGGATCGGCAAGAAACAGAGCCTCGCCAGAATAGGTGGTTCGAACCTTCTCAGCGGGAACCAAAATTTCAATCTCAAGGCCACCCGCGTTCCATCCATTGTTGTGACTGATCGACGGCTTCTCGTAGTTGAACATCGCAGAACCGTCTGGATTCCATACAATCACGGTAACCTCTGCATAGCCTTCATTGGCCCGATTACCAATGCGTACAAAACCACCACGGTTCTGCTTTGGGTCAAAAAAGTTAAAGTAAACAGACTCGTTGAAGTTCTGTTCTGGACCCAGTTCGTGCGTCAAGTCGTCTTCAGCTTTGATGTTACCAAGAATGTTAACCAAGGTTGTTTGCTCCGTTAGTTATAGGGACAGTTTGCAAGCAGAATAGGGCAGTATATCGGGACGAACACAACAATACAGCTCCCCTCGGCACACATCTCAAGCAGACATTTCCGTAATCACCGGCAGGACCCCCAACCCAATAAACGTATCGAATTGAAATTCTTGCTGAAAATCTTTGGCGCTTGTGTTGCCAAAGAAGAATAGGATATCAAGTAATTCATGAGCGTCGCCCTACCATGAATTTGATTTTGCGCAGCTTAAATTAACTAGTATTGTCAGCAAATAGCTTTGGTCAAAGTTGCGCGGCATGTGAGGCGAGAGGTATATGGTGGCGCATGGATATCAAACCGTCATCGTTTGATATACTGATATATCACTGGTGTTGCTAAACTACATTTTAAGCAAGAATTTTTATTAGCCGATGCGCTATCAGTCCAGCCAGCCAATCCCAAGTTCGCACGAATCTAATCTATCTTGTAAGCCAGGGATGGCCCAATCTGGTTTTTTTGCAAGTTTGACCGCCTTTTTCTGAAATCGTATCGCCTTTTTGAAATTACCGTTAGCAGAGTACGCAGCCGCAAGTGTATCCCAGCCTGTTATTTTATCGGAATACTCGCCTTCAACTTCCGCAGCTAGCTCCAAAGCAAGCTCCGGATTTCGTATGCTGGCATCACGGCTAGTGGCGTAGATCCAGGCTAATTTTAACATCGACGGATAGTGCTTGGAATCTGCTGCATTCTGAAGCCAAATCATCGAAGAGTCTTGCTTAAGTGAATCGTTGGTTATTTCATTGGCGAGTAAAAATTGGGCGGGAGCATAATCTAACTGCACCGACTGTTGCAGCCACACTAAGCCCTTAGCCACGTCCACTTCACAACCTTGACCACGCAATAAGTTTCTACCGATCATAAACTGCGCTTCCCGCAAACCTTGTTGGGCGGCATCGACGAGATACTGATTTAGCACCTGATGTTCCGGTCTAAAGAGCAGCGAGCGCTTCTGCAGCAGCGTCAGCAACTTTCTTTTCGGCTTCTGTGAAGCCAGCATCTAAAGAGATTATGCTTTCATCAATAGAGGCAACTCTGCCTTCTGCAAGTTTGACCCAAGCGTAGCGTAAAGAGATTAGGTACTCACTCATGGCAGGTCGAGCCAGATATTACGCTGTCTAGATCTCGTTCATGTCATTTAACGTGCTAACGATCGACAGGTGTTTCTCACTTCAGCACGCGCACCTTTTGGGAGGAACAGATTGACGAAATTCTTGGAGTGCGTTGATTCACAAGGTCGCATAGCTTTCTGGCGCTACTCTTTAGCCCCTAGCGACAAATACTGACCTAGGCGTTCAACCATTGATTGACTGATTTTGAGACCGCAGGGTTAACAAGATATCCGACGCCATGATGTTGGTTCGGTTTCTCATTCCACATTGCAAGATTGTAGATATGCTTATCTTGAATTCGCGTTTTAATGGATGCTTTACGCATCGTTTTGAAGTCATCAGCGATGGTCTGATCTTGGCTAATAAAGTCATCTTCTGCTGCGAAGTTTTGCCAGTGGTTCTGTTAGACGCCAGCGAACAGTGCTGCCATATTCTGTCTCTTCTTTTCAATAGTGCGCCATATCTGGTGCCACCGCTGTAACAATATTGTCTGCTAGCCCCAGAGAAACTCATTCGATACACCGCCGTAGTAGATGAACGTTTTTTCTACTTCATCGAATTTCTCGCCCGCTGCTGCTCCGAAATCTCTAACGAGAGCGTGTTGCAAAGCACTATACCAATTAGCTCTCAGATCAGCCTCGTCTGGTTTGAAGCTACGTCCATGAATCATCACAAGTTCTTTGATCCTTTCTGTCGCTGCCTCTTTGGTTGTGTGAGATTTTCGAAGCTCAATCCTCGTCTTCTGTATCGCTAATGGTTAAGAAATACCATCCATCACCCATTAACACTTGCCCCTCAAATTCGTTTCGATAAGCAGTAACAACCCCTAAGTCGCTTATTTCAAGCAAACTTGTAGCTGCACCAAGTGATCGGGACAGTTCCTCCGGAGTTTCTGCAGCCATCTTCCCCAGAGTGTCATTATCACTCATCCAATACACGTCTTGTTCATTAGCGACTGGTCCCAAGGGCCATTCGGAACTATGAGCTTTTTGCACTGACTCACTCCTTAAAAAGATAGTCGATTGCCTTTCATACCTACCATCTCTAGCGATTAACACTTCCACACTGTCACGTTCACTCTCGAGCAGAATTTTCAAGACATACAATTCATCAACTCGACCCCCACGGGCGCCGGCGTATCCAACATGTTGTAAATTGTACGAGTAAGCTCTCGTTTCATGGCCCGCGCGTTCGCGGGTTTTCCTGCAATGACAATTTCCGCTGCAGACCTATTTGTAAAATTTACAACACAAGCAGCAACAAGCCCTTCATCAGATTACTATTCCATTAGTCTCCTAGCTTCTGTGAGCCAAGAGGATGATTCCTCTCACTTGAATTTCAAAAAAAGACGAAATAGGCTCAAAGCGGACTAACTAGGGTTTATCAGCCATCTATTTAGGCGACAATCCTATGCTAGATTTTGGCTTCTAGGCAGATTTGAGAACTTCATGAAGTCTGGCCAATATATGGTCAACTGGTCAATCAAATATGAAATCAGATGCAGAAAAACTGCTGAAGAAAAATGAACAGCTTAATCAATTAGATTTGGTCAAGGTTGTCAGTCATGTGCAGCGAGAGGTAGACGGAGGAGTCTGGATATCAAACTCCCTGATGCTCGAAGCGTACGACGTGCCGTTTAAGTACAGACGCAAGAAAAGATATCGAAGCCTACAAGGCGCACGCGTTAACCTCACCTACTACCCACAAATCGAAAAGGTGGCGGGCATGGACATAGAAGTTATGAAAGTTGTCCGAATTCGCCAAAGCTAACCTCGCCGGGCAGCGGGCAGCATTTATGCGAACAATTTGCTGCCACGGCTTGGTTGAACAAGCCACGGATAGAGGTCGCCTACCATGTCCATACCAACCGTTAAGACTGCGTCAAGCACCGATCTGCAACAAGTCGTGAATGATCCTTTGGGTCGGTATCTGAACATCATGGTTTTGAAATCATAGAGGAAGTTAGAATTGATGACTGCCCGGTGCTAACCCCGGTGTTAACCCCAGTGTTGAGCCAGCGCGATAGAAGTAAGGGTCACGGCTGAGCCAGAACCTAACCAGATCGAAACTACCACCACCGCATCTCCGAAGGCTCGCCGGTCGATTTTTTGGTCACACCACCAATACTCGCGTGCGCCAACCCACCCAAATTTACTCTCTGCTTGAATGTGCAACCATTACCTAATCCGGCCCGGGTTTTGCTTTTGGATTCAATAGGGCGTCGACGATTTCGCCATCAAGGGATCTAATGGCCAGTTCAAGGACATCATCAAGACCAAGCAGAAACCAAGTTCTGCTGCGAGCTGGCAATTTATGCTTGTGGGTTCCTTCTTGTTTCTAACCACCGCTAGAAGTTCGAGCGGCAATGGCTATGAATCAAATCTGGATCTTGTGTAGACTCGCTTTTTCTCTATTGTATGTTCATAAACGAAAGCGAAAGTGGATATGGTGTGAATGAAAAAATTTATCACGCAATGGCTGATTAACTATCTATCAAAAGAAGTTGATCACCCAAGACCTGTTTCAGGGCTGGGCTATTCATGGCGGGAAGTCATCAAACCGGGGGATGTCCTGCTCGTTGAGGGACGCACTCGCGTCAGTACGGCAATTAAGTACCTCACCCAATCAACCTGGTCCCATGCTGCTCTAGTACTGGACTCAGAGGCTGGTGAGCTGATTGAAGCCGACATGGAGAATGGTGTCGTGAAAACACTCGTCGAAAAATACGACGGGCATAACGTCAGAGTCTGCCGACCCATTGGTCTGACAAGTTTCGACACTAGCCAACTGCTTACCTTCGCGGTGTCAAATATTGGTATCAACTACGATTTAAAAAATATCGTAGATTTGGCCAGATACCTTATTCCAACACCACCGATTCCCGCCAGATTCCGGCGCCAAATGCTTACGTTAGGTAGTGGCGATCCAACAGAAAAAGTTATTTGTTCAGCACTGATCGCCCGGGCATTCCAAAGCATCGGATACCCAATACAGCCTATGCAGTGGCTAAAAGAGGATGGTAACGTCGAATCTCAAGCTCGGCACTACTCTCTCTTCATGCCGCGAGACTTCGATTTATCACCTTACTTCGATATCGTAAAACCCACAGTCGTGAAAGGGTTCGACTACAAAACAATGATCTGGTCAAAGAGCTCTAAGTAAAGTGGCAGAATAAAAACGCTGGCTGCCGCACTTTCGCCTTCATCGAACACTGAACATAAAATTTACTCTGGCAACTTACTCTAACCCGAGGAGCAAACCATCAAAAAAACTTGTAGCAGAAGTTAACAACGGGCATTGGAGAGTTACCAAAGCTGGTGTTTATGTTTTGGTTGTTGCCACAGTGTTGAGCATTATTACGCTTGGTGTTGAGGGCTACCTCTACTTGTTTCCGAACATCACCGTTATCAACAACTCCGGGGGAAACCTATCTAGTTTTGTTGTAAAACTGCCGAGTAATAATTTGGATTTTGGTGCAATGGCAAACCTTGAGGAAAACGTCATCTACTACACAAGAACCCAGGCAAGTGGCCACTATCAACTAACCGACATTTTCGAAGATGGAAAAAAAATCAGTGCGATTTGCGGCAACGTAAAGAACAATGAGAACCATAAACGGGTCACTATTACGCTCGATAACGCAGGTGGATTTAGTTGTGCCGAAAACTAGCTGAAACAATAGGGCGACCAGATGAAATCTAAGACCAACCGACTCGATCGCTTTATTGGCCAGAACAGTGATTTTTCGATGTCAGACACCCGCCTTTTAATTGTTCAAAAACGAATTTTCTTGGACGGAGATGTGGCGCATTCGATACAACAGAAAGTGACGAAGTTCACTCATGTCGTGTTGGATGGTCACTGCCTAAATAGTAACAAGCCAATTTATCTCATTCTAAATAAGCCTAAAGGGGTTGTCAGCGCTACTCAAGACGCCAAACACTCAACAGTGTTGGACCTTATTGAACTTATTCAACAGCCTCAGAAAAACGAGCTGCACATTGTCGGGCGCCTGGACTTTAATACCACAGGGCTCATGTTATTGACCAACGATGGAGCATGGTCACGCAAAATAAGCTTACCCGAGACAAAGCTCGCAAAGACCTATGAAGTCACCCTCTCTAAGCCTTTAAGAGCTGAGTATGTAGCTGCATTTAGCGAGGGCATCTATTTTGGCTATGAAGGTATTACTACTCAGCCCGCATGTTTAGAGATACTTTCTGAGTACACCGCCCGGCTCTCAATTGTTGAAGGGAAGTATCATCAAGTGAAACGAATGTTTGGCTTTTTTCAAAATGAAGTATTGGCCCTTCATCGAGTTTCTGTTGGGCATATTTCCCTAGGCGGACTTGAAGTAGGCCAAAGCAGACTGCTGACAAAAGAGGAACTGTGCTGGTTTTAATAACCAATGAAATTCAACTTATTGACGGAGCAAGCAGCCAACATAAAGGCTCATAGGTTGACTATTTATTTTGCAGCGAAAAATCCTGAAGTGCCGTTGCTGGCAAAGCTGTTTGTATTACTGATCGTCGCCTATGCACTTAACCCGATAGATCTAATATCCGATTCTATTCTAATCATCGGCTATCTGGATGATCTAGCGATTGTGCGACTTGGTTTAACGCTTGTGTTTCGGTTAACTCCGCCATTGGGTGACCCGAACAACTACCCATCAATGATGCCGTCAAGCGTCGCCAGGCGCTGAATCAGCTCTTCGACTCGAGTGCTGTAACCCCACTCGTTATCGTACCAACTGATCACCTTAACCAGCCTTTTGCCCATGACTTGAGTCAGCTCTGCATCGAAGATGCTTGAATGCCCATTACCGATAATGTCGGTCGACACAATCGGATCGGTGCAATAGCTCAAAATACCTTTGAGTGAAGTATTTGCGGCGTCCAAAATTGCAGCGTTCACGGCCTCAACATCCACATCTTGCTGTAGCTCTAGCGTGAGATCCACAAGACTGCCATCAGCCACTGGCACCCGCAGCGCCATACCATCAAGCTTACCTTTAAGTTCAGGTATCACTGTGCCTATCGCCCTGGCAGCCCCCGTTGATGTGGGTACGATATTGAGAGCTGCACTACGAGAGCGCCTCTTATCAGAATGTGGTGCATCAACCAATCTTTGATCACTTGTGTAGGCATGAACAGTGGTGAGCAACCCTTTCTCGATCCCGAAAGCCTCATGTAACACTTTAACAATGGGTGCTGCGCAGTTGGTTGTGCAACTCGCGTTACTAATGATTTTTGAATCCATGGTCACAACATGATCATTCACACCTGCCACCAGAGTCGCTTTCAGTGGATCAGAGGTGGGCACCGTGACAACCACTCTTTTTGCACCATTGTTGATGTGTACCGCCAGCTCACTCAGCTTGCGATATCGACCGGTACTCTCAATCACATATTCAACCCCCAGATCTTTCCATGGCAAGTCGCTCAGTTTGGGGATATTCAATACTTCAAAAGGGTCATCATCAATCGTCATCTTTGAGCCTTCGATGCTCACCCTGCCAGGGTATACGCCGTGGATCGAGTCATACTTAAAGGCATAGGCCAAATCATCGATCGATGCTAGATCGTTAATGGCCACGACATCGTAGTGCTTTCTTAGTTTCGCGATCCGGGTGATCGTACGCCCTATTCGACCAAACCCATTAATGGCGACTCTTGGTTTTCTCACAGCATTAACTCCTCTGAATCTTTGTCAGTCTAAGGGGATAGGCATCCTTCTTCAATCTAGGGTATTCGAAGCGCTGTTTGTATGCGCCGACAAAATCAAACAAACAGACCTTTTAGTTGCAAAAAAATACCTTACACTGCATGGAATGCTGAGGCTTACGACGGACAATCACTGTCTAGTCGTAACATATGAACTTGTCTAATTTGTTGGGGGGTGGTCATATGCGGATTGCCATTTGGGGCGCGATTCTGTGTTTACTTATTAGCTGTGGTGGTGGCGGCTCATCTTCTGATGCAACTACAGTGCCCACGCCTAATCCTTCACCTGTAACTCCAACGCCGGCTCCAACACCGTCGACGCCACCTCCCTCAACAATTGAACCTGCTGGAATCTCTGATAGTGATGGGCACCGATTTCTAGTGCAATCCACTATGGGGGTAGGTCGGGATGATATTGCGAACTTACAAGCCGTGGGATACGAGCAATGGATCGAGGATCAGATTCAGATGCCAGCGTCGAGCCAACTGGCCTACCTACTATCCCGGCCGGAACCCGAGAATAATTTTTTAGGCCAGGCCGATCGTATCGACGCCTGGTTTCGATTTGCGGTTCAGGCTGACGATCAATTACGGCAACGAGTGACCTTTGCCCTATCTGAATTAATGGTTGTCTCGGACGCGAGCATTTTATTCGACACTCCAAGGGGGCTCGCTGATTATTACGACACACTATCTATTAATGCCTTCGGCAATTTCAGAGAATTAATGGAAGTTGTGACCTTGCATCCGGCAATGGGTGTCTATTTGTCGATGCTAGGTAACGAAAAGCCGGACACCAGCAGAAACATTCGCCCGGACGAGAACTACGCTAGAGAACACATGCAGCTCTTTACGCTGGGACTAGTGGAACTCAATCTAGACGGCAGCGTGAAAGTAGACTCCGCTGGCGAACCGACCCCCACCTATAACCAGCAAATCATTGAAGGCTTCGCCCACGTCTACACCGGCTGGACCTTTGGCGGTTCAATTAACTTCAGTAGACCTTCGTTTAACTACACAGTGCCCATGGTGGCTTTCCCAGCCTTTCATGATACCGGTGAAAAAAGACTCCTCAGCGGTGTGGTGTTACCCGCTGGCCAGGCGCCGGAGGAAGATCTGGAGCAAGCGTTGGACAACATCTTCAACCACCCAAACGTGGCGCCTTTTATTAGCCTTCATCTTATTCGAAAACTCGTCACTGCTAACCCTTCCCCCGCCTTCATTAACCGCGTGTCTCTGGTTTTTAATAACGACGCCAGTGGCCAGCGCGGCAACCTCAAAGCCGTGATCCGCGCCATTTTACTCGACGAAGAAGCCAGAACCATTACCAATGAAACAGGGGGCAAATTAGTTGAACCTATTTTGCGCCTGGTACAATTGTGGAGAGCCTACGACGCAAGCGCCGCTAGTGGTCGATTTTTCTTTCCTCAGCCTGAAACATTTTTTGCTCAAGCACCACTGCGTTCCCCTTCTGTGTTTAATTTTTTCTCACCCAACTACGCGCCACCAGGAGAGATCTCGAATCAGGGATTGATATCGCCCGAGATGCAAATTACCAACGAGACAACCACTGCGAGCACCCACAATTATTTGGCGCTTGCGGTTTTCTTGCAAAACTCAAGTACAACTGACCTCCGAGAGGACGCCGTCGCAATCAACATAGCCTCTGAGCTTGCATTTGCTAACGACCCAGACGCACTGATAGCAAGGGCGTCTAAACGGCTACTCGGAAGACCTCCATCCGATTCTTTACGGCTTCAGATCGAAGAAATGCTAACTCAGATACCGGCCAACGAGACAGCTTTCCGAGTCACTGAAGTGATACATGCCATTGTCACATCGAATGAATTTGCCCGGCAACCCTAGGAGCGAAATCTGATGCATAGAAGAGATTTATTGCGCTATTGCGCCTCTGCGCTAGCGGGCGTCACCCTGCCGTTTCCGGCATTCAGTGCTGAAGCAGGAACACCCGGATACAAATGTCTGGTCAATATATTTCTGTTTGGTGGCAATGACGCATTCAATCTTGTCGTGCCAAGAAGTGACGCTGAGTACAATACATACGCCACTTCTCGACAAAATCTAGCCGTGCCCCAGGCAGACCTGCTGGCGATTAGTCCAAACAATCCCGATGGTGCGAGCTACGGCTTTCACCCATCTGCGACATCTCTACAAACTTTATTTGAGACCGGTGATCTCGCCATCATCGCCAATACCGGCCCGCTTATCGAGCCAACAACAAAAGACGCTTATCTGGCGCAGAGTGTCGCTCTGCCGCCGCAACTCTTCTCCCATAACGACCAACAAGACCAGTGGCACACACTAAAAGGCAAGTCACCCTTGAACACCGGTTGGGCCGGTCGGATTGCCGATCTCATGCAGAATAGTACCCAAGACCAGTTGTTGGCGTTAAACACGTCTATTGCCGGGACTACTCTATTTCAGGCGGGCGCCACCTCAACGCCTTATACCGTCAGCGTTAACGGCGCTAACACTTATGGTGCGTTGGACCAAGGTGCTCAGTTAGGAGGTGCACGCCGCACGGCATTCGAGGCTTATCTCGACCGCGGCTTTACGAACTTGCACGCTCGGGCATTAGCTGAGGTACATCAGCGTTCTCTGAATACAGCAGACAAGGTCAACCAGGCGCTTGCACTCGTTCCGCAACTGACCACGCCATTCCCCGAATCAAGTCTTGGCCAGCAACTTAATATCATTGCTAGACTGATCGCGGTAAAAGACCAGTTTGCTATGTCGCGCCAGATATTTTTCGCTGCCACTGGAGGTTTTGATACTCATGACGATCAAAATCAGCTTCAGCCAGGATTGATTCAAAACTTGTCAGATAGCATCGGGGCATTTAACGCGGCTCTTGCCGAAATTGGCCAGGGAGAAAACGTCGTCACGTCCACCCAGTCGGATTTCGGTCGAACCCTGACCAGCAACGGCGACGGTACAGACCACGGCTGGGGCAGCCATCAGATTGTAACGGGGGCTTCAGTACTCGGCCGAAGGATCTACGGCAACATGCCGATTCTCGAAATCGGTGGCGAAAACGATGCAACGGGAGGGAGAATCATCCCCACCACTTCAGCCGATCAGTATGCCGCGACTCTCGCCAGTTGGTTTGGCATCGGGGCTGAAGATATGGATCTAGTAGCCCCAAATTTGAGTAACTTTACGAGCAAAAATCTGGGGTTTCTTGGCTAACCAGTAAGGCAGGGCTAGTTACGTGGACACTAAACCACGCCATATGCAAGCAACAAAGATCACATTAGAATTTGTAACAGTTTGATCTAATATCGAACGACAGCCCGGGAGTATCCTCTCCTCGTTCACCATTAAGAACGCGCTTAAAGAAGCTCTTCACAACCTTATTGGTCTTTTTATAAAAAATACCGTGGGTATTCCCCACACCCTCTCCACCGGTAAAGTCAAAATAAAGCGCGTTTGTCGAATCAAGGTTCTTTGCGGTCCTGCCTAATCGCGCCTTCTGAAAGTTCGCATCCGACCACTTAAGCACCCAGTCATTCTCGTTTATTGTGACGTAGATCCTTTTTCCCGTTTCAATCTGGTCCAACCAAATTGAATGGCCTTTGTTGTCAACATCAGCCTGGCACAACACAACGTTATCGAATATCGCTGTTTCGTTCTCATAGGCAGAATCTACAATATATTTTTGAAACAGGTGATTGCCGAGGCTGTAGGTCATCAGCGATATCTTAATGTCACAGGCTTCTAGAGCTGCACGATTGAAGGGTTCTTTTAGGTATCCGCCAAGTTTTTCAAGAGTGGAATCTAAAGCGCCGACTGAAGCCCCAGCCGTTCGTTTTGCATGGCGATATTCTTTGGTTTTGAATCCACCTGGGTTCGACGGCCATGAAAAAGCGATGACTTCGACGCCATGAGCCTTCTCTAGCGCCAGGCTCTTCTCCAAATTCTTCTTAAAGGACTGATTAAACCCATGAACAAAGAACACACAATTTTTTCGTCTCGATGTTAGATCATCCCGTAAACGCGAAAACGCTTGTTGTGACGGAATATTTTTCGCCGTGATAAGCGACGGTTCCTTTATGAGCACAACTTGCCATTTACCGCTAACTTTCTTGGCTGTCGCCAACCGAACTTCATTAGGGCCTTTAGAATTAACCCCATCTCCGAAAGCATCATGATCGCCAACGCCATTTTTGAAATTGGAATTGTTAATATTGCGGTTGGTGATAATGAGCATGTCACTTCCTCATGGTTAGATGACAGTTGCTAGAAGACTGTTACTAGAAGATAGGGATGACCTAATTGTTTAGTGCTGCGAGCACCGCAATCCTTTCAGCGAAAGTTATCGCAATGGCAGAACAAATGTAATTGTCCAACCCTCAGAAACGGCGGATTTCTGAAGGCTCCCCGGTCGACCCTTTGGTCACGCCGCTGATACTGGAATTTCGCGCAGAAGTTTTGGGGAATTTTTTCGATAGCTCCGGGCCTGCTGCGGTCAATCCGCCATCGACAACAATATGTTCACCGGTGACAAACTCCGAGTCATCGCTCGCAAGAAACAGAGCGGCTCCGGCGATGTGCTTGCCTTGCCCAAAGTCAGGCCAGGGTTGTGCACTGGCAAATTTGTTAGCGGTATTCTCAGGATTTCCCCCATCAGCAAGCGGTGTCACAATAAAACCGGGACATATGGCATTGACACGGATGTTGCTCGCCGCCAGTTCGACGGCGGCGGATTTACTCAGGCTAATCACGGCGGCCTTAGCTGCTGAATAAACGAGAGGGCCGCCATCACCACTCAAGCCGGCGATAGACGCGGTGTTAATAATACTGCCGTGTATGCCATGAGCTTTCATATAGATTGCAGCATGTTTAATACCCAAGAACACACCCTTAGCGAGCACATCAAAAGTGTAATCCCAATCACTCACACTGGTTTCGGTGAGCGGACCAATTGCACCTCCCACACCAGCATTATTAAAGACGATGTCAATGCGGCCAAACTCACTATGGGCATGCTGAATCATTCGTTCGATATCGGCTTCTTCAGCAACATCGATTTTGACAAAACTAACATTTTCGGCGTAACCAGCGGCAGCGGCTTGCTCTAAAGCCTGGGCACCAGTTGCCTCGTTGTAGTCGGCGATCACCACCTTTGCGCCTTCGGCTAGAAAACGATGGGCTGTCGCCAGACCCATACCGCTTGCACCACCAGTAATGATTGCGACTTTATTTTCTAATCTCATGATTCTAACCTCATAGTTCTCACGTGATAGTTCTCAGCTAATAGTTCTGACTTGGTTGCCTATTATTATCCTGACACCAGCGTTGTAAACCTTAGCGTCACCGCTCTGACAATTCCTATCATCTTGTACCAGCATGCCCGAGGGATCAAAGGTTGGATGCTCCCTAATTCTATAACCTCGGCCTAAACAACAAACAGTTGTGCAGGGGCTCCTTTGTCGTAAGCTCCATCAGCTGACTTTCGAGCCCTTCCAGATTTCTCTCAAGATCCCCGAAATAGCCGCAAACTTCAAGCCCTGCGGCTTCCGCTGCTTCAATCAAATTGCCGGCTTGCCGGCGTTGCATAAAGTAACTCCGTTAAACCGTAGCAGTCGATCACACGAACGTGTGATGGTAGTAACAGTAGGCCTGTGCAGTTAGGACCAGGCAGTCAAAACAAAGCAGGGCTGCAGGGGAATTACCCCCCTACTTAAATTACAACAGTCTCAGTTTTCTCTTTTATTCGGCCGGTACAAAGTTGCCATGAAAGCCAAAAGGTACTCGTACACCGAGTTCGACGATTGCCAGAGGTTGGTCACCAAATTGATGTGCGTCAAGGATGTGCACTTCGCTTAAATTGGAATCAGCGCAATAAACCACCGAAACAATATATCCCTCATCCTCCCCCGCACCATAGGGGACAAAAACTGGCTCACCAGCGGCTTTGCTTTCACCGACGTCGTATCGAGACGATGTACCTGCCTCAAAATTGTATTTCAGCAATCCTTTAAAGCCGTGAGGACCACCGGTTTCAAGCGCATAACCAAATGTGTGACGATGACATTCTACTTTCGGGTTAATTCGCGGGAATTCCTGATCGACATGGCTGATAACCGTTTCGGTCACCGTGTTCAGCTCTGGGTCAATCACCCAGCGAACCAGCTTTGAGCCAGGCTCATAAGAATCATCATCTGGTGTGGTGAACATCTTGCTGTACTTGACGACATCCATCACGATCTTGTTACCATCATCGTAAGTGTTCAGCGGGTGAAAAACATAACATGGATCAATGTCGATCCAGTGCACTGTGTCACTCGTTGCATCTCTATCTAATATACCCAGACGCGATTGGTGATGGTTGTCCCAACTGAACGGCATAGAGAAGCCTTGCTCCATTACTCCAAAGTCCCCGACAACCGGCAGGTCCATAAATACCACTCGAGAAGCCGTGACGCCGAAATCGTGCATCATCACTGCTCGTGGTAATTCTATGTCCACAGACCTAACCAACTCTCCCGCCGCATTCACCGTATGAAACTTTAAAAAGGGTGGCATCAGGTCGTAGCCAAAGAACAACATTTCTCCTGTCTCGCCATCTATCTTCGGATGTGCCGTCATATTGCTCGCCAACCTGCCTTCGTAGTCGAACATTCGAAGCGTATTTGTCTCAACACCCATCTCATAGGGCAGTCCAATTTCAGATAGAGCCAATACTCGGCCGCCATGGTGAACCACATTCACATTGCCAGAGCCTTGTATCATAAGGCGAGTCTCACTCACTGGCGCCGCAGATAAGCCAAGCTTCTGCTCCAAGGCTTCCGTCCTGACCCAGTTATTTCGGTAGCTCGACGCCTGACCATTCTGAAAAGCAATTCCATGCAACATACCCTCACCTTGAAACCAGTGATGGTTGGGCTCAGGGTTAACAGGATTGGGGCCCATCCGAAGTAGCGAGCCATTAAGATCAGCCGGAACTTCGCCAACCACATTTAGGCGCTGTAAAACTTGTTCTACATCTACAGGGCCAAAGTTACCCTGCAGAATAGGATTATCTTGCTGGGATACTGGATTGTTTTGAGCAAGAGTATTGAGCTTCGCCATTATGGTTCCTTTTTGATTCGCAAGTCGCGCGCCTATCTAGACACTGTCTAACCGACATTTTGCCATTTAACTAGACATTGTCAAGATATTAATCGATAATTTCGCTATGCCAAAACAAAGTCAGCAATATCATCACGGTGACCTCGCCGATACGTTGATCAAAACAACCGTCCAACTTCTACAGGAAAAGGGCCCTAGCAACCTGAGCCTTAGAGAAGTGGCCCGCAACGCCGGGGTATCTCACGGCGCACCTGCGCACCACTTCACCGACAAAACGGGTCTGCTGACTGCAGTTGCAACGCAAGGCCAGCAAATGCTTGCAGCCAAGCTCGAGCAGAGTCAGTTAGGTGTCACTGATCCACATGCTCGATTGATATCCGCAGGTGACGCATACGTGCGTTTTGCCCTGGCTCATACCGGTTATTTTAGCGTGATGTTCCAAAAAGAGCTGATTCAACCTGGCGACATGAGCTTTGATGCGGCGAGTAAAAAAGCGCGCGGTGTACTAGAACGTGCAATTGAAGACCTGGCTCGATCCCAGGTGACCGATGGTCGAATCAGCCGCAAAAGAATGGAGGCTACTCTGGCGGCACTGTGGTCTCAGGTCCACGGCTTTAGCCTACTTTGGCAAGCAGGAAATTTTGGCGACCCAAACGATCAAAAACGATTGAATAAACTTCTCGAGGACATGCTGACCGGAATCGCACCAAGGCCCTAGCATTTTGATGCCTTGGCCTTACCGTTGTGCCAGCCTGTTCCATAACGGATGTTCATGAGCGGGTAATGCGGTGTTCTCGCGTTTCATCGGGCATGTGACCTCTGCTAACAACCATTGACATCACGCACGTGAAAAGCAACTAGCACTTTACCCCTCCGCCAGCTAGTCTGCGTCTCTTTACGACATTCAGAGCAACCAATGAAAGCAGCAGTTTATTACGAGGGCGGATCGCCAGAGGTACTCAAGTACGAGGAGGTCGCCGACCCTGTTTTGCGTCCGCGAGACGTCCTGGTAAAAGTACACGCAGTAAGCATCGAGGGTGGCGACACACTCGCCCGGGGCTTTGGTCCCGCGGGTCCTACCCCCTACTGTGGCGGTTATTTGGCTGCAGGTGAGATCATCGAGATTGGCAGCGATGTCACGGATCGGCATGTTGGGCAGCGGGTCACGACCTCGGGTAACGGCGGCTCACACGCGTCACTTCGAGCCGTTAGCTCTCGAGCGGCCTGGCCAATTCCAGATGATATGTCTTTTGAAGTGGGTGCATGCATTCCCATCCCATTTGGTACCGCCGATGATTCGCTTTTTGAATTTGGCAAGTTAGTTGCGGGTGAAACTGTACTTATTCACGCTGGCGCGAGCGGCACCGGTTTATCTGGCATCCAGCTCGCAAAACGCGCCGGTGCCCGGGTCCTTGCGACCGCGTCGTCAAACGAGCGACTTGAGCGGCTAAAGCAATACGGTCTTGATGAAGGTATTAACTATGTTGAAACAGATTTTGAGGAAGCGGTAAAAGAGCTAACGAGTGGCAAAGGTCCCGACCTTATCGTCGATTCAGTCGGCGGCAAAAATTTGGAGAAGAGCTTACGTTGCGCCGCTTATCGCGGCCGTATTGTTGCCATGGGTGGCGCCGGTCGAGATACTTACAAACCTGACTTTTCAGTCATGTCTGGGCAGAACAAAACCTATGTAAGCTACTTCCAGGGTGCTGAACTTGCCTACAACGGCGTAAGAGCTCGTGCCAATGTGCAAAGACTCATTGGCGACGTCGGCAAGGGAGAGCTGCAGGTGGTGATCGACAAACAATTCAAACTATCAGAAGCAGCCGCGGCCCACGCCTATATTGAGTCGCGTCAGGCTTTTGGCCGAGTGCTACTGATTCCAGATGAGATCTAGATCTTCTAGGCTCAAAAATTTTGGAACTATCTAAACCTTTACGCGCCTTTGAAAAAAACTCAGAGGCGCTTAAAGGTTTAGCTGACCTCTGCAACAAACAATGGGATTTTGCGCGACGTTTTCTTCTCATAATCTGCATAAGTCGGAAACGCCTCAACACAACTCTTCCAGAGCCGAGTCCTTTCAGCATCGTCACTCACTTCCCGTGCCGTCATGGCTGTGACTTCAGTTTCGTCTCGAATCTCAACCTTTGGATCGGCGCGAAGGTTATACACCCAGACCGGGTTCTTCGGTTGCCCACCCATAGAACCAACCAGTACATAGCTACCGTCAACCTTAACGCGCATCAAAGGGATTTTTCGAACACCACCGGTATTTTTACCGGTATGCGTGACAATAATGCAGGGCAAACCTGTTTCGAGCAAAGTTGTGCCCTCGGTGCCGCCGCTGCCTTCGTACAATTCAACCTGCTTACGAACCCAGTCTATGGTGGGTGGGATATAATCAGCCATAATTCATCTCTCCATTTTCGGCTGAATATACAGCATCCCGTTCAAAAAAGACTCCTGATACTATGCTGTCAGCAGTACACTGTTAGAGACGACCTATCAGCAATATCCGATCAGATTGAAGCGGAACGCTATATCACCGGCGGGAGGCTGAGCGTATTCGACTTTAACGTCGCCAGCATTCTGGTGGGTTTGATGGATAACAAACCCTCTACCTGGATCTCAGAGAATATGTTGATCGGGTTCAAACAGAAGTTGACGTCTTTGCGAAAGAGAAGTCGACGATTCGGCTCAGGCCTATTTTTGCAGACTCTTACCGATTGCTCTAAATAGCTCGATGGTCTCAAACTCTCGATAACCATCTTCGTCCGGACTTGATGCGTAATCGCTAAAAGCAGAGAGCTTCACGATCACAAGGTCCCGAGTTGGATTCACATAAATAAACTGGTTATAGACGCCGATAGCAGAGAACTCACCCTCCTCGCCATCCATTAACCACCATTGGTAGCCATAGCCCATTGGGTAATCAGAAGCCGGATTGTCCCCCGGCAGCAGGTGGGCTTTGGTTGCGTGGGTCGAGGCAGCTACCCACTCTGGATCGACGATTTCGATGCCCTGCCAGTTGCCTTTGTTACGAAACAATTCGCCAATCTTTGCGTAGTCTCTGGCCGTTGCATTCAGACCACCGAACGCCATCTCAACTTGATGATCATCCACCATCCAATAGGCATTGGATTCCATGCCTAAAGGCTCCCAGAGTTTTTCTTGCATATAGTCTGTGATGCTTTTGCCCGTTGCCCGCGACAACAACATACCTAAGGCTTGAGTATCCGCGGAGTTGTACTGATTGAAGGTGCCGGGGGCTCTTTCTGGCTTTAGCGTCGCTGTGAATTCATCCAGGGATCCACCAAGACCCATGATCTTGCCCATTCTCATGATGTCGGACTCTGAGTCCGCATAGTCCTCATTCCAGGCAGCGCCAGAAGACATTTCCAACACATCGACGATGGCGACACCGTCATAAGCCGAGCCTTTCAGCTCTGGAACATACTGAGTGATCGGAGCGTCTAGAGTTTCTATGTCGCCCTCATGAAGTGCTATGCCTATCAACGCTGAGATAAAGCTTTTCGAGACGCTCATCGATAGCCAGTTCACATCACGCCCGCCAGTCAAATAATACTCTTCGAACCTGACTTTACCGCCGTCCAGAATAAGTAGCGCGCTGGTGTCCGTGAGTTCAAGAAACTCAACCACAGAGCGGGAAGTACCACCGAACTCATAATGCGCTGGAAGATCCAACTTCGGTCCATCAGGAAACTCAAAGGGGTTTGAGGAGGCTTTAAGTTCGGTCGTGGGATAAAGCTCTCGCATTCGAGCAAAACTTTCATACTGCTCTGCACCCGTGAACAGGGTGGCCGTTAGCTCCATGCGCTCAAGATTGGGCTTATAGACAAAGACCAGCACAACAGAGCCGATAACCAACAACACTGCCAAACCCAATAATACTTTCTTCACCCCAACTCCTTGCTTTAAGCATGCTCTGACAACAACCAGACTGCCGGATCTTCCTCAACATCACAACTTAATGGCCGAATGATTAAGTGCGAGGTCACCTTAAATTGGCTATTGATTGATCTAGACCAATTCCATGCTTGCAGAGCACCACACCTTTTAGCGTTTCCCTGGAGTGGTATTGATGATCCACTTCGACCGATACGTTTTAAGATCAGCGCTAACCCTTAAGCTTGCTGAGAGGACTTCGACGCACAACTGCGCTTTGTTGCAGGTATGCAAAATCACATCATCGGTCCATTCATGGTACCAATGAGCATGGAGCTCGATTGGACCCGGGCAGAATTCACCCTACCCCGAACCATCGGCCAGGTGGTGATGGCTTTTACCGGCTTGGTGATCGGCGCTTGGGTTGATCAACAAGGCGCACGCCGATTTATACTGATAGGCACCGTTATATTGAGTGCTGCGCTCTACGCACTTTCTTTTACGCAAACCCTTTGGCAGTGGGTTCTAGTCAACGGGTTAATTTTGACTGTTGGCGCGTCTTTGATCGGTAACCTGGTGGTTAACGTCACCCTATCTAAATGGTTTGTAGACTTCAGAGGTCGTGCAGTCGCTTTCGCGGCAATGGGTGTTTCCTTTGCAGGTGTATTGCTAACACCATTTTGCTCCTGGGCAATCGACACTTACGGTTGGCGCGATGCCTGGCAAATACTCAGCCTTACCACGCTTCTTTGTGTCATTCCTACGGCGTTGGTCATGAAACGGCGGCCAGAAGATTTCGGACTGCATCCTGATGGCAGATCCAGTAATGAAATCGGGCAAGGGTTAGGCCAAAAAGCAATGGACGACTTTAACAACAGCCTGACACGGCGCGAGGCTGTTAGAACCGCAACCTTCTACATGCTTGTTGTGGCATTCGGTCTATTTGTCATCACCATTCAGGTGATGCTGTTGCAAACAGTTCCCTTGATGACCGATGCGGGATTTGATCGCACCACCGCGGCCTTGATGATTACCGTGGCTTCGGTTCCGGCGCTTTTATCAAAGCCCATATGGGGATGGTTGATTGACGGGCTCGACGCCAGACCGCTCGCTGCGATTAGCGCAGGCGCCACTGGGATATCACTATTTGTCATTATTTTTGCGACCCAGCAGCAGTCTCTGACCGGGTTAATATTTGGCTTCGGATTGATGGGTATCGGCTGGGGCGGCATGATTCCATTACAGAAAGTGATTTGGGCGCAGTTCGCAGTGCCGCCCTCCCTTTAACACTATTGATTACCGCAGTCTCACCCCTGGCTACATCTTACTATTACGATGTGATGGGTAACTATGATGGCGCTATCCTGACCGTGGGCACCCTTAACCTCATCAGTGCTGGCCTCATCATGACGCTAAAAAAACCGAACACCTAATCATCAGGAATGTGAGCGTTGTGAGCCGCAAAGCCTATGATTGCAGACTGTCACCCGAAGCATTAGGCTTCTGACTGACGACATCTTTGGGAGCGCACTTTGAGCGACAAGCCAATAAGCCGATATCCGGTACCAGAACTTAAGAACCTACCTGAGGACATACGAGATAAGATTCTTGCTGTCCAGGCTAAGGCCGGATTTGTACCTAACGTGTTTATTACACTGGCCCATCGGCCTGATGAATTTCGTGCGTTCTTCGCTTATCACGACGCGCTAATGGAGCGCGACAGCGGCCTCAGCAAAGCTGAGATGGAAATGATCGTGGTCACAACTTCTAACGACAACCACTGTCAATATTGCGTTGTTGCCCATGGTGCCATATTAAGAATTCGCGCCAAAGACCCACTGATCTCTGATCAGGTTGCGGTTAACTACCGCAAAGCAGATATTAGCGATCGACAAAAAGCCATGCTCAAATTCGCTTTAAAAGTTTCAAACGATGCGAGTTCGACGGCGGACGCTGACTTCAAAATATTACGCCAGCATGGATTTTCTGATGAGGATATCTGGGACATTGCGGGTATCACGGCCTTCTTCGGACTGAGTAACCGGATGGCGAATGTTATCTCTATGCGACCTAACGATGAGTTCTATTCGATGGGTCGTTGAAGAGGACTCTCTAACGCTTTCTTTTCTTCTTTCCTAGCGCGCCCTGCCGGGCATCTTTTAAGTCTTCGACGAATGCCTGCCTGTCACTAAAGAAATATGTTCTCCTCGATCCATGCAACGACCCGCAAGTTAAACCAATCCTTATGCTCATACTGCAGCCAATGCCCTACTCCCGGTACCACTTCAAACTGGGCACTAGGCTTAACAGCTTTGATCTTCTGTTCTCGTTCAATCAGGCTGTTTGCTGCGACCACATCTTCGCTGCCATAAATTACTAGCAAAGGGGCGGGGGTATTTTTCAAGCCATCCAGCACATACGCATCGTTAGCATATTGAGGACTGTTGTAGCGAGCTCGTGTGGTATTGATGTTCTGCAAGTGAACAGCCAATGGGTCGATTTTGTTTCTGTCAAAGATCATGAGCTGGGCGAGATTCTCACGATTTACCATATCGACCTCCTCTATCGACATACCACGAGAACGACTCCTGAGTTTCAAACGAGTAGGCTTTGTCGTCATTCGACCCAGTGAGGCAGGACCAACCAGCAGGATCGATTTGACCTGATCGCCAAGTTGCGCCGCTGCAAGGGAGCCGACAACAGATCCCCAGGAGAAACAGGCCAGATGAAATCGCCTGGGGCCGACGATCGCTTTCAATCCGTCAGCAACGATTCCAGCGACTACCTCTGGCGAGGCGTCTTTGGGTACGCTGGATGAATCCCCGAGCCCGGGTAGATCTGGCACCACCAGTTCAAAGTAATTTGAGAGAACAGGAATATTTTTTATCCAGTGATTCCAGGATCCGGAACCGCCATGCAAAAGTACTAAAAGTTCACCGCCTGCCTGGCCACCGAAAGGTTGCCAGACACGAAATGGCAGGGTGCCATCGGCGCAAGGGGCACTCGCGAGAACGGACTCACTTTCGAGGTTGGTGATCTGAGTTTCGACGTCGGTCATGTCGCCGATTATTACCTATCCATCTCAGCCTGTCCTGTTGCGCCGAACTTTAGTATTGTGCCCGTCATGAAAGAAGCAGACCCAAACCAGACTAAGCATTTGCTCGCCACTCGTTGGCAAGCACGCTCACCCAAAGACATTGGCAACCAGTTTTCTGCGCCCCTCTTTGGTACCGATGGAGACTGGGACCTGCCCAAAGACATCACGCCAAAAAAGGAGTTGCTATATCTGGCTGTTGGCATTCCTGATGCTGCAACCTTACCGAAGAAGCAGCTACAGATGGCATCGCAGATCGTCTTTGCCAAGTCGGGTGATGTGGCCCTCCGATATGGCTTTGGTCTAGGCCCTCAAAATATTCGGCAGTGGCTCGCCAATCGCCGCAATCAGCTGGATGGCGCCGATGTCACAGCAGACTGGTTTCAAATGACCAACGGCTCTTCAGGCGCAATTGATTTGATCGTTCGTTCGTTGATCAACCCGGGCGACGTGATCATCGCGGAAAACCCAACCTATATGGGTACACTGCATAATTTTCGTGGTGTGGGTGCTGACATTCGTTTTGTCTCGATGGATAAAGACGGCATCAATACAGATGAGCTCACCAGTTTGCTTTCAGACCTCAAACGGGAAGGCAAAAACGTTAAGTTGCTCTATACCATTTCAGCTTTTCACAACCCCACTGGCTGGACCCTTTCAGAAGAAAGGCGGCAGAAGATCCTGACACTAGCCTTTGAGCATGACGTGATGATTCTTGATGATGAAGCCTATCGGGATCTTTGGTTCGATGAACCGCCGCCTGCCAGTTTTTCGACCCTGGCAGATGGGTGGGGCGTAGTGACCACAGGCACTTTTTCTAAAACGGTTGCCACCGGCCTGCGGGTTGGCTGGATCCAGGCAAGGCCAGAACTATTGGCACTTTTCTCTCGCATGCGATTTGCCATGGGACAAAATCAAGTAGGACTGCGAGCGGTGAGTGAATTTCTCGATAACGGTGATTTTGAACCCCATCTTGAAACGGTCCGTGAGGTCTATCGACGCAAACGTGACGCCTTGCACGCGGCCTTACAACGTGAAGTCTCGGAGTATATGGATTGGAGCGTACCGAAAGGTGGGTTCTACTTCTGGGCGAAATTAAAGCCGGGTTTACCGTTGGACGCCGTATGGCGCACCGCTGTACATGAAGGTATCGCGGTGAACAAAGGTAGCGGGTTTTCAGCAGGGGGTGGTGACAGCGCGAACTGTATTCGAATCGCCTACGCATGGACACCTATAGAACAATTTGACGAGGCTGCCGCCAGATTACGCATCGCATTTGAACGGGTCGCTGCCGGCGATGCTGTATAAGTTAGATCAGAGATAAATCAGGAATAGATTATGAAAACCTTCATCTTAGTGTTGTTGATAGTGCCCTTAAGTGCATTTGGCAAGACGATCCTGCTGACTAACGACGACGGTTACCAGGCACCAGGTATCACCGCTTTATATGAAGCTCTGATTGCTGCCAAGCATGACGTCATCATGGTTGCACCAGCCACTCAACAAAGCGGTGCTTCTGCCAGCATCACCAACAATGGAGTAAAACTCCAAAAGCATACAGACCGTATCTACTCAGTCACAGGCCGTCCTGCTGATGCTGTTCGAATTGGTCTCGGTGTCGTGTTCAAAGATAATAAACCTGACCTTGTGATCTCCGGCTCAAACTTCGGCCAAAATGCAGGTCAAGAGGTCATGGTATCCGGAACGGTTGGCGCTGCCGCCACGGCTCATGTTCTGGGTTATCCCGCGATCGCGGTTTCTGTGGAAATAAATTTTTCGGAAATGACCGAGCGCTTTCCCTCTACTCTCAAGGCAATGCCGGCTGCAGCTGACTTTATCGTTGAGCTATTAGCCTCTAACGTTAAACTTCCGAACAATGCGATTTTGAATATTAACTACCCTGCAATCCCGCGGGACCAGATCAAGGGTGTTGTGAGCACAACGGTATCTAATTACTCTCTGTTTGATGGCACTTATCAGACAGATGAAGACGGTAGCCTTCGAGCAAACTTCAACATGGCGCCGCCCCTGGGCCGCGGTACGGATGCTTATGAACTCAGTCAGGGCTTCATCACCGTCACTCGGCTTGATGGTTCCTACAGCTTATCGGCCAATCGTACTTTGAAGCGCCTGGCCAAAGCGTTGGAGGGGTCTTTTCTTGCTACTGAATAACACCTTTGCTGCGAAGCTCTTCAATCTGCTCTGAGCGTAAACCCATCTCGGTCAATATGGCGTCACTGTGCTCGCCAATATCCGGCGCTTTGTGTGCACCTACTCGATCAATCGCATCGATGTTAAGCGGGTGGTTGATCACGTAAGGCATATCAGATTTTGGATCTGTCGGCGGCGCGACAATATTGTTGGCATAAACCATCTTGTCATCCACCAGCTCTTCAATTGTGCCAATACGCACGATATTTAGCCCGCCTTCAGCAAAGTCCGCTAGCCAATCGTCGGACGTTCTTGTGAGCAGGCGTTGCTGCACGATTTCGACTAGGGCTTGACTATGCTCAGCGAAAGATTCTGGTGTCTCAAACCTTGGATCCTCGAACAGGGTTTCTAAATCCAACAAAGAAAAGAAGGCCACAAGTTCATCGGGGCTTCTAACCATTGTGATTTGGAGCCAACGATCGTCCGAACATTGGTAGACCGTACCGGCAAAGGTACGTTTTCGTTTTGCCTCGCGGTAACCCACATAATTGCCACCGGCGAAACCGGCAGACGCGATACAGGCGGCAGACCAAACTCCATTCGCCAGCAGCGAGGTATGCACCTTTGATCCTTCGCCGGTTTTCTCGCGATGCAATAGCGCCGTCACGATCGAGGCATACAACGATACCGCAGACGGGTGATCGCCCATACCAGGCACAGCGATCGCCGGGCGGCCATCTCGATCACGCACCAGGTCCATTAATCCCGATCGCGCCCAGTAGGCCACAAGATCAAAACCCTCTTTATCTTTCTCCGGGCCCTCTTCACCATAGGCTGTCAAAGAAGCGTAAATAATTGAAGGATTGATCGCCTTCACGTCCTCATACTCTAGTTTTAGCTTACGCCGAAGCGGAAAAGGCTGATTGGTCACATAGACATCTGCTTTTTCGATCATCTGAACAAGAATGTCGCGGCCCTCATCGCTCTTCAAGTTTAGCGCAAGGTCTCGTTTATTACGGGCATCGGTTTCCCACATATAATTCTGGGTAGAGTCCGGATAGACGGGTAATGCTGAAAGAATTCGATATTGATCACCCTCGTCAGGCCGCTCTACCTTGATCACATCAGCGCCAAAATCCGCAAGGATGGTGGTTGCGACAGGGCCCGCGATCCAGGAACCCACATCCAGTACTTTTAGACCTTCAAATAGTAGTTTTGACACACGTAACTCCTGTTCACACTTAGGCACCGACCGGTAAGCCGAGGCGTCTTAAATTTGGTTTTGATATCATGGCCACAGCCATGACGATCATGATCGAACCCGCGCCAATAAAAACCCCTTCCAGCGACAATCGAATCAACCCGCCAGCGATCGCCGCTGAGATCGGCAACATTCCAATGTTAAATAACATGATCACCGACATGACTCGCCCTAACAGACTACCGGGTACGCGCAGTTGAATAAAGGAAATCACCAACACACTCATATAACCATCGGTTAATCCCGTCACAGCAGAAAACAGCATCATCGTCTCAATATTTTCCGCAAGAGCATAAACAATAAAACCGAGACCAAGAGCAAAAATATCCACAATGATCAGCATGCCGAGCAGGTGATCTGGCGGCTTACGCAACGAGCCGGCTAGGATCATACCTAGCAACGCTCCAATGCCAAAGGCAGACCCAATAAAACCAAAAGATAAAGCCCCTTCCGCAAAACGTTCGTTGCACAAAACCGGAATGCCGATCACATAAGGTCCACGGAAAAAGACCGAAAAGAAGGCGAACATCAAGGCCATCATACGAATGGGCGGATCTTGCCAAGCAGCAACCAACCCCTCTTTGATGGACGCAAAAGCGGAATCAAATGATAAGCGTCCTTCTGGAGCCTGCGCCTCTAGCATTCGAATCAGGCTGATCGCAACGAAAGATATGCCCAGGGCAACGCCATCAATATAGAACGCAATGGATATTCCCAGGAGGTCTGCGATTTCAAAAGTCTGGGCTTCAGAGCCAGTTGCAGCAAAATAAGCAATGATGAGCCCACCCAGCACCGGACCAATTATTTGACTCAGTTGTCCAAGCCCTTGTTGTAGCGAATTGCCTGCGGGTAGATCCTCTGCAGGCAGAAGCTTAGGCAGAATAGAAATCGATGCTGGCCAGTAGAAAGCATCCGCAGCACCAAAGAAAAAGGCCACAAGAAAGATCATCCACATATCCACGCTCTGCGTGTAAACCAGGGTCGCGAGAATAAACATCAGAATAAACCTCACGAGCGTCGTCCACATCATGACGCTTCGTGCACTGTAGCGATCCGTCATGGCGCCACCGACCACCATAAACAGTGCCCTAGGAATACCTGACACGGCCAGCACAGCGCCCATAGCGAGCGGGTCTCCGGTAAGCATCAGAACGAGCCAGGGAAAGGCCAACATGGTGAGCTGACCGCTCAGATAGGAGAGAACGGACCCGAGCCAAAGGAAACGAAAGTTGCGATTCTTTAGAGGACGAATAAGCGCTATTCGCTCCCAAATACTATTCCCTTTGGTCATGACGTTCTAGACTCCCCCCTCTCTTTAACAACTTAACAAAATCAGACGGACCATGACCATGCAATTGTTTTCCGATCTCAGCCAACCTGCCAGCGTCAATGCCAACGAGATCAAATGGCTGGCTTCACCCTTGCCGGGCGTTGAGCGGCGAATGTTAGAACGCGACGGCGACGAGATTGCTCGAGCAACCACCATTGTCCGCTATGCACCGGATTCTTTCTTTTCTCCCCACAGTCATACCGGTGGCGAAGAATATTATGTCCTGTCCGGCGTGTTCTCTGACGAATCCGGTGACTATCCAGCGGGTCACTATGTTCGAAACCCCATTGGCTCCTCCCATAAACCCTTCACTGAAAATGGCTGTGAGATATTCGTCAAGTTAAGGCAAATGCATAAAGACGACCAAACCTACGTGGTGACTGACACACTAAACGCCGCGACGCTGAATATTGAAGGTGTGGCCACATTGCCACTGCATCAGTTCGATTCTGAGGAAGTCTTGATACGAGAATTTAATTCGGGTCAACGATTCAATGAGCATTCAAAGCATGGCCTAGAAATTTTGGTGCTCTCGGGGGATGTCACCATTAATGGTGAATCGCACGGCCCACTTCACTGGTTCCGTTGGCCAGGAAAACAAAGTATTAACATCACAACCCAGGCGCAAAATGCCCGTCTACTCGTGAAGAAGAATCACCTAGGCGAATCCAAACACTAGCTGCGGGCGGGTTTGAAGCTCAGGGTGAAAATCATAAGAGGAACGTAGACCGCACAAGTAAACCAATAGGGATAGTCTGGTTGGATCGAATATAAAATAGTACCCAACAGTGGCCCGATGGTGAAGCCCAGCGGTCCGCAGGAATTGGCCACTCCGGCAACACTGCCCTGCTCTTCTTGGGATACCGCAAGCGAAGCACCAGACATAAAGCCGGGACCAGCAAGCCCCATGCCAAACCCCTGAATGGCCATCGCTGTGGTGAGCACCAGACGAGTATCGCCCATTGCCATCATCAGAAACGCCGCCATCAAAATCGGCATCGCGATCTTCAACAATGTGAAGGGTTGTACATTAAGTCTGGGTAATACGAGCATTTGCGCCATTAAAGAAAAGAAGGCCGACAACATCATGCCAACTCCCACCACCTGAGCCGTTTCGGTAGCGGTCAAACTCAGAATATCTTGAAACCGAAAGGCCATCGTCTGTTGCACAATCGCAAAACCCATAAACATAAAAATGCCAACAAAAACAAAAGGCAAAATTCGACGGTCGGTATATTTGAGACGAGGCGGTTTGGTCTTCATGACCTGTCGAGGAGCTGGCGGCAACACCATCATCACCGCAATCGCTGCGATCAATGTCACCACCGCTGAAAACCAAATTGGCGTCAGAAGTGTGTAGGCGGCTAGAACGCCACCGATTGCTGGCCCAAGAATGGCGCCAAGGTTATTCGCTGCGCCGATCTGCCCCATGCCCTTGGTTCTTGTGCCGATGTCCGTGATATCCGCCATATAAGCTGTAGATGCGGGCTGTGTGGCTGCCATGACAGCCGCATTAGTCACGCGAGCGATGGTCAAACAAATAAAAGCCGTCGTGGGGATAAAGAAACCCATTAAAGCCGCTTGAAACACACTGGCAAACAACACCGTGCCGATGGTATAGCCAAACAAGCCAATCAAAATGACCTTGCGCCGACCCCAGGTATCGCTCACACGACCCCAGATTGGCATCGCGATAAAGACCGTGAGGGACGACGCAGAAATGATGGCACCCACTTGAATTTCAGACAAACCAATTTCTCGACCCAGGGGCGCGAGCACGGCAAATAGAATCGTTTGGGAAAAACCCATCGCCATAACGGATGCGAGTAAAGTGCCTTTGGCAAAACGGTGCTGATGATTTTTTAGGTTACTCAAGCGTAGTCAGCCATATTCAAAATTCGATCGATACCTTTAATGCGGTCACCCGCGTGATGGTTCACGTACAAGACGGTCGTCTCGTTTGAGGCACAGATCATCGCCACTAACGATAGCACCAGTTGTCGATTCGCTTCGTCCAATCCTTGACAGGGTTCATCGAGGATCAAGAGTTGCGGATGCTTGACCATCGCTCGTGCGATCAGCAACATTCTTTGATCACCGTAGGAGCATCGATTAAAAGGTTGATTTGCGCGGCCCGAAAGACCAAGTAGATTCAACCACTCAAGGGCAATCATCTGCTGACCGTCAGTCGCCTGCGCGTAAAGCCCAATACTGTCGTAGAAACCAGAAATGATGACATTCTGCAGGCTAATGCTGACCCTGAATTCCCACTGCAACGCCGTGGAAACGTAACCAATGTGCTGCTTGATATCCCAGATACTTTCGCCCTGGCCTCGCTGATATCCGACGACATTAATATCGTTGACGTAACACTGGGGATGATCACCGGTCACCAAATTTAAAAGACAGGTTTTACCGCTACCATTGGGGCCAACAACCTGCCAATGCTCACCGGATTTCACCTGCCAATTTAAGTTCGAGAAAATGACGGTTTCACCGTAGGCAATTGTTCCTCTATTTAATGTGACCAGTGGTCCCGGAGCCAGGGGCGGTACTCGATCGCCCACTTCAGAAGCTGGTATCACTAGATCATCTCTCTGTAGCTGCAGCAATTGTTGGATAATGGCAAGTTCATCCTCAAGCTTGCCCTGATGTGCAAGTCGGCCGTCGATCATTAGGCCGGCGCGATTAACCCAGTCCGGAATTTCATCCAACCGATTGAGGACTAGAATAATGGTCGCAGTTTTCGACAGATGCTCCAGATGCTGCTGCAATAGTGCAGCGGACGCCACATCCAAACCATCGAAGGGTTCATCCAATATCAGCAATTCT
>Ga0222633_1000496_pt1 | contig 34649 bp, 30 predicted proteins | sample AntAcemetageno48_FD_179816 | JGI IMG/M metagenome (GOLD analysis project Ga0222633, IMG submission 179816) | Saline water microbial communities from Ace Lake, Antarctica - #48 | ecosystem: Environmental > Aquatic > Non-marine Saline and Alkaline > Saline | place: Antarctica: Ace Lake | collected...
CCGCCGCCGAGCCCGCCGCCGCCGAGCCCGCCGAGCCCACCGCCACCTAGCCCCCCGCCCAGCCCACCGCCACCTAGCCCTCCGCCCAGCCCTCCGCCGCCCAGCCCTCCGCCGGACGTCACCGCGCTCGCGTTCGAGCTCGACGCGTCGATTGTTGTGGCGCCGGGCGCGTGCGCGTTGGTCCCCTTGGAGCAGCCGGTTTTCGTATCCGGGCTGGGCGCGGGCATCACGGTCGGCGCGACTCTGAGCACACAAACGTCGGACTTCGCGCAACTCATGCGGGATGGCGGGAACGTGACCTCTCCGGCGTTGGTCCAGAACGGCGATGAGCTGCGAGTGCGCGTGTGCACTCCGCTCATCGATGGGTTTAGCGATGCGTTCACTCTCTCATACGGAGAGCAAAGCCGGACCGTCGTCGTGACCACTCAACACTCGCCGCCATCGCCGCCGCCGAGTCCGCCACCGCCCACTTTCGAGGCGACAGTGGAGGACGCGGCTGAAGCAGTACTCGTCGTTGCGCAAGCTGTTGAGGAGTTGGCCGCAGTCGTCAGCATCGACTCGCAAAGTAAGGTTGCCGCCGCGTACGAAGAGGTTGCGGTTGCCGCCGCGGAGCTCGCGGACCTCACCACGACCACTGTCGCAGAGCAAGCGAACCGCACCGCAACCGCGGTCGCGTTAATCGCGACCAACGTCGCCATCGCAATCGATGTCGCCGCGCAAGGTGCTATTGACGTAGCAAACATCGCCACCACCGGCATCACCACTGCGATGGTTGCCGCTTCGCTCGCCACGAACATCGCTCTAAACGCCGCGCTCGCCGCTGACGCGGGTGCGTACGCGACTTCCCAGATCATATCAGACGCGCGCCTGGTCGCCAAAGCTCTCGCCGCGGCCACCTCGGCCGCGGCTGATGCTACCGCCTCCAACACGTGCGCTGGCTTAACCCTCACGCCGTCCACCGATGAGGCCATCGCTATAGCCTTAGTCGAGGGCGCAAAATCCGCCGCCAACATCGCCGTACTCTTGGAGGCCGCGCACAACGCCACCTCCGTCGTCGATGCCGCGTACGTCGCGTCCTTGGCGGCCGCCGGCGCCTGGAGGCAGGAAGTTGTGGATCAGGGCAACGCCGCGCGGCAAGGTGCGATCGACGTGTACAACATCGCCACCACCGGCATCTCCACCGCCATGGTCGCCGCATGGGCTGCCGAAAACGTCATCAAAGTTGCAGAAAAGGCCGCACTCGCGGCCGCAGCCTTCGCGCTCGTCGGCCCCACAATCACAATCGAAGCAGTCCAGTGGGGCGCCTACGCGGCGGCCAAAGTTATCCAGCGAGGCCAAGCGAACCTCTGCGTTAACGCCGGGTCAGCCATCGAAGCCGCGAACGCTACGGCCACCGACGCTGCTACCTACGCCGCGGAGGCGGCGGCGCGGCTCGCGGCGTTTGGAGCGCCGCCTCCCCCCGCGTGAGTCGCCGAGAAACTTTCGTCATCGCGCTCGGCAAGACGCGTGGTGCGGAAACAATATTAAATAGACTAGTCTAGTAACAGCGCGCTTGTGGATACGCACACGAGACGCTTAGGGTTTAGGGTCCTGGCATTATACCTTGTACATGTGCATCATTATTTACGATACCTTTCACTCCGTGGTGGTACTACCTCGGGAGCGGTTACGGTGTACTTCCGCGCGGACAAGCGGCCCAGACAGCAGACAGTTTTTCTTCGCCGCCCTCGCCGCGTCTGCTGCCCGGATCTTCGCCTCCGCTTCCTCCTGCGCGCGCGCGAACTCCACCGCTTCCTTGTCCATCGCGAACGTGACCGTGACAGACGCCATTGTCACGCGCCGCGAGACAAGAATACGTCGGGTTACGAAACCACGTGAGTGAGCAAACGTTGTACTATTACAAGCTATGTATGGTAGGCAAGCTAGCAAGCGCCTTGAAATCTAATACGAGTCCCTAAAGAACCGCTACCGCCGTTTAATGACGTCCACTAACAAGCACGCGTTCGCGCAGAGGAACAGCACGCTCGCGATCCACAGTTCGAAGAAAATCGCTTTGCCGCAAAACTCGAGCAGGTACGCGAACGCCAACCACAGCACTTGCGCGAGCAGCCACGTGATGAGTGCGCGGAGATGAGGGAACCAAGAAGTGAAGCGCGCCCCGAGGTTTTCATTTTGTTTCTTGTTTCTTGTTTCTTCCGAATCCGCCAGCGCGAATCGCGCCCACTCCGGAAACGCCAGCGGCAGCAAGCAAAAGTACCACACGAAATATTGCGCCGTGCACACGGTGTTGAAGGTGACGAACCCCAGGGTTTGCAGGAACAGACACGTGGGTAGATCGGGAGCATATTTAACCCCGATCGCGGTGACCACCGCGAGTTGAGGCGCGACGCCGGCTATTTTTTGGAAAACACCTTTCGTCGCCCCCGACTCGACGGACTCGCCGGCGTGTTGACTCAGGTACGCGCCGTACCAAGACGGCGAGAAGTTGTGTCGTATATCACTCCTTCCTACGTGATACGTCCACGCGTTGTGAGTGAACTCGTTCCCGTAAATTTCGCAGCACGCGATGCATGACACGAAAAACACGCCTGCGGCGACGGTCGCGAAGGTTACGGTTTCGTTTGTCACGAGTTTCGCGAGCGCGGTTGTACGCGCGTCTCGCGCGCGTCGCCTCGTGTTCTTTTCCTTTTCCGTGTTCTTTTTTTCCACGTTCGTCCGATTCCCACCACCCCCCGTTTCCCCTAAAAATAGCACCATGGGCAGGGCGTAGATGATGGGGTATATCCGCAAGTGCGTCGCGAAGCCGTACGCCGCGGCGGGCCACGCGACTCGCCCGCGAAGCAAACCGTGAAGCGCCGCGAGCATCAAGATGGACACGAGCGACTCGCAGCTTCCGCGCGTGGACACGGTCACGGTGAACGGGTTGAACAGCCAGGCGCCCATGGCGGTTATTTGCACGCGGCCGTGGTAGCCCTGCTGTTCCAGGATATCTCCGATCAGCCACCCCGCGAGCAGATCGCCGGCCGCGAAAAAAACCTTGCCCCACGAAGGATGCAAAAGCACGTTCGGAACCAAGAACGCGGCGATCATGGGAGAGTACCTGTACGTGTCACGTTCGTACGGCGAGTCACCGACGGACATGAACCTGCGGAGGTGGAGCGAGGAGGTGACGCGTCAAAGGGTGTACTGCCGAGGATGTGTCAGGGGCACGGGGCGTGGAGTAAACACACAGGTGCCTGGGTCGGCACTCATCACACGCGCACCTCGCCGCATCCGTGAAGACGTAGTAATCCACGTCGGTGTAAGGCACCTCGAAGAGCGAGTCTTGCACGACGCCCCATACCAACAAAGCTATCCTCACTTTCGTCGCCAAGGTGAGCAAGGTACGCGCGTTCATGGCGCACGCCCTCGCGTCCAGTGCCGGCCCTATTTGCCACCGTCGAAAAAGACGAAAAAGTTAGTTCGCAGATTCGTCGGTCCGCCCAAGATTCTGTTCGAGCGGCCAGCTGGCACAGTAATTCGGTGAAGGATAAAATCCAACCCCCGATCGACCGAGGCGCCACAGTGTGCTTGACAAACCCTATCGACGCGAGGCCCTATGAGCGCATCCCTCTCCTTGTTAAAGCCCAGCGTTACGGTCCGTGGGCAGTTCTCCGAGAAGTCTTCCATTTCCGCTCGCACCAGGCGCACGGCTGCCGCTCCCAAGAAAATGCGCCTCTCCGCGGCTGTGGTGACCGGCGTTGAGGTCAAGGACGTCCCCACCACCCCGATTGAGGGCCAGAAGACGGGTACTTCCGGTCTCCGCAAGAAAGCCGCCATTTTCTCCGAAGGTAACTACCTCGGGAACTGGGTCCAGTCGCTTTTCCTGGCGCTTCCTCAGGAGGAAGTCAACGGGTCCACCATGGTGCTCGGCGGGGACGGGCGGTGGTTTAACAAAGAAGCCTCGCAGATCATCATCAAGCTCGCCGCCGGTAACGGCGTGCGCAAGATGTACGTCGGCCAAAACGGGTACCTCGCCACTCCCGCCGCGAGCGCGGTGATTCGCGCGCGCGGTGCCATGGGCGGCTTCATCATGTCCGCCTCACACAACCCCGGCGGTCCAACGGAGGACTGGGGCATCAAGTTCAACTACAGCGCGGGCGAACCCGCGCCCGAAAAGATCACCGACGAGATCTACGGGTACACGCAAACCGTGAACGTGTTGAAAATGGCGGAAATTCCCGACGTCGACCTGACAAAGATCGGCGTCACCAAGTTCGGCGACTTCGAAGTCGAAGTAATCGACCCGGTCGCGGACTACCTGACACTCGCGAAAACGGTTTTCGACTTTGACTTGATCAAGTCGCTCGTCACGCGCGCCGACTTCGCGATGAAATTCGACGCCATGCACGCCATCACCGGTGCGTACGCCAGGCCCATTTTCGTCGACGTTCTCGGCGCCGATCCGGAGTCCTGCGTCAACGACGTTCCCAAAGAAGACTTCGCGGGCGGCCACCCTGATCCCAACCTGACGTACGCGGAGGAGCTCGTGAAAACGATGTTCGCCCCCGACGCCCCCGACTTTGGCGCCGCATCCGACGGCGACGGCGATCGCAACATGATTTTAGGCAACAACTTTTTCGTCACCCCCTCGGACTCCGTCGCCATCATCGCCGCGAACGCCCAGTGCATCCCGTACTTCAAAAGCGGACTCAAGGGGCTGGCAAGATCGATGCCCACCGCTGCGGCGCTCGACCGCGTCGCCGCGAAGGCTGGCGTGGAGTGCTTCGAAACCCCCACCGGGTGGAAGTTCTTTGGCAACCTGATGGACGCCGGCCGCCTGAGCATCTGCGGCGAGGAGAGTTTCGGCACCGGTTCGGACCACATTCGCGAGAAGGACGGTCCGTGGGCCGTGCTCGCGTGGCTTTCCATCCTCGCCGACCGCAACAAAGACGTGCCGGTGGGTGGCGATAAGGTAAGCGTCGAGCAAATCACGAAGGAGCACTGGGCGACGTACGGCCGCAACTTCTTCAGCCGCTACGACTACGAAGGCTGCGAGTCCGCGCCCTGCGAGGCGATGGTGGAGCACCTGCGCGTCCTCGCGGCGGCGGCGAAGAAGGGGGACATGTACGGAACGTACGAACTGGATTTCGCGGACGATTTCGAGTACACCGATCCCATCGACGGCGCCGTGGCGTCCAAGCAAGGCGTTCGCTTCTGCTTCACCGACGGAAGCCGCTTCATCTTCCGCCTTTCCGGCACCGGATCCTCCGGCGCGACCGTGCGCATGTACATCGAACAGTACGAAGCGGACGAATCGAAGCAGGGCGTTGATGCGCAGGTCGCTCTCGCGCCCCTGATCAAGGTTGCGCTCGAAACGTCCAAGCTCACCGAGTTCACGGGCCGAGAAACGCCCACCGTCATCACGTAAGAAATCAAGCGCAGAGCTCGCTGTTGTGATGTTCAGTGCAGTGCAGTGTATGAAAGGAATCGCTTGTGTTACTCACATCTCCTTCGTTCCTGATCGCAACCTCTCAATGCGGCTCCGTTTTGCTTTTTAATTTTAGAGAAAGGTCTTGAGTTTTATTCATAATCCGGTCTGCTAGCGCACGCTGCTACTCCAGCGCGAGCGGTGTAAGGGCAGGTGATTTGCAGGATTCTTCTCGCGATTTGTTTCACTCGCGCTGTCTGGATTTTTGCAATCATGTAGTGTTTGGTGCGGGCAGCGAGGGAGTTGTGTTCAATCTTCACTTGGGGGTCGGGATTTTCTGGGAGAATTCCCAGCGTCCTGTTGGTCTTGGTCAGTGCGCAGTAGCTCAGGAGGTCAAGAAGGTCTTTATTTTCGTGAGCGTTTGTCGAATTGCTGATTAAAACTAGAGCTTTCAGGGCAGACCAGGGCACGCACGAGCTCGGGTCTCACGTGGCACGAGGGATGATTGCACGATGCAGTCTTCCTTCGATGCTCGCGATGTTCGCGGCTGCTAAACTCGTTGCTCTCCTGGTTTTCGCGTCGGGTTTCCTTTTAACCCGAGTCGAACTCACGGACAAAAGCGCGTGTGGTGATTTTCGCGTCGAAGATGCGCGGGGTGCGGCTGAAGGAGACAACATGCTCGCGGGTTGCTGGACGAGCACACCCTTGGACAAAGTGGTGGTGTTGATTATCGACGGCGCGCGCTTTGATTTCGCCGCTCCCGCTTCCGAGTTACACCTTACCCGCGATTTCGAAGCCGACGTGAAGGAACCACTGGAGTTGGCGAAGCTGCGTTCGATCGGCGAGATCTTAGAAAAGGACGGGCCGGTCACTAGCGAACTGTTTCGATTCGTAGCGGATCCGCCCACCACCACGCAGCAAAGGCTGAAGGGTATTTTAACCGGAGGTTTGCCCACGTTCGTGGACGTCAGTAAAAGCTTCGGGGGGGCGGTGTTGAGCGAGGATAACGTCATAGCGCAGTGCGCGGCGAATGGCCGCCGCGTCGCGTTTGCAGGCGACGACACGTGGTTGGAACTGTTCCGCGCGACGCACTTCGCTGCCGGCGCGACACCGTTCCCGTCGTTCAACGTCAAGGACCTGGACACCGTGGACAATGGCGTGCGGCAGCACGTGATGGCTAGGCTCGAGGTTCCGGAAAAGTGGGACCTGCTCATCGGGCACTTTCTCGGCGTGGACCACGCGGGGCACACGTTCGGGGTGGACAGCGCGGCGATGCGGCGGAAAGTTTCGGAAAACGACGCGGACGTGCGCGCGGTGGTGGCGGCAATGTCTTCGGATGCCGGGTTCGACAAAACCATGCTGATCGTGATGGGAGACCATGGCATGACATTGCACGGCGATCACGGAGGCGGGAGCGCGGAAGAAACGGACTCGTTCCTCTTCGCGTATCACCCGCGAGCCGCGGCTTTGCGACGCGGAGGGGCGAGCGCGAATGAAACCTCGAGCACTTCTCGAACCGCCAAACCCCTGACCGGTGCGTTTGAGCGCATGCCTCAGATCGATTTCGCGCCGACCGTGTCCTTGCTTCTCGGCGTGCCCATTCCGTTCGGGAATTTAGGCACGGTGCGTCGTCGATTCTGGGAAATCGCGCACGCCCGCGAAGTTTTAAACCGCGGCGCGGGCGACGGCTGGCTGGACGAACGATACCTCGCCGCGACGCAAGTCACGGCAGCGCAAGTGTGGCGGTACTTGACACGATACGCCGCGAAGGCTGGTAACCCGTTCGCTGCTTTGGACTGGTCGTTTCTTGAAGACCTGTACGGAACCGCGAGCGACGCGAGCATTGACGGGACGAATTCTGATTTGAGCGATTTCGAAAAAGCCCAACTTTTCTCACGTTTCTTATTCACCGCCGCGAATCTAGCGCGCGCGCAGTGGGTACAATTCGGTACGGGTAAGATGATTCTGGGTTTGGTGTTACTTACGTTAACAATCGGTGTGCAAGGTTTCGTGTTGTACAAACACTGGGGTTCCCCGGGTGTCGCCGCGGAACCGCGGCGGAATCGAACGAACCAAATCAAAGCGCTCGTCGTCGTCGTCTCGGCGCTCGTCGCGTTCGCCGGCCGAACCTCGAACAGCTTCATCGAGGCCGAGGGTAGTGTGATGCACTTCTTGTTCGCAACGTTCGCCATCACGCGGCTGGTGGAAGCGCTTGCGCGTGCGCATACAAACGCCTTTGCCTGGAAGGTAAAAGCGAAGTCAGCGATTGGTTTACTAGCGTGCAACGCGGCGCTCCAACATCTCGGCGCAACTTGGGTGAAAGAAGAGTCCCTGGACGACGACTCATCGTCGTTCTCGTGGGGGGTGTCGTCGTCCAGGGAAGCAGGATTTCCACCGCCCGTGCTTCTCGGCGCGCTCGCGGTGATGCCCTTGATATGCGCAAGGGCGCTGAAGCTGGTTGACGGGAGTCGGGGGTTACGAGCCGCGGTCGCGGCGGCGCTCGCCGGCATCGGCGCGCGCGCGCTTTCGTCGGGCGCCGCGGTCAAAGCGTTAGCCGTGGTTACGGGCGCGCGCGCGGTGTCCACGTTCGCCGCGGACGTACATGCTTACCTTCCCGTGGGGGTGTATTCCGCGTGCTTCCTCGCGTCATTTGTATTTGCACCGGGGGTTTCGCACCGCGTGCCAGCGTCAAAAACGGAAACGTCACAAATCGTCGCAAGCGCGCGCGCCGCCGCGTGGAGTGTGCTTCCCGTGTTGGTGATGCTTTTCGGCAAACGCGGCGCGCTTTGGGGAACGCTCGCGCTGGCGCAAGCTTCGTGCCTAGCCTCCACAGTTGGCGATGACGGAATCGATGAAAACAATGAAAACGGTGGTGACGATGAAACTATGGAGAGTGATGCAAACAACTGTGGCGCGCACGACGTGACGGTGTATTCCAACCCCGTCGATGACCTCACGCTCGCGTGGGGTTGGTACTTGATGACTTCGCAGTTATTTTTCGCCGGCGGCCACCGCTGCGCGTTCGACGGCTTACACTTCGCGTGCGCGTTCACCGGGTTCACGGAGTTTAACTTTTTCATCATGGGCGCGTTACTCGCGATGAACACGTGGTCTGGAAACATCGTGGCATGCACGTTACTTCCCGACGCGGTGAGTCAAATGGTTCCGTGTTTGGAAGGGAATCAATCACCGCGATCGACGCGCGCCGCGTTTCAGCGCGCGCTTGCGCGCGTCGCGCTCGCGTACAGCCTTTTCACTTCAATCGGCGTGCTGGTAAGCACCGCGTTCGTGGCGCGTGAGCGGAGGCACTTGATGGTGTGGGCGATATTCGCCCCGAAGTTCGCGTTCGAGGCGTGCGGCATCGTGGTGAGCGAGGCGCTGATGGTCGCAGGCGTCGCGGGCGCGTGTAAACGTTTGGGGCGATGCTAAAGTTTTACAGGTAATATTAATCGTAAGGACTGTGCGACTTCGCAAGGAGTGTCACCAGTACTGCTAGAATCTCGCTCAATACTCCACTGACGGCGTCGCCACAAGCGTTTGCTTCGCCGCGTTGACGATGGCGTCTATTTCTTCCAGTGTTTGTGACAACCCGTGGTCGAAGTGTTCCATGGGCTGCGTCGGTCCCAGCGGGACGTTTGTGGACAAATCCATGACGAACCAGGCGTGTTGTGTAATCCCCGCAATCGGTATTCGCGCTTTCGGGTCTTTCACGAAAATTCGGAGAAGCAAATCCGCGCCGTCGTCGCTTAAACCCATGGGCAGCACGTATTTCACATCCAAAACCCGCCACATCGTCGCGTGGTTCGAGTTTGGGTCCGCCGGGTCCTGGAACGGGTACGACCCCGCAAGCATCACGTAAAGCACCACGCCGCACGCCCAAACGTCCGACGCCTTCCCGTCGTACGGCCGCGCGCCGCCGTACACTTCGGGGGATATGTACGCGGGCGTGCCTATTCGCGTCTTCGGGTGCGAGTCGTGATCGCTCTTGCTGTACCCGAAGTCGCAGATCTTCAGCTGAGGCGATGTGCCGCTCAGGTCCACTAACAAGTTCTCCAGCTTCAAGTCGCGGTGCACCACACGCATGGCGTGGAGGTACTCCACGCCGGACACGAGGTGCTGAAAGAAATATCGCGCCTGCGCTTCGTTGAACGACCGGTGTTGACGCACGTAGTTGAAAAGCTCGCCTCCGCTGACAAACTCCATCGCCACGCCGAGGTGCGTGCTGGTCACGAACGCTTCTTTGAACTGCACCACGAAGGGGTGACACAGATGGCGATGGTTCACGATTTCGCGTCGCACGTGATCGGTGATATGCTCGCCGCGAGCGATGAGCTTCACAGCGTATAACTCCGACGTGCCTTTGTGTCGCATAAGTTTGGTGATGCCGTACGACCCAGTGCCGAGAACGCGGGGACTCGGCCCGACATCCTCGTAATCGCCGGGGAGAGGCGAGCGAGCATCGCGCATCGGGGGGGAGGCGACGCGCGCAATCAATGGCAAATGCGCAACGCTCACGTCGCATGTGCGTCTCCCACGACCACCACGCGCACACGTATCGGTTCGCGCGCGACTCCGAACCCCTGCGCCGAGCGCGTGGGGTACGTGGTGCGCGCCCGACTTTGGTGACAGTTGAAAGAAAAAAAATGCAGTGTCCCCACTACGGAGTCGTCCCTCACCACTTGTGCACTTAGGAAATTTGATCGGTATTTTATGTTTGAAATGGCAAAACACAATTTTGATCGCATTTTTCAACCGGTACTATTTTCCTATTTTTGCGATCAACGTATTTTGGCTACCGATTCGGTAGCCAGATTGAAATTCCTAAGTGCACAAGTGGTGAGGGACTAGACTCCGTAGCAGCCTGCTTACCTGCAGTCGGTTGGGAGCTCGGGTTTGTAAAAACAAGACCCTGCTGATCGAGGTGGGCGCGGATATCAACAAGGCGGATGATGACGGCGTGACGCAGCTGTACATCGCCGCCGAATTGGGCCAAGAGGCGATAGTGCGGGCGCTGATCGAGGCGGGCGCGGACGTCAACAAGGCGACGGATAACGGATGGACGCCGCTCTCCATAGCCGCTCAGGAGGGCCACACGGCGATTGTTCAGATTCTCAATGATGCCGTATTGGTCCAGATGTGAGGGGCAATCTGGAACGCGGGGCAATTTGGAATAAAAATTCACCGACAAACACCACCTCTCGCGCGCGATCTCACCGGTCGAGCTTTATCGAAAATTGCAAGCGCCGAACCGCAGAGCCCGCGAGTTCACGCGGCGCGACTCGACGCAACTTTTTTTTCAAAGATTCTCTTCCTCACTGAGTTTGATCGCTTTGAGCGCCAATTCGAGCTGTTTCTGCTTGGTGCCGTGTACGTCAAAGGCGCCGAAGATATCCAAATGCACTCTGTGTTCTTTTTCCAGTTGAGACACGGCGTCATTTCCTCCAAGAATATCCACCAGCGCTGCACGCGCGGACTCTTCGATCCTGATGTCGCCGCACACGTACACGTGTCCGCCTCTTTTGATTAAATCTTTGATGCCGTCCGCGTTTTCGCGCATCACGACTGCGATTGCAAAAGAAAAGTGTCAGTCTTGTACAGTATGGGAAAACAGCGTTGGGATTTGGGAAAGGCCCAATACGTACCGTCCACGTAGCGTTTGGGTTCCGTCGATTCGCGCGAATACCCGACCAAGTACTTGGTGAGCATTTTGTGTTCCGCCGCGTGTTCCAGCTCCTGCCGGTATAACTGGTTGCCTTTGGCTTGACACCCCACGATGAGCCACGCGTCGCCCCTGTTATCACCGGCTTCCGCGACCGCCAAGTGATCGACGAACCCTTTGAACGGCGCGATTCCCGTGCCTCCGGCAACCATGAGAATGGGCGTCTCGGGCGCGCGCGGTAACCGAAACGACGGCGCCGGCCTCATCTTAACCACCACGTTCGATTCCAACGGCAACGTGGCGAGGAAATCGGAATAGAAACCGAGGTACATGCGTTTTTTGTACCCGCCTCTCCACGTGACTCTGCCCACGGTGAGGGAAAAAACGTTGTTCCCCACCTTTTGAGGCGACGAGGACACGGAGTAATACCGCGCGCGCAGTTTTGGTAACTTGAGAAGAATGCTTTCCAACAGCGCAATGCCCGTGGATTTGTCCGCTAGGTGAATCGTTGATAGCGTGGGAAAGTGGTCGAAGATGTTCGAAATTCGCGCGCCCGTTGACACGATCCATTCCCTTCGAACGGCTTCGTTTAAGCTCAACTCTAACATTTGCTTCTTGCTTTCGTCGTCGTCGACGTAGTGCGCTAAAATCTGAAGAAGCTCCGAAGTCGGTTCTTTGTTGATGTCAACGATTTTCATGAAGAGATAGTCAGCCGAAACGGGGTTGGGAATCCCCGAGTCGTTGATCGATACGAACGCATCCGCGCCATCAGGCACGAGCTCGAGTTGGTCGTCGAAGTTGATGCCGAAGTGGGAGGCGAAATAACGCGCGCTCGCTTCGTTCGTGGACGGGTACACCGCGACGTGGTCGCCCAGTTCGTAAAACTCCAAGTCTTTGTCGGGCCCGGTTCGTAAAACTCCAAGTCTTTGTCGGATTCGGGTAACGTCAGGGTAACGGAAACGGTGTTCATGTGCGCGCCGTCGCCGAGCACGGTCTGTGAGGTCAACGTCGCGGACGTGCCAAACGTTCGCGTTTTGACGTTCCCTCGGTCGTGCACGTCACGTGGCTTGACCATCAGCTGGAACTCGGCGTTGGTTTTCGCGCCGCTCTCCAGTTTGTCCACCATGAGTTTGTACAAGGACTCGGAAATCCGGTCTTCAGAGTGGAACCACGCGAACAAGGTTTTGGTGAACTCCCGGACACTAACGTCCTCGCCCTCGAGTTGGTCGCACGTTGTCATGGGGAACATCTCGGTGGAACCGGCGCCGAGAAGCGCTTGGCGGAACTGCGAACCGCCGGCGCAAAACTTGGGGTACGCCCGCGACCCTAACGCGCACACCGCGAATTGCTTCCCTTTCAGCGCGGACTTTCTGGTTTCCGTCGCGCAAAACTCCATGAACTGTTCGCTCCCGGTCGGGACCTGGGCCGACCCCGTGGTGCTGGCGAACATCGTGATGAACTCCACGCCTTGAAGCGTTTTGACGAAATCGGCGTTTTTTTGCTCGGGGTTCGCCACATTCACGGGAAGAATCATGGGGAACCGCTGTCGCACGAAGCTCCAGAACCACGAAGCCCGCGCTTGCGTCCGCCCGCCGTCGCTCGCGTACAGAACAACAACACACGTGACTCGCTTCATGCTTTTCCGGAACTTCGCCGCGGCGTGCAAGACTTTCATGGTTGATACGCCTTGTTGATCCCCATCGTTGGTTAAGTACCCGGAATCGCGAGCGCGTTTCACCAAAGCGTTCGTGCTCATCCCGTTCACGAGCGCGGGTTTCATCGTGTACTCGGTCATTTTGTTCAGCCCTAGGTAAATCGTGTTCGTGCTCGCCGACGTCGGGGGAAGGATCCACTTCCAATTACCGGGAACGTACCCTCTGGTTTTCTTCTCGTCCTCGTACCACTGCGTGAACGACTCCGCGCAGGTGCGGTGGTCCGCGATTGACACGCGGGCGCGTTTGAACGAGTGCAAAACGGCTAGGTTGATGGCCGCGATTGCGTGGTCTTTCCATAACGTTTCGTTCGTTGAGGTGTCGATGCCCATAGCGTGCGCGATACGCGCGGCTAGGTTGTACCTCCCCTCGTCACAAAAGTTCCTCGTCGCAATCTCGGTGACCATGTACCACCCGTTGAACGGCGCGGCGGAGTACTTCAACCCTCCTAAATCGAGGGTGATGTTTGAAACCGCGGGTACGCCGTACCACCGCAAACCTAGCTGTGAGATCCCGCGAATCGTGGGGTGGTGAATCGGGACTTCGCTGATGCACTCGTCGGGCAAGGTATACGCCGTGGGAGGCGATTTTTCGTTGATTTGAAGCAAGATTGGAAAAGTGTCGAATTGGCCATCCTTACCTCCCTTCGGAGACCAGTCGAAATACTTCTTCACCGCGTCCGTGAACCCTAGTTCCGCCGGGTCGCCCACAGTGGTTTCGTTCGCGCCGCGGTGCCCCGCGTACCGAATCAACTGCGAGTTCCAAATCCGCGGGCCGTCATTCGTCCCCGGGGTTTCCGGTTTGAACACAGTCATCAACACCGGGATGTGATCTCCACCGATGGCTTTGCGTAAACCAAAAACCCTAAACCCACTCGTTCCACGGGCAGCCGTCCGCGCGCAACGACTTCAACTTTTCGAGCTGTCCGCTCCTCGCCGCTGCCTGACAAAGGCGTTCTTGATACTGCAGGCGACCTCCCCGTTGCCTCCGCTGCAGCGCGCTTAAACATCCGAGGTCCGTCGCGGCTTCGTGCTCACTAAGCTCTTCAAACCGAAGCCCCGTTCCTGCCACCGCGTCGCGCATCGCGCGGCTCACCGCTGGGAGCCGTGCGAGGTCGGCGGGATCGTCGAAATAGCCAGATCTCAGAATGTGAGTGACGACGAGGTGGTCGGGGAGGCCGGAGATGGCTTCTTGCGGGTCGGCAAGACTCGCGGGAGTAGTGATGGTCGTGATAGCACCGCTTGGGGCAGTCATGGCGGTATGCGTGGCGTCGGAGGACAATGGAGGGTGTCGTGTGCGCGTCGTTGTGCGTCGAGGCTTCCTAGAAAAGCGTACGCCGAAATCGTTTTCAAATTTCGATTCAGGTGGCAAAAAGCAAAGTGTCAGGAGCTCAGAAGGGAGTTTGGTTTTGGGAATCAAAACATGGCTGTACATAGTACTACATCGCTCGCTCGTTTCTTTTCGTTCATCAATACGCGTACGCATCTGCGCAGTTCCCTTCAACTCGGGTTGGGAGCAATTCACGCCGACGTTTCCGTCGTCACACCGCACCCTTATCCTTGAGAATTTGAACAACCGCCGCGTGATTCCCTCGAGCGGTGTTCAACACGGGTGTCATTGATATGCGCAGCGGCGTCGCGCCGTTCTCCGCCGCCTTGTTGATGTCCGCGCCCAACTCGATCAGCACCCGCACCACCGTCTCGTGATCAAATCCAGCGGCGACAAAAAGCGGCGTCACGCCTTCATTACTTGCCCTGTTGACGTCCGCGCCCGCCTTGATCAGCGCCCGCACCAACGTCTCGTTGCCAAATTGAGCAGCCATCAACAGCGGCGTCGCGCCGTTATTCCTTGCCTTGTTGACATCCGCGCCCGCCTCCATCAGCGCCGCACAACCGCCTCGGGGCCGTTTTCAGGGGCGATGTAAAACGGCGTCACGCCGTCACCCGTCGCCTTGTTGATATCCGTGCCCAACTCGATCAGTACCCGCACCACCGTCTCGTGGCCGTTTTGAGCGCCGATGTACAGCGGCGTCGTGCCGTTATCCCTTGCCTTTTTGACGTCCGCGCCCGCCTCCATCAGCGCCCGCACAACCATCTCGTGGCCCTTTTGAGCGGTGATGTACAGCGGCGTCACGCCGTTATAATCCGCCCTGTTGACGTCCGCGTCCGCCTCGATCAGCGCCTGAAGAACCGCCTCATGGCCGTTTTTAGCGGCGACGTACAGCGGCGTCGTGCCGTCATTCATTGTCTTGTTGACGTCCGCGCCCGCCTCGATCAGCGCCCGCACAATCTCCTCGTGGCCTTTAAACGCGGCGGCGTACAGCGGCGTCACGCCATTATCCCACGCCAAGTTGACGTCTGCGCCTGCCTCGATCAGTGCCCGCACCATCGCCTCGTGGCCGTGTTCAGCGGCGAGGAGCAGCTGCGTCTCGTCACATGGGCAACCGTTCGTGCGCGCCCACAGTAGCACCTTCAGATGCCCGCCCTTCGCAGCTTTATGGCACGTGCGTATATCCCACGGGAAGCCGTTCGCGCGTGCCCACTGCAGCACCTCGAGGTGTCCGCCATCCGCCGCGAACGAGCACCTCTCCTCGTCCCACAGGCAGCCGTTCGCACGCGCCCACTGCAGTACCTCGAGATGCCCGCCTTCCGCTGCCCCACGACACGTGCGTGCGTCCCACGGTGCGCCGTTTGCGCGCGCCCACTGCATCACCTCGAGGTGCCCGCCCTCCGCCGCCCCCAAGCACGTGCCTGTGTCCCACGATGTGTCGTCCGCGTGCAACGACTTCAACGCCTCGAGCTGTCCGCTCCTCGCAGCTGCTTGACAAAGGTGTTCTTGACGCGACAGGGGACCTTGCCGTTGCAGGCGCAGCAGCGCGCTTAAACATCCCAGCCGTAGGGCTTTCTCCTCGTCAAGCTCCTCAAACTGCAGCCCCGTTTCTGCCACCGCGGCGCGCATCGCGCGGCTCACCGCTGGGAGCCGTGCGAGATCGGCAGGGTCGTCGAAATTCTCAGTTTTGAGAACGTGAGTGACGACGAGGTGGTCGGGAAGGCCGGGGATGGCCTCGCCCGCGTCGGTAGGGCTCGCGGGAGTAGTGGCGATCGCGACCATCGATCGTGTCAGTCACGGCGGTAAGCGCTGCGTCGGAGGACATGGCGAGGGTGTCGTGTGCGCGTCGTTGTGCGCGAGGTGGTGCCCCTTAGTCGAGACTTCCCAGAAAAGCGTTATGACGTGACCTCTCCGAAAACGTGACGCTCTCGTATCCGGTCAAACGAACGTAAGCCCAGGCGGGCTGCCGGGGGTCGAGGCTATTGTCGACACTTTCAACTGATCGTCAAAAATGAAACCAAACTTTTGCAAATTTTAACTTTTCCTCAAATTTTTTCCCAAGCTGCAAGATGAGCACACCCAAGCGCTACGTCCCCACGGAGCCGCCTGATGATCACCGATTGACCTGAAAATAGGCTCAGGAGATACAGGACGTCGCCCTGTACACACAGCCATCATGCAAAAAAGATGGAATCGAGCCGCGACCTGCCAACAACACCCACCACCCAAAAAGAAATCCCTAAAAATTTCCCAAAAAAGCCAAAAATTTCCAAAGATGGAGCAGCACCCCCGCACCCTGGGCGTACGTCGTACGTAGGCTAGCTAGCTGCTACAGCCAGCAAAAAGATGCTGACAATGGCAGGATTTGAACCTGCGCTCTTACGAACTGGAGCCTGAATCCAGCGCCTGGTATGAGAGAGGGGGTTTCTTGGTCAGTCAGTCGCTTGTTCTCTGGAAGGTGAGGTTGATTGGAGTTGTTCGTCGGATTGACCTTTCTATTTGAGACCTTTCAAACGGAGAGCACACAGCACAGAACGCACCTTAGACCGCTCGGCCACATTGTCAAATGATCCGCAGACCAATGATGCCACATCGTCTCCTTTCAGAGTACTTAAACCAACAAATTTAGGTCTAAAGGGGTTTAGTCAGTTCCATTCACACGTTGTCTCGACTGTTTTAGCGCATGGTTTTTTCACCTGTACCCCGCGTGGCGTCGATAAATTCCGCCTTCTTTTGTCCCTTGGGGATGGAGCGCCGTCTCCACAACGCGAGGGCACCGCATGCCCCCCCCACGTCGGTCGAGTCCTTTAATCACCTTGACATCGGCACGAGTGCATGAGGAAGAGTGTTGCGTTCGATTAGACCGGTCTCTGTGACTCGCGGACTGAGCGACCGAGCGATGGCTGGTCGCGCTGACCCTTCGTCCGCGACCCGTGCTTTCACGGCGTTCGCCACGCGGGGCTGGCGCTTGTCCCGGCTGGACAACGGCCTTAGAATCTTCGAGCAGGACGTGTATGGAGGAGACGATGAGGAAGGTTCTCCGCCGGAAGGAAGGTTCTCCGTGGATGGCGTGGATGACGATGACGCTCGGACTCCCGTTACCACGAACGCGTCAGACATCAAGTCTCCAGGATGCAAGGTTCGTGGCGAAAGTGTTTACCCACCCCCGCCCCACCCTCCTCACACGATCGGTTTCCCAGCAGGTGACACCGCGACCCTAACCTAGGTTCGACGCTAACCAACCCCAACCCCGTTTTCGTTTCGTACCACCCTAAAACCCGTGCCCACAGGGTGTCGGTTTGATCTTCGCGCGTCCAGCCGCGATTTTCAACCTGCTCATGGACCTCAGCGCGTCGCGCGCGCGGTGGGACTTGACGTTCGAGTCGGGCGAAATCCTTACGCGCACGGGTGGGGACTCCGACATCGTGCGGGTTACATTACGGCCCACGTTCGCAAACGAGGGGTCCCGCGATGTGTATTTGCGACGAACGTGGGCGGTTGACCCGGATGGGTCGTTTACGATTTCCACCACGTCCACCGCGGCGCCACGTGGCGCGAGGAAAACGACGCGCGCCGCGTTCGGGGGCTGGAGCGTGGCACCGTTCTCGTCGCCGCCGTCAGTGCACTGCGTGTCGGGTGGAAACTCAGCCGGAAACGAGTGGACCAACGCGTGTTTAGTCACGAACGCGATGAAAACCGCGGAAAACAACAACCCGGGGTGGCTGGGTTGGATTTGGCGAACCGCGAAAAAAATCGCGCGCCCGTTTACAAAAACCGGGGACGACGAATCAGTAAACAAGCTCGTGCTCGCGCAAGTCGCGGGGTTGCGTGAGCTGTGCGAGCACACCAGCGAACATGAATTGCGTTGTTTGGCGGTGCGCGGACCCACCGAGGGACGGATAAGCGTGGGTGGCGGCGAGGATGACGAGTGTTTCTTCGAAACGAGGTCGGAAGCGAGCGAGGAAGACTACGCGTTTCACGAAAACGAAACCGAAAACGACCAAATGAAAATCCCACCCGCGTACGGCGACACGAACCTCGGTAGCTTGGACCGAGGCCACTGGCCTCCCGAGCCAACGCATAACACGCACGACGTGCCACACCGAAACGTGTGGTGTTCTCCTGACGGGAACAACTTCCGCGTGCGAGATGTGAATTATTTGCGCGACCGGAAGAAGCGCTCGGCGGGCGTTTCCTTGGCGGATCTCGTGGCGGTAGATTGGTTCGTGGCCACGAAGCGAATAGACAACCTGTGCGCGCGTTCAGGTGGGACGTGCTCCAGGAAGATCCTAAACGACCCGCAACTCACGCGCGAAAAGTTCGTTTTTTGCCTAAACATCCAGGTTCCGGGAACGCGGCACTTTTCAATCGTGTACTACTTTGCGCTGCACGAACCCCTGGACCCCGAGTCGACGTTTGGGAGGTTCGTTGCGGGCGACCAGGCGTACAAAGACGCGAGGCTGAAGCTCATACCGCACGTCGCGGTTGGTCCGTGGGTCGTGCAGCGCGCGGTAGGCACGAAACCGCTGATCGTGGGGAAGGCGCTGAAAGTGCGGTACCACAACGGGCGCACCGCGTCAGGGGAGTTTCTGGAGTGCGACATCGACATCGGAAGCAGCGCGGTGGCAAACAACGTGGTACGGTTCGTGCTGGGGTACGTCCGGACACTAGTGGTGGATATGTGTTTCTTAGTAGAAGGGAAAACGGAAAGGGAGCTGCCGGAGAGGCTCATCGGGACCTCGCGAGTGGCGCACTTGGAGCCGGAGTCGGCGGTTGCGCCGCCGCCGGAGGATTAATTTGTCAGGCATTCTTTTCAACCCTAAACTTCATTTTCATTTCATTCAAAAGTCGTCTCTCGTAACGTCGTCTCTCGTAACGGTCGTATGTACCGCGCGTATTTCGCAGGCCTGACGCGCATTCACCCACTCGCCTCCGTGGTTCCGCCTCGGTTGAATATAGCATCCTTCAGAATATGCGTCGCCGTACCTTTCGCTTGTTCCACGGTGCACTTCGCGGCGTCCAGCGCGACGCGCCGCAAGTTGCTCGCCTCCATTTTCTTCGCGCGCGGCGAATTCGACGCTCCGCTGATCAGCAACCCGCCCATGCGCCCGGCTTGCGCGGCTTGCGATTCCGCGCGGTTCATTTTTTTCGCCAAGTCCGCGAGTTGTTCGGAAACGAATCCAGCGTTCGTACGCAACGGCGAGGAGGACAAGGTGTTGACCCAGTACTTGTTCCAAAGCACGTCCAGGGTGCGCGCGTCCAGGGACGACTTGAAAAACGAAACGTCCAGCGAGTAGTACGAACGCGCGTGTACTCCGAAATCTTCAATTTTGTTCATAGGAATCGTCTGGTGTTTGCCCTGCGGTTCTTCCGGGGGGTTGTACCCTTGCGGGTACGTGCGGAACGCGCCGATTTCAACCTTACCCGCGGCGCAGGTCCGGACCGGGTCAATCACGATCGCGAGAAACGGCTCGGTGTATTGCTGATTTAACATCTGCGTCGAGCAATCGATGCCGCTCATCCAACACCCGTACCCGGGGTGGCTGTGGTACCACCCAACCACGTGCTCCTTGCGACCGACGTCTTTTGACGCTTGCACGAAATCGACCATGTATTCGTAAGCCTCCGCCTGTGCGTTTACCCGCGTTTCCGTGCCTTCCACGGGCAGCGCGAACGCGTCCAGCACCACGAACGTGTCACCCACGGTTTTGCCTTGTAACATTCCCATCACCTCGAGGTTTCCCCCGGAACGACAGTGCATGGTCATCTTAATCAACGCCAGGGCGGATACACGCACGTGCTTGAAATAATGCGGGTTGCGCACCCACGGTTTCTGCTGCTGAACCGCTTTCTGGGAAGCCTCGTCGTACCGGAACATCTCATCGTCATCTCCCGCCGGAAGATCTGCAATCTTGTTTTCGAGATCCCACGTCGCGCGAGCGGTCTCCATGGTGTATCGACCGAAGATGGAAACAGAGTCGAACGTCCACGGGGCGTAAATCTGACGGGGTCACGCCTCGACCACCGCGCGCGTCAGAGTGACCCGGGAAACGCCCCCCTCCGGGAAAGAGAGCACACATCGGCTGGTTGTTGGTTTCGCCCCCCGATCTCGTTTTCGGCCAACACGAAAACGGCGAAAAATCCCCGGTACCATTGGTACCCTCCTCGGCACACGCACTTTGTTTTCCTCGGAGAGAGGTACGGAGAGCCCTTCGTTTAGAGACCTTCGTAGAGCGAAGCGTCAGGGGCGACAACGTCACCACGCGAACCCTGGCTTCAGATCACAGCGCACGAGGGTAACTCGAGCCGACGCACGTGACCAGTCGCGCACGTCTCCGACTCATCGTTCCGCGTCGCACCCCCCACGCCCGCGCGCGTCTTTCCCACGAAAAGCGTGTGGACGAAAACGACTGACCGTTCGCGTCGTCCCCAGAATACCCCGGACGCCGCGTGCGTTGCTTTTCGTACAAGTCGTGGACCCCGAACCGATTACAATGAGCCCGGGCCCGAACCCCAACGACCTCGACCTCGACTTACAGCGACCTCACGCCGCAGCGACGCCGCGTAGGACGAGCGTCATGACGGCGTCTAACGACCACACCGTGGTTGCGGTTTCCGGGAGAAATGGTTTCGCTTCAAACGGCGGAAACGGCGCAGCGCTATACGGCGACTTGAACAACGTCGGGGACCCACCGAGTCATGTTCACGCCTCCGCGAAGTCCACGATTCCGCCATACGCACCGCGGATGACGGAGACGTTCACCACGGTCATTTTAATCATGTTAACAGCCGGAATCGTTGCGTGCGTTTGCGTGTTTCCGTACGTCGGCGCGCTCGACGCAAAGGCGGACGACAGACGCTGGGAAATCACGCTCACGCGGTGGACGCTCGCGGAGGGGCTTCCCGAGTACAAGCCCATCGCACAGTTCGCAACGGCGCCTGCTACGGAAGGCATCGAGCTGTACCTTACGCGCGATGACACGGTTGACTTTGACGTAGCGGACGCGCCGACGCCGTCGGCGACGCTCGCCGAGGCCGACGCCGACGCGCCCGCGGCTTCTTACTTTGAGGACGACGCGGATGTACCCGCGGCTGCACCTGCGGCTGCATCTGCGGCTGTACCTGCGCCTCCTTACCGCCCAGTCGACACGGTCGATCGCGGTAACCTCACCAGACGCTGATACTATGCATACTAAGCGCGAGAACGGAACGGGTGTCGGATGGGAGTTAAACTCTTTGTTTTGTTTGAAATTTCATGCAGTTTGCGGCGCGACGCGCTTTCGTCTCGGCCGAGGAGAATCACGCGTTTTCCGCCGCCGTGGTGCCGTGAGGGTGACGTGGTGACTGTACTTATGACAACCGTTTTCTTGGTTCTACCAAGCAGCGCAGTCTCGGCAGTTCCGACACCTCCTGACCGTATCCTAATCCCTAAGCGACTTGCAGTCCGATAACACGGGACGAAACGAAAAAGGATAACAAAAAACAACGACTCCACATAGAACCCCCTCCCTCGTCCACCGCCGCAACACTTCGCACGCGCCAAGATGTCCCCTGGCCCTTCCCCAGCACCCAAAATACCCAGGGAGAACGGGGTTTGGCCCATACTCCAACCCCCGAGTCCTGATTCGAACGTCCTGGAGCGGCAAAGGCAGGCCCTGACAACTTCGGCGTGGCCCCTGGGTAGTGGTTCTCGGAACGAAACTACCGGAAGCTCCTTTTTTCCCCCACCCCCCCCTTCACACACGCCAGCTTCAGGGGGGCACGCCGTGGTCGCCATCTCGCCATCGGGCACCGACACGCGCGTGTCCAAGTCCGACGAGGAGCCTTTTCCCCCCTACCACCCCACGCGAGTTGAAGCCTTCACCGCGGTTATCCTTTGTCTTCTCGTGGCAGGGTTCGTCGCGGTGGCGTGTGTGTTCCCGTACCAAGGCACGAGGGACGTTTCACATGATGACCGCCGGTGGGAAGTAACCCTGGCGCGCTGGTTCGCGAAGAACGACTACCCGGCATACACGCCGTTCGACGCGTTACTCACGCCAGTTTCTGGTGCGGGGAACGACACACGCACGGCGATTGAAACGAACCCCGACGGAGGCTTGGAAGGCTCGGAAGGTATTTCCAACGCGTTTTCGCAGCGCGCGAACGAAACGAGCGCAGACGAAGCGCCGGCGCCGGACACGGACGCGTAGACCTTCTCCGAGGAATGCGTATAAACAACACGCGTATACAGTATATGTACTGTATCTAGATATGAATGCGGACAAGACAGACATCAGGCATTTGGCGCCGTGAAAAGTCGAGGCTACTTTTTTGATAGATAAAAAAATCTGAAATAAACCCGTTCAAAGCAACGGTTCCGCCATCACCACGTACACTACTAGAAACCCGGCTACGGTCGCCGCCAGCGCGATTGCCACACCCAACACGAAGTGCGCGACGCTGGAGATGGCGCACGACAGCAAAGATATCATTTTGCCCATCGCGGTGAAGTGCAAGCGCATGAAAGCCGCGAATGTGCGGTGCGGATTTGAAAAAGAAATCACCGACGAGAATCAGGCGACGACGCTTCGCTTCCGCACACGCTGAGGGACAACGACCGGGCAGACCTCGCGAGCGTCGGCGTCGATCTCGCGTTTGACGTTTTTTTAGAGATTACTGTATTCTACCGTAGTCCACTACAACGCACCCAACCCTCCGTCTCTTTGCCTGGCGTATCTACCACAAATAACGCTCCGCGGCGAACACCGCGACGCTCGTCGCGATTAAAATTTCTAAACTGTGGAATCAGTCCAAACTTTATCGTCTACCATATCCGCTTTCGCGACGACGTGGCAGGACTCCGCGACGCGCTGCCGTCACGCCGCTGCCCAGCGCTCTCCCTCGTGTGCCTTCCGTTGTCTTTTGTCGTTCGAGAAGATGTTCGCGGTTTCCACCCCCTCCAGCACCACCTCCCGCGTGCCGCACGCGCGTGCCTTGCGCTCCGCCGATCGTCGCCACGTCAAGGCGTTTTCCATCCCCATCCCCGTCAGGTGCTCCGCGGCGCACTCTGCGGATGACCGCGTATCGCTAACCCGTCGAGGCGTCCTGTCCACCACCCTGGTCGCTTCCTTGCTCCCCGCATTCGCCGCGGACGCGGGTGAGGTGTCGGATTCTAAGATGGTCGGCGCGTATCTCCCCGAAGCCGCGAGCGAGCCCGGGTTTTACGCATTCGTGGCGAGCTCCACGCGCACCCCCGCTTTACGCGCGGGCGCTTTGAACCCGTACCGCGTGCACATCCCCGCGCAGTGGAAAGAAGCCCCCGTGAGCAACGCGCGCAGTGGGAACTATTGCCAGCCCCGGTGTGACGAAGCCACGACGGAGGTTCAGTTCACGGACCCGGGCAGCGGCGTGTTACAACTCATCATCATCCCGACGACGAAACTTTTGATCGCGAAAAATGAACCCACCATCGAAGACGTCGGGGAGATTTACGGGATTCTGGACGCGATATCACCCGCGATCACGGGAAGCGTCGCGGTGGAGAGAGAAGAAGTGCAATCCGCGACGAGTGTCGCGATCGACGGCAAATCGTACTACAAGTACGAACTGTTGACTCCGTTCGCGGACGCCGGCGTGCACAGCCTTTCCGTGGTGTCCACAAATAAGAATTACGTCTTCATCGCGACCATCGGGGCGAGCGAAAAACAATGGGCACGGGCGGAAGGGGAGTTACGGAAAATAGTAGACTCGTTCCGGTGTTAGATTAGGGGGGGTGACCCAGATTAGGGTTCACGCTTAGATACCGAACGTTCGATGGGTCGGCCGATTTAATACACAACACGGAACGCTAAAACAACGCTACCAACGCTACCGCCCGTTTTATCGACCGAACCCGTTTCCAGGCGGCGGAGGCAAATTCGGAGGTGGGTTCATTCCCGGTGGACCACCGTACATTCCGGGTGGGCCACCGTGCATTCCGGGTGGGCCGCCGTGCATTCCAAGAGGACCGCCGCCCGTTCCCCCGCCCATCCCCGGGTACCCTCCGTACCCCCCCGGCGGTCCCATCTGCTGCTGCAGCACTCTAGTGACCTGCATTTGATACGCCACCGCGGGGCTGTTTTCCATCATCGCGGCGGCTTGCGACTTTTCCGAAACCTGCGCCTGGAACTGCGCGTAGTAGTTGCGAACGTTCGCCTGCGTGGGAGATTTGATTTTGATTTTTTTCGGCCGCGGGTCAGACGACGAGTGGAGGAGCACGGGAAACGCGAGGGCGTGGGATGTTCGGCGCGTACCTTGTGCTTGAACCCGTCGCGGTGCTGCTTGCGTGCGTTTTCACTGTCGTGGGTCAACGCGCTGTCGCAGAAGTCGCAAAAGAAGCGAGGCCTGCGGGGGAGAAAGAGAGAGAAGGGGGGAGGGAGGTCAGCGATTTTCAGCGCGGCGGCAGAAACAGGCACGGGATCGAGAACAAGCAGCCGGTTTCGAGTGCGTTGGAACGCCGAGACGAGACTCACATTGTTAACTCGCGGTCCTGCGGTCGCCTGCGTTCGTTTTGCGTTCCACAAGGGCGACAACCCTGACCACCCTGGGGTTGTGACGCGAGAGCCTGCTTGGAGGACACTTTTGTGGCATGGGTGCGTTAGGGGGTAAAAGAGGCAAAGGCACCTCCCACGTCCACCTCGGTTTTCCCGACACCATGAAACTCCCGAGAACTTTATCCGATCATTCATTATCCGAATCGCCACGAACGATGGCCGCTCTTACCCAATCCCTCACCTTCACCGGTCAGCGCGTGGTCTCCCGCGCGGCGCCCACGCAAAAGCGTGCATCCGTGACCACCAAGGCTGCCCTGAAGCACGCCGATGAGCTCCTTGAGACCGCGGTACGTCACATTGCACGCCTAGGTCTTACCGGCGAATTTACGGAAGCGCTCCGCGATCGCGCGATCTTTTCCCGTCACCGCGCCGTTCCCTGACCCGTCCCCACGCTGTCCCTCGATTTACAGACCAAGATGACCATGCCGGGCAAGGGTATCCTCGCCATGGACGAGTCCAACGCCACCTGCGGCTCCCGCCTTGAAGGTGTCGGTGTGGAGAACATCGAAGAGAACCGTCGCCGGTACCGCGAGCTTCTGATCACCGCGCCCAACCTCGGCGAGCACATCGGTGGGGCGATTCTTTTCGAGGAAACGCTTTACCAGTCCTGCGCCGACGGCACCTCATTCGTGGACGCCCTCAACGCCCAGGGCATCTACCCCGGTATCAAGGTCGACAAGGGTCTCCGCCCTCTCTCCAACACCTCCGAGTCCTGGTGCCAGGGTCTCGACGACCTCGCCGACCGCGCCGCGGCGTACTACGAGCAAGGCGCGCGCTTCTGCAAGTGGAGGTCCGTCGTGTCCATCCCCGACGGCCCCACGCGCACCGCGGTGACGGACTGCGCGTACGGCCTCGCCCGTTACGCCGCGATCTGCCAGAACGCCGGCCTCGTCCCCATCGTCGAGCCCGAAATTCTCCTCGACGGCACGCACGGCATCGACGAGACCATGGAAGTCGCGTCCTGGGTGTGGGCTGAAACGTTCAAGTACCTCGCGGACAACAACGTGTCGTACGAGCGCATGCTTCTCAAGCCCTCCATGGTTGGCCCCGGCGCCGACTGCCCCGTGCGCAACACCCCCGAAGAGGTTGCGGACTACACCCTGCGCATGTTGAACTCGCGCGTCCCCCCCAGCACCGCGGGCATCATGTTCCTCTCCGGCGGTCTCTCCGAACTGGACTCCACGCTTTACCTAAACGCCATGAACCAGTCGCCCAACCCGTGGCACGTGTCCTTCTCCTACGCCCGCGCGCTGCAGAACACCGTTCTCAAAACCTGGGCCGGAGACGATGCCAAGCTTGTGGAAGCGCAAGGCATCCTCGTCCGCCGCGCCAAGGAGAACGGCATGGCGCAGCTCGGCAAATTCGTCGCCGGTGACGTGTCCGACTCCGAGTCCGAGTCCACGTACCAGAAGAACTACGTGTACTAAGCTACCATGGTTGACGTGCGGGCGCGACCGCGCGGTAATTTCGTGATTTTGAAATCAACAGACTAATCGAACATTCCTTAGTTCAATTCAAACTACTTTCTACGTACTACGTGCTCGGTGTCGGCTCTTTTAAATAACCTTCCTCCTCGCGTCAACGGCGTACTCCTCGAAGCTCGTCATCGGATTCTCAAGCCGCAGCGCCGCCGCCGCGGCGACGAACGAAACGCTTCCCGCCGCCGCGGCGGCGCAAAGTCGCGCCGCGGCGTGCGCCGCACTCGCGGGCGCGTTTTTCGACGCGAGCGTGAAGTAAACGCTCGTCGCGGCAAACGCGACGACCCCGGCGACGCCGGCCTTGACGAAGTGCGGCGCCTCTCTCAGGCTTTCCGTTTCCGTTTCCGTTTCGTTTTCGTCTGACAGTCGCAGCGTCGCGCGCAGCACTCGCGCGAGCAGAAACGCGCTCACACCCGCTGTTACCACGGTGGAGAGCGCTATGCCAGGCGCACCGAGGGAGAGTTCTTGCCACAAGCCGCCGCCGCCGGTGAACGCAAAATTTAGCAAGGCGTTCGTGCCGACGGCGACGACGGCGACGCAAAACGGCGCCGACGCGTCTTCCAGGACGTAAAAAACGCGAACCAGAATTTCCCGCGTCACGAAGAAAAACCCGCCCGCGACGAACACGGCGAACATTGCGGACACCAGCGCGGTGGCGTTTGCGTCGAAGGCGTTGCGTTGGAACACGAAGGAAATCAACGGCGACGCGAGGGGAATCAAAATCGCCGCGGCGAACGTAGTCGCGGTAAACGTGACCTTGACCGCGGCGCCGACCAAAGTTTGTAGCGCCGCGCGGTTCGCGGGGTGTTTGTTTAAAGAAAACAAAGGCGCGAGCGGCGTGATCAGCGCGGTGGATAAAATTCCAAGCGGGGTCATCGCCAGTAGCGTGGCGTACCCCAGCCCAGCCGCGGCGGTCGGGATGAAGGACGCTGTGAATAAATCGCACGTGGACGCGATTTGCATCACGCCCGAGGTTAGGCACGCCTTTCCCAGATTTCTTGCCACGGATTTGACCGCCCGCGATTGCACCGCGAACAGCGAGGATACCTCGAACGCGACGTGATGGAAGGTTTTGTCCATACCCGCGGCGATTTTTAAAAAAGCACACTGCAACACCGCGCCGATCGTGGTCCCGACAGCGATGACGATTTCCGGTCGCACGGAAACCACGCCCGAGACGTGCGCGCAAACCACGCACACCACACAAACGCTGGCCACGGCGGGCGACGCCACGGCGGCTGTTGTTTTACCCAAAGCCGTCATCTTGGCCATCGCGACCACGTTTATTGCCGCGAGCGCGATGATCGGGGACATGATGCGCAGCTGTTGTGTGACGGATACGTACAGCCCAGGGGACAAACCGGGGGACGAAACCCTCGCCACGGATGGCGCGAAGACGCACGCGAAAACGCTCGCGAAAAAAGCCGCCAACGTAACCGCCGTGACGACGCACGAAGCGGTTTTTTCGGCGTCTGCGCGCGCGTTCTTTGTTTCAGTCCCGTTTTCATCGTTTTCTTCATCGTTTTTGTTCGCCCTCACCCCCAACAAGCACCCGCTCAAAACGCTGTGCACCGGTCCATTCAAGCCCCCGAGTGTGACGAAAACGAACAAGGGGATCAACGAGGCGTGCGCGTGCGCGTCCACGACGGCGCCGACGCCAAACGCGCCCGCCACGCACGTTTCGCGCGCCAAGCCTATTAGCTTGCAAAGGAAGGCCAGGATTCCTACGGAACCCACGGCCTTTGCGGTTCGTGTGAATGTAGTTGTGTTTGGATGACTGACTAGTGGTGTGCTGTCGTCACAATCGTCGCCCTCGGGATGACACGCGTCACGGGCTCGGTTCGCTTGCCAAACCGCGCGACGCGCGCGCGATTTTCGCACAGAACACAAAGTGTTTGTTTTCGCATCACGAACACGGGCGTTCGTGGCGACCGCGCCACCGAAAATCGGAACACACCCGCACCGAACGCCCGCGCCGCGCTTTGGAACACGCGTGGTGTGCGCAGCATGCGTGCTTTGTGTGACACACCGTTTAGGGTTTCGCGTCACGCACGAAGGCGCGTACGTTCGCGTCACGGCGGCGAGCGGACGGGGCGAGATCGGCATGGCGACAGCTCGGCGGTGCCACCCGGAACGTGCTCGTCAAGCGTCGCCTACCTCCACATCGAAAGCGAATGGCACGACACCTCGGCGTGGTGCAACACCCCGCGAAACTTCCGAAACCGTAACCCAGAGGCGAGCGCCTCCGTGAGTGGTGAGGACAACCAGCGCGCTGACGACTTTTGAGTGTGCCCATTCAAAAAACACAAAGTCTCTTTTTGTTGAAGACATCGTCTCGTCTTTTTATTACACGAACGCGTTCCACCGCGGTTTGGCTTTCGCCGGAGTTGGTTTGTCTTTTTTGGCATGCGCGTAGAGAGGACATCGTGACGATTCCAACGAGCCCATTACGTCTCAATCGGCGTTCGGACGGGCGATGTATTTATTATGTACATGGTGCTTCGTAACGGGTGAGTTGCTTTTGTTTTTTGTGACTCCAGTGAAAACAGTCGCCGCGGAATTTTATCGTCACGCACATTCTCGGAAGCCTCGAGGCACAACGACGCGCACGACGCGGACACAAAACCACCCACTCTTCCAACGCGATGTCCGGTAAGAAAGCTCGCGCGCGAAAGAAAAAGAAGGAGCGCCGCGATGCTAACACGGCCAACACGGCTAACGCGGGCGAAGCCTTCCCCCGCCTCCCCAACCACCTGGTCGTCACGCACGTTCTCAGATCTGAGTACTACGACGACCCCGCAGATCTCGCACGGCTCCCAGCGGTGAGCCGCGCGATGCGCGACGCGGTGGCAGAAACGGGGCTTCGGCTTAAGGAGCTTGATGAAGATGCAGCCGTAAAGCTCGGATGTTTAAGCGCGGTGCAGCGCATGCAACGGCAAGGTCGCCTGTCGCGTCGAGAATACCTTTGTCAGGCAACGGCGAGGAGCGGACAGCTCGAAGAGTTGAAGGTGTTGCGCGCGGACGGCTGGCCGTGGGACCGGGACACGTGCTCGGCGGCGGCGAGAGGCGGGCACCTCGAGGTGCTGCAGTGAGCACGCTCGAACGGCTGCCCGTGGGACATACGCACGTGCCATAAAGCTGCGAAGGGCGGGCATCTGAAGGTGCTACTGTGGGCGCGCAAGAACGGTTGCCCATGTGACGAGAACGAGCTGTTCATCGCCGCTGAAAAGGGTCACGAGGCGATAGTGCGGGCGCTGATCGAGTTGGGCGCGGACGTCAACAAGGCGGGGGATGACAATGGCGCGACACCGCTGTTTATCGCCGCTCAAAACGGTCACGAGGCGATAGTGCGGGCGCAGATGGAGTTGGGCGCGGACGTCAACAAGGCGATGGATAACGGCGTGACGCCGCTGCTCATGGCCGCTCAAAAGGGCCACGAGGCGATGGTGCGGACGCTGATGGAGTTGGGCGCGGACGTCAACCAGGCGATGGATGGCGGCGCGACGCCACTGTTCATGGTCGCTCATATGGGCCACGCGGTGCTGGTGCGGGCGCTGATCGAGGCGGGGGCGGACATCGACAAGGCGACGGATAACGGATGGACGCCACTGTCCATAGCCGCTCAAAAGGGCCACACGGCGATTAGTCAGATTCTCAGGGATGCCGTGTTGGTCCAGATGCAGAATTTTTCTTTGTAAATACCAGACGCACGATTGTGTATACTCTAACATCGATATTAAAGCTTCACCGTCGCCCCCCCACCCCCCGCGCTTGCGTCATTTTTCGTCCCCTTTTTCGATGACAACCGCTCCTCAATCAAGGATTTACTTTTCTTTTGGTGCGTACGGATAGGGTAAATAAGAGTACACTAGTACGGATCCCCACCGATTTCGCCCCATGTTGATTTATTGGTCGTGTAAAGGTTTTAATCCGAGGGGATTTCCTTTAAAATCTCGCGGCTGCAACCGGGACGGCGTCCGGGTTGAACGGAAACGGCGCTTTTTCTCGGTTAAACGCGACACGCCAGTCGTCGTCGCATACGAAGCACGGCGACATGCACTCCGTGGTTTTTAGCACTGCGTTGTCTAAAAGTAAAGCCGCTCGCGCGGAGATCCATTGTTTCCACTCCAACGCTTCGATCCGGACACAGCGCGCTTCTATTGGATTGGCGAACCCCACCATCAGCGGCTGATCGTGCCATTGATTACCCGCGAATTGGCGCCTGCCCTCCACCGGATGAAAGTGACGGCAGTCCGCGCTCGCGTGCACCGTGAACTTCGTAATCATCTGCCAGCTGTGTTTGCGAGACTGGATCACCACGCCAGCGATGACAGCCTTGTAACCAGCATCAATTGTCATCCACTGCCCCGCCTTGTTGTGGTCTGAAGACCACGCTTGCGGGGAGTCGATCATGCTGCGCGCGTGTCCGGTGCCAATGGCATTGTTGGCATGCACGCTGGAGTACGTGCGCGAAGCCTCGGGAGGGTCCAGGATTGGCGGCGGCACTACCATAAGCGCCGCTCGCGCGGACATGTGGCCTCGCCAGCCCAGCACCTCGATGCGCACGTGGCGCGCTTTGATGGTGTTTTTGAACCCCACCATCAGCTGTTGATCGTGCCATTGGTTACCGGTGAACGCGCGCCCGCCGTCCACGGACGCCCAGTGGTGGCCGTCCATTTTCGTATACACCTTGAACTTCGTCACCATCTGCCAGCTGTTTAAGCGAGACTGGAGGACAACGCCCATGATTTCGGCGTTATAACCAGCATCAATCTGCATCCACTGCCCCGCCTTGTTGTGCGCTGAAGACCACGCTTGTGGGGAGTCGAGCATGCTGCGCGCGTGTCCATGGCCAATGTTATCGTTGCCATACACGCTGGAGTACGTGCGCGAAGCCTCGGGAGGGTCCAGGATTTTCGGCATCTGCACCATAAGCGCCGCTCGCGCGGAGATGTGCTGGTTCCAGGCCCGCACCTCGATGCGAACGTAGCGCGCATTGACAGGGGTGAACCTCACCGTGTTCTTGACATTGGGCTGATTGTTACCGGTGAACTCGCGCCCGCTCTCCACGTACGTGAAGTGGTGGCCGTCATTGCTGGTCAGCACCTTGAACTTCGTCACCATCTGCCAGTAGTGTAGGCGAGCCTGGATGACCACGCCGTGGATTTCGGCCTCAAAGCCGGCATCAATTGTCATCCACTGCCCCGCCTTGCTGTGCGCTGAAGACCACGCTTGCAGGGAGTCGAGCATGCTGCGCGCGTGCCCATGGCCAATGGCGTCGTTGTTATGCACGCTGGAGTACGTGCGCGAATGCTCGGGAGGGTCCAGGATTTTCGGTTCTCCCCAATCCGGAACGTGCGTCGCGACCGCTCGGCACTCCCCGTTCCCAGCGCAGAACTTTCCAATTTCCGTGACCGACGACCCGACGCTAGCGGGTATTATCCCACCATTGGAGGTGCTGAAACCTTGCTCGATGGGAACCATCTGTTTCCCAGTCCTCGCGTCCGCCCACGCCCACGTGCCGTGGCCCAAATCAACCTTCTTCAGTTGCGAGATGTGCACGCCCTGCGAGCACGAGTTCGAGGCTTCGTCGTACGACTTATACGCGCACTTCCCATCCGGGAACGGATCGAACGGCGGCGGCGGCGACGGCGGTGATGGTGGCGGTGACGGCGGTGGCGGCGGTGACGGCGGTGGTGACGGCGGTGGCGACGGCGGCGGCGACGGCGACGGCGGCGGCGGTGACGGCGGCGGCGGTGGCGACGACGGCGGCGGTTTGGGGTGCGGCGGCGGCGACGGCGCCGGAGGCAACGCGGGGCCGGGCCCTTTGACCTTTTTGAAATCGCCGAAGGATCCTGCAGCGCTGGTGTCGCTCAGCGCGGAGATATTCTTCGCCACGGTCATCCTGGTATCATATGCGCACTGCGGGAGACCGCCGAGCGCTGACTGTTCGTCCTCCGCGTCGCAGGTTGTTAAAACCGCTGATGAACCGTCGCCTTCACAAATCGGGTCGAACAACGCGCCCAGGAACACGTTGGGGTCGCCGTCCTCGCCGTACATCATCTTCTCAATCTCGAAATCCTTCCACGGTGCATCCGCGCCCGGACCATCAGTACCCAGACTCGTGGTCATCACCAAACTCACTGCCAAACGAGGTATCTGCATGTACCCTCCGAGGAGGAAAGACCCGTCTTTTTTGAGCTGGCAGCGGTCCTTGTCCGCCTGGTGGTAGTCCCAGTCCGTGAACGTCGTCGCAAGCTGCGTAGGGCCCTCGACGCAATCCTTGCCCAGCGCGGCGCCGGCGAGAACATCAAAGCCAACGTACAGATCCTGCTGAACACTCAGACGAGGGCCGGTGCACACAAACAGCACGCATATGCCGGTGGTGTACTCTCGGAGCTGAACGCTCGCGCCCACTTGTAAGCTCGCCGCGACGGAGCCGCTTATTTCGTTGTTGACCGTGATCACGGGCTCGTACATCTTTGCCCCCGCGATGCCGTCCAGGATTCCAAAGAATGCCTCGTTCACGACCTCAACCTTGAACGCGTACTCACCTTTGGCGTCGGCGCGGAAAAAGTACGGCAGCTCGTACCCAATGTCGATACCGGCGAACACGGAGACGATGGGAACGCTCGGGATACCAATCTCGGTCATGGCTTCGAAACCCCTTTTCATCTTCCCGGAGGGATCGATCATGTCCATCAAGTCACCGTGCCGGAACAAACCGTTGCTCACTTTCACGCCGGCTTCGAGGCTCATGGTGCGCGTCATCGTCACGCCAAACTTGACCTTGTCCATCTCCTCCAACGCTTTTCGAAATGTTTCCTGAGCGTCGCCCATCACGAACCCGAGGTTAGCCGCGACGTGGTGCCCGAGATGATCCACCGGGGTACCGTCCGCGTTAATCGCGCCAAAGTCGCTTCGCGAAAACACGTGTTGCAACATTCCCACCGAGTTCAAAATGGTCTCCTCGACCTGAGCGAGATACTGCTGTTGCAAAGCCGCGGCCTGCTCCGCTTCGCGGCGAGCCTCGTCGTGCACGCGGTGCAGGTGCATACTGAGCTTCGAGCCTGGATCTTGCAGCGCGTCGGGGGTGATGTCTTCGTGCGCGACGCCGAGGTGAGCCGACGCGCACCTATCTAAATCGTGCTCCAACAACCGTCTGCCGAACACCCCCTCCACTTTATCAATCAAGCCACTCAAGTGCTTTACTACGCCAGAAATACACTGGAGTTTCTCCTGCGCCATTTCTGAAGCTGCTTTGATGTGCTCGGGCTTCACTTTGTTCACCGCGTCGAACCCCGCGTTTATGGAGTTGCGGATCACACCGGCGAAGTTGTCCATGAATGCCTTTACCAAAACATCACACGCGTGCAACGGGAGCTGGAACTCAGCTTTGATACACGTGGAGACTGTGAATTTTGGCAAACGGATTTCAAACGCGTCAGGGGCGTGCACGTCGTCAAACAGCTTCTCCGGCCACGGCATCTCGTAGTCCGTTGCGGACATGAATTCGTCGAAGATAGGGATGTCCAAGGGGAAGCACGAGCCTTCGTCCTTGTCACCTCCCAACGCCGCTTCCATCTCTGTTGCCAAACGCGCGTGGTGTTCCGATACGGACTCGAGGCCGTAAACCTCGGTAACGTTTTCCGTCTCCACGCCGAGCGCTTCACGAATCAAAAGCCGCAGCGCTTGCGTGTTGTCGGGGTGAAGTATCGCGGGCGCGCTCGCTCCAAGCGCGGCCGCGCCGCCCGCGCTCGCGGTGTTCAAAGCAGGAACCTTCAGCATGGTGACCAAGTTATACGCGTTGGTGGGAATCACCTTGTCCAGCAAGGCGGTAAATAATTTATCAGGCGCCTTGGAGATGGCGTCGATTAAGGAAGTATATCCCACCACGGCGTCGGTGACGAGCTGTGTCGTGGTTCCTATATCTTTAATCAACGAAACCACGTCGCGTTTCAAGCCGTCTATGGAGTCCACCACCGTTGAAACCGCGTTTTTGATATCGGGCGGAATAATCGCGTTGTTTTGCAAATCAGAAAGCGTGTGCATGTTCTTGAGGTCGGCGATCTGGTCCGCGAGGTTCGCGGCGTGGTTGATCACGTCGGTCAACACGCGGCACACGTCGCTGCTCGCGCCGATCAGTTGACAAGCCGCGGTTTTGACTTTCATTGGGGTCACTGAGGAACTCTTGAGCTCGTCTATCAGCGTTTTTACGCTGCAAAACGAATACCCGTCGATTTGAGGGGTGTCAATTTGGATGTTGACGTTTGGGTTTGGCAACGCGGTGCTCACCGTGTTACCGCCCACGCCGACGCACTTTCGATGGCCGGCGAACTTCGGCGTACAAGCTTCGACCCGAGGAAGTTGCACGTTGATTGAGTTTCCGTAAACTTGGTGTAGACTCATAGCGAAGTTCACCGAGCTCGTGGGGCAGTTAATCGTGGGGAGAGGGACCCCGAGGTGGCTGGAGTCTCCCGCGGCGTGTAC
>Ga0222633_1000499_pt1 | contig 34434 bp, 23 predicted proteins | sample AntAcemetageno48_FD_179816 | JGI IMG/M metagenome (GOLD analysis project Ga0222633, IMG submission 179816) | Saline water microbial communities from Ace Lake, Antarctica - #48 | ecosystem: Environmental > Aquatic > Non-marine Saline and Alkaline > Saline | place: Antarctica: Ace Lake | collected...
CCGGAAGAAGAAGAACAAGCACCACCGTTACCCCCACCCCCCCCCGCGCCCGAAGAAGAAGAAACAAGACGCGAACGCGAGCGCATCGCGAGTTTACCAATCGTCCAGAGTTATGACAAAGCCACGATGCTCTCTATGGATGACCCCGAATACCAACCCGGTGACTGGCTTTTAGGCCGCGCCACGTACTTCGACGCCCCTGACTCTTGGAAAGAAACCTTCGCGCCGCACTTGTTCGGCGACTTGTACGGTAACGGGTGCGGGTTTCTAAACAAATCACCGGAACGAAGAAACGTGAACAAAAACAACGACGACTTCCCGTTCCCCCTGGACGCCGTCGCCGCCGTCACGGACTTCGACCTGCGTTTGATTGAAGGCAAGTATTTCCCAATCACCATATTCCGCCTCCCTGATTGGCCCGATTACCCTGACTGTTGTTCACTCATACGTACTGGTACCTGTTACTATGGTAACAGTTACGAAGTCACACTACTATACCCTTCCCAATCCCTCATACACATTACGGGAGACTGACACTTTCTTGTTAATCTCTCAGGCGCGTGCGGGTCGTGTTTCGAAATCGGCTGCGTAACAGGTCCAGTGTTACACTCGTTCGACCAGAACGACAAGATTGAAGGGTTTTGGGCGCAGAAAGGGTTTTACGAACAAGCCCCTGGTGCGCTGGATTCGTATGGACGAAGGGTACCGTCGCGAAACGCGCAGATGTATTTTCGCGAAGTTGATGACGACGACGACGATACCAAAAAAGTCAACCATTCGTACCTCGCGGAATACGCCCGTTGCTGGAACGAATCAACGACGATATTCGTCAAAATCGTGGATAAGTGTCCTTGTTCGTACTTCTACGAGCAAACCATTTGCTGCGGTCCGATGCCGCACTTCGACTTGTCCTACTGGGGATATGAGAAGCTTTTACACCCGATTCAAGGCAAAGCCATGATCCGGTTTCGACCTGTTAACTGCGACACGAGAGTTCCGGTAGATACCCGGTTAGGGGCTGCTGGACGTATGGACGCGGTGGCCTTGGAAGGCATGGAAGGGGTATTGACCAGAGCGGACAGTTCAGGGCAACGCGTCGCGCAGTGGGGGGGACGCGCAACGGGAGAATTGAGCGATGAAGAAAAAAAACGAAAGGTTACTGTTTTCGCAAACGGCCCGTCCCCGGGCTGGTTAATCAACTCCTACGGCGACTGGTACGTCTCGTTGTTCGCGGCGGGAATGGGGATGGTGGTTGTGGACAGTAGTGTGAGTAGTGTTGGGAACGACACGAACGCTACTACTACTACCAACTCTACTAACAACGCTACGTGCGCGGTGCTACAACCAGGTGGACGGCTGTTAGTGAGGTGCGAACAGTGTGAAAAGAGTTTAAAACCTTTCGGGGGAAACGACGGACGCGTCGTATCATTTTTCGTACGCATCGCGCCGTACATAGAGCAATTACCGGTACCGCCCGGGACGAACAGCACGGTGACTTGGTGGGAGCCCAGTCTGGACATGACTGAATGCATCGACTCGACGGTTACTGACTCGCAAATTTGGCGTGGCGACTCGCCGATTTTGTACCTCGGCATATCCACCACCGGCGCGTTCGACTTTGCGTTGGAAAAGGCTCCTGACGAAGTACCCTGCGGCAAAAAGACGGTGGTGAAGCACGAAGGGCCTTGCGGAGTGCGAGTCGTGGTTTCACTCGCGGACGCGCGGTGTGTAGGACGCGCGGCTGAACGCGCCAACTCGGTATTTTTGGAGCTCGGGCATGCCAACGACAATGAACACGTCGTGTGCGTCGACGATATGTTCGTCGAATCAACAAAGTGAGAAAATCGGAGTTTTGACACGGCACGTGATACGAATAACAGTTGTTCTTTCAACAGACTAACTACCCACGTGTACGTTCCAATCAGTTCACCTCCCTCAGTGCCAGTCTCGCGGGCTTGGTGCCGGGCGCGAACGAAGTGCGCATTGCAGCCATGGACGGTTTCTTGTTTTCACACTCCTTGTCACACTCCTCGTCCTCCACTTTCTTCTCCAGCGATGCTTCACGTGTCGGCTTCACCTCGACCGCCTCTCCAGCGACATCTGCATCCTCTGCGTGCGAAATGTCATCCATCGGATCCCCCGTAGCACACGCCGACGCGACGACATCGACGACATTGCGAAAAGCGCATGAAAGCAAATTGAACGCACTCACACGCAAACGCACGCGATTTTCGACTGCTGACGAGGTTTGGGCGTTTTTGACACACGAACCCCGCTCCTTTACAACCCCACCTACACCGTGAGTTCCCGGTACCTCTCCCCTACCGCCCCCCCCGCCGTTTTCTGTGCCTGGACGTGCCTTAAGGTCGCGGCGAGGAAAGCGTTGACGTCGCCCGGCAAGGCTCCGGAAAGCCTCCCGACCTCGTGGCTGATCTGCTCCACCAATCTTGAAACGAGCGTCGCGTCCACGGCGACGCACCCGTTTTCGAAAAACCACAGGTAAGAGTTCAGCGCGGTGACTAAAAGCCCTATGGCTTCACCGGAGCCGCTTCCGGTTGTTTGCGACGCCTCTAATGCGGCGGTCGCGATCTTCGTCGCCCTGGTTAAGCACGACAGCGCGCCGGCGGGGTCGCCGTGACTTTCGGGGAAGGCGGCGGCGTTTGCGTCGGAAGATGTCTCAACACTTGCATCTAAAGATGTCTCGACGCCGTCGGCAGAATTATTGATCGCCGAAGCGCCGCCCACCACTCCCCAGCGCAGGTGCGCGCACGACGCGAGCGCGCTGACGCGGTCCGGTTTCTTCAACAAACGCGCGCTGAACCCCATGGTTTTGTCTATTAATCCGTCCTTGGATTCGGTGTCCAGGGAAACGCATCGCTGCAGCGTACCGACGATGAGCGCTAGTGCGTTTTTCTGTTTTTTAGGCTGAACAATTTCCTCCTCGTACAAACCCATCGCGCGCTCCAGAAAATCAACCGCCACGACGTCGGCGCCGGTTCGATCCGCCAAACGCGCGCTTTCCAGGAATAAAAATAACGCGTGTTCGTGCGACATTGCGACGTGCGCAAGCAAGGTCACGACTTGGTGCAAAAACTGGAGGATGGACTTGAGGAACGGGGAGGGGACCTTTTTCTTTTTTTCGGTTTCGTCGGTTTCGGTTTCGTCGCCCGAGTTTTCCCGCGCCGCGTCCCGCCCCAGCCGCAGCACTACAAACGCCAACGGAGGCAACGTGTGTTTCATCCGGAACGGGCCTCCCTTTTCGAAGTGCGCCTTCGCTGTTTTCAGCATGTCGAACTGCGTCACAAGGTCGCCGCACCGCAGCCGGTGCGTAACTCGCGCGATGAGATTCTGCTCTTCGCAGAAATCCTCGTCATCCGCGGAGTTTTCGTTTTCGTCTTCGCCGCCGACGAGCAACGGCGACAAAAAATTGAACAGCGTGTCGACTTGTTTCGTGTCAGTAACAACCGCGCCGGTCGATTTGAGCACCGCCTTGGCGATCGCAACGGCCATCTCCCTTGCATCCACAGGCTGCAACAAACGCATCACCCGCGGGTACGACCGTAAACTCAAAACGTCCACCACGTCGTACGTGTCAAGCGGGATTGTTAATAACGAAAGCAACTGCCGCACCGCGTTTGGGTCGGCGACGATCATGGGCGGCGGAGGTGTTTGTGTTATACGGTCAGGTGATGACGCTTCCGAGGTGGAAGCGTCTTCCTCGTTTCGCATCGGTGGTGCTCCCAGCGCATCCGCACACGCGTCCAAGATCCCATCCACCAGCTCCAGCCGGTCCCGGTGCGCCGCCACGGCGAAGTGCATCAGCGACGCGTGCACGCGAAGTCGCTCGCGGGCACTCAGGGTGGGCTGCTTCGCCACGACTTCGCCTATACAGCTTTGGAACTTCGCAAGCGCGTCATTTTCACTGAACTTGTTCACGAGCTCGGGGGACTCTACTGAGGTTTGCGTTAGCCGGTCCATTAGCGAGGCCAACACGTCACCCACGTTGACGCTGGGTTTTAGTTTGGGCACCGCGTTTAGCAAAGTTTGAAGCGTCTCGACGTGGAAGTCATCGGGAAACACTTGCACCACGGCGTCCATCAAGTACGGCTGCGCGATGTCATCCTTACAGTTGACGATTTGCTCCAGAATCTTAGGTAACACGGTGGTTTTGTACAAAACAAGATCAAGGGACTCCAGGGAACTCAACACGTGTAGGTTTTTACCAACCAAGTCACGCAACTCCCGGCGCTCTTTTTCCCGGCGCTCCGTCTCCGAAACGCCGGCGCCGCCGTGCGCCATGCGCACCCACAGTTTGTTCATCTCCGTGAAGTTCTGTAACACGAAATCGACGGAATCGGTGACGTCGCCTCCGTTGTTGTTGTTTTGACCTGGCGACGTATCATCGGCCGCACGCAGTTCTGACCCATCCGCGCCACTACTCGATACCTCGTCTGGCAGTAAATCTTTACTCTCCTGCGAGAGATACGCGCGCAGAAACAACCCGTGAATCGGATGCTGCACGCCCTTGGTCATCTCCACCAGGTCTTTCAAAACATCCTTCGCGCTTCCTTCCTTGCTTTCTATGTACACCGCGCCTACCGTGATTAGCAGGTACAGCCGGGGTAGTATGTTCCCCGCGTGTTGCACTAACTCGTACAGCTCCAAGTTCGTGCGCCCGTGTCTTGTTTTGTCGCCAAAGAAAATGCGCAAATCACGCAGCTCGCTCCACACATGCATGTAAAGCTCGTAGTACTTCTGGGGGGACAGCGCGGTGGTGCGCAGCTCGCCCAGCATCAACGAAGCTTGCTTCAGCGCCTCGCGAAGGTTGTTGTCGTCCTGTGGGGGTGGTCAGGGGAGGAGGTCAGAGCAGACGAACGGGCGTGTGACGTCGTGACAAGGACGTCACAAGGAAAAGAAACGTGAGAAGGACCGATCGAGTCTGGGTGCTTCGTCGCGCACGCACCAACGCGCGTTTCATGTAAAACGCATACTGCTTGACTAAGTTTTGCGCGTCTGTGGAGTGGTGCGAGGGGGGTGGTGGTGGGACAGGGTTAGCATCAGGTAGCATGGTGGACAACCAGATCTCGGACGAAACACAAACACGATGCGCGACGCGTCTATCTGATTTCGGTTCTGGATTTCGATATCGTGTCGCGGTCGTGGGGACGCACCCGCGAGCCACTTGTCCTGCTCCTCCTGCGCGGACAGCGGGGCCATGCGCGCCGCGGACATGGTAAAGCGCGCGCGCCGAGACCGAGGGTGCGCGTGTCGAACTGGAGAGACGCTAGATGCGAAACGCGGGGCCGCGGGATTTGGTGCCCAGTGTCAGTTTTTCGAGTGCCTTTGAATTTTTCAACACTTTCGTTTTTTATTTCCAACTCTCCTCTCCTCACGACTCTCGCACGAGCGTTTCCTTTATGGTTTTGTAGCACTCATCGCAGCACTTCTGCGCGTCTTCGCACACCACGGGGGGGTGTACGATGACCTTAATTCCCGGTTTGTTGCGAAGCATCCACTCCTTCCCGTTGGTCATCGCCGCGCCGGTGCCCACCAGGGTTATCGGCACCACGAGCGCTTTTTCCTTCGCCGCCACCGAAAACGCGCCTTTTTTAAAATCACCCATGGTCCCGTCCGCGCTCCTGGTGCCTTCCGGGAAGAACAACACCGGGCAGTTCTGTTGAAGCAGTTCCCTGCACTCTTTCAGGGTTTTCATCTGTGACTTCCTGTCCGTGCGTTTCAGCGCGATGTGGCCAGTCATGTACATGGACCAGCCGATGACGGGGATGATGAAGTTGCTCACTTTGCTGATGAACTTAAACGGCCGCCGCAGATGAAACAGAGCGTAGATGTCGAGGTAACTCGCGTGGTTGGCGACGTACACCGCACCTACGTTCGGCGCCGGGAGGTTCTCTCGTCCCACGATGGTCACTTTGATGAACAAGCTCGTGGAAACGATCGCCCACAAATCGTTTATGAACGAAAGCGCGTACCGGCGGTACCGATCAACGGCGTACGTGAATGGGAACATGAAAACCATCGCGGTGAAAAGTGGCACGGCGAGGCACAAGGTCACGACGTAAAAGCACATGGCTCTGGCGATGGCGATGAGTGACACGTTTTGAGCGTCGGGGGTCGAGTCAGACGAAGGCGCGGCCGCGGCGGCCGCGGAGGCGCGGACGGACACGGCGCTGCGACCGACACGGCGGGACGAACGGGACCTCGTTGTTTTCATGTGATCAACGCCGATACGAACGCTGAAACGAAACTTCGATGCGCCGGCCACCGAGACGCGCGCCCTGGTCAGCACAGCGCGGGGAAGCGTGACGCGGGTGACGCGCGCTGGCGCGAACGCGCCGACGCGAGCCGGTATGGGCGACGCCAGGATGGCGTGCATGTCGGGTATCGAACGCGCCTACACCGACTGGACCGTGGTTGAGTCATCCTGTGGTTTTCCGTGATCCGAATGGATTTTTTCCGGATTTTGGACGACGATTTTTGCCTCAGCCTGCGAGGCGCCCCGCCTCCTCCAGATGCTCGCGGGCGCGCAGGAGAGGCGGCGCATTTAGTCCGTGGGGTAAGGCTGCACCTCTTGTCTTTGCGATTTGCCCGGTTTGGCGTCTCGAGATGCTGGGTGGTGCCCCCGGCACCGCGGCGTGCGTGGCCGCCGGCGGAATCCTGGTCGCCGAGGCAGGCACGCACGGTTTGGCGCTGGGCGCGGCGTTGTTTGTTTTGCTCGGTTTGCTGTGGGTCGGGGTGGGCGTGGTACGGGCGTGGTGGGTGCTGCGCGGGCGCGTGCCAATCGTACCGTGGCGCCCCAACTTCTTGGTCAAGGTGTACAAAGTGAGCCGGGGGAACCTGCTGGACCGGGTGTCACGGCGGATGGATGCGCTTTCGTGTTTGGGTGATGCACGTGGTGATGGTAGTGGTAACGGTAATCCTAACGCTACTGCTACTGCCAATGCTAATGCGAACGCTAGTGCTAGTGCTAGTGCTAGTGCTACGGCTAGTGCCGACGCTAATACCCAACCAGGGACACAAAAACAGCACCCACACCGAGTCTTTGGCGCCGTTATCGGCACGTGTCCCTTTGCGCACGTAGGCAGCGCTGAGCTCGCGCAAAAAGCGCTTGCCGACGCGCCCAAAAAAGCCCCGCTGTACCACGCCTTTGCCGCGTTCGCGGGGGGCGGCGTTTTCACCGCGGAGGGCTCCGATCACGTCGCCAAGCGCGGTGAGGTTCTCGGCGCGTTCGCCACAGCGGGGCTGGAGCCCCTGGCGCTGGCGTCGAAAAAGGCGGCGAAACGGTTGACGCAGACCATGGATGAAAAGGTGGGAAACGCCGCCGACGAAATCCAAATGCTTCCCCTGGTGCAGCGCGCGACGCTTCGCGCGACCTTCGAGTACCTCGCAGGGTGCTCCATAGACGAAGCAGTTACGGAGTTTGGTCATGGCAGTAATGAGGATGCTTTGAAAGAAAAAAACAAACACGGTTCGGAAATCCTTGAGGATGAATACTTGCAAGCGGCGACGGCGCTGCGGCACCTCATCCCGGCGCGCGCGCGAAGCGTTTGGATCCTAAGCGACGTACTATACGGACTGTCGCCGGTTGGAAGGTTGGAAACGAGAAGCATAAGCGCCGCGCGTACGCTGCCGTTGCTCGCGTTACGTGCGGCCAGGAAAGGGTCACCCCTGGATTGCTTGGCCAGGGGCGAGGCGCACGGAGGACAAGCACTTGACGCCCACCAACAAAAACAGACGCTGAAACCAAAATCCTTTTACGAGACGTACATGGGATTCGGCGTGTTTTTAGAAAAACAAAAATCCCAAAAGAACAGTTGGACAGGACCCCGCCTAAGGAACCCTCCCAAAGCCCTTGTTGACGAGTGCGTCACCCTGCTTTTCGCCGGGCACGACACGCAAAGCGCGACGCTTTCCTGGGCGCTTTTGCGGTTGGCGAGCGATTCGGAAGGGCAAAACAAGTTGCGCGCGAGTTTGCGGGCGGTCTGTTTTGACGATTTCAAAGTTGCAGAGGATCTGGGGCTGGATGACCTTTTGCGTGTTGGGGTGGCTAGTACGCGGGAGTTGGAAGATGGCGGGCGGGGGTTCGAATCCGAGACGGGACAAAAAGACGCACCGCGCGCGCCCGCTTGGCGCGCCTCGAGCGCGGTGCCCGTGTTGGAGGCGGTTTTGCGGGAAACGCTCCGGCTACACCCGGTCGCGCCGTTGGTGGTGAGGAACTTAACCCACGATTTGATTGGGAATGACGTGAGTTTGCCAGCAGGCACCGCGGTGGGGGTGTGGCTACACGCCGTGCACCGTGACCCGAAGGTGTGGGACTTGCCTGACTTGTTTACGCCGGACCGGTGGCTGGAGGGGGATGGGAAAACAGTCACGGTGAAAAGAAAAGGCTCGGCGTTCATGCCGTTTGCGACCGGCCCGCGAGCGTGCGTGGGGCAACACCTGGCCTGGGTGTTCCTGAGGGTCACACTGGCGCGGCTAGTCGCGGGGTACGAGTTCACGGCGTGCGACAATCGAACCGATGACATGACCCCCTCGGTGGGGTTCACGGTCACGCCGGCGAGCGCGGGGCGGGTGCGAGTGACGAGAGTGATGTAATTTATTTTCTGTTCTGGAGGCGAGGTTCTTCAATCATTTCCATCCCGAACTTTTCCCGAGCCGTCCCGAGTGCACTCCACGCCGCGCGTCCGCGGTACGGCCCCCGGGTGCTTTCCGTCCGCGTCCGCGATGGTGCTTTACTTCACCCCCGCCGGTGCGGAAACCACGAAGCACTCGCTGTACATGGGCAAGGACAAAGTGGAGAACGAGGACTTGATCAAATACGGTTTCCCCCTCGACGTGTGGTTTCACGTTTCCAAGATGAGCAGCGCGCACGTGTACGTGCGCGTTGGGCACGGTGAAACCATAGACGACATCACCCCCGAAACCCTGGAGGACTGCGCGCAGCTGGTGAAGGCGAACAGCATCGTGGGGAACAAGGAAAACAACGTCACGATCGTGTACACGCCGTGGTCCAATCTTAAAAAGACGAACAACATGGAGGTTGGGCAAGTCGGTTTTCATGACGACAAGCTCGTGCGCAAGGTAAAGGTTGATAAACGTAAAAACGAGATCGTGAACCGTTTGAACAAAACCAAGGTAGAGGCGTTTCCGGACCTGGCCATGCAACGAGACGAATGGGAGCGCGCAATCAGGGAGGAGAAGAAAAAGCACTACCACGAAGAGGAGGAAAAAAGGCTGGAAGAGGAGCGCGTGCGGGACGCGGATCGCGACGCGCGGAGCTACGACCACATCATGAACTCGGAGCACATGACCACGAACAAACAAAACGCCGCGAAATACGCGAGTTTCGAGGAAGCGGAGGATGACTTTATGTAGGGATGAGGGCGATAGACTTTATGGCAATGGGATGAGGGCGACCGATTCTTAACAATTTTAAAGAGTACGCTGTTTTTAATAAAAAAGCAACTCATGTATCTGTCTCGGCAGCCTTGCTGAGACGCACTAATGGTCTGGGTCCCTAAGGGAGATGCGTTCGCGAAAGCCGGGGACAACCCCGCGTTTCACGCACGAAAAAGGTGGTTTGTCGCTTTGTTGGTATCATCGGTGACGAATAAATTGCATCAATCGGCACGCTCTGGCACAACTGCTGGAGCAATCAAAAGTCTTAGATGAGGTCGGCGACGTTGGAGGGAAGCTCCTCAATGACGGTCTGGTAGAAACGCTGCACGTCCTGGAGAAGGCGCTCATCATCCTTCGTGACGAAGTTGATGGCGACACCCTTGCGACCGAAACGTCCGGAACGACCGATGCGGTGCAGGTAGTTCTCGGGCTGCGTGGGCAGGTCAAAGTTGATGACCAGGGACACTTGCTGGACGTCGATCCCGCGGGCGAGGAGATCGGTGGTGATGAGGACGCGGGAGGAGCCACTACGGAACTCGCGCATGATGATGTCACGCGTGTTTTGGTCCATGTCACCGTGCGTGGCGGAGACGGTGAAGTCGCGCGCGCGCATCTTATCCGTCAGCCAGTCAACCTTGCGCCTGGTGTTGGCGAAAATCACAGACTGCGTGATGGCGAGGGTTTCGTACAAATCGCAAAGGGTGTCGAGCTTCCACTCCTCCTTGTCCACGTTGACGTAGAACTGCTTGATACCTTCCAGGGTGAGTTCGTCGCGCTTGACGAGAATGCGCACCGGCTTGGTCATGAACTTGCGCGTGATCTCCAGGGCTTCGGGGGGCATGGTGGCGGAGAAAACACCTACCTGCAGCTTTGAGGGAAGGAGCTGGAAGATGTCGTAGATCTGGTCCTTGAAACCTCGGGAGAGCATCTCATCCGCCTCATCAAGGGAGAAGATCTTGATGTAATCCGGCTTCAGCGCCCTGCGGCGAAGCATGTCGTACACGCGACCGGGCGTGCCGACCACGACGTGCACGCCGGCTTGCAGAATCCGCTGATCTTCGCGAACCGAGGTACCACCCACGCAGGCGTGGCACTTGACGTTGAGGTAGTCCCCCAAGGCGCGCATGACCTTTTCGATTTGCTGCGCGAGCTCGCGCGTCGGCGCCAGCACCAGGGCTTGGCACTCCTCCTTTTCGTAATCCAGCTGCTGCAGCACGCCGGCGCAGAAAGTGGCGGTTTTACCGGTACCGGACTGCGCTTGCTGGATCACATCCAGGCCTTTGGTGAAAGGAACGATACCCCTTTGTTGGATCGCGCTCGGCTTTTCGAAACCGTACGCGTAAATGCCGCGCAGAAGGTTCTCGTGAAGGTTCATGGCGTCGAAGCTCTCGTGAACCTCGGTCCAGTCCGTGATGGTCATCTCGCCGCCCTCGTCCTTGTCCTCGCCGAGAATGGCCTGCATGCCAGCGTCGTACGCGTCATCGTTGAAACCACCTTCGCCGGACATGTTCTGTGAGGTTCCCAAGGAGGAAAGGTTTGAGGGGAAAGGTGAGTTTGAGTTTGTTGCATTCAAATTGATGCTTGACCGATATTTTGCTCATGGCCAAAGGAACACGAAAATGTGTGTCCCCGTTTCCTCGCCGGCAAACGACCCTTTGTCGTCGTCGCGACACAAGCCTCCGCGTGGTGCGTTCTGTGTGGTGTTCGTGTGTCACGGCACTAAAGAAAGCCTTCTTGCGGAGAGAAACGCAGTGGTCCGAACACCACCTGTCCGGTTTCCCGCCAACACGAGGCGCGCTAAAGAAAAGGGTTTGCCAGAAAGATTGTGAGACGCGGGGGGGCGATCGCGCGTGCGCCGCGCGCGTGCTTCCTCGAAACGCACCGTTGGAACTTAGAGGGAGTGTTTAAAGAGCTTGAACTAAAGGCACCTGAAGTCGCAGGGGAAGGGGGTGCTTGGTCAGCTCGTGAGCGGCAGGTGGCAGGTCAGGGCCCCATCGCAATGTCGGCTCGTTTTCGCCTGCGAGGCGTCGCGTCGTGGTTTTTGTCGCGCGCGATGAACCCACGCCCGCGTGTTCGTCGACCAGCGTACCGTACCTTTTGGTGGGCCCTTAGGGGTTGCGGGGTATTGAGCGGTGTGAGCGGGTTCCAAGACGCACGGGGGCGACTTGTAGAGAGGGAGTGGCAGGGAAACCGGTCGAGCTTTATACGCGATTGATCGCTCAAGCGTCGTCGCTCTTCCGCCGCCAGCTCTCATGTTTTCGGAACCGAAAATCCGCCAAAATCGTATGGGCAGAACAGTGTCGGGGGACGTTGACAAGCCCCTTATTCACCTGCAAGCAAGGCAGACAAAATCGGCGCGGGAAAGCGACTAGAGGCCAAAAATGAAACTGGGGCTCGAGATTTGATTGAGGCGCAGCCTCTCTGCTGCTGTGTCTGACAGTCACCGGCGAAACCGTTTCAGCCGAAAGGTTTTTCCACCCCCGGGTCGCTTCGCGTTTCCATCAGCGACTTCGCGACCCCTCCCAAGCCCAAGCCCGGATCGCAACGCGAGAGTGTGTTGCGCGGGAAGACCCCGGGCGGCACTGGGGTGCGCAAGGCGTCAGCCGCGCACAGGCAGGCGACCGGAAAAGCTGCGAAACTGGCGGGCGCCAGGAGCTTCCAGTTTTCGTCACTCGCCTCGAGACTCGGTGAGGCGCGGCAAGTCAAGACGCCGACCGGGGTCGGGAAGAAAAAGAAAAACAAAGCTGCCGTTGCGTTTCCCCAAGGGAACACCGCGTCGATGTCGGTCAACGGCAAGGTCGATACGCCGGGCAAGGGGAACAAAACGCCCCCTGCCGCGAAGGGTAAGGGACCAAAAAAACGGAAAGAGCGCGTGAAGCGGCGGTGACAGTTTGTGCATATTTTACGTATTCATAATCGTATCGTATAATCGTATCGAGGCAAGAAATCCGCGTCTCGCGCGCGTCAGGAAGGCTGGCCATTGGGTAAACGGGTCACGGTCACGGTTTTCCTTCCGTATCCACATCCTCGAAAGGAGTCGGAATCGATGACGCGGGTGCGTTTTTGTTTCCCCAGTCCGGGACGGAGTCGAATGTGTACCGCAGAGTCGACGGGGCGCTCGACCCGGTTCCGCGCGACGAAGCGGACGGCGAGCGGTACTTCGGAACCGGGGACGCACCAGAAGTTGCGTCGGGCAGCGGCGAAGACGGCGAGGACGAGGACGACGAAGGCGAGCGGTAATTCGTACCCGGGGACGCACCAGAGGTCGCGTCGGGTAGCTCCGCGGACTCTGAGGCATCTGACGACGAAAGCGAGGCGGTGCCCGGCGCTTTCGGCGGTTGCTGTTTTTGCGCGGCGATAGCGGCGGGCGAGTCAGCCGCGTACGCCTGTGTCGCCGCTAAAGATATAATGCCGGCCACCGTGCTTTCCACTTCCGCCTGCACCGAGAACCCGTCCTCGTTGTACGGATACTTGGTCGGGTCATGTGCCAGAACAGCGAGCCGCCCGCGTGCGATGACACGGGCGAGTTCGGGGGTAGGGATACTTGAAACGTTTTGCGGAAAAACGCGTCGCGAAAGTCGAGCGGTTTCCACTTCCCGAACTCTTCCAGAAGAACGGGCTTGTCGAACCCGTCCCGCGATGCTTCCAGGTGCCCGGCGATCCACCGCTCCGCGAACTTTAATTTGCAAACCTCGTCGCAGCACAGCCACAAATCCACCCAAATGTGTATGCACGCAAGGTCCAACGATCTGGTTTGGAAGTTTCGAGTGAAGTCGCCGCCCATCGTCTCGGCCCAGTTCACCGGGTTCTCGTCTTTTCTTTGCGAATCCGCAGACCAAGACCCGTAGAATCCCTCACTGCCCACGGTGAGCAAGTGCTTTTCGTCCAAACCTTTCGCGAAAGCAGACATGTCTTCGATCCATTCCTGTAACGTGTCACCACTGCCGTCGCCCATCACGCGCGGTTCGTTGATAAGCTCCCAGGCGAATATAGACGCGTCGTCCCGGTACGACGTTTGCGTAACGGTGTTTGTGCGCGACAGCATCATGGATACGAACTGTTTGAACCAGGTACGGCACATGTTGGATGTGAAAAAGTCCTCCCGGCGTCGTAACTGTTCGCCGTTCGGACCTTGTTCGCCAGCCGCGTGCGCCCACTTGACATAAGCCATGGCACCGCCTGCGAAGGAGTGGGGAGGGAGGTCAAAGATGTAAATTCGTACGCCATTCATGCGTTGGCGTGACCGTTCCTTTTCGTAGCTGAGCTATCTATATAAAGGCTCAAGCAGAAACGGGAGATTTCAAAAACCAGAGAAAGTTGGGAAAAACACAGCCGCGCACCGTAGTCCTCCCAATAGTTGGTAAGGCACAGCAACAGCCGTATTCCCAGCTCCGCTGCCTGCGATATCAGGGTATCCAGACCCACTAAAAACTTTTCGTTTTACTCCCCGGGTGACGTTTGAAGCGCGCGGTCCTTTTGCCACCACTGGTCTTGAAACGCCCACACGCGCAGCACGTTGAGTTTTAAACTTGTCGCTTCCCGCAACACCTCCGCTACCCAGTCGTGTTCGTACGACCCGGACTCCGCGCCCGAGCTGTACGCGAGGTAGTAGCAGTTCGCGCCCGCGACGTGGAACGTGCTCCCGTCGCTGGGATCCACGAACCTCCCGCCGTCAGTGGCGATGATACCCGCGGGGCGCTTCGCAGAAAGCACGGGAACGAAAAAGAGAGAACACGCGACACAAAGGAGAACGAGGGAAGACACGACCGGCGCGCGTCGTATCGCGCGGGAGACACGACCGGCGCGTCGCTTCGAAGCCGATGTGGACGCGCCGTGCGTGTTGGACGTCATCGTCCGCGCGGCGCGAGGAGGTGTGTGTGCTTGTGAGGAGGTGTGGCAGCGGGGGCGCGAAGAAACTCTGGAACTGGAAAAGAAAACGTGTACTACTTACTACCAGGGAGATTTGATGGAGGGGCGGCTGCTCTGCTGCTGCTGTGTCTGACAGGCAAAGGCCGTTTGCCGTTTGCTTTGTGTTTTTCAGCTGCTGGCGAGGGTTCAAGGCGCGAGCGTTGCTAGTTCCAGACCACTCCGAGGCGCGCGTGACTTTGTCGACGCCGCTTCTGAACGTACCCGCGTATCGCACGTTCGGTGGTTTGCGAGACGCAGGTGTGTGACCCGTGTGTGCGTACGCGTGTGGTTATTCAGCCGTCAGAGAGATCGGGCACCAAATCGCGCGCGCTTCACCGACTTTGCGCGAGCAACATGGGTCTGGAGGCCATCTTCGCGGATGAAAACCCGTCTACGCGGAAGATGGTGGACGCGTTCGCGTGGATGTTAAACATCTTCACCTCCGTGGCGATCGTGATGGTGAACAAACAGCTCATGGGAGGCGCCGGGTACGGGTTTTCCTTCGCCACCACGCTTTGCGGGTTGCACTTCATGTGCACCGCGGGGATCGGGTTGTGCACGGGTGGTAGCCGCAACAAGGTGGCTGGTGATGAGAAGAACCAAACCGGCGAGAAGATGCGGATTCCCCCAAACGACGTCGCCATGTTCGTCGTGGTCGCCGCGACGAGTATCATCGGCCTGAACATGTCCTTGATGTTGAACACGATCGGGTTTTACCAGGTGTGTAAGCTGGCGCAGATTCCCACGATGTGTTTCCTGGAGCTCGTGTTCATGGGCAAGAAGTTCTCGCGGAAAGTCGTGCAAGCCATCGTGGTGGTTTTGATGGGCGTCGGCGTGGCGACGGTTTCCGACCTGGAAATGAACCCAGCCGGCACCATAGCGGCGATCATCGGCGTGGTGAGCACGTCGGCGCAGCAAATCTTAGTCGCGCATTTACAAAAGAAACACAACGTGACGTCCAACTTTCTGCTGGCGAAAACGAGCCCGTACATGGCCGGCAGCATGTTGTTGTTCGGCCCAGCGCTTGATGAGCTGATTACCGGGAAGTGGGTGTTCGACTATACGTGGTCATCCCCCGCGGCGTTCGCCCTCGTCGTCTCCTGCGGCTTCGCCGTGTTGGTCAACGTCTCGTCGTTTCTGTGCATCGGGCGGTTCACCGCCGTGTCGTTTCAAGGTACGGCCTTGCGCGTTTCCCAAATCCGCCACACACCGTTTACCGCCCCTACGTGACTGTTTACTGTGCAACGCTGGTAACATTTACTGGCGTACTGGCAACTGTTACGAATACATCACAAACGCACTGTTCGGCCCGATTACGCCCGACTGTTTACTCATACACATTACGAAGTACACGCATACGTCGCCCAGCACGAGATTGACACTTTTCTTTCCCAATCACAGTCATCGGACACGTCAAAACGTGCTTGGTGTTTTTCTTCGGCTGGGTGATTTTCGCCGCGCCGATCACCGGAAGAAACGTGTTGGGGTGCGCCCTGGCCGTGGTGGGGATGATCTACTACTCAAACGCGGTGACGAAACCGCCAGTCGCGATGGAGAAGAGTTCGTCGCAAACCGCGGTGGGCACGCAAAAAGCGTGAGCGCGATTATTGATTGTTTATTTACGAAAAGGTCTCGAGTTCTTATTCATAACATAAAGTATCGACACGCAGACGCGAAACGTGCCAGAGACCGTGCGGCCGCGATGCCGGACAACGTTTGAGTCCGGGGCCGCACTGTTCGTACTCATAGCTGTTCATATCGATTTATTGTCATCGCGATGGAACGTACGTGATGCGGCGTGTCCCTACCGGAGGCGCTGACGGAGTGCGGCTCCACCAAAGGCGGCCTCGCCGCGCTTCCCCTTACGACCAGACTAAACTGGTCCTTGAAAACCTCCTAGGTGTGGCTTCGAATGTGGACATTCAAGTCGATGAAGTACGGCGTGATGTTGGCGATCACGACGTTGCCGCCCGGGTTGAGCGAACCCGTAGTAGCGGGGTTCACGAGCGTGTTGTTGCGCGCGCGCGGGGGGCTTCCAGCGGCGTGAGCTTTAGGATTAGGGGTTAAGGGTTAGGGTTTGTCTTTGGATTGCAATGCTCTATTCAATGCTCTATTCTTTGTCTTTGTATTACACAGCTCTATTCTTTGTCTTTGGAGCGTCGTGGCTTGTCGGTGGTGTGTCGCTTTTTCTTACGGTCAAACCAGTCTTCGTCATCAGAGTCGTCTGAATCTGAATCTTCGTCATCAGAGTCATCCGAGTCGTCGTCTGAGTCGTCATCAGAGTCATCATCTGCGTCGTCATCCGAATCGTCGTCCGATTCATCATCGTCGTCGTCGTCGTCATACGCGTCCGGGTCGATAACAGTCGGTCGGTCCGGGTACCGCAGCTCAAGCGCACGTTTCGCATCCACCAGCCTTTGCTTCTGTGCCTCGTCCAACTCGTTGTCTCCGTCGAAGGGAAGCAAGCAGTGCTGGACCATGTGCAGCACACCGTTGCAGGCGACGATTTCGGGGCCGACTAGCTTGGCTTTCGACCCGAGGCCGACGATTGTTACGTCGCCGTCGGCGTTATCCACGAACAGCGGCATCTCCGCTTCGAGCGCATCTTCCAAGTACCGGTCGTCGCCGGTGAGCGCGAGTAAGTCATCAACCGTGAGCGCCACGTCCGGTACGGTATGGTACGCCAGCAACACACCTTTCGCAGTGTTGATATTGCCGAGCAAAGCCACCAGGGCGTCTTCGAACTCCTCGAACCCGGCCCAATCGCGCAACCCGTCGATGGCGTCGTTGGTGGGCGCGAAGAACGTATCCTGCGTGTCACGCTGGCCGAGAGCTTGACGCACGATAGGTAACGTGCTGGTCACGTTACTCAAAAGAGACAAATCCGGGTGGTTATCGATAATCTCCAGAAGAGTCAAACACTCGCCGGGGAAAATGCGCTCGACGTGCTCGAACGCCCCTACCACGCCGGTTTCTTCGGTTTCTTCGGAAACGTCGGGAACGTCGTTGTTTGGAAAAGGCCAGTACGCGTCGTCGTCAGGCGAGGGAGCGCCGACCGGGGCCCAGGCGGGTGAATCCGCTTGTAACAAACGACGCGCCGCCAAGCGCCGGTCGCGGCCGCGGTACCGGTTTGCGCGGCTGTTTCGGTACCTGGTTCGCGTGGAACGCGCGTCGGCTCGATTCTCCCTTCTGTCTTTTCTTTCCGCCCGCTTGTCAACGTCGACGTCGCCTATGTACTGCGCCGAAACCGCGACGGTCAGGAGAAGCAGGACGAGGAGGACGCGGGGGGCGAATCGGGAGAGCATGGCGTGGGTGTGGGGTCAGGGTGCGTGGTACGCGCGCGTCTGTTGTGCTGACGAAGAGACCGGCAGCGTCGTCTCTTCCCGCGTCGGGCTTTTGCAAAATTCTCCTCTCCAAAAAGAAGCCACGACTTTTTTAAACTTCCCTCGGACCTCACACAACACGCGGCGCCCCACGCCGCGCGCGCGTACCACAGTCGACCGCGTGTCCGCGATTGTATACACCGTGTGCGTCCCGACGTCCCCTGACGCCGAAGGTGTGTCGCCGCCAACGAAAGCGCCGCCCGCGAAACAAACCCTGGTGTTCGAGGGTTTCCCCGACGGAACCGAAACCGCGTGGTTCACGTCGTCCCCCCCCGCGGCCACGCCGACGAAGAAGACGATGGCGCCCCCCGGCACCCCCGTGAACTTGACCGACTCCGACACCGAGTCGGCCTCTGAGTCCGACGACCGCGTCGTCGTGAACAACAACGCGCGGAAGCCTCGTGAGGTCATCGAGACCCTGCTCAACGAGGACTTCCCAAACGAAGGGTTTGGGAAGGGGGAACAAATCGGAGTGACAAAAGCGTCGACCCAAAAGCAAAAACCCGCGCCCCCGGTGAACACTCCAAATGACCCTGCTGTGTGGGTCGACTCGGACGACGAAACCGTCGCGCTTGACCCTGAAGTGGTGGGCACGCAAAACAAATCGGTTCTGAAAAGGCAAGCGACGCGGAACTCGGTCGGGACGGGTTTTGAAAAAAGGTCTGAAGACGATAAACTCGTCCCGCCCGCGACGTTCCCGCCGGGGAAACGCCGGGCGACGGTATCGGTGAACGACCTGGCGAAGGACCCTTGTGCGTTCCGGCCGGCGAAAAAAGCGCGTGTGAAAGGCACGAAAGGCAAGTCCATGACCGGCCTGAAAGCCAAATCCAAACCGACTTTGACGCCGACGGGAATGGGAAAGGGAAAGCGCCGCTTGAGCGCGCCGGCTGTCAGCGCGCGAGTCGCGCGCTCCGCGGCGACCGGAACGCAAACGCGGAGTATCCCACCCTCCACGGCGCCCGACCCGGCGCAGGGTCGTCCCGTACTCCGGTCCCGGAAATCCGCGTATCCCGAGAACTCGCTCGAGGAGCTCGGGGCTGCGATGCTGAAAGCGAAACGCGAAGGCAAGTCAATCGCGGAGCAGTGCGCCGCGATGCGCGCGGAGGACACGGCGGCGTTGGAAAAGGATTCTTCGAAAAAGGAACCAGTCACGCCGCAAACCTTCGCGGGCGCCTCGCCGGGTGTCCCATCGGGCGGGTCTCCCGGTGCGACGATGGCGCTTGCGTCTTTGGCTAAAAGCAAGTCATTCAAGACGCGCCGCACAATCGTTTCGCCCCCGACCCCGCCCCCGGTGTCGGTTCCAATGGTCGCGGAGACGCTGCCGCAGACGCCGCCCCAGATCTCAGCCGCGAAAGCCGCCCTGCGACACGCAAAGGAACAACTGGACCTCGGGCGCATCACCGCGAAGGATTACAACACCATGAAGTACCAGTGCTTGCACCTGATCCTGTTGGGGTGAGTGAGCAAAGGTCGAGTAGAAAACGAAACTAGTCGAGACGACGGTGAGACGACTGGAGGTGAATGAAGACGAAACTTGTGTCAGAAGAACTCGATTTTTTAAAACAGCAGACCACACTGAACCCACGTCATCTTCTTCATCCAATTGCCACATCTCATGTCGCTCGCCGCATTATCCGCGACCCCCCCCTCCCTCGCGGGCGGATTCAAGCGCGTCTGCCGAGGCACTCGAGTCGGTGCGTGGTAATTCCCGTTCGCGGTCTGTTTCGGTGCCTCGTCACACCGCGTCCGCCCCCCCCGCTCTTCCCGTGGTTTCGGCATTTCGCACCACGCCCGTCGTTCCCTGACCTCCCCATCCTGTCCCTCCCAGAGTCCCGCGTGTCTTGTGTTCCCGTTCGTGCCCGCGCACACACTGCGGGCCCCACCGCGCTGTTCACCGGCCTCGTGCAAGGTACCGCGGAGGTTGTTTCTTTTGACAACGTGGGCGATTTCGCGCGGCTTCGGCTCAGGTTCCCCGAAAACACGTTAGACGGGATTAAAATCGGCGCCAGCGTTTCGTGCAACGGCGCTTGTTTGACCGTGACAACGGTCGAGGCGGACGAACCATCGATCGCTTGTTTTGATTTGATCGTGGAGACGTTAAGGGCGACGAACCTCGGTGAGCTCGTGCCTGGATCTGCTGTGAACTACGAGCGGAGCGCGAAGGTTGGCGACGAGATCGGCGGGCACTGCGTGTCCGGGCACGTACACGCCAAGGCGGTGATTTGCGAACAGGAGGACAGTGAAAACAACCGCCGGGTGGTTTTTGAGATTGACGAAAAGTGGTCAAAGTACATCCTCCCAAAAGGCTTCGTCGCGGTGGACGGGTGCAGCTTGACCGTCGGGGAGACCTCGCCTGGGAGGTTCAACGTGTGGCTGATTCCCGAAACCATCAGGCAAACCGTTTTCGCGGGGAAAACCGTCGGGTCCACGGTGAACATCGAAATAGAGGCGCAAACGCAAACCATCGTGGATACCATCGAGCGCGTGCTGGAGACGAGAGAAAAGGAGAAGATGTCACAAGACATGCAGAAGAAGGACCGGAAGGATTTGGAGAAGGCGGCGAAGAAGGCGGCGAAGGCGATGGAGAAGGAGGGGGAGAGCGAGGAGGAGAAGGAAAGCAGAAAAAAGGAGAAGAGGGACAAAAAGATGAAGGAGAAGGAGGAGAAAGAATCCTTCCGCGACGACGACTAGCGCGGTTAAGTACCCTGGTATCCAGGGCACCAGGATAACTGTAGTATCAATGCTCTTTGAGTTCTAAAAAATGCTCTTTTCTCGGGCGGGCAAAAACACTTGCCAAATACAACGACATGCGGCGTTGGCTCCTCTCGCGCACATCTGCCGCGTCTCGCGCGTCGGCGTCGCGGCGCTGGGAAGCGCGGTCGGCGTCCGGCGGCGCACGCGATGTGGTGGCGACGCTGCAGTACCAGCGCACGCCCGCGCCGGACGAGAGAGTCGGCCGGTATATAGGCTTCTCGGACGAGCAGACCCGGTCGCGTCCGCCCCTGACGGACGTCCACGTCCAGGCCGAGACGCTCGTCGCGGACGCGCGCGTGTTCGTCTCGCCGCCGACGCTGGCGACGCGCGGGTTCGAGCTCCGCCGCGCGCCCACGAAGGCGACCGCCGACGACCTCGCCGACGCGTCTCGAGCGGCGAAAGTTTACTACCCGGAAGTTGAGACCTTGGTCAAAACCGCGACGGGGTGCGAGCACGTCCTCGTGTTCGACCACACCCTCCGGGAGTCGGGATCCAAAGTGGGACTCAACGCACTGGGTGGCCCTAAAACGGCGGCGGCGCCCGTCAACCGCGTGCACTGCGACTACACGGAGGCATCCGGGCATCGTCGCGTGCTTGACGTGCTTCGTTTCCGATGGCCCGAAGCCTCCGAAGCTGAACTCAAGGTTTTCGTGGACGACCGCCGCGTCGCGATCGTCAACGTCTGGCGCGCCGTACCCGGATTTGGGGTCATCCACCGGTCGCCCCTCGCCGTGTGTGACCCACACACCGTGTGTGCCAAAGACAGAGTTGTGTACACGATGGTGTACCCTGATCGAGTCGGCGGGAACTACGCGCTGACACCGTCCGCGGAGCACGCGTGGTGCTACTTCCCCGACATGACCGAGACCGAGGCGCTTCTGTTCTCCGTGTGGGACTCGGGGGCGACGGAGGACTCGAACGCGACGGGGGACTCGAACGCGACGGAGGCGCCGAATTCAACTTTAACCCCCGCGTGTGTGTTTCACACCGCGTTCCACGACCCGACGACGCGAAGTGACGTTCCCGCCCGACGTTCCGTAGAGGCGCGGGGTGTCGCGGTGTGGGGAAAGGGAACGGGCGGGGGAAAACGCGCCCGTTCCGTCATCGAGACTCCCTCAGACGCGGCGTCTCGTACGAAAAATACCGCCGACAGACCGATCGTGTTTTACGACATGCCGCACTCGAACAACGCCGCGCGGATTCGTATTTGGCTCGCGCTGAAGGGTTTGCCGAATGGGGCGGTGACGACCAAAGCGGTGGCGTACGATGACTTAGCGACGCGAGCGTACGCCGCAGTGAACCCGATGAGGAAGGTTCCCGCGCTGATCGACGCACGCGGCGGCGCGCTGTTCGAGTCTTCCGTGTGCTTAGACTACCTCGAGGATAAGTTCTGCGGGTTGGGGTCCGGTGATGGTCCTAAAACCTTTCGACCCAATACCCCGGAACAACGCGCGCACGTCGCCAAGCTCGTTCGCGTCCACGACTTGTACATCGCGTCCCCAAACAGCACGCAGCCCGGGTTCGCGCATACGCAGGGCGCAATGTATTTAGGCCCGCACGAGGTACGTTTTTTTTCAAACAGTCATCCGACTGTTTGCGCGGGCGCGCTCGTCCGAATCCTGCCCTTCCGGTTGCCACTTCGACCTCCACGACACGTGTACCAGTTACTAACCACGGACCCCAACGTTACAATGACTGTTACCCCATACACCCCTACACATTAAGACCGAGTTCACCCCCGGGCACCGCGTTATGGATCGCCCCACACGCGCCGCGAAGCTGGCGGAGATTTGGAAGCAGGTACCAATGCTTGTTTTTCTTTAAAGCGCCTGGAAGACTGTTTGCACCGTGACCAGTCCGACGACCCTATCCCCACCCTCACTTCGAACCGACTACCCCCAGGACACTTGTACTACCGTTACTAACCACCTCTCCAACTTTAACATGACTGTTTCCCCATGTACATAAATCCCCCCGTACACCCAGCTCGCGTGGCTCGAGTCGGAGCTGGAGGCAAATAGACCGTCAATCCAGGGTTCAAACTCGGAAAACTCGCGGTACCTCGCTGGTTCAGAAATGACCCACGCGGACATGACGTGGCATCCCACGTGTGTGTTCTTCGAGTACATGCTCCCGAAGGTCTTCGGATGGCCGGTGAGCTTGTTTCGGGTGGAGGAAAACGGTGGCTCGGACGACACGCTTCGCGACGAACCGCCCTCGCCTTTGCCGTTGGTCACTGCGTGGTATGCGCGCTGCGCCGAGACCCCGGCGTTCGGTGACGTTCGGAGCACTATCCTCACGCACTGGCGAGCGATGGACACACAAGGACAGTTCGACCCCATACGGGAGGAGGTGCGTTTGAGCGAAGGCGAGTTCAAGTGGCGGTACCCGTGAGGAAAAGGAAAAAGAAGAAGAAGAAGAAGAAGAAGAAGAAGAAGAAGAAGAAGGAAGGAAAGAAGAAGACAAGGAAAAGAAGGAGAAGAAGGACAAGGGGTGCGCCCGCTCCGGCAGACGAGTACGTCGCCAACGTGGAAACCATCGCCGATGCGTCCGCTCCGGCTGATGAAGGATACGAGTCCATACTCGTCTGCCGGAGCGGGCGCATCGGCGATGGTTTCCACGATGGCAACGTACTCGGGGAGGGAAGAAGAAGAAAAAGAAGGGGAAGAAGTGAGGAACGTGGTGAAACTTCAGAAGTACTTGTTCAAAATTTCGTATGCACATCAAACACTACTTTCGCTATTCTCGTCGTTTTCGTTTTTATGTCGTATCGCTCGCTCGTCTCGCACCCTCCTCAATCATTTGCCGTTCCCGTTCGCGTTTTCCCGTGCGCGTAAATGTTTACAAAAAATCATCCCATCGTGTCCAGCATCGGCATACCCTTCCTGAACCTCACGCCGCACGCGTTGCACAGGGTTTTCGGCCCGGTAGGCCCCATGCGCCACTGCGGGGTCTTCTGGCACCCGCAGTTCAAGCACCCTCGGCGGATCTTCAAGCCGTCGGCGGTCAAAATGCTGTCCGTGGCTTTGGGGGTGTACGGCGTTTGCGCGGCGTTCGCGCTGGGCGCCGGCCCGTGGCGCTTGCGCTTGCGCGACGACTTGCCCGCGTCGCCACCATCTTCGGGGGACTCGCTGTCCTCCAAGTCCGTGCTATCGCCGCTTGACCGTAAACCGGGTCGCGAGGTGCTTCCTCGCGCGCGCTTGCGCCCCACGGAGCTCGGCGAGCTCACGTCAGTGTAGGCTTTGGCGCCGTCCACCCCGCCTCTTTCCGAGCGCGTCGGGGTCTGGACGCCGTCCTCGCTTTCCCGCGACTCGCGCTTCTTGGCTTTTCCTTTCTTGGCTTTTTGTCCCCCGAAGCCAACGCCACCAACCGTGGACCCACCCGACGCCACGTCCAGCATCTCCTTCGCGCGAATCGTAAGCGTCGTCGCGGTGGCGGTGGCTTTCGTGGCGACTCTGCGCGCTTCTTCAGCGCGAGCTCTGGCGCGATTGGCGGCGGCGCGCGCGTCGTCCACCGCCGCCGTGTCCATGTCGAGGTACTCCGTGCGGGACGTCTGGTACTCCGTCCGGGCGTTCTGTTCGTCTCGTTCCCGGCCTCGAATCGCAGACGGCGTTTTTCCCATGGTACTGGTGTCAACAAATTCGAAGTCCCGGGCCCTGCCGGGGTATATGTTATCGTCCCGCTCGTACGCGCGCGACGGGCGCGCGGGGGTCGGCGCGCTCGGCGCGAGCGGGCCCATCAGGTCTCGATCGGGCTCGCCAAACGCGACGTCGGACATGTCTCTTGGAAGCGACGGGAGGTTCTGCAACGCCGTCCATTCCTGTGAGAAAACGTGTCCGACAGAGTGGAGGGGTGAAACGGGAGGGAAGGGAAGGTTAGGAGGAAGTGGATATGGATACAGCGCGAAGAGGAGGAGGAGGAGGGAACAATCATCGCGCCCATGCGAAATGTTCTAAAACCAAAAAAACCGAATAAAGTTCCGAAACGCGCCACTTGTGGCTTTGCGATTGGCGCACGCGTGTCGACGGACACGCGCGGGGTGCCTATGTTGGCAAAAAAAAGCAACAGGTGCGAAATGAAGGCATGGGGAAACGGGCGGTCGGCGGCGGTGTTTGCCTGCATCCCCGATGCAACACGTACCTCGTTCTCGCAGACGTTGGATTCATCAAGCAGGGCTTCGAACGTGCGCGCGGAGAGGGTTCGAAGCGGTCCCTGTGGTGTGAGATGGGGGTTGGGAAGAGAGACGGGTGGGTGTCAGAATTGTGTTTTTTGTCGCGACGACAGAGACGAAGTGACGTGTTCGTGGCTTTCCTCCGAAAACGAGGCGACGTCGCGGGTGACGCGAGCGTCTTCCTTTGGTGTGTCATGACAAATCGTCGGGTAGTACGGGTTGGGAGACTCCTTACCTTGCTCATCAGCGCGTCCGCTTGCTGTTGAATGTCCATGTCTCCGAAGTTCGGGGGAGGGAAAGCCTGCGCGGGGAAATGTCGCGAAGACGTGGGGAAACGAAAAGACGTCAGCTGCTTGTCGCCGGAGAACGCGCCGCTGGTCGTGGTCGGGACGATGAAACGCGGTGTCGAGGCACACGGCTGAACCCTAAGGGTTGGGAAAGAACGCAGACGTACCTCCGCGAACGTTTGTGACGTCGACAATTCCTCCGCGACGCCGGTTCGTCCGCTCGTGGTGACGCATTCGACGCCCATCTTCTTTTGTTGTTGCTCCATGGGGCGGTCGCCACTGGAGGCGTCGCGCGCTTGCGCCACCCCAGACTCGGACGGCGCCGCCGCCGCCAGCGCTCCGGGAGTATCCGCGAACGATACAGACGTACGCATGGGCTCCAGATTCAGGTACTGCGAGAACGCGCAGTGTGCGACCGCGCCGCACGTCGCGTCGGAACCCACGAAGGAAGATTCTCCAGTTCCGAACCCGTAGTCCAACGAGTTGAAGTGGTGAACACTGGCGTCGACGGGAAGGTGGTGTAACACCGGTCCGGACATCACCGCGCCAGACGATACGGGTCTGGACAGTGAGAGTGAAAGGTCGCGCGCGATGCAGGTCGCGCGTGCCGGAGTGGCGGGTAGACGGGGGAGCGGAGACACGTCTCTTCCGAGGAGAAAAATTGGCCACTGCACGTATAAAGTGAACGAATCGACAGAATTTGTACATTGTTTTAACACTGTTTGCTTGTGGAAAACGCAAAAGAAGCCCGACGAAGGCAGAATTTCGCGCCAAAACCGCCGGATCGTAGCGTGATGCCGCCGAGGCTGTCTGTCGTTGCTTTTATCGTGGCTCGAGACGTTGCCAGCGAGCTCTGTCTGGGAGCCCTCAAAAGGCAACGGATTGATAGGAGATTTCATCGGCAAATAATTGTTTAAGCGTCCTTTGTGGTTGTTGCTGTTGCAGTATCGCGATGAAACCGAGGAAAAGCCTTTCAACGATGAAGCTTTCCCGGCATGTCTCTTGGTGGCTTGCAGTCAGTCAGGAAATTGCAACCGCGGCGCGCACCGGCGGGGGCATACCGTAGAGCGCGCGCGTTGGTGGACGGCGTGGCTTGAACTAGAACGCGATCACCTTGACCTGGCGTGTTCGTCTGTACCAGTCCGTGGTTGGTGTTGGGATCAGAAACAGGGGTCGCCCCCGTGACCTGCATCACCAGGGTTTCGCCGCACTGAAAACAGGCGCCAACTCGGTGCGTGACGATCGGCGAATCGGGGTGTGATCGGGACGTGAGGGCGACGCTTACGGCGCGAAAGACGCGTTTCTCCATCTCGTCAACTCATTCGGCGCGCGGGGGTGGGCTTTTGTGATCGTTCGTGTCGTAAGCACCACGCGCGCGTCGTCCTGTTCGGTCCGTAGAGGCTTGGCTTCGCGCGTAGCACAAAGTCGAGCAATTCCCAAAGCTCCTTCCTTCCCATAGGGCCCGAGGAAACACCCGCTGTTCCCGGCAGCGCGTTTCCCACAGGTCGTTGTTGAGGTTGGCGTTGGGTGATACGCCACGATGAGCGATATCGTGTCCCGGCTCTCGGGCTCCACCTCGCCTTCCGAGGTGATCAAGGAGCTTGGGTACGGGTGCACGACGTCGAAGGATTATTTCAAATCCGTGGTGGGGTTGATGCCGGCGATGGACGATGGGGAGCTTTGCCGGGTGATCACTATGTTGGCCTCAACGCGCGTATCAATCGACCCGGACGCCACGCTAGTCACCCTGGTGGCCTTCGCGGCCGCAGTCGGCCTGGAAACGCCGAGCCAAGGCGCAAAGACCTGGGACTACTACGCCGCCGCCGACGCGCTGAGGGAAGCGTGCCCCAGCGCGAGCTGGCCAGCCGTGATGCGCCACCTGGACCAGACAGGTTCGGGCCTGGAGAACTGCGCGGACCCTAATGTCGCGGACACGGTGCTACGGATGTTCGCCAGGCTCACGAACGAGCCGTTCCCGGTGCAAACCGTCGCATCGGGCGCGCAGTGGAACTCGTACCCCGAAGCGCAGCTCGTTTTCCTGAAACACGCAATCGAAGCGCAAAGCGAGTTGTTCCCGTGGCAAAACTCGCTCGTGGTGATGCCGTCCGTGGAGGGTCTTGTGGGCGGCGCGTCACCTGCGGGGACGCCAAACCAGGCATGGCTCAGCGTTGACCTGTACCTCACCTTGGACGCGATCGCGAGGGGTGGGGAGGTAGAGCCCGCGAAAGTCGCAGACGCGTTTCAAAACGCAGTGACCGAGTGTCCGGAGATCGCCATTCTCGGCGCCGCGTTTTCTATGGCGCACGACCAGTCCGGAGTTTCCTCAAACGGCGTGTTAGCGGATTTCATCACTCAGATCGGCCTGCCCCCGTTCCTCTCCTCGCAAGGCCAGGCGCAAACAAACGCCGCCGCGGTGTTACACCGCATGTGGGCGTCCGGGAACGCGGGGCAGACGTGCGTGGCGAGGGCCATGGCGGTCACGCACGAGCGCGAGGGCGGCGCCTCGGTACCGAGGATGCTGGACGTATGCCAGGACCTGAAGGCGCTGTCCCCAGCGCTGGCGCGGGCGCCGCATGCCCTAGCCGTGGAGCTCGCCGCCCTCGCCGCGAGACGGGAGTACCTCAACCTGGAGATGTGGTTGCAGGAACGCGCCGCCGCGAGCGGCGCGCCGTTCGCCGCGGCGTGTTTGCGGTTCCTGCGCGCGCGAGCCACCGGGGACGAGGCCGGTGTCACGCCAGGCGCACCAAAGCTCGCCGTGGAAACCATGGCCATCTTCTTCAAGGTGCTGCACGCTGGCGCGGGAGGCCTGCCTCCCGACTTGAGGCAGGAGCTACAAGGAGTGGCGGCGGCGGCGGCGAGAGCGCACCCGACGCTCGCCGCGGTCTCCTTGAGCGCCGCGACCGGCGCGCCCGGCGCGGTGACCCCCGGTGGCGGCGGCGGCGCGAGTGGCACAGACGCCACCGGTGTTGGCGGTAACTTCCCCTCTGATGTGGAAGCCGAAGCCAACAGCAACTTCCAGCGTCTGTACTCTGGCCAAAGAACCGTGGAGCGGACGGTGGAGATGCTCCGCACGTTCCGGGCGTCGCAAAGCGCGCGCGAACGGGACGTCTTCGCGTGCATGGTGCACAACCTGTTCGACGAGTACCGGTTCTTCCCCAAGTACCCTGAAAAGGAGCTGAGGGTCACCGCGGTGCTTTTCGGGCGTTTAATAGACCACCAGCTCGTCGCGAGCGTCACCCTGGGCGTCGCGCTGCGGTGCGTGCTGGACGCGGTGCGGAAACCGTTCGGGACGAAGATGTTCGCCTTTGGTTCCGAAGCGCTGGAGCAGTTCAAACAAAGGCTCCAGGAGTGGCCGCAGTACTGCCAGCACCTCGCCGCGGTGCCGCACCTGCCACAGGCGCACCCCGATCTCGCGCAACTGCTAAGAGAAGCCGCAGATTTGCGAGGCGCCGCGAGACTCGGTAGGGACGAACCCAGCGTAGCGAACGGCGCGGAAACCGCCGTGGTGGCCGGCGTGGCGAACATGACGTTGTCAGGCGGCGACGAGAGTTTGGGGGCGCAAGCGCCCGGGGCGCCGCCTACACCCGTGCCGCGACCGCCCGCGCCTCCTGGCGAGCCCCCGGTGGGAGGCGGACTGCTCCACGCGCAGTCCATGCCCGTCATGAAACCCGCCGGCGGTACCAGTTTGCTCGCCGGGCAAGCCGGGATTTTGGGGTCGGGCGCGGGGGGGGGCACGAACTTGGGTCCGGCGGCGCCCGCCGCGGGCGGCTCGTCCGGTTTCGCCACGTCCTTGAACCTCGAGACCTTGCTCGCCGCGGGTACGAACCAGAACATCAGCGTCCCGGATGCGGATACCGTGGACAAGGTTCACTTCGTGGTGAATAACCTTTCCACGCAGAACATGACGGAAAAAGCCGCCGAGGTTAAGGCGCGGATCTCGAAGGACCAGTACGGATGGTTCGCCGTGTACCTGGTCGTGAAACGCGCGTCCATCGAACCCAACTTCCACGCCCTGTACTCGTTATTGTTAGACGCGATCGGGGACGAGGATTTGTTCCGCGGCGTTCTGGACGCGACGTACGCGAACATCAAAGCGTTACTGTCCAGTAATAAAGTCAAAACCAACTCTGGTGAGCGATCGTTGCTGAAAAACCTGGGGTCGTGGCTCGGGAACTTAACAATCTCACGGAACCAACCCGTGTTGATGATCGACCTTGACGTGAAGTCCCTGGTACTGGAGGCGTACCAAACAGGACACATGATCGCGGTGATTCCGTTCGTTGCCAAGGTGTTGGAACCAGCCCTGAACTCGATCATCTTCAAACCCCCGAATCCGTGGACGGGCGCCGTGCTGGGCTTGTTGAAAGAAATCTACAACGAGCGCGATTTGAAACTCAACCTGAAGTTTGAAATGGAGCGTCTGTTCAAGCACCTGGAGGTCCCGATTAAAGACCAGGCGCCGTCGTTTCTGTTACACCAGCGGCAAAGGGACCGGGTGAACAACCCGGATTTCGCGGCGGACAAAAACGCGCCCAACCAAGCCGGGATGGTCGGCGCGCAGAGCCTGGGGAGCATGCCCACGATCGGGACGCCGTACGAGCCGACGGGCGCGATGGGGTCGCCCCTTCCCAACCGAGGCAACGAGTTCCAGCAACAGAACCTGCCGCAGACCGATGGAGACACTGGGGGGTTGCAGCAGCACATCAAAATCGCCCCAGCGCCGAACCTCCCGGAAACAACCAGGGTCGCCCTGGCGCGGCTGTTGCCGGTGGCGCTCACCGCGGGCGTTCGCGAAATCGTCTCACCCGTCGTCGAGCGCTCCGTCACGATCGCGTGCATGACCGCCCGGGAGTTGGTTTTGAAGGATTTCGCGGTGGAGCCGGACGCCACGCGGCTTCGAAAAGCCGCGCACCTCATGGTCAGCTCCCTGGCGGGAAGCCTGGCGCTGGTGACGTGCCGCGAACCCCTCAAGGCGTCCGTGGCGTCGCAACTCCGAGCGCTGTTACAGCAAGCCGGTGCGGTGCCGCCGCCCGGTAACGACGCCGCCGCGCAGGCGCTGGAGCTGGCGGTGCAATCCGCGGTCGCGGACAACCTGGAGCTCGGGTGCTCGCTTATTGAACAAGCCGCGACGGAACGGGCGACGCGGGAAATCGACGAGCAGCTCGCCCCAGCCGCGGCGGCGAGACGGGACCACCGGGAAAAACACGGCCCGAACGGGCAGCCGTTTTTCGACCCAAACTACCTGCAAGGGCGATTCCCAGGCGCGCTTCCCGAGTCCCTACGCCCGAGGCCGGGGCACCTCGCCCCGAACCCGCAGCGCATCTACGACGACTTCGCCAACGTGCCCCGCGCGCCGCCGCCGCCGCCCGGGGCGCCGCCCGCGGGTGCGTACGGAGCGCAAAGGGCCTTCGGCGCGCCGCCGCCGCCGCCGCCGCCCGGGGCGTACCCCGGGCAGCCGCCGCCTCCCCCCGGCGCGCCCCAGCCTCCGCCTCCCCCCGGCGCTCCCGAGCACGCCGGGCTCGACGCTATGGCCTCCGCGGAACTGAGCGCCGCGGACCGCACACGCGTCGCGTTTGCGCGTCTGGACGCGGCGTGCGCGTCGGACCCCGCGGCGAACTTCGTTTTGTTGCCCGAGTCGCACGAAGCGAGAGCCGCGGTGGCTGAGATCGTGGCCGCCGCAATCGCCGCGGACGCGGTCGTCGCGTCCGCGCGCGAGGTGTTGCAGCGCTCGTACGAGCCCCCACTTTCCGTCGAGACCGGACAAAGACTAAATGCCCATACGGTGACCTCGCGTCGCTTGCGGCGCACCGCGCACGCCGCCGTGCTCGCGGCGCTGTGCAGGTAAGTATTTCCCATTTACCACATTCCGCCGACTGATTGCCCATACAAGACTGACATTTCATTTTTTACAATCAGGCGCTCACGCGCGGCCGCGAGCGAGGTCTCCGTTTGGGTGACTTCCGCGTCGGATGACCGCGCGTTGGACAAGGCGTGGATTGAATCTTTGGTGCGCGCTGGGGTTTTCTCGGAAGCTTCCGGGGGTTTGTCCGCGTTGGACGACCATCTCTCGCAGATCATTGCGGACACCTCCAACGCGGCGCGCGCCGCGTTGGCCACGGCGTGCGGCGCGTACCTCGCGCAGCACTGCGTTTTGGTGGAGCCGTGCGTCACGCACGAAGAGCTCCGCGCTACGCTGGACGCGCTGGCCGCCGCCGCGCCGAGGGACTCGTCGCCAGTAGGTTTGGCGCGGCTGGTGGAGCGCGCGCGCGCGGCTGGCGAGAAGAAGGACCCTTCCAACGCCAGTCTCTCGTCTCCCGGCCAAAACGCCGGGCGGGACGCGTCCACCGACCCGCCGGGTTTGAGGGAAACCGTGGCGAAGCTTTTCGACGAGTGGGCCCGCGTCGCGGACCTGCCCGCCGGCGACGCCGCGATCGAGACATTCCTCGTTGGGCTCGCCAACAGCGAGCTGTTACAAAACGACGAACAACAAGAGCGGTTCTTACGCATCCTGGTGGAACTCGCGGTGACGCACTGTTTGGGATCGGAAAGCGCCAAGGGCGGTGCGGGCGCCGGCGCCGGCGCGAAAGCCCCCGATGGCACATCGCTGCCGCCCCTTTCCTTCGTCGCCGTGGATGCCTTCACAAGGATCGTTTCTTCGCTGTGCCGCCGGGGGGAGGATAAGCCCTTGGATACGCGCTTGGTGCTTCTTTCGCGCGCGCTCGTGGCGGTTGCGCGAACGGCGACGCGCGACGTCGACGAACGCGGCGCCGCGTTCAACCCGCGGCCGTACCACCGCGCCCTCGTGGGGCTGATGTCTGAGATGCACGCCCCGGACACCGCACTGGATGCGTCGCACCCCCAGGTGCTCAGCGCGTTCGCGGGCGCGCTCCTCGCGATGCGCCCGAATAGGATCCCGGGTTTCGCGTTCGCCTGGCTGGAGCTCGTGTCGCACCGGTGTTTCCTACCCAGGCTGCTGTTGGACCACGACCGCCAAGGGTGGCCTCTATTGCGGCGACTGTTGGTCGCCGCGCTGACGTTTTTGGAACCTTTCTTACGGCAATCAGCTTTGACGGAAACCGTCCGCCTGCTGTACCGCGGAACCCTGCGGTTACTCCTAGTGCTGCTGCACGACTTCCCCGAGTTCCTGTGCGACCACCACTTCGATTTGTGCGACGTGATTCCCCCAAACTGCATTCAAATGCGCAACCTCGTGTTGAGCGCGTTTCCGCGGAACATGCGCCTTCCCGACCCGTTCACGCCTAATTTGAAAGTGGATTTGCTTCCCGAGATCTCGCTGCCCCCAAGAGTCATCTCAGGCGCGGAGTGCGCTTTGCAGCTAAAGGCGCCCAAGTTGCGGAACGAGCTGGATACGTTTCTGGATTCGCGAACGCCGTCGATTGACGTGTTCGTGGAGAACCTGCGCGAGCGCGTGACCCTGGACCCGCGAACGGCGACGGCGCGCGGCGCTTCCTACGACGCGCCTTTGGTCAACGCGGTGGTGCTTCGCTGCGGCGCGCGAGGTGTCGCCGCGGCAGCCGCGGCTAGGAAAGGCGACCCCAAAGCCGGAGGCAAGAACCCAATGTCGAACACCGCGCCGATGGAGGTTTTCCAGAAACTCGCCACCGACCTCGACCCGGAGGGGCGGTACGTGTTTTTTAACGCGATCGCGAATCAACTGCGGTTCCCGAACTCGCACACGCACTACTTCTCGTGCGTGCTTCTGTATCTGTTCGCGGAGTGTAACTCGGAAGCCGTGCGTGAGCAGATCACCAGGGTGTTGTTGGAGCGCCTGATCGTCAACCGACCGCACCCGTGGGGGTTACTCATCACCTTCATCGAGCTGATTAAAAACCCGCGGTACGCGTTTTGGGACCGCGCGTTTACGCGGTGCGCGCCCGATATCGAACGGTTGTTTGAATCCGTCGCGCGGTCGTGCATCGCGCCGACGAAACCGGAAGAGGACGGAACGGTCGTGTAAGGGTTTAACTGGGTAGGGTTCCGGGTAAAGGAACCGAGACCGACCTTAAGCTTTAAAGTAAGTGAGACCGACTTCATGGTAGGTAACAACAGGGGGGGGAGAGATTGGGGGATTTTGGGAGTAGGGATGGTGTTGTCGGGGATTTTGGGATGGACTGAAGGAACGGGGGCGGCGTGTTTCGCGAAAAGCGTCCCTGCGGGGGTGACGTTTTTCCGCGACCGAGCCGTGGCCTGTGTGGTGGCGGTTTTACTTTGTAATGAAAATCGATTCGTTTGATGCACAATTTGCGTTGTTTTCCTCACAGTCCTTCGTGAACGCGCACGATGGAGTGAAGAGGCGAGGGTTCGTGGACGATGTGTCGAAAGATTTCACACTACTCTTCTATCGGCTCTGGTTTCGTAACCCTGGCTCAGAACCCGCGCAGGCGCGCGAGGGGCATGGCGTACGTTTCGCCGAAAACGCACGCCTGGACGTTGATCAGCGGTTTAGCGTGGCCGCGTAGATTTTGATCCCCGAAAATTGGTGCAGACCTGTGACCGTCCAAAAGCAACGCCACAAGCAGAATGTCGCCTTTCGCACCGTTCGCACCGGCGTAAACCGCTGAAAAATCCAGATGGCCACTGAAATACGCCCCGGCACCCTGACAACGTCTACACTTCGGGCTAAAGCCTTCGAGAAAAATCTTATCAGCGTTCTCCGCGCTCGTGCCGTGGTACCCGAAAAGCACGCGCGGGTCAGACTCCGAGGCGCCGTGCTTCTGGGCGAGCTCCAGGAATTTGCGCAACTGCGCACACTGGAGGTCCCAAATGTTTTTACGGACTACGAACGTGGGCGGCTCCTTGCCTAGGTTCTTGTGGTGCTTAGCGCCTTCCTCCAAGAAGTGATTCACGTAGCGGAGGTACAAATCTTTCATGCGATCCATGAGTGCCAAAAGCGCGCGGTCCTCAGCGGTTGTTTTGTCATTTTTGCCGACGTGCGTCCAGGGCGTGACTATGGTTTGGGGTTCTTTTTTCTTTTTTGTTGGAGGACTCACCAACGACGTCGCCGCAGAGCTCTGCGCGACCCGATCGACGTAGTACCCCGGGCCCTGCGCGCCGTCGAGGCGGAAGAAGTACCCGGGGCGAGTACGCTGGAACGTCTTGCACGGCAGGTACTGAGCAGGTGTCGCCGAGGTCACAGAAGTGGAAGGGGGAGCGGACGGCAGGTACGGAGCAGGTGTCGCCGAGGTCACCGAAGTGGAAGGGGGAGCGGGAACGCGCGAACAAGACCGGACGCGCGAAGACACGTGCAGGGCCAAAGCTACAGCGCCAAAGCCAAAGGCGATGCCTGTGGATTTGCGTGCATCGCCGGCACCGGCGAGTGTTTTCGTCTCAGCCCTCTTCATCGCGCGCGCAACACCAACAGGGCGCAACGTGGCCGCGACCCCCTATCCAAACACTTCACTTTCATGGGAAACAACGACATACGACACACCCCAAAATTGGCCAGGTCAAACTTTCGTAACGTCCGAGAAGAAGGAGACAGAACGACGCGCGC
>Ga0222633_1000501_pt1 | contig 34382 bp, 27 predicted proteins | sample AntAcemetageno48_FD_179816 | JGI IMG/M metagenome (GOLD analysis project Ga0222633, IMG submission 179816) | Saline water microbial communities from Ace Lake, Antarctica - #48 | ecosystem: Environmental > Aquatic > Non-marine Saline and Alkaline > Saline | place: Antarctica: Ace Lake | collected...
GATGCCCGAGCAGCCGGTCGCGCTTCCTTTCGAACGTGTCCGCCGCGTTCGGCCCGACAAAATGGCTGCCGGAGTGATTTGATTCAGGAAAATGGAGATAGTATTTCAGCGCCACTTCCAGGTGATGAAGCTGTCCATCTTTGCGGAAGAGAAAATCGAGTTCTCCCAGGGTTCTCGTTTCACCCCGGATGACGACACTTTGCTCGATGTGAGAAATCTCAGGCAGCGATTCGAGCCAGACGCGGATTAGTGATTCGAAATAGTAGCCAACCCGGTAGCTGGCTTTGGTTTCGAAAAAGCGCTCTATCGGCTCTAGATCGAATTCGACATTCGGATCGGGGAGGTCGAGAGCGCAGCCCGAATCGAATAGTGACGGGCAACCCAGGATCCAATCTAAATCGCGGCGAAAGCGTTCGCCGTCGAGCGGAGAACCCGGCATGTCACTGAGCGGCGAGCGGCTCGGCTGTCTCTTTCGACCCGGCCGTTTCTTCAGGCGCAGGAGTTTCGTCCGGCTTGGAATTTACCGGCTTCGGTGCGCCTCCTTTGCGATAGCTCTCCAAACGCTTTTTGAAGTCTTCGTTTTCCGGGTCCATCTCGACAGCTTTCTCCATGTATTCCACGGCCGTATCCATTTCGCCGAGATGAAAATGCACCTGGCCGATGTGGTCGTAGATGACGCCGTCGGGCTCTTCGATGGATTGCTCGGCCCGCAACAATTCTTTGCGGGCAGCTTCGTAGTTGCCCTTCTTAAATTCGTACCACCCAAGGCTGTCGGCAATGGCCCCACTTTCCGGATCGAGGTCGGCTGCAGTTTTGATCAGCTCGCCAGCTTCGTCGATCTTGATGTCATTTTCGATCCACATGTAGCCGATGTAATTGTAGATCGTGGCAGCGAATTTGGTTTCCTGACCCTCGGGATCGTTCTCGGCGAGCATGTCGAGGGCCTTGCGAAAAAGTTCTTCAGCTTTGACGAGATCACCGGAGCGCTCGTTGGCGGCGGCGAACTGGAAATAGAATTGTTCGTTGAGAAGCTGCGGTTGCACTTCTTTCGCCAACTCAATGGTTTTCTCGAAAAAGGGTAGTGACTCTTTCCAAGCCTCCTCGCGGGCAAGGGCAACGCTTGCGAGGAAAGGAAATCCAGGAGACTCAGGGAAGAGGTAGGAAGCTTCTTCGAGAAAATCGGCCGCTAGCTTGCTCTCGCCCGACTGGAGCATCATTTGGGCAAGCGCGGTGTATTCCTCTTCGTTGCCCTTGGTGACTTCGAGTGAGGCTTTGAAGTAAGGAATAGCCTCTTTGAAGAGTCCCTGCTGCAAGTAGATCCCGGAGATCTGTTTCAGCGTCCGGACGTTTTGAGGATCGATCTCGACGATTTCTTTGAGGATCTCGACGACTTTCTCTTCGTTTCCCAATCCTCCATAAACACGGGCCAGCTTTTCCCGGACATCGAGCCGGTCGGGGTTGGCCACGATGACTTTGTCGTAGGCATCAGCGGCGCGTTGAAACTGACTGGTGGCGTGGTAAAAGTCGCCAACATTCTCGACCACCCGCCAGTCACTGTCGGCATATTCGAGTGCTTTCGCGAAGAGGACGTTGATCAGCTCTGCGTCGGTGATATCTCCACCGGGTCGGACCGGCCAGACGCGACCGGCGATCTTGCCGAGCGCGAGCCAGTATTCAGGATTTTCGTTCTCGCGGCGAGCGGCTTCGGCGAGAACCTCGCGAGCCTCCTGTTTCCGGTTGGCGACGAGGTAAATCTTAACGAGATGATCGTAGACGGCCGGCTCGTCGGGGAATTTCTCCAACGCCTCCTCAATGACGCTGTAGGCGCGTTCCCTGCCGTCGGCATCGTTCGCCTGATAGGTCACGAGGTATTCCGACAGCGAGATGTAGGCCATCGGTTCGTCGGGATTTTTCTCTAAATTCTCTTCGAGTAAATCGAGGGCCTCTTCCTGCTGACCGGAGCGAGCCAGTAGGTAAGCTGTTTTGCGGGCCAGAAAATACTGATCGGGCTGGTTGTCGAGCACCTTCTTGTAGGCCTCGACCGCTTCGGGGGTGCGACCTTTGGCCTCGAGGGTGCGGCCATAGGCGAAATAGGCCAGGGCCCGGCTCTTTTTCCGGCTTTCCTCCGAGAGTTGGAGATGCTCTTCAGGCTCGAAGAACTGATTAACGTAGACTTGCGCAAAATCGGAAAGTTTGCCCGGAGCCGCCTCCGCAGATAGGCTGAAAAATCCAACCACTGCAGTGATGGTGGCAAGCACAGCCTTTTTGTACGCAACAAAGCAGCGGTGATCCAACGTTTGTGGGCCACCTTGCTGCAATGTTTTCATGTAGCCAAGATCAACGACTAGCTCTTGTAACGCAAACGCTTCTTATGGCGGTTAGCCTTCATGCGCTTGCGACGCTTGTGCTTGTTGATTTTGGTCTTCCGCTTCTTTTTGAGGGATCCCATAGTAAAATTCGTTAAGTTTTTCCGTCAGAACCGATCCGAGGATCCGAAGTCTGGCGGGCGGGGAGTATGGATCACCCGATCACTTTATTCAAGGGGTATTCGATGATTCCTTCCGCACCGAGTTCCTTGAGCTGTGGGATGAGTTCGCGCGCCTGTAGCTCGGTCAATACTGTTTCGACGGCCACCCAACCCTCCTGGGTCAGTTTCGCGACGGTCGGTTTTCTCAGCGAAGGCAGAGCCTCGAGGGTCGAGTCGAGCTGGTCTTCGGGCAGATTCATCTTCAGCCCGACCATGTCGCGGGCGGTGAGGGCGCCCTTCAGAAGCATGGCAATGCGTTCGATTTTGGCCCGTTTCCAAGGATTAGCCCACGTCTCGTGTTTGGCGACGAACTGAGGATAACTCTCCATCAGCACGTCCACGATGCGGAGATTGTTGGCGCGGAGAGAAGATCCCGTCTCGGTGATATCGACAATGGCGTCGACCAGTTCCGGGACTTTCACTTCCGTCGCTCCCCAGCTGAATTCGACCTCGGCTTTGACGCCGTTTTTCTCTAAATATCGTTCCACGATGCCGGTGGCTTCTGCTGCAATACGTTTACCTTCAAGGTCTTTCACTGATTTTATCGGTGAGTCATTCGGCACAACGAGTACCCAGCGAGTCGGCTTTGAGGTCGCCTTGCTGTAGCGTAGATCGCAGACGACTTCGACGTCGGCACCGTTTTCTGCGATCCAGTCCATTCCGGTGATCCCGCAGTCGAGAAAGCCATGATCGACATAGCGACCGATCTCCTGCGCCCGGATCAGGCGGATCTGGAGTTCCGGGTCGTCGATCGACGGACGATAGGAGCGCGAGGCCCCGTGGATGTTGTAACCGGCTTTTTCGAAAAGGTCGAGAGTCGGTTCGAACAGGCTGCCTTTTGGAAGCCCGATCTTGAGGATCTTGTCTGTGTTGTCTGCCATGCTGGCCGCTATATTGCCGTGGAAAGGCGGTCTGTCATGCAGGATTTTCATGATCTTCCTGCATTGATTCGGCAGATCCGTTTCCAATGACCGCTTGATTAGGGTCTTATTCGGGCCAAAAGTGGCCGCAAATTCGAACCGCTAGAAACCTATGAGTGACCTGAATAAAGAAGCCCTTTCCCGCGCCGCCAACGAAGCCCGCGGTCTCGCCATCGACGCCGTGCACGCCTGCAGTTCCGGCCACCTTGGCCTGCCGCTTGGTGCCGCAGAGGTCGGTGCCGTTCTTTACGGAAAATCGATGCGCTATCAGCCGGACCAGCCGAAATGGCTCAACCGGGATCGCTTTGTCCTCTCAGCCGGCCACGGCAGTATGTTTCTCTACAGCTGGCTCCATCTGTCCGGATACGAGTTGTCGCTCGAAGAAGTGAAGAATTTCCGCCAGCTCCACAGCATGACTCCCGGTCACCCGGAGTTCGACGAAACTCCCGGTGTCGAAGCCACCACCGGCCCGCTGGGGCAGGGGATCGGCAACGCGGTCGGCTACGCGCTTTCAGCCAAAATGGCGGCAGCGAAATACAACACCGCCGAGCACACCATTTTCGACCAGAGCATTTTCGTCCTCGCCGGTGACGGGTGCATGCAGGAAGGCGTTTCTGCGGAGGCCATCGCCTTCGCCGGACACCAGGAGCTCGACAATCTTGTTCTCATCTACGATTCCAACGACGTCACACTCGACGCCATGGCTGATGTCACTCAAAGCTACGACGCCTGCGCGCGTCTCGCGGCTTTCGGGTGGGACACCATCCGCCTTGATGACGGTCACGATATCGACGCCCTCAGTCAGGCGATGGAGGATGCTCGGAACAACAAGAACGGCAAGCCGACTCTGATCGAGGCGAAAACAATCATCGGCAAGGGCATCCCCGAAGTGGCAGGAACAGCTGCCGGGCATGGAGAAGGCGGAGCCAAATTCGCCCAGGAAGCCCACAAGGGACTCGGTCTGCCTACAGAGACCTTTTTCGTTTCCGAAGAAACGAAAGCCTACTTCGCCGAACACCGCAGCCAGCTTGCGAGTGACTACGCTAAGTGGGAAGAAACATTCGCCGCGTGGGCAACCGCCAACCCGCAGCTCGCGTCCGAGCTCGACAACAGCGTTTCCGGAAAGCTTCCCGATGATCTGCTCGCTGCCATCCCTGAGTTTGCCGCTGATTACAAAAACGCCACCCGTGCCGCCGGGGGCGAAGTCATCCAGGCCGTTGCTGAAGCCGTTCCGAATCTAATCACCGGCAGTGCCGATCTTTTTGGCTCGACCAAGAACTACATCAAATCGAGCGGCGACTTTTCACCCGCAGATCGCACCGGCCGCAACATTTGGTACGGCATCCGTGAGCACGCCATGGGCGCGATTTGCAACGGCATCGCCTACGACGGCATTTTCATCCCGACCGGCGCGACCTTCGCTGTGTTCGCCGACTACCTGCGACCTTCCATCCGATTGGCCGCACTTTCTCATCTGCGCGTTGGCTACATTCTCACCCACGACTCCGTCGGAGTCGGAGAAGACGGCCCCACCCACCAGCCCGTCGAGACCGTCAGCGGTCTGCGCGTCATTCCCAATCTCGACGTGATCCGCCCTGCTGATCCCGAAGAAACGGCAGGGGCCTTCGCCGCCATGGTTGAGCGCACCGACGGGCCGACTGCACTGCTCTTGACTCGCCAATCCGTTGCCACTCTGAGCGATATCCCTGCCAGCGAACGTCGCGAAGGAGTTTTCCGCGGTGGCTACATCGCGAAGAGGGAAAGCGGAGAGCTGACCACCATTCTCATGGGAACCGGTAGCGAGCTTCAGCATTGTATCGAAGCTGCCAAGACTCTCGGCGACGGTGTGCGTGTTGTGTCGATGCCGTGTCTCGAGCGCTTCGATCGTCAGCCGTCGGATTACAAAGAGTCCATTCTCCCCGCCGCCTGCACCAAGCGTGTCGCCATCGAGGCCGGAGTGAGCAGCCTCTGGTGGAAATACGTCGGCACCGCCGGTGACGTGGTCGGCATCGACCGCTTCGGCATCAGTGCTCCGGGTGATACAGTCATGGAAGAGTTGGGTATGACGCCTGAGAATTTGGTGAAAGTCGTCAACGCGCTGGGTTAGTTCCCCGCTGACAGCACTGAATTATTTCGAGAAGCGGAGCCGGGAGGTTCCGCTTTTTTCGGCCCGAATGAAAATGCTCCAAATCAAAGTTAAACCCAGCGCCCGGGTCAGTGCGTTGGAGAAACAGGATGACGGATCGTGGAAAGCGTCGATCAAATCACCCCCTGTCGACGGAAAAGCGAATCAGGAATTGATCAAGCTGGTCGCGAAGCAGTTCAAGTGCCCGAAGACGGCTATCACCATCAAGAGCGGGTCCGGCTCTCGATTGAAGTTGATCCAGATTTCGGAACCCTGATTCACGCAGCTATTCCTGCGCCTTCCGTGCTGCTGCTTCCCGGAGCTTGTCCTTCTTGCTCTTGCGACGGCCCTTGATCCCGCCGGACCCAGTCGTCGCCGCGTGCGCTGAGACGACCCCGGTTGGCTCAAATCCTTCGATCTGCTCGCGGGCGAGGTTCAACTTGTTGCGCTTTTCGATCAGACGGAAATGGGCCTCGTTTTCGGCCGTCACGAAACTGACCGCGACGCCGGCTTCTCCCGCCCGCCCGGTGCGACCGATGCGGTGGGTGTAGTCATCGGCGGAACGCGGAAGGTCATAGTTCACGACGACCGGTAACTGCACGATGTCCAAACCACGAGCTGCCAGATCGGTCGCGACAACCACCTGCAACTTTCCTTCTTTAAAATCATCAAGTACACCCGTTCGTGCTTCCTGACTGAGATCGCCATGAAACGACAGAGCGCGGATGCCCTTTCGCCGCAGTTTCGTGGCGACGTGGTCTGCCGTGTATTGCCTGGCGACAAAAACCAACACGCGGGACCACTTTTCGGCCTCCATCAGGTGACGCAGCAGGGGCGTGCGTTTCTCGGTATCGACGCGGATCGCCCGTTGTTCGATATCAGGGGTTTCCTCCGGCGTGCCTTCGATCTCGATTCGACTCGGTTCGTGCAGCCACTCCAGCGCGAGAGTCTCGACCCCTCCCGGGAAGGTGGCGGAGAACAGCAAATTCTGGCGACGTGCCGGGAGCATAGCGAAAATGCGTTTCAACTCTTCTGAAAAGCCCAGGTCGAGCAGGCGGTCCGCCTCATCTAGCACCAGTGATTTCACCTCGGAAAGTTGCAGGGCATTGCGGTCGACGAGGTCGAGAAGCCGTCCCGGAGTCGCGACCACGATATCCGCGCCACCACGCAGCGCCATCATCTGCGGATTGATCGAAACGCCGCCCACCGCGCTCACCACTTTGATCCGTTCAGTGAGATGCGCGGAACATTGCTGAACCACTTCCCTTACTTGCGCTGCCAACTCCCGGGTCGGAACGAGGATCAGCGTGTCGAGTTTGCGACCGCGTGAGTTTGTGCGGTCAGTCGACACCCAACGCTGTAGAAGTGGCAGGACAAAGGCCGTCGTCTTCCCTGAACCCGTTTGCGCCGTGGCCAGCACGTCACTTCCCGACAAGATGGCTGGAATTGCTTCACTCTGCACACGCGTCGGCGCGGGATAGTGGCTGACCGCCCGAAGCAGTGGCTCCGAGAGATCGAAAGAGGAGAAAGGCATTCTGGAGGGTAGTCTCGATTTCTATTGGGGGCGAGTGCTTGCCTGCCGTTCCCACAAGCGAAACTTCCTTGACTTATCCTTCCGCGAAGATGTATCGGTTTTGATCTATCCTGTTGTAGGGATCCCTGTAACATCTAGCCCTTCATCAGAGTCATATGAAAACACCGATGTCACCTTTTAGTGCCCTCTCCGCAAGACTTCTATCTTTTGCGGCGATTCTGGCCTTCTGCACCGTATCCCAAGCCTCTATCATCCAGGGCATCGGGGATAACTTTGTTGCGTTCGAAGCGGAAAATTTCGATTCGCTTTCCGGCACCACTTTCCTGGCAACTGACAGAACGCCCACACTGACGACCTCCTTCGGTTCACCTGTCCTCCCGAGCGACACCAATGCATCGTCGGTCGGGGCTTTGTTCACCAATTTCTCCGGCTCCACGTCGAGCGCCGGATACGATATCACATTTACAACTCCGGGTGACTATCAGGTCTATGTCCGTTACAGCCTTTTTGAAATCGGGACGAATACAGCGAATTACGGCAACGAAGACTCATTCTTTTTAGGGGCCGCCCTGGATAGTCCCGCAGGAACGACAAATCTTGAAATCATCGACCTGAGTTCGGCCGGCTTCACACCGGCCAGCGGAGAGTGGGAGGGAACGTTTCGATGGGCAAAAGTAACGGGGCGCAACGCAAGTGGAAGCGGGCCCCGGCAAGATCGCGTTTACAATGTGATGGCTGGCGATGTCGGCATCCCGATGACGATGAATATCGGGAATCGAGAACGAGGCCTCGCTCTCGATATGTTTGTTTTGAGCACGATCAATAATCTCACAGACGCTCAGCTCAATCAGTTCGTTATCGTGCCGGAACCCTCCGGCGCGCTAATTCTCTCAGCGGCACTGAGCGGCCTTGCCTTTTTCCGTCGTCGTCGCAGACGGATGTGACTGGATTGGATCCGGCACTTTTGCGAACGCTACGGACAGCAGCATTAGTCTTCAAGCTGCCCGAGCCGGGAAGATCTCAGGATTCATCAACCGCTTCGTCGCCGCTTTTCCCCAACACTCTGAAGAGCAGAAGAGCTCCGGCGCCAAGAACGACCCACCAGACCACTTCGGGGATCGGAGCCAGGTCGGTCAGCCGCAACTTTCCAAACGCACCGACGGAAAGGATGTTCTCTTTCACCCAACCGAAGCTCAATGCATAGAGCACGCCTCCGAGCACCATGCCGAAGAAACCGACGAGGGCGTGGAGACTGCCGGTCGCAATCGCCGCCACTCCGGTCCCGGGACAGTACCCGTAGACCACCATACCGACTCCGAAGAGTCCCCCGCCGAGCAGAAGGCCCAGAAGGTTCGTATCTTTAATATGGTAGCCTCCGAGCCATCCGGCACTCATCATCATGAACACGCCGATCCCACCAACGATGATGGCGGTGAGCATGATTCTTAGGACGGTCCAGTCCCGAAACCGGAAGAGATTGACAATCACGTTGTAGTCAGTGACACGACCCTTGTTGAGTAGGATGCCAAAGATGAGTCCGAAGAGTCCGGAGAGGATCAAGCCGACTGTGGAAGAGGTGGATATCGGAAAATTCATGGTGGAATAGTGGTTCGAAATTTAGCTCATTTAGAAGGGAACATCAGCTTCGCCGTCACGATGCCGGAGGCGAACATGGCTGCGAAAAAGACCCAGCCCGAAACCGCTAGCTGGAGTGTTCCACTGATCCCGTGCCCGCTCGTGCAGCCTCCTGCCATGCGAGCTCCATATAGTAGCACTACTCCGCCGAGGAAGGCGGCGACCATCCTGCCTGCCACACCTGATCCCCGCGACTCGCGCCAGACTTGAGGAACCGTTTCCCAGGAAAAGGTTCCGCTCAACTTTGAGCTGATAAGGGCACCCACGGCGGTCATGACAAGAAACACCGTGCTGTATCCGAACTTAGGTGTCGTTCCCGCCCAGTAGGGATTCTCCGTCACCGAATCCATGCCGACGAATAGTCCCGCAAGCCAGCCGGAAAACTTCGAAACTTCGGTCGACATACCCAGAGGCTTGTTGACCACGAGAAAAACCAAGCAACTCAGGATGCCAATTCCCGCCCCCACAACATAGGGGCTCCAGGAAGCGCTTTTCATCCGGAGGTCGGTTCCGAAATCACAACACGAGAAATTTTTCATGACAGCATATATAACCATATAACGATATAGTCAAATGAATTTCCCATTTCTGGTTTCTGCGATATGTTCTTTTCCCCGGTAAAAATGTCCTCGCACTCCCAACTCGATCCCAAGGCTCTTGAAAAGATCGCCTCTTTTTTCAAAGTCTTTGCAGAGCCGACCCGTCTCTCGATTCTCCAGCAGCTCCGTGGCGGCCCGGTATCAGTGAATGATCTCGTCGCTGCGCTGCCAACGTCGCAGGCTAATATTTCGAAGCAGCTTAAGACGCTCTACGACGCGGATCTCCTCGAACGGAAACAGGAGGGAACGCAGGTTTTTTACTCCATTTGCGAGCCTCTCGTTTTCGAACTGTGTGAATTGGTTTGTGAGAAACTGAATCGTAGCGCGAAAGCGGAAGGCGCAATCATCTATGAAATATAGTAGCCGCAGCAGTGGAGAAGCTTGGAAAGCGATCCAGATTCGACTCTGAAATGGGGTAGAGGGAGTCAGTGATGGACCTTCGAACCGCCAACAGATAGGTTGTCCTACTGAAAACGGGCAAAGACATCGCAATCATCGGCGGCGGTCCTGCTGGACTCCGGGCTGCTGAAGTGTCTGCGTCCGGTGGTGCGGACGTTACGGTTTATGATGCGATGCGCTCGGTCGGTCGGAAATTTCTCGTTGCCGGGAAAAGCGGGCTCAATCTTACGAACGCAGAGGATTTTGAACCGTTTTTCAATCGCTACAGCGGCACGGATTTTCCGACGGAAATGTGGCGCACGATTCTCTCCAATTTCGACAACGATGCTTTGAGAGAATGGGCAGCAGGGCTCGGTGTGGAGACGTTCGTCGCCAGCAGCGGCAAGGTGTTTCCTACGCCGGTCAATGGGACGATCCGGGCAGCACCGTTGTTGCGACGTTGGGTGGAGCGTCTACGTGAGAGGGGTGTACAATTCCGAACCGGTCATCGCTGGGCGGGTTTTGAATCGGATCGACGACTCGTTTTTGACCACGAAAATGAAATCGTCATCCGGCAGCACGATGCGGTTATCCTCGCGCTGGGCGGTGCTTCCTGGCCGCAGACGGGATCGACAGGTAGATGGGCAATTTTTCTCGAAAACGAGGGCATCTCGATCACTCCACTAAGTCCTGCCAACTGCGGCTGGGAAGTGGACTGGCCAGATGCTGTTCTCGACGAGGCCGAGGGACTGCCGATTAAGAATATTGAAGTCAGCGCGGGCGACTCCAGCCGTCGGGGCGAGTTGGTCATCACTCGCTACGGGCTCGAAGGAGGCCCTATCTATCGTCTCGGGCCAGCAATCCGATCGATGGCGTCGCCGCAGATTAAGATCGATTTCAAGCCCGGTCTGTCTTTCGATGCACTCGTCACACATCTCGGCTCGGTGAAACGGAATTTCGTGCGCGAGGCGCGTCGTCGCTGGAAGCTGGATCCGGCTTCTGCGGCTCTTCTCAAACATTTACCAGATCGCGGTCCGTGGAAATCCTCCGAACAACTCGCCCGCGAAGTGAAAAGCTGTCGCATTGCACTTACCGGACCTCGCCCCGTCGAAGAAGCGATTTCCTCGGCCGGTGGTATCTGCTGGAGCGAACTCAACGAGGATCTAATGCTCCGGAAACTGCCCGGTGTCTTCGTTGCTGGAGAAATGATCGACTGGGAAGCTCCCACCGGTGGGTATTTGCTGCAGGCGTGCTTTGCGACAGGCTCGCATGTGGGAAAGGCGGCAGCCGAGTGGAGCGGGTGAGAGTCACTCGCCGATTTCCCGATTTGCCACGCCATCGGTTCCGGGCGTGAAGAGGTTGCCGGAAAATTTCAGATTGCGTGGAGTGTTTTCCCCTCTGGAAATGATGACGGCATAGCGATAGCGAGGTTCGCCAATTGTGTGCAGAACATTCCCTTGAATGACGACATCGGTGAGAGGTGGATCGTCGTCTTCCTGACCGTTGTCGAATTTGAACGGTGACCGTTCGTTGCCCCAGATCCAGTTCGCGTCGCCGTGGCCAAAATCGGAAACGATATTGTTCGCGATGATGGAACCTCCGTCCGCATTCTCTGCGTCCGCTGCTGCTCCGGGCATGAGCCCGATGGCCCAGAGACTGTTGCGGGAAAATTGATTCCCCGTGATGAGAACATTGCGCGAGCCATGCATTGCTTTCAGGCCCATGAAGGAGTTCGTCACGATGTTGTTAGCAACGATCACGTGGTCGCAATGCAGATCGATCCCCTGCGCAGCATTCTCGAAGTGGTTTCCGATGATGCGAGTGTAGTCGCTCACTTTCGGGGCGGTGACGATCAGGCCTGAACCCTGTTGCCAGTTGTCCGTGTACTCTTCGTCCCAAAGTGCCTGGTTAACGATTTTTCCCTTCTCCGGGTTCTTCTTAACGAAATCCCCAAGTTTGTATTTGGCTTTGATCTCCGGCGTGGGAACCAGGTTTTCTTCGATGATGCGATTGCCTTCGATGAGCGATCCAGTGCTGTAGGAGATGGCAATGCCGGTGCCATTGGTGCAGTTGAAGGCATACCCCCAGTCTTCGCTTTTCGTTCGGTCATCCACAGAGACTCTCGTGTAATTTTTCACAGTACAGCGACTGATCCGGGCATCCTGACATTCCCTCAAAGTGATCGCACCTGATTGTGTGCGGTTGTCGATCACCCGAACGTTTTCGATGACAAGGCCCCGACATTTGATTGCGAGGATGCCCTCCTTGTCGGTAACTTCGCTGCCTTCCGACCTTATCAGCGTCAGGTCTCGCAACTCTGCATCGACCGCGTTCTCCACTTCAATGATCGGTTGGTCCGGGTTTTCCTGAATGATGCGCCCGGGACCGAATAATCCGGACCGTTCCCCCCTGATACGAATCTTTTCCTGAATCCGGTAATCGCCTGCGGGCAAATAGATCATGCGATTCGGATTTGCCTCAAGCGCCGCTTGGATCGTGTCGAACTTCTCCACGGTCAGCCCCGGGTTGCCCTGAGCATTCCCCCAAAGCGGAGAGATTGTTGCGAACAGAAACAGGCCGAAAAAACGGGAGGTCAGAATCGGTAGGCGAGGGGAAGCGGGGACAATCATTGAGGCCGTCGATCCAATCAGTTTCTCCAAGGTTGCTCAAGCAAAGAAGCCATACGTGAGCCTGACTGGAGTCGCGATTCCAGGAGTGGAAATTTCGCATTTCCGAAGTTATATTCGCGGCATCATGCGTTTCGTCCTCCCCCTCTTCGCGTTCGCCTTTCTCGCCTCCACCGTCGCCGCTTTCGAGCTTCCCGCCGAGAGTCAGCAATGTCTCGTCGGGGTCGCGGACAACTGGGATTCGTCGTATGTCACTCTAACACTCTACGAAAAAAAAGGGCTCGGATGGAAGCAAGTCGGTTCCTCATGGAAGGGGCGGCTCGGGAAAAACGGGCTCGTTTGGGGAAAAGGGATTCATCCCGTTACGGCGGGTGCGCGAACCAAGAAAGAAGGCGATCGCCGGGCTCCTGCAGGAGTCTTCGATCTCGGTGGTGCGTGGGGTTACGCTCCGTCGATCAAGAAATCCCCCAATCTCAATTACGTGCAAGTGACCTCCCGCTGTCTCTGGTACGAGGACAGCTCTTCGCCCTACTACAACCAGTTCCGAATGCTCGACTACGAGCCGCAAACCACCGCCGAAAAGAAGGCGCAGATGAAGCAGGGCGACTACGCCCATTCGCTCAAGCTTTTCATCGCCCACAATGCTTATCCGAAAACCACGCCCGGTGACGGGTCGTCGATCTTTTTTCACATCTGGAGAAGTGGCGGCGGTTCCTCTACCTTCGGCTGCACGACCATGGAAGAGGGTAATTTGAAGAATCTCATCGCCACCGTCGAGCCGACCAAACGGCCAGTTTACGTGCTGCTACCGAAGGCGGAATACGACCGCTATAAAGGCGAGTGGAAGCTGCCGTAGAGAGCTTTTAGCGATTAGCTTTTTGGCGGTTAGCACTCCGATCATGGAGCCAAGAGCTAACTGCAAAAAGCCAACCGCCGCGAAGCTCTGCTTCGCTACACCGTACAAATTTCCACGCCCTGCTTCAGCGAAGCAATCTTGTCATCACGCTTCGGAATGAACTCCTGCGCCACCCAGCCGTCGAAACCGGTCTCAACGATCGCACGCATGATGGCCGGGTAGTAGAGCTCCTGCGTCTCGTCGATTTCGGCTCGACCGGGCACTCCGCCGGTGTGGTAGTGGCTGAAATACTTGTTCCGATCCTGGATCGTCGCGATGACGTCGCCTTCCATGATCTGCATGTGATAGATGTCATAGAGCAGCTTGAAATTTTCCGATCCGACCGCATCGCAAAGATCCGCCCCCCACGCCGAATAGTCGCACATGTAGTCGGCGTGGTTCACCTTTGAGTTGAGCAATTCCATCGACAGCGTCACGCCATGCTTCTCGCAAAGCGGCATCAGTTTCTGCAATCCTTCGGCACAATTTTTCAGTCCGACTTCGTCATCCATCCCGTCGCGGTTCCCGGAGAAGCAGATCACGTTTGTAAAACCGGCGTCCGCGCTTGCTTTGATGTGCGGCTCGTAAAGTTCGACCAATGCATCGTGATGTTCGACCCGGTTGAAGGCGTTGGGAATATTGCCGATCTTCTTTTTCTCTCCACCAATCTCGTAGTCGCCGGTCGGAGAAGTGACCATCGCGCAGTGCATGCCGTGCTTCTTCAACGTCGCGAAATCCTCCGGCATCAGCAGCTCGACTGATTCCAACCCGAAGTCCTTTCCCGCGATGCAGAGGTCGTCGAGTGAGACACCTTTGTAACACCATTTACAAACCGAGTGATTGATTTTTCCGCCGGCCCCTGCGCCCACCGCAGCCTCTTCAGCCAGCGAAAGGCGGGTGCCGAGCGAAGCGGCGACGGCGGCAACAGTCGCGCTGGACCCTGCAACAAAATTGCGACGAGAGAGGGGGGACTCAGAATTTTCCATGGGGGACTTTAGCACCAATTCGCTTGACCCAATAGGGCTGAATGGGGGACGTAACCCTGTTGAATCAATGCCTGCGAGCCGGCAAATCTCACAAGTAAATTCGATATGGGAGTCGCTTCTTCGCGTTGTTGTGGGGAAACCAAATTCGGGCGAAGCGTTAGTATATGAAACCCCTCGCGATCCTTTTCTTTTCACTTCTCTGCCTGTTCCCCGCTTTGGCAGTGGATCTGGCCGGCAGTCAGCCGAATATCATTCTCGTCATCACCGACGACCAGGGCTATGCGCCGGTTGGCCGCCACGGACATCCATGGCTCAAGACGCCGAACATGGACACGCTCTATGACACGTCGACGCGCTTCGACCGCTTTCTTGTCAGTCCGACTTGCTCGCCGACGCGTTCGTCCATCATGACAGGGCGGCATCCGATGAAGAATGGCATCACCCACACCATTCTGGAGCGGGAGCGCATGGCTCTCGAAGCAACGACCTTGCCACAGGTGCTGCAGGATGCGGGCTACACTACTGGTATGTTTGGCAAATGGCACCTCGGCGACGAGGAGGAATACCAGCCCGGTAGCCGTGGATTCGATGAAGTATTCATGCACGGCGCCGGTGGCATCGGGCAGGCCTACGATTGCTCCTGTGCCGACGCACCAAACAACTCCTATTACGGACCATGGGTGCGCCACAATGGGAAGTTTGTGAAGACGGAAGAGTTCTGCACCGATGTCTTTTTTCGTGCGGGTCTTGGTTGGGTGAAAGAAGTGAAAGGTGGCGACAAGCCTTTCTTTGCCTACATCACGACGAACGCTCCACACGGGCCGTTTTTGGCCCCGGAGAAAAATACGAAGCGCTTCACCGATCTCGGATTTGAGGCAAAAACAGCCGGCTTTTACGGAATGATCGAGAACATCGATGAGAATTTGGGGCTGATGCTGGAGAAGCTCGACGAGTGGGATCTGATGAAAGACACCGTCGTTATTTTCATGTCCGATAACGGCATGACCGGCGGCGGTTCGGGTAAGCAAGGCGAGGATCTTGGCACGGACGAGAACGGATCACCCATGTCGTTTTATAACGCTGGAATGAAGGGTCTGAAGGGATCCGCTGACGAGGGGGGAGTGCGCGTTCCGTTTTTTGTTCGTTGGGACGGGAAGATTCCTGCGGACAATCAGATCGAGGCTGTTTCTGCTCACATCGACGTTTTCCCAACCATCGCGGCGCTTGCGGGAGCAACGCTGCCCGTCGATCAAGTCGAGGGGCGCAGCCTATTGCCATTGATCGAGAGTGCGGATGCAGAGTGGGAAGATCGCTACCTTTTTACACAGAAGGCCCGCTGGCCTACCGGCTCCGAGCCGAACGACTACCAGTGGAGCAATTGGGGGGTGCGTGGTCCCCGCTATCGCCTCGTCGGTCCCGGGGCTTCCAGGAAAAAACAGGCAGCGCAACAAAGTGCTCAACTCTTCGACATGCTGGAAGATCCCGGTCAGAAGAATGACATCGCTGCTGAGCATCCTGAGATCGTAGCAGAGATGCGTGCAGCCTACGATGCTTTCTGGAAAGAGGCGCGTCCGCTCATGGTGAACGAAGACGCACCGATGTCACCGACACGTCCCTACCATGTATGGTTCGAGGCACAGAAAAAATCGGAGGGAATACCTGCCTGGGAAGCGCCGGAGTTGTAGTTAGGGGGTAACAGTGGAGGGCTTGCATCCATTTGAGCTATCGATTAAAATCAGCGAAACATCCTTCCTATGAAAATCCAGCTTACCTCCCTCCTCTTTTTTGCTGCGGCAGTTCTTCCTTCCTCTGCCATCGAACGAATTAGTGTCCTCCCGAGCGGTTCCGGGCACAGTGGCGCAGTCAATTCTCCCTTTATCTCTCCCGACAGCGGAATCGTGGCATTCGAGTCGACTGACACTGGATTCGTGGATTCGAATGATTCTCACCGCCAGGTCTACGCCTATTCCGCCCAGACCAAGACGTTCTCGCTTGTATCTGTCGACGGTGCTGGAAACGCTGCTTCCGCCGATTGCAGCGTGAAGGGCATCGGTGCCGGCGGCCACGTTCTCTTCCAAACCACCGCTGCCCTCGATCCCGAGGACAACAACGGAACGTTCGACGTGTATCTCAGGGACCTCGGAGAATCGAAGACTTACTGGGTGTCCTTCCCGGAAAGCGATCAAGCGGCCGATGGAAACTGTTTCGGGGAAGCCGTTTCCCGCGATGGACGTTTTGTTCTTTTCACTTCCTCTGCGACGAATCTTATTTCTCCATCGCCGGGTTCGGGGGTTGCCCATCTCTACAGGTTGGACCGGACAAACGGTGAACTGACACTGATCTCCCAATCGACAGGGGAAACACAGGGTAATGGTGACTGTTTCGGAGCGGATATCTCAGAAGACGGAATGCGCGTGGTATTCGGTTCGGATGCGGACAACCTGATCGACGGAGGGGGAGATACGAACGGAACCACGGAGGACATCTTTATTCGGGATCTAAGCCCCTCAACGCCGACGACCAAGGTGGTTTCGCTGAGCGACACAGGTAGCCAGCTATCCGATAGCTCGAGTAATCCTTCGATATCCGATGACGGAAATTTAGTCTGTTTTCGCTCCGACTCACCTGATGTGGTGTCAGGAGTAGACCCGGGGTTATCCAATAATTTTCAAATTTATATCCGCGTGCTTACGGCGGATACGACCCTACATGTCAGCCGTTCGAATACAGGAGATGTTGCTGAATTACAATGCCAACGTCCCGAGATGTCGCGAAACGGCCGCTACGTTGTCTTTTATTCGAAAGCTGACAACCTGGCGCAAGCGTCTCCCGCATCGCAATGGGATGTATTCGCCCGCGACCTAGAAACTGGCATTACTGCAAGGGTTTCCGTTACCGCCTCAGGCGGAATTGGGAACGGCGACTCGACGAGAGCTTCAGTTTCCGACAACGGAATCGTGGCGTTTCTCTCCGAGGCATCAAATCTCGTGCCGGACGACGACGAGGGCTTTGAGGACGTATTCACCGCTCCTGCGAACACTTCGCCTGCTTCATCGAACTCGGTTCTGAAAGCGTCTCTCCTCTCGAAGCTGAAGAAATTGAAAAAGAAGGCTAAAAAGGCGAAGAAGTCCGGGAAGGTCGCCAAAGCGAAGAAATTCAAAAAGAAGATAAAGACGCTCAAAAAGCGAATCAACTCACTTTGATCGCCGGTTTATTCATTCAATGATTTCCTGAGCATTCCTTTGAACCACTCTCGATCCGTTATACTCTCGGGATTGATGAGGGTGGAGTGAGGCACCATTAGCTTCTTTCTAATTACGGTCACGTCTCCTACGACCCGGTCACGCGTTTTCGCATAGCTTGAATTTCCCGGGGACAGACCGTAGGCGGTTAAAGTTTTTCTTGCACAAATAGCGGATTATTTAGTTTCATAGGGGGGGAAATCCTTCTCCTATGAAAATGCTTAACTACCTCTGCTTCCTTCTTTCAGGCTTGGCTCTCAGTGCTTCTGCCATTGAGAGAATTACTGTTGACCCCAGTGGAGTGGGCCAGGGAGGGTTTCTCGGAGACCCTCTTATTTCTGCAGATGGGAACACGATAGTATTCTGGTGTAGCGACCCGACCTTTGTCGACACGGACTATGGGTATTGGCATACCTACGCCTACGATCGATTAACGGACACATTCGAGCGCCTGTCGAATAACACGGACGGTTTCTCTGCGCTTGGAAATAGCTTTCCTGCCGATATCAGTGACGATGGCCGTTTTGTCATCTTCGAGAGTGAAGATGAACTTGATCCGGATGATGACAACCCCGACCGGGACGTCTATCTGCGCGACCGTGATTCTGACGAGACAATCTGGGTCTCGTTTACCCATGATGGCGGCGATGCCAATGCATCTTGCTATGCGAAGGCTGTCTCGAACGATGGCCGTTATGTGGTTTTTACCTCTGCAGCCACAAATCTTGTCTCACCGTCAACAGCCCCCGGCCAAGATCACGTCTATCTCCGAGACAGGAACACGGGAGAGTTGTCGATCATTTCCCAGTCGACGAATGGAACTTTGGCAAACAATGACTGCTTTCAAGCGAAGATCTCAGGCGATGGGCGATATGTTGTGTTCAGTTCGAGTGCGAGCAATCTACTTGACGGAGGCCTCGACACCAACGGCAAGCAGGACATCTTCATCAGGGATCTTCAGGCGACCCCTTCGCCCACAACGACGCGCGTCTCCCTGACTGATACCGACGCGCAAATTTCAGATCATTCATATGATCCCGACATATCGTCGGACGGCATGATGATCTCGTTCAAAAGCGATGACGCCAACATCGTGACCGGAGTGAATCCGACAGTTGCTTATCAGTTTCAAATATACGTGCGCGACCGTAATTCCGATATCACAAAGCACGTAAGTCGATCTACGGGAGGCACCATTGCGGAGCTTCGTTGTGATAACCCCACCATCTCTCCGAACGGACGATATGTTGTGTTCAGTTCAGTATCGGATGCCATTGCTCCCGGAACCTCTGGCGATCAGTCTGATACATTCGCCCACGATCTTCAAACCGGCATTACGTCCAGGGTTTCGGTAGGAGAAAACGGAGAGCTCGGAAATGGAGGCTCCATCGAAGGGGTCGCCGCAAACGACGGGACCGTCCTTTTCAAATCATCGGCTTCCAATTTCGTATTAGACGACGACGAAGGGAGCTCCGATCTTTTCGTCGCTCCTGCAGATGCGCCGGTCGCGTACATCCCCCCGTCGGCCGGTGGCGCTTCGGGAGATCCCAATGCCGCTCTCAGGGCGTCGCTTTTGAACAAATTAAATAAGCTCAAGAAAAAGGGCAAAAAAGCAAAGGGAACACCTAAGGCTGCGAAGTTTAAGAAGAAAGCAAAGGCCCTGAAAAAGAAGCTCAAAGCTCTTGGGTAAATTGTTCCCAAAAGGATTTTGTTATCTTCTCAATTCGCCTCTCAGCCGATTCCGAAACCACTCCCTGTCCGTGAGACTCTCAGGATTGATGAGGGTCGAGTGTGGAACTAGCAGCTTCTTCGGAATAGCGGTCACGCCTCCCATGACCCAGTCGCGTGTTTCCGCATAGTTGGAGTTTTCCGGGGACAGGACGTAGGCAGTGAATCGGTCTTCGAGACCGGCGAGCTTCAGTTTTCTATGGAGCGTGTCGAATTTGACCGGCGCGGCCAGTGGGTCGTTGCTGTAGTGGAAGCCGACGATGCGCTTTTTCGGATTGGCCTTCATGGCTGCGAGGCCGCGGTCCAGCGTTCCTTGTGGGAGCGCGAGCGAGCGGCGTTTGTGTGGAAATTGCGGCAGCTGAAATAGCACCTGGTAGTTTTTTACGACCGGTAGAGCAGGCTGGGCAAGGACGACCGTTTTCACGGCCGGTTGATCGAGCAGCGCGAGGGGGAAGTTTCCGGTGAGACAATTTCCGATCACGGTGAGATCGCGACCGCGCTCCTGTTGAGCGACCCAGCGAGACATTTTTGCGACATCCTCGAGGATGGATCCCGGATGGTTGGAATCGAATAGATTCCAATCGGGATCCCTTTTCAGCTTCTTTGACATGTTGAGAGCCATGTCGTAGCCGAATGCGGATTGCCCGCCGATCGTCTGGCCGTAGAGGCTGGGAAGGTAGACGCGATAGCCCCAGCCCTCCATTTCGAGTGCGAACAGCAGAGTCTTTGGACTAATGCCGTTCAGTGCGTGGAGTAGCAGAACTGGTTTCCCCGGTGAACGCGTGCGCCATACGGGGTAGCTTTTTTCCGATCCCGGCATTGGGATCTCTGATCGGATAAATCGCGACTGAGGCGGTGGCGGTGTTTTCTCCGGTTGGCAGCAATTCGTGGCGCAGCTTTGAGCGAGAAATGCAAAGGCGGCCAGAGAAAGGGAGATGAAAATTTCTCGGGTCACGAAATAGAAAACATTCTTTCTGAATATCGAGTCATCGTCATTCACCATTTGCCGGTCTCTGCCCACGTCCGGAAATGGACGAAGCGCTCCGGCTTTTTCCAGACGTCCTTGATGTATTCGTCGCCGAGACTCGCGAATATCTCAGCCGCCATTTCGCGATCCCGGCCCAACGTTGCATGGTAGGCCGCCTCGTTTCGGAGCGTGACGGATTCGGGATATTTTTCGAGTAGAGTAACAAACCCCGGCTTGGCCATTGACCACTTTGCGTCAGCGTCGCGAAAGACTTCCGCATGGTAGCCTGAGAGTCGAATTAAAATTCGGGCGTAGGTTTCGTCCCCGAGCCCGCCGGGAACTTCCGATGCTTCGATCGCGAATTTTTCCCAGTCACCTTCTTCCCCAAACCAACGTGGCAGGAGAGTATAAGCGCGCTGGGTTTCCAGATGCCAGTAGGTTGGAAACTCTCCCCGGGCTTCTTCCATAAGGTTGTCGAAGGCCTCCTTGGCCCAGCTCTGCCCTGTTCCGACCGTCATGGCCGCCGAGAACCAGTAGGCGTCTTTGCCTGGCAGTTTCTGCGCGTCGCCTAATGCGCGGGCTGCCTGGTCGAGCCGCTCTCGCATGTACTTCCATCCCTCCTCCGTGACGGTATTGGCATAGCCACTTCCGCGGGCATGCCAGGCATAGGACACGAGCATTTCAGCGAGCGCAATCCGGCGAGTCAGCGAGTCGGGATACGCCTTTTCCCATTCACGGTGGATCTCCAGATCAGTCAGGTAACCGTCATCACCGGAGTGGAAGCGATGATCGACCGCTTCGTAAAAGCGAAAAAGCATCCACGATCCGTCGGGAAAAAGTTCGCCGCTCTCCCGGAGCGACTGGCTCGTCTTTTCGAGAAGGTCAAATTTCCGCTCATCGAAGGCACCCCGGATCTCAGCATCGAAAATTTTGATTTCGTGGGCCACCAGATCGTGCGCTTCGATCAAGCGAGCGGCCGCCATCCTTTCATCGGCTTCGATGTTCTCGACTGGCCCCGCTTTTCGTGTCTCCGGAACAAGGCTCTCCTCCTCGGCTTCGGCATTCTGATCGACAGTTGGTTTGGGTGGGCCACTTGAGTCGCCACATCCCACCAGGGCGAAAAACGCTGAGAAAGCGAGGAATCGGGATAGATCGAGAATTTTCATAGTCGCAGCGTTGTTCATGATTCTGGCGTCAACGGGATTGCTGAGCAAGTGCCGAGACCGCCATTCGCATTTTCGTACAAAAATCGACAGATCTTGAACATTTCTCTTTGCCGTCATTCGCTCGTTTCTTAGGGTACGGATTCCCCTGCCCAACATGCCCGCCGATCCGTTCATCCATCTCCATCTGCATACCGAATATTCGCTTCTCGACGGGGCGGTGCGGATCAAAGATGTCATCAAAAAGTCGCAGCGTTGCAAGATGCCGGCCGTCGGGATGACCGATCACGGCAATATTTTCGGTGCGATCGAGTTCTTTCAGGCAGCGGAAGCTACCCGGAAAGACGAAGAGCAATTCACGGTCAAATCCATCATCGGCACCGAGGCGTACCTCACCCCTCCGGGTGTTCCTCTGACCGACAAAAAGGCTGCCCCCGTCGTCGTCGGAGAAAAGGGCAAACGCCGCCGCAACTCGCACCTCACCCTGCTCGCGGCGACGAACACGGGCTACGCGAACCTGATGAAGCTCACCAGTATCGGGCATCTCGAGGGCATGTATTACAAGCCGAGGATCGATAAGGAGGCGCTCGCCGAACATTCCGAGGGCCTCATCTGCCTCAGCGGCTGCATCAATGGCGAGGTCAATCAATTCATCCAGAATAACGACCTCGACGGCGCACGCAAAAGCATTGGCGAGTTCACCGACATCTTCGGACCCGAGCGCTTTTTCCTCGAAGTCCACGACCACGGCTTCGCCGAGCAAGCGCTTTGCACCAAGCAAATGGTCGAATTCGGCAAAGAGTTCGATCTCGGACTCGTCGCCGCCAACGACGTCCACTTTCTCAACGCTGCCGATCACTCTGCGCACGAAGTCATGATCTGCATCGGCACTGGCTCGCTGCTGATGGACGAGAACCGGATGAAGTACTCGCCGGAGGTCTACTTCAAGACCAGCAACGAGATGCGGAAGCTCTTCAAGGATCTTCCTGAGGCCATCGCCAACACCTACCACATCGCCCAGATGTGCGACGTGAACATCCACCTCGACTCCACCAGCTCCGCGAAATACCCGCAATTCGACGCGCCCGACGGCAGCCCTCGCGAAGCCTACTTCCGCAAAGTCTGTTTCGAAGGTTTGGAGAAACGCTATGGCGAACGCTGCAAGACCGATCCGACAATACGGAAGCGTCTCGATTACGAGATTGGTTTAATGGAGGACCTCGGATTCGTCTCCTACTTCCTCATCACTTGGGACTTCGTAAAATGGGCCAGAGACAACAGTATCCCCGTTGGTCCGGGGCGCGGATCGGCCGCCGGCTCCATTGTTGCCTACGCGTTGGAAATCACCGATATCTGTCCTCTGCGCTTCGGGCTCATTTTCGAGCGATTCATCAACCCGCAACGGGTCTCCCCACCCGATATCGACATTGACTTCTGCCCACACGGCCGGGGGAAGGTCATCGAATACGTGCGACAGAAATATGGTGAGCGGGCTGTTTCCCACATCATCACTTTTGGAACGATGGGGGCGAAAAGCGTTGTCCGCGACGTCGGCCGGGTCATGGGCCTGAGTTACACCGAGGGCGACCGCATCTCCAAGATGATTCCGGCCGAGCTCAACATCACCCTCGCCGACGCCAGAAAGAAGAACCCCGAACTGCGCGAAGAAATCGAGCAGAACCCCTCCATCGGCGAGCTGTGGAAATTCTCCACCTTCCTCGAAGGCCTCAAGCGCAACACCGGCATCCACGCAGCCGGGGTCGTCATCGGCGACCGCGAACTGACTGAACACGTCCCCCTCATCCGCGGAAAAGAAGGCGAAGTCGTGACCCAGTTCGCCATGAGTCCGCTGACCGATCTCGGGATGCTCAAGATGGACTTCCTCGGGCTGAAAAATCTGACTGTCATCCGGGATGCCGTCGACCTCATCCAGGCCCATACCCCGGACTACCTGCTCGACGAAGAAAAATTCGACGACCGGGCCACCTTCGACCTGCTCGACCGTGGCGAGACCATCGCCGTGTTCCAGTTGGAATCCGGCGGAATGGCCAGCCTCTGCCGCCAGTTCGACGTCAACCGCATCGAAGACATCATCGCGCTCATCGCCCTCTACCGGCCCGGCCCGATGGACCTGATACCCGACTTCATCGACCGGAAAAAAGGGAAGAAAAAGGTCAAATACCTCCATCCCCTCCTCGAAGAGGCCAGCGAAGAGACCTACGGCATTCTCATCTACCAGGAGCAGGTCCAGCGCGCCGCCAACCTCCTCGCCGGATACAGCCTCGGCGAGGCCGACATCCTCCGCCGTGCCATGGGGAAAAAGAAACTCTCCGAGATGGTCAAACAGCGGGAAATGTTCGTCAAAGGCTGCGAGACCCTGAACAAAATCCCGGCGAAACAAGCCAACGACATCTTCGACTTGCTCGAGAAATTCGCCGGCTACGGATTCAATAAATCGCACTCCGCCGCCTACGGCCTCATCAGCTACCAGACCGCCAACCTCAAAGCCAACTACCCCGTCGAGTTCATGGCCGCCGTCATGAGCAACGAGGTTAACAACACCGACAAAATTTCCATCCTAGTCGCGGAGTGTCTGCGCATGGGCATCGACATTCTCGCGCCCGACGTCAACCGCAGTCAGCTGAAATTCACCCCCGAAGAGCAGGAGTCCGACAGAAAAGCCATCCGTTTCGGGCTCGCTGCCATCAAAAACGTCGGCGAAGCTGCCATGGTTGCCGCCATCGCCGAGCGCGAAAAAAACGGTACCTTCGCCAATTTAGAAGACTTCGCCGGTCGACTCGACAGCAAGACCGTCAACCGCAAGATCCTCGAGAACCTCATCAAAGCCGGCGCCTTCGACTTCACCTGGGAACGCCGTGATGACATGTTTTCCAAAGTCGGCCAGGTCATTGCCGGATCCAGCGCCGCCCAGAAAGACCGTGCGACCGGACAGACCGCGCTCTTCGACATGAACGAACTCATGACCGCCGCGCCCGTTCCTGATGTGATCGACGAGGACCGTGTCGAGTGGAACGTCCGCGAATACCTTTCCCACGAGAAAGACCTGCTTGGCTTCTACGTCACCGGCCACCCCCTCGACGAATACCGGGGTGTTCTAGAAAAAGGCAACTTTGCCAAAATTGGTGATCTTCAGGAAATGAAGCCGGGCAAGAAAGGGCAGACTTTCTCCGGGATCATCGGCGAGGCCACAACTAAATATACCAAGCGCGAAGGCAAGCCCTTCGCGATCCTTGTCTTGGAAGACTTTTCCGGCAGCACCGAAGTCATGGTCTGGAGCGAGGTCTACATGAAGACCAATCCGCTCCTCGTCAAAGGCAACGTCGTCACCATCAAGGCGAAGGTCGAACAAGACAACCGCACGGACACCAACCGCCTCACCGCCGACGACATCAAGCCGCTCGAGAACGATCCCGACGCCGTGCCGATGCAGTTGCCAGGTCGAGGACCGAAGCCGGGCGCCGACTCAACAGGGACGCCTGCCGCAGGGACGCCTGCCGCAGGGGGTCCTGCCGCAGGGTTGAACGGTGGACTTAACCCTGGTGGATCGAGCGGAAACGGCTCCAACGGCCACCATTCCGCGCCACCGTTCGCAACACCCGTTTTGCTCTACTTGGACGCCGTCCGCGACACTATCGCCGCCATCGAACAGATCCGTGCCGCTGCGAACGAGTATCCCGGCGACCGCCCGTTACATCTTGAAGTGACCCGGGCGAACGGCCAGCGCGTCGTGCTGGAAGCCGGAACCGCCTTCTGTGTCAGCGACGACTTCGCGGAGGCCGAAGGAGTCGGGGCTTGGGTGGGGTGACACTTTTCTCCAGAATCGTGATAGCAGCTCACGATCAATTGGACAGTCATGATACAGACGGGGTGCTCGATTGAAATCGAGCATCGATTCAAGAAAGTAATTCTAATGAAACTCTACCCATTCGCAGCGCTCGTCGTCTCATTCCTCGCGACCGCCGTCACCCTGGTGGCGGACCAACCTCTCCAGATCTCGGGTGTGTATCCGCATCTCCGCATGTGGAACAATGAGGGCGAATGCGGAACCGGGGCGGTAGTGCCGTGGCAGGGAAGTCTCTGGGCGATCACATACGCGCCCCACATGCCGCACGGTTCGTCCGACAAGCTCTACCGGATCACTCCCGCACTGGAGCAGGTCATTTTCGAAGGCAGCGTGGGAGGAACGCCTGCGAACCGGATGATTCATTCGGAAACGAATCAACTCCTGATCGGGCCTTATCTCATCGATGCCGAAAACAGTATCCGGGTGATTCCTCCCGCCAAGATGACCGGTCGCCTCACTGCGAATGCCCGACACCTCAGCGATCCGGAGAAAATGATCTACTATGCCACGATGGAGGAAGGCCTCTACGAAGTGGATCTCGAAAATCTCGACGTGACCTGCCTCATCCGCGACGGTCACGTCAAGGAGGGCGCAGGTATTTCGAGCCAGTTGCCGGGCTACCATGGAAAGGGCCTTTATTCCTCACAGGGGCGTCTCGCCTACGCGAACAACGGAGATCGCGGCCCCGAGGTAAATACCGATCCCACGGTGGAATCGGGAGCGCTGGCGGAATGGTTCGGAGAGGGCGACTGGCAGTTGGTACGACGCAATCAGTTCACCGAAGTGACGGGGCCCGGGGGCATTCGCGGGAACGCCGATCCGGAGGATGACCCGCTCTGGGCGATGGGTTGGGATGCGCGTTCGTTGATTCTTGCGTTGCTCGATGGCGGCGAGTGGAACTGGTTCCGCCTTCCCAAGGGCAGTCACAGCTACGACGGGGCACATGGTTGGAATACCGAATGGCCGCGCATCCGTGAGATCGGGGAGGACGACATGTTGGCCACGATGCACGGGACTTTCTGGAGATTCCCTGCCGATTTCTCAATGGGGAATACGGCCGGGATCGCCCCACGTTCGAACTACCTCAAGGTAATTGGTGACTTCTGCCGCTGGAACGATGATGTCGTCTTCGGTTGCGACGACTCGGCTCAGGCGGAGTTTCTCAACGTCCGTGCGTTCAAGGCTGAGCGCGGCGCTCCCAGACAGTCGAACTCGAATCTCTGGTTCGTCGATCTGGCCGCGATCGATGAGTTCGGTCCTGCAATAGGACGCGGGTCGGTCTGGCTTCGCGACGAGGTGAACGCGGACACCGCGAGTGATTCCTACCTCTTCTCCGGCTACGACTATCGCCAGGTGCAAATCGTCCACGAATTGGATGAAGCGGCGACGATCACTCTTGAAGTCGACCGCGACGGAAGCGGTGTCTGGAAAACACTCGATACCGTCACCGTTCCCGCTGGCGAAGCAGTGTCGCGACTGTTCTCTGAGGAGGAAAGCGGTGCCTGGATCCGACTGAAAGCTGATCGCGATCTGTCCGGTGCAACGGCCCATTTTCACTACCGAAACCGTGACCCGCGTGACACGGAAAACGCTGCGATCTTCGAAGGTATCGCCAGGAAGGGGGGGAATCCCGCGAAGACCGGCCTGATGCGGAGCCTTTCATACGAGACATTGGGACTCGTCGCTTTCGATTCGACCGGTGAGCCAAGCGGTTACTACGAGATCGACGAAACGCTCGCATTCAACCGGGTCGACGCTCCCGAAGTTGCCGCGAATCTTGCTGAAGACGTCCGGCAACCGGCTGGTTCTGTCACCGTCGACGATGCCTCGGTCGTGATGGTCGAGGACGGCAAACGCTATCGTCTTCCCGGGATCGATGGCTACTCCGATCCGGCATCGGATCCGGTCGAAGAGATTGAAAGCAGTTTCGAAGTGACACTTTCCGAAAGCATTGCGATCGGCGCTGAGGTCCGTGTCAGTTCCGAGCATGGCGACTACATTGCCGACCACGCGATTGACGGTAAAGCTGGCAATGAGGACGCGCGCTGGGTATCGGGTGGGGCAGAAGCAGGTTGGATCGAGATCGACTTCGGTAGCCCGAAAACTGTCGGAAGTGTCTGGGTGATTTCCGGATGGAAGAACGATTCGCGTTATGCTGCCAAAAGGTTCGAAGTGCAGGTTCCGGAAGGTGCAGACTGGAAAGCGGTTTCAGGCGGCGTGGTCGAAGACAACTCCAGCGTGCGGCGCCCGGTGGTTTTCGATGCACCTGTCACTGTCGATAAATTGCGGATTGTGGCAAAACAGAGCGGCTACTTTCGCATTTACGAGATCTCCGCCTTTCCCGACGCCCGCGAGATCCCGCTTCCTCCCCTGGAGCCCGGGCCGGCTCGAGTTTGTCGCGAAGTTGCTACGGAGCGCGACCTGCTCAACGTCCATGGCACCTTCTATGAACTCCCTGCACGCAATGCCCAGGGCCTCGCTAAAGTCCGCCCCATCGCGACACATGGACTGGCGGTGCAGGATTTCTGTTCACACAACGGCCTGCTCTTTTTCACAGGCGTCGACGACACGACTGAGAGTGAACATGTCTTTCGCAGTGAAGACGGGGACGCGGCGGTATGGGTCGGTGTGATCGATGACCTCTGGAAACTGGGTAAGCCGCGCGGAAAAGGCGGTCCCTGGAAAGGCACTGTTGTCGGTGCCGATGAACCCTCCGACCCCTACCTGATGACCGGCTACGATCAGAAGGCCGTCCGGCTCGAAGCGAAGGGCGATGCGAACATCCGGCTGGAAGTCGACGTGGACGGCACCGGTCTGTGGATACCCTATCGCTCATTCTCTGTGGGACCGGAAAGCCCGGTCGACCATGCTTTCCCTGAGGGCTTCAGCGCCTATTGGGTCAGGGCGGTTTCGGACCGGGACACACAAGCGACAGTCCAGTTCACCTACGATTGACCTATACCACCTGCAAGCGCGTCAGATCCTGCGTGTCCACCATTCCGAGCGGCTTGTCATTCGCATCCACCACGACCAGGTCGTCGATGCGGTGCTCTTCGAAAATACGGAGAACTTCGCCGACGAGTCTGTCGTCGCGGACGCGGATGGGGTCTTTCGTCATTAACTCGCCGACCGACTGGCTGCCGATATCGGCATTGTCTCCCTGAAACGACCGGGCAAAGTCCCCTTGTGTGAAGACACCGGCGAGTGTGCCGTTTTCATTTACAATGACAACGGCCCCTGCGCGAGCAGCGGTCATTTTCCCGATCACATCCATGACCGATGCAGCTGGATCGACTACGACAAAGTCGTCGCCTTTTCGCATGATGTCGCTGGCCCGCAGCAGCAAGGCACGCCCGAGCGAACCGCCGGGATGGAGTTCGGCGAAGTGTTCTGGAGTTACACCCCGAGCTTCCAATAACACCATCGCCAGGGCGTCCCCCATCACGAGCGTGTTCGTCGTGCTGGATGTGGGTGCCAAATTCAGAGGGCATGCTTCGCGGGAAACATGGATGTCGAGGATGCAGTCCGCCGCTTTGCCCAACGTTGAGCCGGGTTTCCCTGTTAATGCGATCAGCTGAATGTCGCGGCGTTTCAGGTGAGGCAAAAGCGTGAGCAACTCCGCAGTCTCGCCGGAGTAGCTCAGAGCCAGCACTGTGTCACCCGCGTTGACTAACCCGAGATCGCCATGGAGAGCGTCCTGGCAATTCAGCACGGTGGCCGGCGCACCGGTTGAGTTAAACGTCGCGGCCAGCTTGCTGCCAACGTTGCCGGATTTACCGACGCCGACGATGACGATCTTCGCCCCGCCTTCAACGGAGGCTTTCAAGGTGTTCACTGCCGCCTCGAACGCATCGTCGACCCGATCAACGAGCCTGCCGAGTTCTTCCATTTCCAACGAGATGACCCGCCGGGCTTTTTCCTGATAATCCATACGTGAATTGTTGCCACGATAAAGCGATGCGAAGTGCGATCAAGGCGTTGATCGACCTTCTGAAGCTACAAAACGCGGACACCCTCCAATCGGGAGGCTTTCTTTTCGAATGTCGCCATCGAGACATCGTTACCGAAATATCCACGATGAATCAGTCGATCCACGAAACCGGGATTCGCCGATGCGAGGTTTTTCATTCTCAGGACTTCGGCTGCCTCGCCTGTCGCTACAAACTCCCCGGAGTCGAACAGCCTCCGTAGTGCTTTCAATGCTTCGGCTTTGGGAACATTGTAGTGATACTGCAGGGCGAAATAAACTTCGCTCGCAACAAGATCCGAAACCGCCGCTTGCTCGCCCGCCTCGAACAACTCGTCGAGAAACGTTCTTGCTCGTTCCGCTTGCTCGACTGGCTCCCAAACCAGCAGGCGCAGCACGACGGATGTATCGAGCCCGATCATTGTTTGGATGCGCGTCCTCTTGCGATGCTCTCCCGAATTGACTCGATCGAATGATCCGACACGTGTCGGGCGAATTGGTTCAGCGACCCCAGCCAGTCGCGCTCGGGTGTGGAATTTTTCCGAAGCATCCAAACCTGTTCTCCATCCTCAACTCGCGGAGTCAGGACGAGTTCGTCGCCGGGTCCGATACCGAGGCTTTCGCAAAGATCCACGGGGAAAGTAGCTTGGCGTTTCGATGTCAGTTTGATCGTCTTGGACATGAAATCACCTTACCGCATGGTGTTATTGTAAGGCAATTTATTTTTCAAACATCTCCAATTGCCGCGCGTCGACTTTTTCCATCGAACGAAAGCGCACGCCTGCCCCGATGAGACGGACGGATCTTCCCTCTCCGCGTTCCCAGGCCTCCGCAAGCAGCTCGTCGAACATCCCGGCATCGATTGCCTCGGCGGCACGTTGTGCGGATGTGATCTGAAAATCTTCGAATTTCAGTTTCACGACGCACTCGCGGATGATCCGGTCACTGTGGCGGCTGTCGTAGTCGTCGCGGAGCTCGTCGACGAGTTCACCGAGCTTGCCCAAACCCTCTTCAACCGAGGTCAGATTCTCGCGGAAAGTGCGCTCGTTGCTGACGGATTTCCGCTCGCGGTTGGGGTTCACGGAGCGATCGTCCATGCCACGGCAAAGGTGGTAGAGATTGTGACCGAATTTACCGAAGCGCTGCATCAGTTCCCTCTCGCTGCGCTTTCGCATTTCGCCACAGGTGAGGATACCAGCCTCATGCAATCGCTCAGCAGTGCGCTTTCCCACGCCCCAGATTTTCCCTACGGGAAGTTCTTCGAGAAAACCGAGTATGTCCCCCTCGCGGACCTCGAACTGGCCATCCGGCTTTTCCCAGTCGCTTGCGATTTTCGCGAGGAACTTGTTCGGAGCGATCCCGGCCGATGCGGTCAGGCGGGTTCGTTCGCGAATGCGTTGCCGGATTTCCCATGCCACGGAGGAGGCTTCGGAAGCCAGATGCGAGACATCGAGATAGGCTTCATCGAGCGAGAGCGGCTCAATCAGATCGGTGAACTCGGCGAAAATTTCACGGATATGGGCTGACTCTTTCCGATAGAGATCGAATCGCACGGGAAGCATCACCAGATCGGGACAGAGGCGTTTGGCCTTGAAGGCGGGCATGGCCGAATGGCAGCCGAACTTCCGCGCCTCGTAGTTGCAGGTCGTCAGGACGCCGCGGCCACTAGTGCCACCAACTGCGACAGGCTTGCCGACCAGTTCGGGCCGCTCTCGCAATTCGATCGCCGCGTAGAAACAGTCCATGTCGACATGGACGATTTTGCGACTCTGTTCGGGCGAAGACATGATCGGGTGAACATCATCGCTGACGGCGGTTCCTGCAACGAGAGCGTTCATTTCTGTGATTCCGGCGTAAACTCCGATCACAGATGCCCGACTACGCCGTCATCATTCCCGCCTATAACGAGGAAGCCCTTCTCGCCGGAACGATTGCGGCGACGCGTGCCGCCATGGCGGAAATGTCGTCGACGGGGGAACTGATCGTCGTCGACAACAACTCGACCGATGCCACCGCTGAGATCGCGGAAGAATGTGGAGCGGACCGGGTGGTTTTTGAGCCGCACAATCAGATCGCACGCGCTCGCAATGCCGGTGCTGCGGCGACGGATGTGGAGCTGCTTGTCTTCATCGACGCGGATACGCAGGTCCCGGCGGCAGTTCTCAGGCAAGCGCTCGATGATCTCGTATCGGGAGAGTGGGTCGGGGGAGGAGCTCTGGTGACTGCCGATCAACCGGTCAGCAAAATGGTGGGATGGCTGATCCGGACGTGGAACACGGTCGCCGAGAAGTTCGGGTACGCGGCGGGGAGCTTTTTCTACGCACGTCGCGATGGCTTCGATGCGGTGGGCGGATTTGACGAAGCGGTCTACGCCGGAGAGGAAGTCTGGCTGGCTAAGCGCCTCAAGAAGTGGGGCAAAAAGCATGGGCTTGGTTTTCGAGTGATTGTTGATCACGAGGTAGTTACCTCCGGTCGAAAATCGGACTGGTTCACGGATTGGGACTTCGTACGTCAGTTAGGTATATTCTTCCTCTTCCCCTGGGCAACGCGCAGTCGAAGGCTGTGTTCGATGTGGTACAAGCGCCCGTCTTGAGGGGTGTGGGGAGAAGAGGCGGATTGACCAACTATCGTCCAGTCCCATCAATGAGTGAAGAAATTTTCTTGGAATCTTCGATCTGTTGGTGATTAATGAATACATGCTCTCTCCTCCTTATTTCCGTATCCTCACTTATGTATCGTGGGCTTTTGTAGCGGCCTGGATTTCTCTGCCCGGCGTCTCATCGGCGATCGAACGGGTTTCTGTTGCCGCTAACGGAAACGAGGTTGCCGGGTATTTTTTTGTTACCGATGTGACACCTGACGGGCGGTATGTCGTTTTCGCTTACTCCCTGGACGATTTGGTTCCGGGAGATAGCAATGGCAAGTCGGATGTGTTTGTGCTCGACCGGGATGATGGTTCCATTGAATTGATTTCGGTCAATTCAAACGAAGTCCAGCCAACTGGTGTGGACGGTGGATCTTCCAACGGCACAATTTCGAATGATGGGCGCTACGTAGCGTTCGAGTCGAAATCTGCAGAGTTGGTTCTCAATGATACCAACGGCCTTGTGGATGTCTTTGTCCGGGATCGCCAAACTACCAATACGGCTCGGGTTTCGCTCTCCAATGGTGGAATGCAGATAACCGGGAATTCCCGGGGATCTATTTCCGGAAGCGGGAACTTTGTCGTATTTCAATCGGACGGTGACGATGCGGTGACGGGTGACACGAACACGGAGCAGGATGTGTTTCGACGCGACCTTGTCAATCAGGACACGATCCGCGTGTCGATTTCAGACGTTGAGATGGAAGCGATTTATCCTTTTGGAGGCTCATTCTCCCCATCGATTAGCGACGACGGGAACCGGATCGGATTCCTCTCAGGTGCCGAGAATCTTGTCGCTGATGATGACAACGGCCATCAGGACATGTTCGTGCGGGATGTCGCTGACGGAACAACCACACGCGTTTCACTGACATCGACGGGCGCGCAGCAGGAGAATGGTGGATGCAACGAGACTGCTGTGATTTCCGCAAACGGATTGACTGTCGCCTTCGCTTCTTCGGCGGACAATTTAGTTCCCGGCGACAACAACGGACTTACCGATGTCTTCGTCCGGGAAATCGGTAGTACGAGTTTGGAGATCGTTTCGGTCGCCACAGGTAGTACGACATTCATTACCGACGGATTCACCAGCTTTCCCACAATTTCACCTGACGGACGCTACGTCGGATTCTGGTCGAGAAGCACCCAATTGGACCCGCGTCACGTTAACGGAGCTTTTCACGGATACATTCATGATCGGCAGTCGAAGCGGACGGAAACCATCAACATCTCAACGACGGGTCAGTTCGCTGACAATGCATCGGTTTTCGACAGTAGTTCCGAGGCACCGATCTTCGCGAGCGGCGGAGTCTACGTTTTCACCTCAAGCTCGGACGAGTTAGTCCCGGGAGACACCGACGAGACGAACGATGTCTATCAGTCTGCCTATATTCCCGCCGTCTCAGCGGCTCCCGCGGTGAACAATTCCGTGCTCTGTGCTTCGCTGAAAAACAAGCTTAAGAAGCTGAAGAAAAAAGCCAAGCGGCTCAAGAAATCCGGCAAGAAGGCGAAGGCCAAGAAGCTGAAAAAGAAAATGAAGAAGATCAAAAAACAGCTTAAGGCATTGGGTTGCTGAACAGCGCCGCGCTCCTTTGAATTTGATAAAATTCTCTCCACACCAGGTACCTCACCTCACTATGACCAACCTCTCCTCCTCGTATTCCTGTCTCTTCGCATTCGCGGCGAGCATTTCACTTCTCTCGCTTCCGGTGAGAGCTATTGAGCGCATCTCTGTGGCTCCGCCCAACGTCCAACTAAATGACGACAGCTATGTCGACGACATCACTCCCGACGGTCGGTTCGTAGTGATCACCAGCGAAGCGTCCAACCTCGTTTCCGGAGATACCAACGGGCACAAAGACATCTTTGTGATCGATCGCGACGATGGATCCGTCGAAAGGGTCACCGTCGACTCTAATGAAAATCAGATTAATGATGTCACCGAATTCACTGGCCATCTCGCAACGATTTCTGACGATGGCCGTTACGTCTGTTTCCGCAACGGGTCAGCCCAACTCGTCGCGAATGATACCAATGGCGAGATTGATGTGTTTGTCCGGGACCGCACTGCAGGAACCACTGAGCGCGTGTCGCTTACTTCGGGGGGCATCCAAATTCCAATGGGTGCCTATTCGTGCCAGATTTCCGGCGACGGCAGCGTGGTGATTTTCGAATCGGGCGATCCCGGTGTGGTTGCCAATGACATGAACGGTGTTGGGGATGTTTTCCTCAAACCATTCAGTCCTACGGGGGCAACGGTACGTGTTTCCATAACCGACGATGAAATGGAGGCAGACAGCTTCAGTGGGGAGACCATCGCTGTCAGCGACGACGGGAATTTGGTCTCTTTTATCTCCGATGCGACAAACCTTGTTTCCGGAGACACCAATGATACCGGCGACCTTTTTGTCCGGAATATTTCTGCTGGCTCAACTACCAGGGTATCGTTGACGTCGACGGGGCAGCAGGTGAACGGATTTTCGGGGGGCTTAATCTCGGCGGATGGAGACTTCGCTGCGTTCGTCTCAAACGGAACCAACGTAGTTCCCGGAGACACGAACGGAAATTCGGACGTTTTCG
>Ga0222633_1000512_pt1 | contig 34026 bp, 25 predicted proteins | sample AntAcemetageno48_FD_179816 | JGI IMG/M metagenome (GOLD analysis project Ga0222633, IMG submission 179816) | Saline water microbial communities from Ace Lake, Antarctica - #48 | ecosystem: Environmental > Aquatic > Non-marine Saline and Alkaline > Saline | place: Antarctica: Ace Lake | collected...
AACTCGTGTTCCCCACACAAACCATCACTGACCTTGTGACCCTTCTTTTTGTGTCACCCGTTTCGTCACCACAGCACGCGGCGGTCGCCAGCCGCGCCGAGGTTTGCTCGCGGCGTGCATCGGGGGCGGCGAACACGGTGTCTCTACGTACGGGGGCGTGGAAACCGCGGTGGATGCGCTGGCGAGCACGACACGCACGTTGCGGGATGATTTGCGTTCCGAACGCGCCGCGAACGAGCTGTTCCGGGAAGGCATGAGCCGCGAGCAAAAACGGGTGATGCGGAAGCTGGGCGAGCTCGGGGGGGAGCACTCGTTGGACGAGAAGGAGGAAGCAGGGCTTACGAAAAAGAGGAGTGCGAGGAGTAGTGCTCGGTCTTCGAAAACGACAAACGGCGGATGGTTCGGGAGTGTCACGAGTGCCACCGCCAGTGCTTTGCTCGTGGGTGTTCTGGTGGTGGTGGGTTTGTTGGGGTACGCGGCGGTTACGAACAAAGGCGAAGGGTTTGAAGGCGGAGACTCGGCGTTACGGCGACAAAAGAGCGACAAACGCGCCGAAAGTTTTGACGAACGCGCGTCGTTCGGTTCCCTGGTACGCGACGTCTTCGCGTCGCGAAAACAAAACAAGGAAATGCTGGAACGTTTAGACGCGACGAGTTTGGAACCAAGGACGTTGCGTGAATCGAGTCTTGACGAGAGGGGTGGGGGGGGTGACGACGACGACGTGGCGAAGGAAACGGAGACGAAACGAATCGGGGATGCCTCGTTCGAGCCGCGAAACATCCGCTATGGCGCCGAGCGGACACCAGACGCCAAGAGAACACCAGAGCACCATAACCGCGAAGAGGAAAACACACCCAGGGTTGTTGATTGGGAAAATATGCGTCGTGCCTTGGGGCCTGAAATCGAAAGAGTGGGCTTGACACAAGTAACCTCCGCCGCCGTGGCCGCCGCGTTTAGCGCCGGGCGCGCCGCGGCGAGTGAGGCGCGGAGTGAAGAAGTGCGCGGTGACTCAGGAAGCGACCCTCAACAGTCGTGGCAACGTTCGACTCAATCGGAGTCTTCCACGGCAGACACAGGTGGCACGTCTCGCCTCGCGATGGGGCCTTTGTCCGTGGATCGCCCGGAGTCGTCGGTTTCGCTGCTAACGCCTTCCAGACACCTGGTGGACCAAACCGCGCAATTGTCGACGACGCAACCGAGTGACGACGACGTCGCGCTTCGCGAGCGCGCGATTGCCGTCGCCAGCGCCGCTGCAGGCGCGGCGAGCGATTTGGAACGCGACTTGGAGTGGACAACGCGCGCGAGCACTCGTGTTCGCGGGTACCAGGAGAAGATGCACCGGCTTTTGATGGCGTTGAAACAGAGACGCACCCAGGGGGGCGAAGCATCAGCGGTCAGCACGGAGGTGCGCAGAGGTGTAGAGACGGTTCGGGTTTGGGAAGAGAAAATCGCGGCGAGGTTTTCGCAAGCGCGGACGAACGCGGACGGTGCGCTGGACGTTTTGGAACAGCTGGATGTCTTTATGGAGAGCTTACGGCAGACGCGACTTGAAATGACGCATGGCGATGTGGATTTTTCGCCAAAAAACCGGGAAGTCGTCGCCGCTTTAGACGAGTGGCTCGGAACCCTCGAGGTGAGACGATCGGCGCTGCGGTTGGCGACGGCGCGAAACGCGCGAACGAGCGACGACGCCGACGACGCGCTCGTACAGTTAAGGGGCTTGATTCTGAACGTCATGGCAACCATCGTGGATGACAAAAACGAGGGTGGCTTTGAGGATACGCAGCCAGCTAGCTCGTTGTCGTCTGTTGCGGCGGATGACACGCGGTTCAGGGAAACGCTGAAACGCGCCGTCGCTGTCGACGAGTCCCATACACAGAAACAGAAAACCCTGGCGCTTCTCGGCGCGTTCGCAGCGGACCTCGACCGGGCGGGACCTACACCCGAGACCGCGGTTTCCTCTGACAATCAGTTACCCACCTCAGAGCAGTGGTTCGACGAAGTCGCGCTTCTTGGCGACGAGGCCGGGACGACGGCACTTCAAATGTCCGCGCTTGGCGCGGGCGAGACACCGGCGTTGGAAGACGGGAAGCAAGCGACGGGGAGTCAACCGGTTGGCGACGGGAAGCAAGCGACTGCGGAACCGACGGGCGACGGGAAGGAAGCGATGCCGGACGAGGCGCAGCTCGGGGACTGGTACGGCGGCGGGTACCAGCCCGGGCCGGGGTGGCAAAACCCTTCCGGGCCGGGGTGGCAGAACTCTGGGTGGCAGAAACTGCAGCCGTATGGCACGTACAAGGCGGCTGGGAACGTGGGGGCGTCTCGCGGCGCCGGCGGGTACCCGGAGGCGGCGTACCAAAACCAGCCCGGAAACGGTACGGCCTTGCGCGTTTCCCAAATCCCGCCTCCACGTTTTCTCTCAGCTGGTGACTGTTGTCCATACATCGCGATATACAGCACTGACACTTTTCGTTCGCAAAACTCAACAGACGCGGCGACTCGGGAAACCGTGGCGTGGGCCGGGGAGATGGCGAACCGGCTGGAGATCGCGGAGGCGGCGGCTTCTGCGGCGGAAGAAGCGGGGCGGGCGGCGACTGCGAAGGCGGCGGACGCGGCGGCGGCGGCCACGGAGGAGGCGCGGAGGGAGGTTTCGGTTGCGGAAAAGGCGGAGACCGAGGCGACGAAGGCTGCTAAAAGGTTCAAGAAACAAGCCGCGGCCGCGGTTGAAGAGGCAAGGGTGGCGAAGGAAGCGCTCGCGGACGCGAAAGCGGACGCGAACGCGGCGCAGGCGTTGCTGCGAAACGAGTCGTCACGGGCGATTGACGAAATCGCCGCCGCGCGAGACGCGATCAAACGCGAGGCGAAACGCTCGAGCGCGGGTACGTCTTGCGCGTTTCCCAAATCCGTCAACACCCTGTTTGCCCATACAAGACGTTAACCACTTTTCGTGTAACAATCACAGCCGTTGCGGCGGCGAAGCAGGCGTCGCGCGCGATTCCCGGGAAAGTCGCGTCCTTGGCGAAACAAAAGGTTGACGACGCCAAGAAAGTCATGGCGGATACGCTTTTGGAGGAACACGCTTCCGCGGAGGCGGTGAGGACCGAGATCGAGAACGAGGTGGAACGCGAGCTTTCCGAGGCGCAAAACGCGATCGACGAAGCAAAGGCTGGTGCGCGGGTAAGTATTTCCCACCCAACACAGTCCGCCTCCCTGATTGCCCATACTCGTCCTGCGAAGGGACTATTACGACCAAAAGGGCGCATTCCCTAAAACTGTTACCCTGACTGTTTACGTAATACCAATCCCTCATACACATGGTCCGAGAGACTGACCCTTTCTTGTTAATCGTGCCAGGAATCCGAAACGCGCACGGAAGCGGCGATCGCTGAGGCGAAAGTTTTGCAAGCGGAGAAGGAAGCCGCCATCGCCGAGGCGAAACGGGCGGAACACGCACTGGAGAGGTTGGTGTCGCTTCAGAAACAACAAAACAGCGAGGTTTTGTTGAGCGAACAGGAAGCCACGCGGCTGGAGCGGATCTTAGCGGACCGCCGGGAAACGGCGGCGGACGTGGAGACGGAACAAGGCGTCGCGGCGCGGGAAAAGCAGCGCATCGAAGCGCGGGCGGCGGAGGCGGAGGGTTTGGTGCGGGACGCGCGGGTCAATTTAGCGGAGAGCTTGGAAGAGAAGAAGGCGCTTGATACGCAGATCGAATCCGCGCGAGCTGATGCGAAGGCCCGGACGACGGAAACACGTGGTATGGGCAAACAGTCAGCGGAGGCGAAACGGGCGGCGAGTGACACGGAGGAAGAGGCGCGCGCCGAGTCGGGGCAGGAAGGGTTTGACTACGATACGGACACGGACGAACGGGTTGACGATTATGAGAAGGACGATACGGACGACGAGTATGATACGGACGAAAAACCTACGGGTGACGATTACGACTTCGAGTTCCAAAAGGTGCGCGACGTGAAGCCGCGCACGAAGACGAAAACGAGCCGTTCCTCGAAATCGAGGAAGCGCGTCGATACGCAACGCACGGATACGAGTACGCGCGCGAAATCGGACGGGAAGAAACACCGCAAACGCGACTCTGGTGACTCCCTCGCCGACGCGGTGACGCAGGCTGCGTTTGCGTTGGAGCTTGAGTTGTTCGGCGACGCCGACGCGGACGCGGTGGGGGGCGAATCGAAAGACCCGAAAAAGACGTTTCTTTCGAACGCGTCGATACGCGACGAGGACGAGACAGACGCGCCGACCGGGCGGAGCGTCGGCGACGTGCTCCAGGAGTGGCACGACGACTACGAAGACGACGTCGCGGCGGTTGATATTGGGGACGGGGAGGTTGGGGAAGATTTGGGGCAAGAGAATGATAAAGCTTTGGGCGACGACGACGACGCCCCGGGTAGCGCTGCGCCCGAAACGGATCCGGCGGCCAAGGCCGACGACGCGAGGGAATCGAAAACTAAAACTGTTTCAAGGAAGCCCGAAGCGAGTCACGCGTTGGACGACGAGTGGTTGGACGACGAGTGGAGCGAACACGATTTCGATGCCGATTTTGTGCCTTCAAAGAAGTTCTCAAAGGAGTTCTCAAAGGCGACGAAACCTGCGATTGAAACCACGGACAACGCGTCTTTTCGGTTAGCCACCCTGGGGTTCAAGGACGCCGCTTCGTTTTCGTTTGGGGATTTGGAGCGAAACGCGCTTGGTAATTTTTTGAAATCCTTCTTCGCGGAAACGACGCCAAACGCGTGCCCTGAAAAGACGCACGTCGTACTCGTGGGCGACGCGACGGAGACGAGTTCGACGACGTCGAGCGGTTCAAAAAGCCGTAAGCTCATGTCGCGCTCGGTTTCTAACGACGCCTCCACAGACGTGCGGGTTGTGGTTTCGTGCGCGGCGAAGGCGGGCGCGAAGGAAACAAGCCCCGCGTCGTCGGTTTCAATCCGGCAAAAAGCCAAGACGCGAGAAGCGACCGACGCGCTGCGCGACGCACTCGCGGACGGAACCTTCGCGTCGCGGTTGCGAAACGCGGGGTTCCGGGTAGAACCGTTTTTGCGGGAACGGTAATGGGCGTGTTGTACGGGTGGTGAGTGGAAAACTCTGTGGGAATAAAGTGATAGTTCGCGACACTTTTTTTTTAAATCGAAACGTCGAGCGAACCGGAGCGGCTACACAGTGTTGTTCGCGCGATGTTCAGTATATTTAAGTGTATTAAAACAAGTGCCTTTTTTTTTCAGCCTCCTCTTCGCCGGCGCCGGATCACGAGTCGTCGGGGGGGACTACTTACGCGCGCGGGAAACGTCGGTCGTTGACCGAAACGAAATCCTTTTTTGACGCGCGATTTGCTTAAAGCTTTTCCATGTTGTACGCGGAGCCTCCGTGCTTGGATTCGTCCAAACCGAGGGCCTCTTCCTCCGCGCTCGAGCGCAGGAGGCCGGCTTGTTTCATGGCGAAGAAGAACCCGCCGAGAGTGACGCTGACCCACAGGGTGATGACCACAACCTCGAGGATTTGGTTTCCCAGAAGCGCGCCCGAGCCGCCCAGGAACAAGCCGTACTCAACCTTGCCCCAAGGTGTTCCGTACGCCTGGAGGACGTACTCTTCGGTCGCGAACAAACCAACGAAAATCACCGCAAACGCGCCGCACGCGCCGTGCACGGCGAACGCCTCGAGGGGGTCGTCGATTTTCAGTTTCAGGAGAAGCTTGCCGGTGGCCCAGACCACGACGGCGCCGCCGATGCCCGCGAGCACCGCGGCGTAGGGTTCAATCACGGGGCACCCGGCGGTGATGGAGACGAGCCCCCCGAGAACGCCGTTGCACACGGCGATGAGGTCCCATACGCCGTACAGGGCGTAGTGTAGGATCATGGCGGTGACGCCACCGGCGGCGGCGGCGAGGGTGGTGATCACGGCGACGCGCGAGGTAACTTCGGCGTTGGTGACGCCCGCGATGGCGAGCTGCGAGCCGGGGTTGAACCCGTACCAGCCCACCCACAGGATAAAGGTGCCTAAAACCACGAGCGCGGCGTTGTGTCCGGGCATGGGGTTGGGCTTGCCGTCCGCGCCGAAGCGCCCGGTCCTGGGGCCGACGATCATGGCGCCCATCAAACCCGCGACGCCGCCGGTCATGTGCACGACGCCGGAGCCCGCGAAGTCAATCACCGCTTGTTTGTTCGTTTCGCCCCACGCGCTGAGCCAGCCGTTGCCGTCCCACACCCAGTGCACCACTACGGGGTAGACGAAGGCGGTGAGGAGGAAGGAGTATCCGAGGTAGGCGGCGAACTGCGTGCGTTCCGCCATGGCGCCACTGGTGATCGTCGCCGCCGCGGCGGCGAACGCCCATTGGAAGATGAAACCTTTCCAGTCCGTGAACGCGCCGCCACCAGCGGTGGTGTTGTCCGCCAGGAAGAACGACCCGGCGCCGATGAAATCGTTGCCCTTGCCGTCCGCGTCAACGCCGTACGCCACACCCCAGCCGAAGAAGTAAAACGCCATGCACCCGACACAAGCGTCGAGGACGTTTTTGATCAGGATGTTCTTCACGTTCTTGCTGCGCACGCTACCGGCGCACAGCATGGCGAAACCGGCTTGCATCAGGAACACGAGAAACGCGCTCAGTAACATGTACGCGGTGTCGAGGCCGGTGGTGAGCTCGTTGACCAGGACGGCCAGGGCAGATCCTTCCAATGCGGCTCCATCCGCGTCGAGGACAGAGGCGGCGGTGAGGTTACAAATGTGCGCGGCTGTGTTGGAAGGGGAAGGGGGCGGGGAAGGTCAGCGACGAGTGGCAGAAAAAAAAGGCCAAAAAAATAAACTGGTCAGTGCCAGCCAGCGTCGAGGCTTCCCAGAACGTCCCGACACTTCGCGAAAGGTCGCGCGCGAACGGCGAAACCGCTGCATCGCGGTTCGGCGAAAGCGCGAGGCGTGCGCGGCGAAACGCACGGTGGTGCTTTTTCGTTGGCATCCATCGAAGTGACGGGGTTACGTGCGTTCGCGCGTCGCGGTTCGTGTGGAAGGAGATCGAGGGGAGCGGCGGCGCGCGTCGCACGCGGGGTCTCGGAAACGCCGATTACCGCGATGCGAGAAACCCGGGCGAATCGCGTGTTTGGTGAGAGACGGAAGTCGGGAGGGAAACGTACCAATGTCGTCGTTCGTTTTCGACGCAAGCAAGGCTCTGAAGGCGTCACTGCATATCTCGATGCTCATGGTGCGTGAGGAAGACAGACCTGTGTCGGCGTGCGGGAAGTCCACGCGCGTTGAGAAGTGATGGCGAGAGTGGAAAAGCTGCGGTAAAACAGTTAAATTTTTACCGTGAATTGCCCAAGAGCTGACTCGAAGCGACACGTTTACACGTTTTCGCGACAGTTAAGCCTTCCAAAGGTCGAGTTTTGCGCGGGAAAGGGGAATTTCCTTCGGAGGGGGTCTCGCGAGATTCCGAAGGGACAAACGAAAATCGAGTTGGGAGACGTGTTGTGTGCGCGGTTTGCCGATTGTCCAGGGTAATTACTAGTACACATTACAAAGACTCCCGCGCATCGCCCCCACTTGAAAGCACACTTTTTTATACTTTTCTCGCTCGGCCCTCTCGTTTTTCCTGCCGCCGTGTCTTTTCCCTAGAGGCAACGACTTCGACAAAGACGCGGTGCAGACCAGAGACACGCTTTTTTCTTTCCCTTCGCGTGGTTGGCGACTAGTGCCGTCTCCCGCGTCGTACCCACCGAGACGGTTCGTCCCGTACCCCTCACCGCGCGTCAGCACCGTGGTCCGCCCCACGTTATATGTCGAACGTGTGCCGCCGCTTCGCATCATCCTTTTGTAACCGCGCGAGGTCCGAAGGTGTCATTAATCGAGCGATCCGCCATTTTTCGTCCCCGCGACGCGCCAGATGGATGGCTCGAATTCAGGCGCATCGGTACCCCGCCCGCCGCGCCCACCTAGGTCGCGGGGGCGCCCGGGGACCACAGCGCGTTGGCCTTGGCGACTGCGGCGTAGTCGGGCGGGACAGTGGTGATGGCATCGGAACCCGCGGCGAGCCCCGCGGACGTGGGTGACCGCCGGGACTGCGAGTCACCCACCTCGTCATCCCCAAAATCTTTCGAAACGGTTTCGCGTTTCGTCTCGCGAAGTTCAGCAAGCGCCGCGCGCGCCGCCGCCAACTCCCGGTGCGGTTCCGAAACGAAAGAGTCAGCGGCTTTCAAGTCTGCGATTTGTGCGAAACTCCGAGCACCGTCAGTGCCCACACCAGTGACACAAATAGTAGAAGGTCGCCACACCGCGTTCGCCTTGGCGCGTTTCGCGAAGTCAACGGGTTCGTCGTCGCGGTTTTGAAACGCCGGAGCCGCGGGTTCTTTGTAATCGTAAACGTCGCCCCCCTCGCCACCGGAGGGCGAGCTCGCCGCTCGAAGCCGCGCGAGCTGTTCATGTAACGAAGCGAGATCCTCGAGTTTGGACGCGACAGCAGCTTGGGATGAGAATGACGATGCAGATGTCAAGACTTGCGTTACGGTTTTGCGCGCGGAGGACGCGTAGTCGACGCCTTCGGTGCCAGACTTTGGTGGATACCTCAACCCAGGCGGCGCCCACACCGCGTTAGCCTTGGCGAATGCGGCGTAGTCGAGTGGGCGCGAGTGGCCCAGTTCGGCTGCTGTGTCCGTTTTGACGGACACTTCGCCAGACGCGTTGGACAAAGGCGGGTCCGACAACGCGGCGGTCGCGGCGGCGTTTTTCGAAAACAACACCAGTTCCCGCAGCTCGGCGAGCTCGCTCCTTAAACTTTGCAGCTCGCTCGTTGCTTTTCCTCTCGCGACCGAGAATCCGGTGACGCCGGTGATTGTCGAGACCAAGGTGGTGAACCCAAAGCTGACGGATTCAGACGCCACCGCGGTGAGGGCGGCGATGAGCTTCGCGAAACCGCCCACCGGCCCCGCGACGAAAACAGCGGCCGGCGCGACGGTCGCCGCTGTCGGCCAAACCGCATGCAAGTGCGCGAACGCCAGGACGCAAAGCGTGGCGCCGACCACGGTGGCGATGCGCGAGTAAAGCAGGTTTAGAAGGGCCACGTGTACCGGGTTGGTGCTGTTGCTGTTGCTGTTGCTGTTGCTGTTTTCATTTGTAAACGTCGACGCGTTCATCGTCGCCGGCTTGCTCGCGACGCGTTTGAAAACAGCCAGCACGACGTTGGTGATGTTTGCCATCTCCAAACTCGCGTGTTTGGTGTCACGTCCGGGTGATTCGTATTCGGACGCGACAGCACTCGCGGTCAAGGAACCCCACCCCCAACGGAGTTGTGACACGCGCAGTAAATGCGCGTTTCCCCAAACTCGCGACGCGTTGCGTGTCACCGCGTGCGGCTTCGGCCTCTCGCGCGTGCCTTGGCCAGGCCGCGACAGCCACGCCTCGGATGTGACGACGCGCGAAGTGCTTCCGCGTGACGAACGGACGCGACGCTTTTTCGGCACACGCGACGCGCCACCACATCTCACCGAGGTCGACCCAGAACTCGACGCAGCGCCGCACGCCGCGACCCGGGGGGCGAACGCGGCGAGCATGGCGCGCGATGGAAGAATGGCGAAGCGGCGAGCGAGATTTGAAAAAGCGTTTGAAAAAGGCAGCAATTTGAAAGTAGAACTTCTGATTTGAAAGTCTACCGACTTTGAAATCCGAAATTTACACCCTTTTTAAATTTACACTTTACCTGTGAAATTTACCTATCAACCCCGTCCCCAACCCCGTCGTCAACGTCACACCTTCACGCGCGGCATGGCATCCTTCGCCGCGTTGCCCGCGCTCGCGCCGTTTCCTCGGCTCGCGTCGCGCGTGCCCGGCAAACTCGCGGGACGTGCGCTCCGCGCGCGCGCACAAGTGCCCCGAAATGGTCGCGCGGATTCGCCCTTCGTGCGGGTACGCGCTTCCGCCAGTGCCGACCCTGGTGACGCCGCGCGTCTCATCAATCGCGTTCCAAAACCAAGAAGAGGGTTCGCCACCGCCACCGCCGCGTTCGCGCTGACCGTCGCCCTCGCCGTGTTTCCGGCCGAACAAGCCGACGCGAAGCTCGTGAACATCCAAATCGACCCAGCCACGCTCACGACGAGGGCGTGCGACGACCCAAGAGCGGGCGGTGTACCGGGCAGCGCGACGTACAAGGTACGCATTGTATTTCACCAAATCCAGGCACACTGTTTGCCGATTGTCCAGAGTAATCACGTATGGTAATACACACGGCCGAAAGACTGACACTTTCTCTTTACAATCACAAGGCGAAGTGCATGGAGATCGTGGGCGTCGCGACGAACGCGTCGAGCGAGACCGTGTACAACGCGGACGTGTACGGCAGCGTAAAGGATTCCGCGAACGACGACGTGTTGAACAGCGGCAGAGTGGGGAGCATTCCAACGTTGAAACCAGGACCTAATGAGTTCAGGCTACAGCTAACAGTCGCGACGTCGCAGCCGCTTCCGTTGAAACTGAAAAGCTTCAAAGCGAGCGGCACGACGCAACAACTAAACGCCTCGCCAAACCCGTACGACGACTACACCGAGTTCGACGACTTCGGGGCGCAGAAGTAGCGTGTGTGTTTAGTCGATCGGGTCAATGTTGTGCACCTTGATACGGTGCTTTACGAAAACGACCATAGTACTGATCCGTTGTAATCCATAATCTAGAGTAATTAATAGTCTGGGGACGTTACGAGACGACCACGCCGAGTTCGGAGCGCAGAAATGACGTACTTGTATTACGTAATTAGTGTGAATGATGTGGTACGATGTATACTGAATATACGATATAACGGCAGCGGCTTCATACGTTGTATGTAATTGAAGTTATGTATCACACGTACTACCTACCGTCCCACACCGCCCCCTCTCCGTCCCACCCTACCACCTGAACACGGGCACGGAAAACGTAGGCCGCGCGCAGTTGCTTGAATCCGCGAGCGCCTCCACTTTCGTTGCCGGCACCTCGGCCACCCCGGCCCCGTCCCCAACCTTACTCGCCACTAATTCGTCCGCGTCATACCCCAAATCCTCGCCGTGAATGCCGCCGCACACGAACACGACGTCTGTGATTGTTACACGAAAAGTGGTTAACGTCTTGTATGGGGAAACAGCGTGTGGCGGATTTGGGAAACGCGCAAGGCCGTACCTATGCCGTACGCCGCGGCGCCGTTGACGTCGTGCTCCAGGGAGTCGCCCACCGCGACGGTTTCGGTTTTCGTGGCGTTGGTTACCAACTGCAGTTGTTCGTACACAACAAGCGAGGGTTTGCCCATCAGGTAAATGGGCCCGGCGCCGGGCATCTCGGAGTACCAGCTCGCCAGGGTGCCCGGCATGGGTAGTAGTCCTTCCGCCCCGCCAACGGTCACGAGGTCGGGGTTCGCCACCACCAACGGCAGCGATTCCTTCGCCGCGGCTTGAAGAATCACCCGCATGTCTTCAATTGCAGTGTCCGTGCTTCCCGCCCCGCGCTCCGCGTCCGTGCTACCCGCGCCGTTCACGCACTCCGTGCCGTGCGCCAAAAGGAAGTCAACCTTCCCTGGCGCGGGTTCTTCAGGCGTCGTTTCCGCCGTTTCAGACACCGTCTTGTCCGCAGTGTCAGTATTTTCACCCGCGCCCGACTCATTTAAACTCTCCAAGTTCCCCACGCTCTGGCTGTTTTCCAGGAAATCCTCCGCATCCACGGTGACTAGCCCTTCTATTCCGTCAAGGCGCACGGCGCCGCGCTTCGACCAGGTGAAGTGCAAGCACCGGTCGCCCAGTTCCGCGAACGCCTCGTCCATGGCGTCGGATCCGGTCACGTCCGTTTCCTCGTCCCCTTCCGTGTCCGTTCCGTTCGTGGACTCGCTCGCGAGGTCGTTCCTGCTGTTCAGCTTGTTGTGCGTTATTTCGCCGCTCGTGATGACGCCTTCGAACCACTCCGGTAAAAACCCCATCGGCTTTAGTTTCTTCAACGTGGACGACGACCTTCGCGACGAGTTCGAGATGATGAACAACCTGGCGCCGCTTTCGTGAAGACTTTTCACGGTGCTAATCGCACACGGGTACGCCACCTTTCCGTCGTGTAAAACGCCGTACTGGTCGAGAAGAAACACCGACTTCGGGTTCGGGCCTTCGCGCAACGCCCTTAAACCCGCGATGTTCGTCGTGCGCCGGGTTTGGTCTTCCAAAACGCGCTTTAACGCGACCATGCCTTCCGCCATCGCAGGCAGCGCCATTTGGACAACCGGCTTGGCGGCCATGGGTGGTTTCGGGACAGGGGGGGGGCGGGCGGCGGCTAGCGGGCCATGCGCCGGGGGCGAATTCGGCAGGGGGCGCGGCGACGTCGCGGGCGCGCTTCGCATGAGTGAACAAGTGAAGGAATATACCTTCTTGGTAAAAGACGACAGGGCGAAAGAAGGACGACGCGTCGCAAATACGGAACACGTGGCCATCCCCGATCAAAAGCACGGGGTGAGCGAGCCATACCGGTGACGGGAAGACCAGCCTTGGCTGGTGCGAGTTTCAATGTCTCATGGTGCCTTTCAACAGGAAAAAGCGCTTCATTCGCGATTCGCCTGCGATTTGATGCTGACTCAGTGACGAACAACTATCCGCCATTTCGCACCGCCCCTTCCGATGTTCGCCGCCAACGCACCGCAACTGTCTCTGAGTCGCGGTTTCGCTCGCGGCACGTGCCGCGTGCGCCGCACGACGTCTCGCGTGTGTGTTCCCCGTGCCCCCACCGTCGCCAACAAATCCAAAGCCACTGACGACGTGGATTGGACCGCGAAAACAAAAGAGCTCACCGCGGAGCGAGTTTTGGAGCAGGTACGTGTTGGGCCTTCCTTTCCCAAATCAGGAGCCTCCCTGTTTGCCCGTACAAGGCTGACACTTTCTGTCCTTGGTATCAGTGCCTTGAAGCGATTGCGAACGGGGACGAGGACCGTTTACAGTCGTGCCTTCTTGAGCTGGAGACCCCGGAGGACACCATGTCTGTGGCGAAGAAAGCAGCCGAGGCGACGAAGGACAAGTTCTGGCAGGAAAAGCTGTCGGAAATCGCCGCGAGCCGGGTGCTCGATAACTGCATGAGCGCGGTGATGATGGGTGATGTGGACGAAATCGAGGCGTGGTGCGTATATAGACGATCTCCCTCGTTTCCCAAATCAGTTCAGACCACGAAATTCGGTACCCGTGGACCGAACGCCGGCACTCGCTCCGTGACGCAAACCGACTGACCCTTTTCGTTAACAACCGCGCGCAGCATGTTGGACGCCAACGTGGATTCGCTCCTGGACGTGGATTGCACCACCGCGGAGGACGGGAGCAAGACGTTCAGGTTCGGAACGAGCGGCGACGAGGCTTGAGGGGTGGCGGGGGGTGGGGACAGAGGGGTCCCTGTAGAGCGAGGGGGCGAGATAAGAGCACGATCTATGAGTCGTCAGATATTTGCGTTGTAGCGTCGTTGTTTTCCAAAGTTGAAAAAGACAGTCATCCCGAGTCGTCCGCTCGGACGCCCCACCACTTCAGAAGAAGGCCGCGCGCGGCAGGTACGTCGCACTGCTTACGTGCGATGCGGCGCTCCACGACGTGTCTCGTTCGCGTCGCGGAATGGGCGCTCGCGAACGGAGACCCGGCGTCACTTCGCGGCGGTGCCCAAATCCTGCCGACGTGTTTTCGCGCGTCGCGATCGCCGCTCCGCCGCGCGCGATCGCATTACCGAGTTTGGGTCACCCCGGCTAGCTGGTCGTGTCAGTTCGCCACCGGTGCCTGCGACCCTTTTCCCGACACCCCCCCTTCAAGCGGAGGCATCCAGTTCGCCACCGGCTTGTCCAAACACGACGACCTAGCCGTCGCGGTGGTGGAGTGCGTGGCTTCGGTCAAAGCACGGTTGGGCCACGATACCGTCCCGACGTTTCTTCAGTTGATGGTGAGCGCTGATTACAAAAACCCGCAGATGGCGCCCAAGTACGTCATGGATTGCTTCACCGGTCCCAAAAGCGTATCGCTGGGCGATGCGTACGAAAAGGAGGCCACCAGACCAGCTTTATTCGGAGCCACGGTGTCCGGTGTGATCGGCGGCGAGGGGCAGGTCATGGACGGGTTCGCGGTTTCGCTGCTCGCCGCGCATCTGCCGAACACCGAAGCGGTCGCGTTTCACACAAAAGACGCGTCGTTGCCAAACACGCTTACCGCGGAACAGTGGCTGCGAATCGCGACCAGTGCGTCTTCTGGGGATACCACCACGGGCATAAAAACGAGCGTCGCGACGTTGCTCCTGGCGAGTGCCGATTTTCACGAAATAGAAACGTTCGCGTCGCGGTTGCACTCCGCGGCGCCGACGGGGATCGTGGTGGGCGCGGTCGCCAAGCCGGGCGGGGTTCTGTTCTCGGGGGAAGGCGAGAAGGTTCTGGGTGACAGTACTCCGAATGGAACTGATGGCGATGCCAGCGAAGATACTACCTTTGTAGATGTTTTTTTGTCCGGAAATGGGACGGCGGACGCGGCGCGACGCGAACGTACCTCGCACGGCGCCGTAGGGGTTGTTTTGATTGGCGACTTTTCGATAGACGCGCACTCCGCGCACGCGTGTCGCCCGGTGGGGCCGCCGATGGTGCTGACGAAGGTGCTTGATGGTGCTGTGTTGGAACTAGACGGACGAACCGCGGGTTTGATGTTGACAAGAATTTTAGCCGAGCTGCCCGCAGGTGAGGCGGGGATGCCGGTCGTGCTGGGGCTTGACGAAAACGCAATAAATCACTCCGGCGGCGGCGCGTCAAAAAAAACAATCGCGGGAGGCTCGTCCCTGATACGCGGCCGCGTGGTTGACTTGGAGGAAGAAAAGGAGGAAAAGCAGGTGAAAAAAACCCTGGATGGCTCGACGGGAACGCGGGATGGCACGAGTACCGGCACTGATACGAAAGGCGAACGCGAGGCTGAGTTATTAACTCCCGTTTTGATCGGCGCCGAGAAAAACAAAAACAAAAACAGAAAAAAATCCCCGGCCGAAACCGCCGCGGAGGTTCGCGCCGTCGATTCGTACGCCGCGGGCGGTTCCGGGTTTGTTTTCCGGGACATCCTTGGCGCTTGTCACGAAACCGGCGGGGTTTTCGTTGGGCCCCACACCGGTGCGTTGATGGAAGGCCAGACCGTTCAGCTGCACGTCCGGGATTCGGAGTGGGGGAAACAACGAGTCCAGGATTTGTTTACCAAAATAAATCAGTCCGTTCCCAAAAACCACGCGAAAGCGAAAGGCGCGGTGATGTTTACGTGCGTCAGCGGCAACCGAATGCACGCGGGCGATTTTCGGAATCACGTGACTGACTGCCCGCTCGGGGGCGGGTACGTCGCGGGCGAAATCGCCCCGGCCGCGTTTGGACAGAGGAGCTCGTTGCAGTCGCACACCTCGGTGGTTGCCGTGTTTCGAGAGTCGAGTTGAAACGTTTCAAGAGTCAATTTAAAAAAGATTTACTCTTTCCAAAAGGCATCATATCATACCTCCCCTACCTCTCCGTGCTTACCTCTACTCCCCCCCCTCTGCGATGGTATCCCCGAGGTAAGCCTGCGCCTCTTCGCTCCACCCGAACTTCAGCGAGCTGTACCGCAGGGTTTGCATTTCCACCTTTGTTATTTTTGACGTAACCCCCACGCCCCGGACCGCGGTTCTTTTTTCGACGTCGGTCAACTCCTGCACGATTTTCTTCGCCTCAAAAAGGGAAACCGCCCCCCGCGTCTCCACGGATCGCAGCACCACGGTATCCACCCGCGTCCCGTCAATCACGCGGTAGTAGCTGTCTTGTGTCTCCTGTTTCTTCCTGTCCTTAGCACTACCACCCGCGCGTGTTTCCTCAACGTCAGCCACGCCGCCGAGCATCTTTTCGTACAGCTCCGTGAACATGTATTCATCCGCTTCTTTTGTCCAGTTGAAAGCGTAGTGCGCGAACCTCAGGGTGGCGAGCTCGCAATCCGTCACGCTGGACGTGACGCCCCTTCTCTGCACCCGGGTCGGGCCGTCAATCACGGATTTGTAAACCGTAATCGCCTCCGCAAGGTCAATCACCCCGTCGCCGTCCATCGCGGCGGCGCATTCCTCTAAAACCTTCCGGTCGTACCGGTTGCCGTTGATCACGCGGTAGTACCCTTTCGTGCCTGGAATCTCGCCCAAACCGGTTTCCATCTTTTCGTAAAGCTCGGAAAATATCCACGTCTCCGCCTCCTTTGTCCACTTGAAGTGGTAGTGCGCGTACCGTAGCGTCGCGAGCTCGATGTCAGTAACCGAACTCTCGACCCCCCGCTTCTGTATCTTCACCGGGCCGTCGTACACGTCCTTTATGATCAACTTCGCTTCCTCCAGGGTAATCACGTCCCCGACCGCCATCAACCGCCGGCAATCCTCCAGAACCTTGCGGTCGTACCGCTCGCCGTCGATGACTTGGTAGTACGAGTTACCTCCCATGGAAACGGAAGAGGAAGTCGACGTCTCCGTGGACGTAGTCGTCGTCGTCTCCGTAGTCTCAATCTCCGTAGTCTCAGAAGTACTCCCATCTACCCTCCACGTCGTCAACGCCGCGTCTTTTGTCCGCGCTTGTTGCAGGGAAATTTCGTATTCCGACTTCAAGGAGGACGCTTTCAAAAACCACGTTTCCCGGTCGTCGTCGCCCAGACCTTTCCACCGCGCGCCCAACTCCTTCCCCACGTCACCCACGGACAGCCCGGGCATCACAACCAACACCCCGGGTCGCGTCTCTTTCGCGAACAGCATGTACGACGAAAGCGGGCGTTTCAGTTTTTGCTCGTTCGCGCCGACGGTTTTGGGCACCTTTTTCCTATTTCCTTTTTGAGGTTCGTCGTCCGCCCTCGCGTCCCGTAACCGCTGGCGCAACTCGCTGCGATTGTTACACGAAAAGTGGTCAACGTCTTGTATATCGCGATGTATGGACAACAGTCACCAGCTTCAGAGGTAAAACAGTGTGTGTCGGATTTGGGAAACGACCAAACACGTACCTCACGATGCCGCGCGTCGGCAGGCCTCTTGTTTCGAGCTCGTCAATCAACTCGGTTTTCTTCATCTTGGAAAGAACGACCAGGTTTGATGTGTCTATTGTCACCGACGTGACCGAGGTGACGTCGGTGGTGCCGTACGAGACGTCGAGGTCGCGGTCGGCGACCGCCTCTCCGGAAGAAACGAGTCTTCCGCCGGTGGCGCCGGCGGCGGAAGACCTTGCATCGGAGGTAACTGGAACGGCGGCGAGTTTCGCGGCCAACGCGTCCGCGGCCCGTTCCGCATCCGCCGCCTGGCGCTGCGCCACGGAAAGCTCTTGTTTGAGCTTCGCGAGCGTGGCGTTGGTGTCTTTCTTGTCACTTGACGCGGCGTCCACCGCGCATCGCGCGGACTCAACCTCGCTCTCCGCCCGCGCCGCGCGCGCGCTCGCGGAGACCAACTCCGTTTCAAGCGACGCCACCGCCTGACTCAGCTCGGAGATCTTCACCGCGTTCGCGCTCGCGCTTGCGCTACTCATCGCCGCGGTCGCGATTTCTCCGTTCGCCAGCTCAAGCTCCTTTTTGAACATCTCCGCAGAGGCCTTTGCCGCGACCGCCGCGTTGCGCGCGTGTTGTAGTCGCTGTTCCGTGGCTACCAGCTTCGCGGAGAACTCTGTAGTCGCCGCCTCGACTCGCGCCGCGGACGCCACGGCCGCGTTCTTCGCCGCGATCGCGTCGCGGTCAGCCAGCTCCAGCTTTTCCTCGGTGTCGCGTAACGACGTTTGCAACTCGTCAACCTTTTTCGTAACCGCCGCGACGGCGTTTTTGGTGGCCTCGCCCGCCGTCGCTTCCGCGTCCGCGATCGACGCCTCCGCCCGCCGCGTCTCCGCGGCGACCGCGTCCGCTAATCTTTCCTCCGCCTCCGCGATAGCTCGCGTCAACGCCTGCGCCGCGTCCGCCTTCGCCGTGCCAACCGCGAGCTGCAAAGATTCGGCGCTTTGCAGTTTGAACGACACCAGATTTTGCGTCCCGGAATCAACCGCGGCTTGCACGCGTTTCTCGGAATCCGTCTCCGCCGACGCCAACGCGCGTTGCAGTGTTTGCGCGTTTGCGAAGCGCACCTTTTCCATGTCTGCGTCGGCGAGTTTCCGCAACCCAGAGATGATTCGCGCGCTTTCGACGGCTTCTTTTTGAAGCTCGGCAGTGAGGGCGCTGATTTTACGGCCATCCTCCGCTGATGCCTTCGTGGCTTTCGCTAAATCAGCCCTAGCTTCGCCACTCGCGTCGCGCTCGGCCGAAACGTTCGACTCGGCGTCGCGCAGGGCGACGGCTAACCCGTCGATCTTTTCCGTCAACGCCATGACAGTCGCGTAGGCGTCACCCGAGTTTCGGCGCTCGGCCTCGACCTCATCCGCACTCGCGGCGACTCGTCGCTCCATCTCCAAAGACGCCGCGACAAGTTTCGCTTCGAGCTCGGTTCGTTTCACCGACTCGTCCGCCACGATTCGTCTCGCCGCTGCGTCAGCGATGGCCTCGGCTTCAGCGAGCGCTTCTTCCAGCCGCGCCGCCGCCGCCGCCGTCGCCGTCGTTACCGCCGCTCGCAAAGGAAAAATCTCCGCCTCGGTAGCCGCGAGCCGCGTTTCAAGCCCCTGGCGTTTAGTGGACTCGCCGGCCACGATTTTCGTGAGCTCAATCTGAGCCCTGCGCTCGGCTTCGGAAACGGCTTGTTTAGCCTTCGCCTCCGCCTCGGCGACGGCGTTGGTTAACCGAGCCTCCGTTTCCGCGACGGCGTCCGCCAGCGCGCGCGCCGCGTCCGCCTTGGCCGCCGCAACGGCTGCTTCCAAAGCATCCGCGCTTTGTTGCTTGAACGACGCCAAATCCTTCACCCCGGAATCAACCGCTTGTTGAACACGTTTTTTCGCATCCGCATCCGCCGACGCCAAAGCGATTTCCAGTTCCTTCTTGTTTGTAACCCGCGCCTTTTCAATCTCGGCGTCCCTGAGTTTTTGCAACCCCGCGATGATCCGCGCGCTTTCAAGGGCCTCACGTTGAAGCTCGGTCGTCAAGGACTTGATTCGCGCGTAATCGAACTTTGAGGATTCCGCCGCTTTCGCTAAGTCAGCCTTGACCGCGTCCACCGCGGCGTCCGCGAACGCGCGCGCGTCCGCGATTGCTTTTTCCATCGCCAAAACAGCCGCCGGGTTTGTGTCTGAAATAATCGCACCGCCCTGAGATAAATAAAAGAAAGTGTCAGTCTTGTATGGGTAATCAGTCGGCGGAATGTGGTAAATGGGAAATACTTACCTTCGCCCGCGCGTCCCCGAGCGCCTTCGCCTTGGTTTCCGCGAGTTCCGCGATTCGCCGCGCTTCCGCCGCGTCCGCCTTGGCCCGTGTCGCCTCAGCCGCGTACCCCTCCATGTCCTCCAGCGCCTTTTTCGATACAAGCTTCGCCGCGAATAAATCCGCCTCAAGTTGTTTTTCGGAATCGGACGAAGATTTTGACGAAGAAGAAGTTTGAAGCGCCGCGACGGCGTCGTTGGCCCTTTTCGTTTCCTCCGCCAGCGCCATTTCCGCCTTCCGCATGGCCTCCGCCAGGCTCGCAGACGCCTTTTCCGAAATTGCCTCGAGTTGTTTCCGTAACTCGTTCGCCTCCGCGCGCGCGTCCGCGAGTTCTCGTAAAGTGCTCGCCACCGCGAAACGCAGTTTCTCGTCAGCCTTTTTTTCAAACTCACCGAGTTCGGCGGTCAAATCGGCGAGCGCCTCGTCTTTCGCGCCGGTCGCGTCTTCCAGTTGCTTTGCGAGTAACGCACCAGACGCGGCTTCAGCCTTCGCCACGGCTTGGTTTACCCGAATTTCCGTTTCCTTCGCCGCGACGGATGCGGAACATTTCGCCTCCGCCAGTTCCTTTTTCGTATCCTCCACCTTCCGTCTCGCCTTTTCCAGTTCCGCCTCGGTCGCCGCGAGTGTCTCCGCGACCGCGGCGGTTGCCACCGCGAGTTCCTCCGCGAACCTTCGTTCGTCCTTATCGGTTACCCGGTCAACAGCCTCAAGCCTGGCTTGTGTCACCGCGAGCGCGTTGTCATCCGCCGCCGCCGCCCTCGCCTGTTTCACAACCGCCGCTGCGGAGCGCCGCTCCTCCAAAATCAAATCGCGCGAGTCCTCCACCGCCGCGGCGAGTTCGCGTTCGCGACGTTTTTCCGCCTCCGCCAAAGCGTTGCGCAAGTCCCTCTCCGCGCTTGTTTCCATCCCGGAAATGACCTCGTCGCTCCAAGTTTTCGCGTTGGCGAGCCGCTCTTTCAGTTCCTTAATCTCACGAGCAGACGCCGCGAGTTTCGTGGCGGCCAAAGCCCGCGCTTCCGCGTTTGCGGTATCGTCCGTCGCTGAGTCCACTGACGGACAATCACCCCGGGGTGCATCCCTCCCAACCTCTAAACTCTCCAGCGCCTCCAAAAGCTCCCTTTCCTTTCGCGCGAGCGCTTCCCGCGCTTTGACCGACTCAGTCGCCGCGTCCGCGGCCATGGACGCCATTTCCTTGCGCATCGCTTCAGAGAACGCCTCGCCCTCCGCCTTTGCCAAACGTAACTCGCGCTCCAGCTTTTCCCGTTCCTTCGTGTCCAGGTTCATTACCTTGATGTTCGCGCGTGCGAACGTGGTTTCTCGTCTAGATTCAAGCAGCTCGTTCTGTAGCATCTCGATCGCATCCACCTGCGTGCGCATTTCCGAGTTTACGCCTCTAAGCGCGTCGATTTCCGACCGAACGCTTCCGTCGCGGTTGCGAATGAACGTCGCGATGGCGTTGCGAAGAGATTCAGGTAACTCTTCCGAGTTATCGCGATCAGCAGTTTTCAGCTCTCCTATCAGACCTTTTATTTGCGCATCCAGCTCTTTGTCCGAACGCGCGAGCTTTCCCGCGAGCGCCACGGGCGACCCCGTCCCCGTGATTTTTGTAAAGTTTTCAACCAGCCGAAGCCGGAACTGTTCACGGCCCGTCGCGGTGACGAAATTGCCGCTCAGTTTGTTCGCGTAATACGCGCTAACTGCGATTCCAACCGCTTCTTCGAAACCCTGTAACAGAGGCACGGTTTCAAGGGCGTTTGCAACACCCACGGCGACTGACCCCAAAGCCACGGCGACGACGCCGACCGACGACGCGGCGACGGCGCCGGAAATTTGTTCCACTGTTTTCGCGTCCAATTGGATTTGGATTGGAGCTGATCCTTCCGTCACCGTTTTCGCGAACCCGCCGAGCGTTTTGGAGAGCGACGTTTCCGAGACACCTTTGGAGGACGTCACCGAGGCTTCCGTGGACGCAAATGCAGCCGCGGAACTGCTTGTTTTCCGCCAAACCGTCCCTTCCGAGACGTCAAACTCGGAGCTTGACGATTCCGAGATTACCCCGTTTTCGTCCTCGATCGAAGTGCGGGTCACGGTCTCCGTGGTCACCGTCTCCGCGACTTCAACGGACTCGGTTTCCAGGCTGGACGCGGTGAATGACGTGAACGAGGCGCTGATGGTTTCGTTTCCGTTCTGGTCGTCACCACCGGCGGCACAGGTCACTACAGCTCGCGCGTTCGCGATCCGCCGCCGACCACGATCGATTTCGGCCAAAGCACGTCGGGCCGAATCGTGAACAGGGATGCCGATGCGGCGGCTCTGCACACGGCGGCTCCACCTGCCTCGCCCGGAAGTCACGGAAACGCAATGCGCCATCGCACCGCTTTGGCAAGCCATGACAGTACAGACGCGTGCAAACCCGCGGCCGACCGCACGCGCACGCTTCTTGCGAACGGGCGAAGGACGTTGAGGAGTAGAGTAAATCGGCACGTCTGTTTGTCATCACGCGTCGTTTCGACGAGTCGCTTTTTTTCGCACACAAGTTTCCCTGAAAGTTCTGAGTTAATATTAAAAGAGCGCTCGTCCACTCGTCTCGTCAGGAGCTGGTAATTCGTTTGGCGGTGTACCGAGCGGGTGGAGAGGTTGCCACCGTGTTGGTGGAGAACCTCTCCACCGCGGTTTGATGTTCTTTTGCAGTGACAACCCGGGCACGCCAGAACGCGCGTTTTTGGCGCTGTCGGCGTTTTTGGGAGGCATTTGCAAAGTTCCGGAATTTTTCAACTCCCGTTTACGCAATCGTGATGGTCTTCATCATCACCGGCGTAACGGGGTTATCGTTGTGGTCGCACTTGGTCTTACCGATCTTCATCACGATGTCCATGCCAGACACGACTTTGCCGAAAACCGGGTGCTGGGACGGGGACAAGTCGTTCCTCCAGTGATCCAGGAAGTCGTTGTGCACGGTGTTGACGAAGAATTGACTTACGATAAATAAAAGAAAGTGTCAGTCTTTCGTGATGTGCGTTACGTAATTACTCTGGACAATCGGCAAACAGTGTGCCTGGATTCGGGAAACGCGCAACACGTACCTCCCCCCCGTGTTGGGCTGGCCGGTGTTGGCCATGGACAAGGTGCCGGGCTCGTTGGATGTCTTGTCAACCAGCTCGTCCGGGATGTTCCCGCCGTTCTTGCGAGTCACGACGGCGCCCGTGGGTACCACGGTGTAAGTGGAGCCGTCGTCGGGGCCGCCAGTGCTGAAAGATAGGTAAAACAAAGTGTCAGTCTCTTCTTGTATGGGCAGAGGTACGTACGTCCCTTCGCAGGACGAGTATGGGCACGCGGTGAGTGTCGGATTTGGGAAAGCCAGCACACACGTACCCGCTCCGGCCGCTCTTCGCGTCCTTCGCGAACGGACAGCCGAACTGCAACATGAACCCGTCGATGACTCGGTGGAAATGCACGCCGTTGTAGAAACCGGTGTTGCACAGATCAACGAAGTTACTCGCGGTAATCGGGAGCTTGTCCATGAAGATCTCCGCGGTGAAGGAACCCTGTTTGATTTTTTGCGAATGGATTTTGGGTGGATGACGGTCAGCGATGCGTATTGGACCTCTTCCCGAACTGGACCCCCCCGGACCAGAGGGGCTGCTTCGCGGCTCGGCATGAGTGCTGGTTTCCGGATATACAACTGCGTCCAAATCAAAGAGACGTTCTGACGGAGGTTCGAGTCGGATTCCCGTCGCGGCCGGAAGATGCGATGGCGCGATCGGGCCCGATTATTCTTTCACGACTCCGAAAGGGGGACGAATGGAGTTCTTGTGTGTGCCTTGAAACTCAGCGCAGGCGCGTGGAAGCAGTTTTGGGTAACGCACTTACCTCGGTGGTGTCGAACGTGGCGATAGGGTTGGGCATCGTGGGAGTTTAGGTGAAAGGAAGGGTGACGGAGTGCGTGGAAGTGATCGGACGAGTGCGATCGCGCTGACAAAAAGCGCCCTGCGCAAAAGTTTCGGAGTTCTCGAAATCTGCCAGAAACTCGCGATGTCACCGTTCATCGGATGATGGCTTTCCTCGCGTCACTGCGGTGCGCACGGGGTTTATACGGTTTGCCAGCCGTCCATCTCGCCACAATGTCGGACTACGCCGCGAAAGCCGAGGACTTCATGGCCAAGGCGCGTAAGAAGCTGCAGGTGCGTACCTGGGTTTGGGCGTTGGAGGGCGTGTGTTTTGGCCGCGGGACAGATTTCTAATTGGAAGCGTCCTCCGCAGATCTAGAGCTCGTTCCCCATGTCTTCTTTTCCACCTCCCCCAACGATACCTGTAAAGTCTCTCCACAGCGATGGTTCCAAATATACTCACCCCAATCCAACTCTCGTCCCCACCCCACCCTACCCTCCAGGGTTCCTCCATGCTCGCCTCCATGTTCGGCGGGAACAAATACGAAGACGCGGCGGAGCTTTTAGAAAAGGCGAGCAACAACTACAAGCTGGCGAAGATGTGGCGTGAGGCCGCTGGCGCGTTCGTGATGCTCAGCGAGTGTCACTTGAAGGCGGACTCGAAGCACGACGCGGCGAGCGCGATGGTGGACGCGGCGAATGCGAACAAAAAGGTATCGGTGGTTGACGCGATTGGCAATTTGAAACAAGCCGTGATATACTTCAACGACCTAGGCCGGCTGTCAATCGCGGCGAAGCACGTGAAGGAGTGCGGTGAGCTGTTTGAAAAAGAGGGCCGGGCGGATGAGGCATTGGCGGCGTACCAAGAAGCGGGCGATTTATACGCGGGCGAGGAGAACTCATCCACCGCGAACGCATGCAAGCTGAAAGTCGCCGAGTTGAGTGCGGTTGTTGGGAAGTACACAGAAGGTACGTATTATATTTCCCAATTGCCGCCGACTGTTCGGCCCGGAACCTAAGACTGTTTGCTCATACAAGTTACGAACATTACTCACTCACATTACGAAAGATTGACACTTTGTTTTACCCATCTCAGCCATCCTGTGCTTCGAGGACGTCGCGAAGCAAGCCATGTCCAACAACCTGCTCCGGTTCTCGGTGAAAGGGTACCTGTTGAACTCTGGGATTTGCCGGCTGTGCAGTCAGAACCCGGATGAGGTGAAAATAGCACTTGATAGGTACGACGACATCGACCCGGGCTTCGCGGGGTCGCGGGAACACAAGCTGCTCACGGAAATCACAGACGCCGCGGAGCTGGGGGACCAAGACCAATTCGCGCAAAGCCTCGCGGAGTACGACGCCATGTCCAGGCTCGATCCGTGGAAAACCAAACTTTTGCTGGTGGCGAAACAGAAAATCGCGCTGGCGGCGGAGGAGGAGGATGACTTGACGTAAGGGGGGGGGTAGGGGGGGATGACGAGGATCACGGGGGAGACGAGGATGACTCGACGTATAAGGAGTCGGATTCCTTAAAAAAAACGACACGGGTTTGTAATACAGTTGCGGGAGATAATTTCACCTCCTCCTTTTAGACTTCCACCTCCTCCTTCGTACCACCACCTCCACTCGCGTGTTTCCCGTTTACAGCGGCACTCGCGCGCCCAGCATGACCCCCAGTTTGCACACGTCCCCGAAAACGCCACCCGCGGTGACCTGCGCGCCCGCGCCCGGGCCTCGGATGATTAAAGGCGTGCTTTCCATCTCCGCGGAATACCTCATGCTTTGAATCTCCACGATGTTGTCGGCGCCTTGAAGTGTCGCGAAGGGGTGGTCTTTTGGAAATTTCGCCAGCTCCACGGTTCCAGTTTTCGCCACGACGTCTACTTTACCCACGAATCGCAACACTTTTCCTTCCGCATCCGCTTCCATTGCTTGGCGCGCGATCACGGAATCAAACTCAGGCAACCGTGTAAGGTACTCCTCCACGGAACAGTCCTCCAGCTCAGCAGGCACGAGGCTCGCGACGTCGACGTCGTGTAAGGAAAGATCTAGTCCCGCTTCCCTCGCCGCGATTACGACTTTCCGCGCCACGTCCAAGCCGTTCAAGTCATCTCGCGGGTCGGGTTCCGTGTACCCCGCTTGTTTGGCTTGGAACACCACGTCGCTGAAAGGTTTTGTCGGGTCCCAAACGTTGAACAAAAAGCTCATGGTGCCTGAAAAGATTCCCTGGACGACTCGGATCGTGTCGCCGCTCGCGCGCAACGTTCGCAGCGTGGAAACAATGGGCAACCCCGCTCCGATGGTCCCTTCGTACAGCCAAAACGCGTTCCCGTCGAGCGCGGCTTGTTTCGTCAATTCGAACCTTGTAAGGTCACCGGAGTTTGCTTTTTTGTTCGGGGTCACGACGTGCACGCCCAGTTTCAGCCAGTCTTGGAGTTTTGCCAGAAAAGTGTCAGTCATGTATGGGCAAAAAGTAGTTGGATTTGGGAAATGCAATTACGTACCTTGGTACAAACTAGCCACCGCGTCGGAGGAGGTGTTGTCCACCACCACCGCCGCGCCGCCCGAGTCCTTCGCCGCGCGCTGAAGCGCGTTCACAAACGCATCCAGATCGACATCACTGATCGTTGCGTTGACCGACGCGGCGTCCCAGTCACTGACGCGGTCGCCGATGGCCTGTTCCACCCTTGAAAGGCTCATCCCGTCCGCGCCGTTCGCGACGATCATGGATTTGGAATCCGTCGCCCCCGTGATTCTGATGTCCAACCCCTCATCCCTCAACTGCGGCGCCCTCCCCGCCATCTGCGCAACCGTCACCTTGCCAATCAACCCGGTACCGACGAAGCCGACGTGCATGGGGACCTGCTTGGTGTAGTGGTGTGTTTGGGGTGGGGTGGTTTGTAAAGAGGGTCAGGGGTCCGGTCGTCGTGACTGCAGCCACCGCATCGCTGATGGGTTTCGCGGGACTAGGGTATCGGCGAAATTCGTGCGTCGCAACATCGAGGGATCGTCAAGCACACGTACCGTCTTCATCTCCGCCGATACTTTCGTGCAACGCTTTCGGCCTGTGCCTGTTCTGCGATCCGCGCGGAGCGATTTTCCGCCGAGCCACGGAACGCGGGAAGCGGAAATGTTCAGGGCAAGGCGCGCGAGCGACATGAGAAGTGAGAAGTGATGACTGACTCGATCGGAGGACCGAGCGGACTGCGCTTGGCAGACGACTGCTGGCGCAGTGGCGCGTTGCAGGCCGCAATTTTCTCCAGTGTGCCCGAAATCGTCCAATCCGTTGCTGTCTCGGCGATCACTCTAGGTGGACACACGTTTCGGTTCGTGTCACGGCACGTGCCGTCTCGAGTCGCGCGGCATGCGCCGCGGGGACTCGGCAAGCGTCGCGAGTGGCGGCAGCGGTGGTGATAAGTCGTGGAGCGGCCGGGGCGTGACTTCACTGAACGCACTCGGCGTTTCCGGCGGACGCAATGTTCGCGCCAGCGACGCGGTTTCCGAGTCCGCCGCGAGTGCGTCAAGCACGGGGTCGTGGATGCGGAAAGGTGCGTAGTGAAACTAGGGTAACCAACGCGAGGGGAGCATCGTTGAGGATATAACGAAACGAACCAAGCAAGTGGAACCGACCACGAGATGGACGACTCCGAGAATCGGCATTATTTCCCATTCGACACAAACGATTCGTTTCATCGAGTCGATATCAACGTATCCCTGACCCTTCTCACCCCCCTTCCTTTCCCCCCTCCAGAGTTCGGGTTCAAGCCCCAAACGGTGTCCCGCCAGCCCTCAAACGAAACCGACCAGTCGTCTCCCAAACGAGCGCCGGACGCGAGCACCGCGCGAAGGGCCGCGGCCGCCGCGGCGTCGCAGAACTTCGATATCACCGAAAACGCGCGCGTGGCGCTTGAGGAGAAACAAAAGCTAGTGGACAAGCTTACGAAACGTTTGGCGTTAACGGAACACGCGCTTTCCGAACGAGAAACACAAACCAGAGCTCTTACCAAGAAACTCAGTGAACGTGACGGGAAACTGGTGCTGGATGACGCGGAGGCGTTGGGGGCGTCGTTGCGTTCGGCGATGCGTGACGTTTCGGGTTTCTTTTCGCAAGGGGGAAAATTAAAAACCGCCGGGAACGGAACCGACGACAACATCGACGACTCCAACGAGAATGGAACCAACCACCGACTTGATCCTAATGGGACATCTAACCACTCCCCTAAGGGAACCCCCCCACCGTCTGCGTTGAAATCGAGTGGGTTGAAAAAAACACACACACCAAACGGCGTCGCGAGGGGAGTTTCGTTCGTGTCGCGGAGCGAACAAGAACGGTTGGACGAAGAAGGTGGGTTTGTCATGCGTCTTACGATGAAAACTCGGGAAAACGAGACGTTGCTTGCTAAGCTCTTAGCGTCAGAAGAGCAGTTGGAACGAAAACGAAACCAAATGAGGGTCGCTAAAAGTAACTACCAAGCGCTGCAAACGCAGCTAATCGACGCCGAAGCCGCGCTTGCTTTAAAATCGAAACCAGGGCGGGGTTCTTCAGGAGGGCAAGCATCAACTAGCGACAGTATCAACAACTCACGCGATTCCAGTATCAACAAAACCACCCAGGTGTTACAAGACCTGCTACGCATCACCACGCACTGCGCTGGCGTGAGTGGCCGGGTGTGCACGCGCGGGGTGTTACAAGCGCTCCCTTTGTTGGCGCAGCTCGCGAAACAAAACAACGGCCAAGTGTCGATTGATTTGATTGAAGCGAACGTGTTGGAGTTGGTGAGTGAGACGTTTTCGGTACACGCTGGTGATTCACGGGTATGCGCGCGATTATGTGCTTTGCTCGCACAGCTGTGTGCGGGTGCGAACGCTGCTAGTGCTGACGACCTTTTGCAGAGGAAACGACGATGCGCCTCCAAAGTGTTCGCCGATTTTAAACAAATCGCACGGCGCGCTTTACAAACCCTCGCCGACCACGCAAAGGACCCAACGGCGTGCGCGTGCGCCATGGACTTGATACACGAGCTCACCGAGCTCGCATCGCACAGCGGGGAAGTCGTTGGGTACCTACTGACACAAAATGTACTGACTAGCGTCGTGGCGAGCGCAGAGTGGCACGCGCGGGACGAGGACGTTTTGGTGGCGGCGGCGATTGCGATTGGGACTTTGGTGAAACACGGCGGGCGAAACGAGTTGGGACTAATTGCCCGTACGCCAGGTGCGGTGTCCACCGTATCGAAGGCCGTCGCGCTTGGAGTCGTGGGTATTTCTCGGTTTGGACCTGATGTCATGCGGTGGGTGGAGGAAAACGAAACCAGGGTCTTTTCGGAAAGAAACGATCGGTACAGATCCCGCGAAGAGACTGATGGTGGTTTTAACTCGCCGAATTACGCAAACGCCTCGGAAACCGTCACGCCGCGCCGCCGCGCCGCGATTCCCGAAAACGACCAGTACGTGGGAAGCGGGCTGAAGCCAAACCGCCCCCCGGGGGGGGGGATACCTCTGACGCCGCAGGTTGACAAAAACATCGACAGCGACGATGATTTCGACGACGATCAATTCGACGATAACTTGTGAGCGGAACGTCAGAAGTATGACTCTGGTAAAGCGAGTGTGTCGGGTTAGGTTCCGCGCGGACGTGTAGTTGTTAACAAGAAATAGTACTACCCACCGCGACTCTTTATTGCGACTCGGCTCGGAGTATACGTATAGGACGACTCGTCGGTCAGCGACCGACTTACTTGAAAGGCTTACATCGTCAGAGACGTTTCTTGAGCGACGACTCAAACCTCTTACTGGAAGTGGTCCACCACCGCGGCGCGCGCTTGTTCGCGCCGCGCCTTGACGTTGCGCAGCTTGTCAGTTACGGCGTTCGCGGCGGCGGCGCGGTGGTTGTTGGCCTTGCCCATCTTGCCCTACTAGTAAAAAAGAAAGTGTCAGTCTCTCGTAACGTGTATTACGTAAACAGTCAGAGGGAGTAGTCCCTTCGCAGGTCGAGTATGGGCAACCGCGACCGGCGGAACGTGGTGAGTGGGAAAGCCCCGCACCTGAACTAAGTTGCCGAAGGACTTGGAGCGCTTGTCGCCGTGTTCAAGAAGACGTCGCCTCGTGTTACCGTCCATCGAGTCCATGTCCATTTCCATGTCCATGTCATCGTCGGAACCCCACGACGACTTCTTGCCGCCGTGCAGCGCGTCGGCGACGCCTCGAACTTGTTCAACCTTGCGCGTCACGCCGTCGGTGACGTGGTCGGTCACCGCGGTCGCGACTTGCGTCTTGACGTCAATCACCTTCCCGGTCGTGGCCTTGACGTGTTCGTGCCACGCGTTCGCGGCGCCCGCCATCGCGGAAAGCGCGGTCTGCATGGAGTCCTGGAACTTGGCGTGCGCGCCCGTCGCCGTGTCCACAACGTGCTCGTGGAACCCGGACTGCGCCGAGCGCAGCATCTCAGCGCCGTCCGCAACCTTGCTCACGGTGGCGGCGATGTGGTCGCCTGTCATGTCCCGAACGGTGCCCTGCATTTCCCGAAGCGTCTCCGCGGTGTTCGCGACGTGGTTGATGCTGCCGGCGATGAAATCCTGCTGCTTTTGTTTCGCAAGGGCCGCCGCGGCGGCGGCGGCGGCGGCGCTTTGCACGACGTGGTCGGTCACCGCGGATTTCACGTTTTGCGCCGTGGTGATTGTCTTCGCGACGTGGTCACTCACCGCGGTCTTGACGTGGCCGGTCACCGCACTCGCGGTATCCACGACGTGCTTGATTTCGTCGTGCACGGAGCCGGTCATGGCGGCGTGGATGCGCGCCAGGTCCCGGTGCACGTCGTTCACGGTCTGGGAGGCGCCTTTGGAGTACTTGGACTCGGACAACGTCGGGTGGTCGCCGTACTGGCCGCCGTGGTCGTCCGCGAGGGCGACGCCCGCGAACGCGGCGAGTGCGAGGCACGCGAGAAGCCTCGCGGCGAAGGAAGTGGATGCGCGCATGGTGAGGGAGGCGCTTTTGGGGCAGGGAGGGTGGAGGGGACACGCGCGAGCAAAGGTCGACGTGCGTTTGGAAGTGACGACACGGCAAACACGGGCAGGCTCGATACGGGAAACGGGTTCGTGTTCCAGTTTGTCAAGGCATAGTACGTCCAGTGCGTGTCGAATCGCAATCTCCGAGGCTCGAGCCTCGGTTTCCGTTTCGACCGAACGCGGTGTCGCGCGCCCGAGGCCGCACGAAGATGTCGACCGGCCGAGGCCAGGGGGGCTGCAAAAATATTCGTTTTTCGTTTTTCGCACGAACGAACGACAAAGGCCGGCCTCTCAGCGCGTATCGGTCACCGCATCCAAGAAAACCTCGGAACCGCGATGACTGGACGACAACACGCCACACGCTGTCTCAAACCGCTCATACTCACGTGCGCGAACCACGTCCCCCACGACACCAGTTCCCAACGTCCCGACCATGACCAACACCTCAACTCATCGTCCTCGCCGCGCCGCCCCTCGAGGCGCGCGCCTCGCGCTGTGCCTCGCCTTCGTCGTCGCCATGGCCGCCGCCCGCCCCGCGGAGGCTTTTAAGTGGAAGTGGTGGAAAGCGAAGGCTGTCGCATCTTACGACGGCGACATGGACATGAAGGACACGTCAATGAAGGGTGGCCACCACATGAACATGAAGCACATGATGCACAGCTCGGGAGGCAAGTGGTCCGGCAAAGACAAGTGGTCCGGCGACGACTCCGAGTGCGACGACTGTGGCACGTGGTGGAAGGCGAAGCAGTGGGACAAGGACTCGTGGTGGGGCAAGCACACCAAGCGCCAAGACAGGGGCACGTGGGTGCCCGGCACCGGCCTTCGCGCCGCGAAGTGCCTTCTTCACCAGTGCGGCTGGGAACTCAAGAAGTGCCGCTTCGACACGACCTGCCGCGAGTCCATCCAGTGCGCAGTCGGTGCGTGACCTCCTCCTCCCCCACGCTTCCACACGTCCTCTTGGACCGGCCGTTTTTGCACCGTTCCTGGCCGCTCGTTTCGGTTCTTTTATTTCTCGGCAGACTCGACAACACAACAACGAGAACGAGTGACGTCGTCACCACTTGTTGTGTCACGGAAGCATCAACTAGCTTTTTCGTTTTTTTCAGTCTCCACAAGTATCGTATTTCCGCCGACTCACAAAACTCTCCCTCCCTCCCAGCGTGCGGCATGGGCGGCGACCCCGCCAGCCGCGCGTGCGCGTTCCAGTGCGCCCTTGATAACCGCAACGATGTTACCGAATCCCTGTTCACGTGCGTCCTTGATAAGGAGTGCATGCCCGAGATGTGAGTCTCTTTCTGACGACGAAAACAAAACTAGTAGAAAATGCTGAACTCGACGATAGCGTTTGCCTCTGTCGCAAACGTTCAGCGCACTAGGTTCGCGACGAAAAGAAAGAAAACGAGTGAGAGACATGGGACCACGGCACAGTTACCCTGACACAGGGACTGTTGTTTCAGTTTGATACCCGATTGAACGACGTGCGCCCTGTGCACAGACGGTGCCGTGGGCCAAGAGTTGTACATATGCATGTATAAATTCACTTCTTTTCTTTGCGTTAATTCGTTACTACGTGAGTTAATAGTCACAACAGTTCAACAACACAAACCCTAAGTCGACGCGAACAGGCGCGTGAACACCTTCTCCGCCCACCCCGGAACTTCCAAATCGACCGGCGCGCAAAAGTTCACGAGCGGCGTCTGGACGTGGTACCGCAGCTTCCGTCCTTTCGACGCCCGTCTGTCGACCTGTTTCCTGCGTTTCGGGTTGGTTGGCTTGACGGAGTTTACGCCAAAAGACGGTCCCCGGTTTGATCCCGCGCCGGACCCGAACCCGCCGCGCGTTTCCAGAAACTGCTTAAGCGCCTGTTCGTAGAAATCGGCGTCTTCGTAAACCTCCGCGACTCTTCCTCCGTCTTCGAGGGAGTCGCCGAGCAATTTTTCGGCATGTTTTTCCTCCGGATCGTCCGGGTTCGAACTGCCGCCCCCCCCCCCCCCCCCCCCCCCACAAGCGGCTCGCCCAGCCGTCGCGGCGCCAAGTGCGCGGGCGGGCGGCTGCGCTTGACGAGCCGGTCCGGTAACCGCATCGCGCTCCGCACTTGTCGCGACAAACTCTGGTCAAACGCGGTTAACGAGTTGTTTCCGTTTTTTTGACTCCCCGTTACATCCCCGACCTTCCCAGAACTGACCTGCGCTTTCCGGTGCCACCGGTCACAGGATTGGTCTTTGAAGTTGGCGAACTCTTTGTACATTTTGTCGGTCAACGACCAAACCAGGTCGTGCGGCTTTCCTATCAAATCCAGTCGCGACGCCTCGGCGAAGACGCCGCGGGATTTGCGCTTCCCTAAAGTGCCGTCGAGCTCGTTCGCATGCGCGATCGCGGGATTGCACTCCATCAAACTCGCTTGCAGGCGAAGCAGCGCGTCCAGAGTTTGGCGCGCCGCCGCCGCCGCTTTCGCGAGCGCGGGCGCGACGTCGGGATCCAGCTGTTTCAAAGATTGCAAATACGAAGGCGTCGGCATCTTTGCCGCTAGGTTCAGGCTTTTCTGTAAGACGATTCGCGTGCGCAGCGACCGTTCCCACGACGCGTTCTGCGTGCGCACCGCGACGCCTTTCGCGCAGTTTTGCGATTTCGTGACCAGCAACCTGTTGGTTTCCGCCTCCTCCGCCCGCACCGCGGCGAGCTGTTCTTCCAAATCCTCGTCCACCGGCGCCGGCGAGGTCATCGGATACGCGTAATCCTCATCCTCATCCGCGTACGGATCGTCGTCGTCTTCGGATAACTCGTCGTCGTCATCAACAGAAACTTCCTCGTCGTCACCCGAAACGCCTTCCTCTTCGGATAACTCGTCGTCATCATCAACGGAAACATCCTCGTCGTCACCTGAAATGCCTTCGTCTTCGTCTTCCTCGTCGCTCATGTCCTCCTCCTCCTCCTCCTCCTCCCCCGCCCAGACTCCCTCCATCGCTTTCCGCGAACTGGATTTCCCCACGTACTCGCCGTCGTCCAGCGCGATGCCAACCCGCATGCGGAGTTTTCCCTTGCCCTTGCCTGCAGCGATAGCTGCGTCACCCTTCGTCGGTCTACGCACGCCTTCGTCGTCGTCCGACTCGCCGAACGGGGGCGCGCCGGCGTCCGCGTCGGCGTCGGAATCGGAGTCGTCGAGATCCTCATCTCGTCGCCCAAGCGCCCCGCCGGTGGGGTCGAAGTCATCGTCACCCAGCTCCGTGCTTACGGGAGTGGGAATACCCAAGCCAGCCAGGGTTGCGGCGAGGCCGCCGCCGGGGCGGCGTCGAACGTGAGGCTCGCCGCTCCTCATCCGGGCGTCGTAGCGTCGCGGTCTGATGATGCGAAAGTCGGCGGCGCTCTGCAGGACTTTACTTTCAGCCGCCGACGAAAACCGGAGCGAAAACACAGGTTGCATTTTTTCATAGGACCTTTTTGCAGGTTTCAAACCCGGAAATTGTTTGATCGCACTGTTTCGATCGCATATTGTTTTGGGTTGATCGACGTTTTGCGCTCGATTTTGCGGTTTCTCTTTTATCAACGGTGCCCTTTTTTTTCTGAGATCGATAGTCTCGCCCGCGCGGTGCTGGAGACGCACGGCACACGGCGTGCGTGACGTCCACGATGAGTGAGACGTACTGGGTAGTGACGCAGAACTTGCTTCAGGGGTCGTCACCACTGGTGACGAAGCCGAAGGTAACCACCGATCGCTTCCTCGCGCCGTAGCGGCACCTCTAGCTCGGGGTTTGAAACGCCTCGCCCTTGTTGATATCTACTTCTCCCATCGTCGTCGTACATGAGACTCACCGTCCCCCCCCCCCCCCCCCCCCCCCCACCCAC